>JAESGX010000575.1_pt1 | contig 12216 bp, 12 predicted proteins | sample 9269801 | NCBI WGS metagenome assembly JAESGX01 (sample SAMN16773122, study PRJNA677054) | algae metagenome | isolation source: Pleurocapsa minor GSE-CHR-MK-17-07R and co-occurring heterotrophs from wet... | place: USA: Lower Calf Creek Falls, Grand Staircase Escalante National Monument, UT ... | reverse complement strand
CTGTGCCTGCCGGGCGTGCGGGAGGCGTTCCTGGCGGCTGACAGCGCGGCGGGCGGGGGCGTTGCTGCGCGGCTGGGGCCCGCGGTGGACCCCGCCGAAGCGGCGGGGTTGCTGCAGCGCGCGGGCTTTCTGGAACCGGTGGCGGATGTCGAAACGCTCACGCTGCGGGTCCACAGCCTTGCCGACCTTGCCCGCGATGTGCGGGCCCATGGCGACAGCGGCTGGCTGGCGGCGCGCGGCCGGGGCCTGACCACCGCGCGCCGCTGGGCCGCCGCCGAAGCCGAATTCCAGCGCGAAGCAGCCCCGGACGGCCGCGTGGCCGTTACTTTGCAGATGCTGTTTCTTTCGGGACGCGCGCCTCAAACCATGGCGAGCAAATAGGGGCGCACCAGATCGGGGTGGGTGACAGGGAGGAAATGCCCGGTGCCGGAGAAGCGGCGGATCACGGCTCCGGGATGCAGCGCTGCGATCATCGCCTCGTCGTCGGCGGAGACGGTGCTACCGTCTGCGGCGCACAGCATGGTGAAGGGCAGGCGGCAGGCGCGCATGCTTGCCTCCATCGTGGTGGAGACGCCGCGGAAGCTGGTTGCCTCCCAGGCCGGCGTGCAGGCCAGGCGAACGCCCGTTTCGTCGAGCAGCAGCCCGCCCTCCAGATAGGCGTCGAGCGCGGCGTCCGGCCAAGCCTTGAAGACGCCGCGGTGATGGTAGGCGGCGCGCGCGGTGGCGCGGCTGTGGAAATGGCCGCGGCGGCGGGCCGCCTGGTCGGCCATTGGGTTGGGCGGCGGCGGCCCCGAATCGCGAACGGCGCGATAGGCGTCGGCATGCGCGAACGGAATCCAGGGGGGGTCGAGCATCACGACGGAGTCGGCGAATCCCGGCGTCTCGACCGCGGTCTCGAACGCCACGGTTGCGCCGAAGCTGTGGCCAGCCAGCCGCACCGGTCCGCCGCCCAGCGCCGTGACGAGATTGCGCAGGTCCGCGCGATAGGGTTTCCAGTCGGCCGGAACCTCGCCGGGCACGGCGGCAAGCTCGGTGCGGCCGTGCCCGCGCGCATCGAAGGCGACGACGCGGAAGCGGCCGGCGAGCGGCCCGAGCAAGTCCAGATAGAGCCGCGCGCACATCCCGGTTGCGTGGCCGAACAGCAGCAGCGGGCCCTCGCCCCACTGCAGCGTGAAGATGCGGCCGCCGGTGACGTCGACGAAAAGCTCCTCCACCGCCGTCATTGCAGCAGCACGTGCGCACCTTCCGCATGCCAGCCGAGCCAGACCTCCTCGTCCCAGGTGAAATCCTCCTGGTCCCAGCGGGTCAGGTTGGGGCGGATCACCCGCACGCGCTTGCCGCCTTCCAGCCGCACGTCATAAACCGATTCGGAGCCGAGATAGGCGATGTCGAGGATGGTGCCCTTCAGCACATTATAGCCGGGCGGCGTTCCCTCCATGTCGGGCGGCGCTTCGCCGTTCTGCCTTTTGTGCAGCTCCACCTTCTCGGGCCGCAGCGCCAGCCAGATCTGCAGGGTCTCCGACGCGCCCGTGCCGTGGTCCAGCCAGGCCTTGATGCCCACTCCGGGCAGGTCGATGACGGCATGGTCGTTGTCGTCCACCTCCACCCGGCCCTCGAACAGGTTCACCGAGCCGATGAAGTCCGCCACCAGCCGGGACGCCGGGAATTCATACAGGTCGGCCGGCGTCGCCACCTGCATCAGCGAGCCCTTGTTCATGACGGCACAGCGGGTCGCCAGCGCCAGCGCCTCGTCCTGGTCGTGCGTCACCATCACGAAGGTGATGCCCAGCCGGTCCTGCAGCGCCGACATCTCGAAGCGCAGCTCCTCGCGCAGCTTGGCATCGAGCGCGGACAGCGGCTCGTCCAGCAGCAGCACGCGCGGCTTCTTCACGATGGCGCGCGCGAGCGCGACGCGCTGGCGCTGGCCGCCCGACAGCTGGTCGGGCATGCGGTCGCCATAGCCCTCCAGCTGCACCATCGCGAGCGCGGCCTCGGCGCGCGCACGCCGCTCGGCCGCGGCCACGCCTTCCATGCGCAGGCCATATTCGATGTTCCGCATCACATCGAGGTGCGGGAACACAGCGTAGCTCTGGAACACCATGTTCACCGGCCGCTTGTTGGGCGGTGCGCGCGTGATGTCCCTGCCATCGATCAGGATCTGGCCGCCTGTCGGCATCTCGAACCCGGCCAGCATCCGGAGCAGCGTGGTCTTGCCGCAGCCCGACGGGCCCAGCAGCGCGAAGAACTCCCCTTCCTGGATGGTGAGGCTGACATTGTCGACCGCGGTCACCGGGCCGAAGCGCTTGGTGATATGGCGGAACTCGATGATCGTCCGGCGGGGCTCGCTCTGCTGCGGCTTCGCCGGCGCCATGCTGGGCTGTTGCATCAGGCCTTCTGCTCCTGCTCGGCGCGCGCCTGCAGGCGCAGCGCAATGAAGGTGAGTGCGACCGTGAAGAGGAGCAGCAAGGTCGAGATGGCATTGACCTTGGGCGTCACGGAAAAGCGCACCATGGAATAGACCTTCACCGGGAAGGTGACGGTGTCCGGCCCGGCCGTGAAGAAGGTGATCACGAAATCGTCGAGGCTGAGCGTGAAGGCCAGCAGCGCGCCCGCCAGCAGCGCCGGCCGCAGGTGCGGGATCACCACATCGCGCAGCGCCCGCCACTGGCCGGCGCCCAGGTCGCGCGCGGCTTCCTCCTGCGCGCGGTCGAAGCTGGCCAGCCGCGCGCGCACCACGACGGCCACGAAGGGGAAGCTGAACGCCACATGCGCGATCACGATTGCGCCGAGCGACAGCGGCCAGGGCAGCCCCACCGGCCAGGGCATCACGCGCGCAAAGAAGATCAAGAGCGCCACGCCCATGCAGATTTCGGGCACCACGATCGGCAGCGAGAAACCCCCCTCCACCAGCGTCCGCCCGGGAAAACGGAACCGCCACAGTGCAAGCGCCGCCAATGTGCCGAGCACGACGCTGATCGCAGTCGAGAAGGCCGCGATGGTGAGCGAGTTCACCAGTGCCTGCACCAGCTCGGCATCGCGGAAGACGGCCGCGTACCAGTCCAGCGTGAACCCCTGCCAGCGGGTGGTGCGCTTGCTGTCGTTGAAGCTCATCACGATGAGCACGACGAGCGGCAGATACAGGAACAGCCCGACCGCCAGCATCACCAGCCGCAACGGCCAGCGGCGCGCATAGTCCAGCAGCCCGGGCTCGTCTTTCATGCGGGCGCCTTCATGCAGCCGTCTCGCGCCGGCGCATCAGTGACTGCACGGCGATGCCGAACAGCGTGAGATAGATGAGCATGAACGCGAGCGCCGCCCCGAACGGCCAGTCGTTGGCGCGCTTGAACTGTCGTTCGATGACGTTGGCGATCATCTGGCTGTCGGCCCCGCCCAGAAGATCGGGCGCCAGATAGCTGCCGAGCACCGGGATGAAGGTGAGCAGCACGGCGGACGCTATGCCCGCCGACGCCAGCGGGATTACCACGTTGAAGATGGTGCGGACATGGCCGGCGCCGAGGTCGAGGCTGGCCTCCAGCAACGAGCGATCGAGCCGGTCGAGCGCGGCATAGAGGGGCAGGACGGTGAACGGCAGGTGGATATAGACGAGGCCGACCATCACGGCGAAATTGCTGTTCATCATCGGCAGTGCGGCAATGCCCAGGACCCCCAGCGCGCTGTTGATCAGGCCCTCGTCGCGCAGCAGGGCGATGAGCGCGTAGGTGCGGATGAGGAGGTTGGTCCAGAAGGGGAGCATGACGCCGATCAGCAGCCAGGTCTTGAGGTTGCCGGGCGCAAAGCTGATGGCGAGCGCCACAGGAAATCCGACCACCAGGCAGATCAGCGTTGCAAGCGCGGCAAAGGCAAGCGATTTCGCGAGGATGCCGAGGTAAAGCGGCTCGAGCGCGCGGGCGTAGTTGGCGAAGGTACCGGAGATGCGGATATCGGCGACACCCTCGTTGGTTCCGAAGCTGTACGCCCAGACCACCGCCATGGGAATCGCGAAGAACAGCAGGAACCATCCGAGCGGCGGGCCGAGAAGCCCGAGCAGGCCGGCCTTGCCGCGGCGCCAGTCGGTCCCCTGCTCCAAGCGTGGCGCCCCCGCGCAGCCGGCTCAGGCCGCGCGCACGCGGGTGATGGCGTCTTCGAACATCCGCGCCTGTTCGGCGCCTTCGAACTTGCCCCATTCGCTTGCGTCCATCCCCGGCCCGGTCGGGAAGATGATGGGGTTCGACTGGTAGCTTTCGGGCATCAGCGCCTTCGCCGCCGCGTTGGGCGTCGGGTAGAGGATGGTTTCGATGATGTGCTTGCCGGCCTGGGCATCGAGCAGGAAGTTGATGAACTTGTGCGCCTGCTCGGTCCGGGGGGCGCCCTTGGGGACCGCCAGCGTATCGGCGTTCAGCAGCGAGCCTTCCTTGGGCACGACAAAGCCGATGTCGGGGTTTTCCTGCGCCACCTGGGCAATGTCGCCGTTGGTTTCCAGCACCAGGTCGACGTCGCCGGCGTCGAGCAGCTCCTGCCCATTGTCCTCGTGGAAGGCCTTTATGTTCGGCTTCTGCCGGATCAGCATGTCGGCCACCGCCTTCGTGGTCTCCGCGTCGACGCCGTTCAGCGATTTCCCCATATATTTGGCGCCCAGCCGGATGAGGTCCGCCGCCTCGGATGTCAGCGCGATCCGGCCCTTGTAGAGGTCGCTGTCGAACAGCCACTTCCAGCTGTCGGGCGTGCCGTTCACGCGCGACTTGCGATAGCCGATGCCCAGCACCAGCCAGGTGTAGGGCACCGAATGGCGCGGCGGCGGGCTGTCATAATCCGCCTCCTGGAACTCGGGCGCGATGTTCTTGAAGTTGGGGATTTTCGCCATGTCGAGCGGTTCCAGCATGTCGGCAAGGCGCATGCGGGTCACGAACTCGTTCGACGGCACGATCACGTCGTATCCGGGGTTGCCGGCCTTCAGCTTGGCGAACAATTCGTCGTTGGTGGCGAAGTAGCTCGTCTGCACGCGGACGCCATTGGCCTTCTCGAAATCGGCCAGCGTGGTTTCGCCGATATAGGTGTCCCAGGTGTAGAAGTTGAGCTTGTCCGCCGGGGCCGCAGCTTCCTTGCCGGGTCCGCAGGCTTCGAGCGAGAAGCCGATGGCGGCTGCGCCAAGGCCGGAGAGCAAGCCGCGCCGCGACAGGCGTGATTGGGAGAGTCGGGATTGGGAAAGGCCCTTCCACGCGCCAGCGCCACCAAGATCAGCCATGTCCTGCCCTCCCGCCACCGGTGAAGCACGGAGTGGTAGTGCAGGGCAACGCCAAGGTTAAGCCCGTTTGTGCAGTGCGGGATAAGAAGGTCGCAAATTTCCCGGCCGCCACGAAGGCCGCGGGGCTATCGCTTCCTCGGCGCCTGTTCCCCGCTGCCCTGCTCAACCAGCCGCTGCAGGATCTCGTCGTTGAGATCGCCCGGCTCCACCAGCAGGTCGGCCACCTGGATCGGGCGCCCCTGGCTGCGCGCCGTCAACACCGTGAAGCCCGCCGAAAGCAGACTTTCCACATTGCTGTCGCGCGCCACGCGCGAAGGACCGCCCAGCACCACCGCAATCAAGCGCCGGCCATCGCGCACGGCCGAGGCGGCCAAGGTGAATCCGGCGGCATTGGTGTAGCCGGTCTTGATGCCGTCGACGCCGGGCATCGTGCGCAGTAGGTGATTGTGGTTGGGCAGGGTGCGGTTGCCGAACACGAACTGCTGCTGCTGGAAATAGGCATAATATTGCGGGAAGTGCCGGATCGTCGCCTGCGACAGCAGATAAATGTCCCGTGCGGTGGTGACCTGGCGGCTGTCCGGAAGGCCGCTTGGATTGACGAACCGGCTGTTGCGCATGCCCAGCGCCTTCGCCCGCACGGTCATCAGGCGGCCGAACTCCTGCTCGCTCCCCGCCACATGCTCGGCGATCGCCACAGCCACGTCATTGGCGGATTTCGTGGCAAGGCTGCGGATGGCCTGGTCCACCGTCAGGCTCTCGCCGGCCTTCAGGCCCAGCTTGGAGGGCCGCTGGTTCGCTGCGTTGCGGCTCATCACGATGCGATCGTCCAGCCGGATCGTGCCGGCCGCCAGCCGCTCGAACACCATGTACAAGGTCATCACCTTGGTGATCGACGCCGGAAACCGCATAGTGTCGGCTTGCCGGGAGTACAGGATTTCACCGGTGTCAGCATCGGCAAGGAACGCGGCATATTTCGGCTGCTCCAGCAGGCTGACCGCCTGGGCGGGCGCACCCAGCCCCATCGAGCCGGCCGCCAGCGTACCCAGCGTCAAGCGGGCAAGGCGACGTGATGTCATACTCATGAGCATATGTTTATCACCCCCTGGATTCCGCGCCTAGGGATTAGGTTCGAAATGGATTTGGACTGTCCCGGCGCAAGGGCTATCTGGCGCGCATGACAGGTGAAACGACAGGCCTCGCCACGCCCCAGTGGTGTGTCGCCCCGGCGCCCGTGCCCTACGCTGAGGCGCTTGCGGAGATGGAGAGGCATGTCGATCGCATGGCGCATGCAACCGGGGCGGCCGCGCAGGAGCGCATATGGCTGCTGGAGCACCCGCCGGTTGTAACGGCAGGAACGAGCGCGGAAGGTGAGGACCTGATCGATCCAGCCCGTTTCCCGGTGGTGCAGGCCGGCCGGGGAGGGCGTTTTACCTATCATGGGCCGGGCCAGCGCGTGATCTACCCCATGCTGGACCTCGGTGCCCGCGGGCGGGACGTGCGCCGCTTCGTCCATGGCCTGGAAAGCTGGGTCATCGCATCGCTGGCCGACCTCGGGATCGAGGCCTTCACCAGCGAGGCCGGGACAGGCATCTGGGTTTCGCAAGCCGGCGGCGTGGCGAAGATCGGCGCCATCGGTGTTCGCGTGCGCCGCTGGATCAGCTTTCACGGCGTGGCGGTCAATGTATCGACGGACCTCTCGCACTATGCCGCAATCATCCCCTGCGGCATTTCCGGCCACGGTGTCGCGCGCCTTGTGGATCACTCACCAGGTGCATCGATGCACGACCTCGACTCTGCGCTCGCCAACAATCTGCCGGCTTTCCTGTCCGGCCTGTCGGACAATTTCAGCACTGTGACGAAGATGCTTGAGGCCGGCGGGAATTGCGGCTAGTTTCCGGCGCGGTTCGGGGTCGGTAGGGACCGAAGGCTCCAGAACTTCCAAAAGACCAACCAGGAGTCAGATAATGGGTGAAGTTCTTCAGAAGGTGAAGGCAGGCGCGCTCGTCGCCGGTGCAGCTCTGTTCGTTGTTGCGTGCGGTGGTGCAAAGCCCGCCGAGGAAGCCGCAACCACCGAAGCAGCTCCGATGGAAGCCGCTCCGGCCGACACCGCAGCGACCGATGCAATGGCCGCTCCGGTCGATCCGATGGCGGCTCCGGCTGCTGACGCTGCAGCCGCTGCTGCGACCGCAACCGACGCCGCCGCAACTGCGACCGATGCCGCTGCTGCAGCGACCGATGCTGCTGCTGCAGCTGCGGAAGAGCCTGCCAAGTAGTTTGGCCTCAGACCGGGATTCACCCCGGCTAGAATCGGAAAGGCCGCCCGAAAAGGCGGCCTTTCCTTTAACATATTGGGAGAATGCTATGAGTTTGGCGGATGTTACCCAGGGAATGGCAGAGCGCGTCGCGAAAAATGGCGCAATTTCCGGGAAGGTCGTGACCTTCGACTTCGGCGAAGAAGGGGTCGTGCGGATCGACGGCAAGGCAGATCCTGCCACTGTCGGCAATGACGACGGTGACACCGATTGCCGTGTAAAAGTTTCGATGGCCGATTTCGCCGATATTGCCTCGGGCAAGCAGAATGCTCAGATGGCGTTCATGATGGGCAAGCTCAAAGTCGAGGGTGACATGGGAATCGCGCTCCAGCTGGGCAAGATCCTGGGTTGACGCCAATGCGAAGAGGGAAAGAGGGCAGTTTGCGTAAATCCTGTGCTGCCGCCACTGCGGCTTTTGCCTGTGCTCTTTCCCTTCCCGGCTGGGCGCTGGCGCCACTGCCGGCGGCACAGCCTCTGCCCAATCTGACCAGCCGGGAAGCGAACGCGGATGCAGTGTGGAGCCTTCGTGCCGGGCTGAATGTTGCAGCCCTCCAGTGCCAGTTCTCGCCATTTCTGGCGACGGTGCCGACGTACAACGCGTTGCTCCGTCAGCATTCGGATGAACTTGCGGACTCGTTCAAGGTCATGACTGGCTATTTCGTGCGGCTGAAGGGCCCCAAGGTCGGGCAGCGTGCGTTCGACAGTTATGCAACACGGACCAACCAGAACTGGGCGACATTCGATGCCCAGTATAGTTTCTGCAACGCCGCTGCCATGACCGGTCGCCACGCACTTGCGGTTCCCAAGGGCCAGTTCGGGGTATTTGCATCGACGGAGCTGGCGCTGTTGCGCAGGAGCCTTGCCGGCACCTCATATTCGGATACGCTCGCACCTCGCCTTGAGTGGGCAGTTGTTCCGGTCCTCAGCGATCCATGTGCCGGCCGACCTGCGCGCGCGTGCCGCTGAACATGAGGGCCTGCAGCCTAACCGAATAAGTAGCCCAACGAGAGAAGCGCCGTCGCACCCGGCCGATGATCTGTTGTACCCGGCAAGCGCAAACCGATTGCCCGGTTTTGTGAGCTGCTCTCAGGCAATCTTACCTTGCGATGCTCCGGAGCCCCTGGGCGGCTTCCAGCACGTCAGCTATCCCAGCGCGTGAGCTGCTTGCAGGGCCTTGACGCATGATCGTTTGAGTTCCGCCCCATTGCAGCAAATCCGAACCGCGCCGTTTCCCCGAAGAAACCCCGCATCAACACCAGTCCCGGCGACACGGTATCGACATGAAAAGGGCTCGCCCTCACATGGAGGGCGAGCCCGAATTCAGAAAAAGGCGGGGACGATGTCCCCGCCGATCTTCCCTCAGTTTGTCGGCTGGCCAAAGACCACTTCGGCGCGACGGTTCTGCGGCTCACGCACACCCAGCGGGGTGTCGACCAGCAGACGATTGAAGCCGAAGCCCCGTGTCGTCATCTGGCTTTCCGCAATGCCCTTGCCGGCCATATATGCCTTCACGGCATCTGCGCGACGCTCCGACAGCCTCTGGTTGTAATCAGCCGGACCCGACGTATCGGTGTGACCGTCGATGACCACCGAAGACTGGCCGGTCTGCATATACGCTTCTGCCGCACGATCCAGGATCGCTGCTGCTTCCGGCGTGATGTCCGACCTGTCCCAGTCGAAGAAGACCAGGAACGGACCCGGGACAACCTGCGCCGGAGGCGGCGGGGGCGGAGGAGGCGGTGGGGGCGGAGGAGGCGGTGGCGGAGGCGGCGGCGGCGGCGCATCCTCGTACAGATTGAAGCTCAGGCCCAGCAACAAGCTGTGGCTGCGCCAGCTACCGGAAAGGTCGTTGCCGTTCGCCGTCTGAAGATCAAGGCCGCCCATGTTGAAGAAGCGATACTTGACCGACAGATCCACCTTGTCAGAAAGCGAGCGTCGCAGACCTGCGATCACTTGCCAAGCGACGCCCGTGTCGCTGTCGTCGGAAAAAGCAGACCCAAACTTCGCCAATTGCCAGATGTGGGACTTGAAGCGCGCGATACCCACACCTCCACCGACGAAACCGCCCCATGGCGAATCGTCGTTGTTGCCGAAATCGAACATTCCATTTAACATGAACGAAAGAATTTCAGCATTACCATCGGCACTGTCATAGTTGCCGATAGCCGGAACGCCAATTGTGCCATTTGGCAAAGGCAGCGCGGGAACACCGCCCGCAACCGAGACCGAGTCCAGATTGGCATCCTTGTACGCCACTTCAAACTCGGAGCGGAACGCCCCGAAATCGTAGCCGAGCGTACCACCAACTTCCCAGCCGGGCTCATACTTGTTCCGAATGCCGTCGTTAACACCCGCACCTGCTGGCGTAAAAACGTCAAAGCTCTTGGTTTCCGCAATGAAACCACCGGCCTCTAGGCCGATATACCAGGCCTGGTCGCGCGCACTTGCGGCTCCAGCCAGCACCGTGGTTGCAAGCGCAACCGCAACGGCGAACTTCCCCATGACTATCCCCTTCGTAGTAGATGTCGCACTAAGGCTGCGCCATCTAGCCGAGCAACGGGTCCGTTAGCAAGAGGTCCATTCACCAAAACTGTGTCGCAACGGCAACATGTTGGGTGCCAAATCGAGACTCCCGCCCCAGCCGTAACTACGCGGATATGAGGCCAAGTTGATGCATCCGATCCAGAAGCGCCGCGATCGCCGCGCGCGCCTCAACGTCCACCACTGCCCCCCCTGCTACATCGGGGACCGCTGAAGCAGGGTAGCCGCGCGGCGCTTCCACAACCCATCCGCCGGCTGATGCGCGCAGGCGGATCTCTTCATCGTCTATCCAGACGGTCGCGCCATCGGGCAGGGTGAAATACCGCCATCCGCCCGCGGTCCATGTCGCCAGCTGTCCTGCACGGCCAGCCCAAACTCCGGCTGCACCCCCTGCAACCAGCCAGCATTGCCCCACAGCCGGGCTGTCCGGGGGCGCGGCCAGCGCCCGACTTCGGGCAGCAGGCTGCGCCAGCGCATCGAGGGCGAGCAACGCCTCATTGTGGGTGATGTCCTTCTGGCCCTGCCCGGGAACCAGCAGTGGCAACCGGAAACGCACAGTCTGATCAGCCATCTGAAAATCTCCTATACCCGCCAGGTCAAACGTCGACCGGCCCCGCCCGTCTCAGCGCTTCAGGGCCGTCCCCCACCGCAACCACATGCACCACGCCGGGAGGCAGCAGCGCCCCGTGAAGTGCAAGCTGTTCGGCCGCGCTCAGTCGAACGCTGGTTCCCGCAATGGTGCGCTCCAGAAGGATGCCGCCCCCTTCGAAGCGCCAGAGGTAGCTCGCCGGCGGTGGTTCCGTACTGCTCCAGTCGATGGAATCCCGGTGTCTCGGCGTCCAGAACACACGGATCGCACCGTCCATGTCGCGCATCGCGCCCAGATGACACGGCGCCAACGCGCCAAGCCCGAGCCCCTCCAGGCGCAGAGTCGATTCCACGCCGCCCGGCAGGTCGCCCGGCCCTGCCGCCAGAACCACAAGATCGGACCCGATCATGTCGGCGACCACCGGCCACCTGTGCAGAAGCTCCGGCCTCAGCTGCGAAAACGCCGTCCCGGCCGCATGGACTGTCGGCACGTAGCCGCTGCCGAATCGGCGCCGCAACAAGCCCGTCAGCCGGACGATGTCGGCAGACACAGGGTCAGCGTGCCTGTACTGGACAAGTTCCTGCCCGACGCGAACCAGATTGGCGCCATTCAGAACCTCGTCCGACGATCTGCTCTGCAGCTCCCATACACCCCGTTCCGTGCGGACCACCAACACGCTGTCCTCGTCCCAGACCGTCCCTGGCCCCGGAGGCAGCACAGCCTCGAGCACCCCCGACACAAGAGATCCGCGCGCGTCGCCCACAAAGATGACCTCCCCCCCTGTCAGCACACTCACCCGCGCACCCCGCCACCCGGGCCCGCCTGTCGCCGAAATCCATGCCGAAGGCGCACCCGCGGCCAAGGGCATGGGAGTCTCGAAGACTGCCAGCCGCGTAGGTCCGGCGACGGCCACCGGTGCCGACAGCGCCCTGCCGGCGTCACTCGCAATCACGCTCGCGCCACCGCCGGGCGGCACCAGTTCGGACGCAAGGTGCACCATCAGCCCCCGGACAGTTCGCCGGACCACGCGCCATCGCTCCGGCCGGTCGCCGACCACGATAATGTCGCCGACAGAGACTCCAATCCACTGCCACCCCAGCACCACTTCGAGTGTTTCGGCAGCAGCCTCCTCGCGCCGCAGCCACCGGCTGGCCAATGCCCGGGCCATGGGCGCGGTGGCCACCAATGGAGCGGCGCTCGTCAGTGCAGGGCCGGCGCGTCCGCGTGCAACTTGCTGGCGCCCCGCCTGAAAATCCCGGTCGGGATCAAGATACTCAAGACCAAGGCTCGCGGGCCGCATTCCAAGTGCGGCAACGCGCCCAGCAGTGTCCGTCGCCAACACCGCCAACGCGTCGATTGGAATGTGAAACAAGCGCGGCACCGAGCCGAAGGCCAGCGCTCCCTCCCGATACCCGACTTCGGCTCCGGCAACATTGGCGATCAAGCCCACATCATCCGCCAGCCGCTCGGCAGCAGCCACATATCCGACCGCGGACGCAGTGGCTGGTGTCACCCCCGAGCCATCGGCGGCA
>JAESGX010000574.1_pt1 | contig 12218 bp, 6 predicted proteins | sample 9269801 | NCBI WGS metagenome assembly JAESGX01 (sample SAMN16773122, study PRJNA677054) | algae metagenome | isolation source: Pleurocapsa minor GSE-CHR-MK-17-07R and co-occurring heterotrophs from wet... | place: USA: Lower Calf Creek Falls, Grand Staircase Escalante National Monument, UT ... | reverse complement strand
GCTCTTCCGATCTCACCAGGACCGGCCGCGCATCCGTGTCGGTGAAGATGTTGGAGAAGGGATCGAGGGCGAAGGGCAGCGGCGTGAACGCCCCGCCATCCGGCAGGTTGAGCCGGCCGCCCAGACCATCCACCAGGCCATAGGTCAGGCTGCGCGCCGCGGTCGGCGCGTCGCTGGCATTGGCGTAGGTCAGCGCCGCGATCATCGCCTGGACCGCCGCGCCATAGGCCGCCGCGTTGAAGGTGACGCTGAAGGTGCCGCCGACGCCGCCCGAGGCGATGCCGATGGCCTCGCCCTCGTAGCGCACGGTCGTACCGTCGAAGCTGATCTGGCGGAAGCCGTTGCCCGTGCTGCGGAGCGAGACGACATCCTCGGCCAGCAGGCCCGAGACGGTGAAGACCCCGCCCGCGAAGCGGTCGCCCTGCAGCAGCAGAACGGAGGGATCGATCAGCAGCGGCGCGGCGCCCTCCGCGGAGGTCACCTCGCGCGCGAGCCCACCGAGCCAGGTGGTCTCGCGGGTGTCGGTGACCGTGACGACCAGCGTGGCGCTGGTGCTGCCGCCGGCGGAATCCGTCGCGCGGATCACCAACTCATAGACATTGTCGCGGTTCGCATCGCGCGGCGCCTCGAAGTCGAGCCCGTAGGAGCCGAGCGTGCCCCGCTGCCCGGGATCGTTGAACATGAAGAAGGCCGCGCTGTCCGGCCCCGTCACGCTGAAGTTCACCACATCGCCATCCGGATCGAGGGCGGTGAAGATGACGCCCGTGCGCAGCGCGCCCTCCGACACGGTCAGGCTGGTGACCGTCTGGCTGAGGACCGGGATGTCATTCTGCGGCGTGACGTCGAGCGTGATGCTGCTGCCCCCCGGCGCCTGGAGGAGGGAGCGGAAGCTGCCGACCCCATTGCCCGTCATCACATCCGTCAGGCCGTCGCCATTCAGGTCGCCGGCCGCAAGGCTCCAGGCGGACAGGCCGGCGAAGGCGGCCAGCGGGTTCGACGTGCCGGTCAGCAGCACATGGCCGTCGGCGGTGTTGCGCCAGACCAGGGGCGGCCTGTCCACCTGCCCGACGGCGAGGTCGGTGCGGCCGTCATGGTCGAAATCGAGGAAGACCGGCGCGCCCACGTCGCTGCCGATGTCCACGCCGATCGCATGGAGCGGATTGAGCCCATCGGCCAGCCGCACCAGGCCCTCCGGCTTGTTGAGCCACACCTGGAAGGTCTGCGAGAAGACGAGGTCCTTCCGCCCATCGCCATCGATATCCACGAAGGCCGGGCCGGACTGGGCGCCGCCTTCGACCACGATGCCGTCCACCGGATTGACCGCGAAGGGCACGAAGCCACCGGCGGTGTTGCGCCAGGCCTGCAGCCCGCCGCCGGACCCATAGGCGATGACCAGATCCTCCCGGCCGTCGCCGTCGAGGTCGCCAAAGGCTGGGCGGGTGAAGATGGTCGGCGTGACGATATGGCCCAGGGGGTTCTGCGCGCCGGTGGCCGCCACGAAGCCGCTCCCGGTGCCAAGGAACACGGCCAGGCCATTGGTGGACCCGCCGCTGACGAGATCAAGCCGGCCATCGCCGTTGACGTCGAACAGCGCCGGCGTGGACAGGCCCAGGCCGATCGAGAGGCCCGCGACGGGATCGGTCCCCGGCGTCACGAAGGTCCGCGTCTCGGCCGCCTCGATCAGCTCGAAGCGGAGCAGGCGCGTCGCCGTGGGCGTATCGTCCGTCGTGTTATAGGCGATGGCGCGCAGCACCGCCTGCGCCGCGGCCGCGGTGACGCCGGTGGTGAAGAGCACGGTGAAGCGGCCGCCCGCATTCTCCGTGACCATCCCGACCGGCGTGCCGCCGTAGCGGATGGTGGTGCCGTCCAGCCCGAGCTGCCCAGGGCCGTCGCCGGCATGGAGGATGCTCAGGCGGTCCTCCGCCAGCAGGCCGGAAATCTCCAGCCGCGCGCCGCGCAGATCGTCGCCCGCCGCCAGGGTGGCGCTGCCGAACAGGGCAGCCGGCGCGAGGTTGACGCCATTCTCCGTCACCGTGACCTGCGTCGGCATGCCGCCGAGCCGCGCGAATTCCACCACGTTCTGCACGGTGACGGCGAGGCTGGTGCGCAGCCCGCCGGAGACGGCCGTAACCTCGTGGACATTGTCGCCGCCGACATCGCCCGGCCGTTCGAAATCCGGCGCGGCGCGGAAGCGCAGCGCGCCGGTGGTCGCATCAATCTCGAACAGCGCGGCGTCGGCCCCCTCCAGCGCCCAGCCCTCGGCACCGGGGGCCGCCGGCTGCCAGAGAATGGGGGTGCCGTTCTCGACCGTCGCGATCGCCACATCGGCGACTGGCGGCGGCGGCGGCAGGACCGTCACGAGGCCGACCTCGACGCTGCGGGAGATGACGGTGCCGTCGCGTTCCACCAGGCTGACCTGCAGGTCGCGCGCGCGGGCGGGCAAGGGCGCGGCGCTGTCGAAGGCGAGGCTCTCGATCAAGGCCTCGACCGCCGCATCGGCCGCACCGGGCAGCAGGTCCACCGTCAGCCAGCCACCGACGCCGCCCGACCAGCTGCCGATCACCGCGCCGGCGAAGTTCACCTGCGCGCCATCCAGCGTGATGCCATCCGCTGCGGGTGCGATCGTCACCCGGTCGCCGGCCGCGGCGCCGCTGACGACGAGCTGCCGCGGCGCATCGTCACCCCGCTGATAGGTGACATCGGTGTCGAGGCGCTGCGGGCCGGCCAGGACCGCGCTCTCGAGCAGGCTCACGCGGGGGGTCAGGTCGCTGAGGCGGGCGTAGTCGCGGGCGTCGGTGACCGTGATGGTGACCGCCTGCATGGTGGCGACGCCATTGGCGGTGGCGACGATCTGCAGGTCATGGATGTTGTTGCCGCCGGCATCGCCCGGGGTCTCGAAATCCGGGGGGGCGCGGAACCGCACCGCGCCCGTCTCGTCGATGGTGAACAGGGCGGCATCGGCGCCGGCCAGCGAGTAGGCCAAGGCATCGCCTTCGGGATCCACGGCCCGGGCCTGCAGCACGATGCCGGTGCCGTTCTCGACGAAACTGGCCGCATTGGGCGAGAGGAAGCGCGGCGCGTCATCCTGCGCCATCACCGTCAGCGTCACGCGGGCCACACCCGGCGGGCCGTCATTGCGCAGGACGGTGAAGCCGCCATCGGCCGAGCCCACCACCAGGTCGGCGAAGCCATCGCGGTTGAGGTCCACCGCCGCGGGCGTGCTGTTCGCGCCCACATCCAGGCTGGCGAAGGGGTCGGCCGGGCCGGTCCATTCGAGAAAGCCATCGGACGTGTTGCGCCAGGCGCGGAGCTTGCCGTCCGAATTGCCGACGACGAGGTCGATCCGCCCATCACCATCCACGTCGAGCAGCGCGGGGGCGGCTTCGGTGCCGACATCGATCGCCGCGAAGGGGTTGCTGGCGCCGGTCAGCGAGATCCAGCCCTCGGTCGTGTTGCGCCAGGCGAAGAGCTGCCCCTGCTGGTTGCCGACCACGAGGTCCGGCCGGCCATCGCCGGTGAAGTCGCCGAAGGCCGGCCTGGAATTGTCGCCGACGTCGACGCCGCGGAGATTCATCAGGCCGGTCGCGTCGCTGCCCACTAGGAAGAAGCGATCCGGCGTGCCGCCCACGCCATTGTAGCCGGAGTGATAGGCGACAAAGAGCGTTCCGCCGGCCCAGCCGAACACCATGTCCGGCCGCCCATCGGCATTGACATCGGTGAAGGCCGGCGCGCCACGGTCGCGCGTGAAGGAGAAGTCGAAGACCTCGAAGGGATTGCGGCCGGCCCAGGGCTGGAAGGCGCCGTCACTGTTCTGCAGGCTCAGGATGCGCCCATCCGCGCGGCCCCAGATCAGCTCGGCATCGCCATCGCCGTCGAGATCGGCGAAGCCGGGCGCGCTGTTGGCGCCGGGCGTGAGGCCGGCCAGCGGGTTCGCGCCGCCGGTGAGCGTGGAGAAGGCGGGCGTCCAGGGCCCGCCGAGACTGCGGCCGGTGCTGTCCAACACATCGATCGTCAGAACCCGCGTTGCCACCGGCGTATCGCTGTTCGTGCGATAGCCGAGCCTGTTGATCACCGCCTCCACGGCGGCACCGGTGGCTGCGGCGTTGAAGGTGACGACCAGCGGCGCACCCTCGCCACCGCCGAGGGTGCCGATGGGCACGCCACCGAAGCGCACCTCGCCACCGCCGCCGAGGCTGATCTGGCCGGGCGCGGTGCCCTGCGCCCGCACGCCCAGCACATCCTCCGGCAGCAGGCCTGAGACGACGAGGCGTGCGGGGATGGCGCCGTCACCCAGGTTGAATTCCGCGTCGAGCGCGAGCGGGGCGAGGACGTCGTCCGCCGCGTTCTCGGCCAGGCTCACGCTTGTGGCGAACCCGCCCAGCCTCGACACATCCCGCGCATTCGTCACCGTGATCGCGACCGCGTAATCCGTGGAAAGCGTCCCGTCGGAGGCGGTGAGGACCAGGTCATAGACGTTGTTGCGCCCGGCATCGCGCGGGCTCTCGAAATCCGGCGGCTCGGCGAACTGCACCGCGCCGGTCGAATTCATCTTGAACAGCGGCGCGTCGGCCCCGCCGAGGCGCCAGGTCAGCGACGCGCGTTCCGGGTCGGTCGCCTGCGCCTGGTAGGCAACCGCGGTGCGCCCCTCGACGAAGCTTGCGGTGGCGGCGGAGGTGAAGACCGGGGCCTCGTCCGCATTGATGACGGTGATCACGATGTCGCGGGTGTCCCCGCCGAAGCTGTTCTTCGCGCTCAAAGTCAGCAAATAGATGTTGTTCCGGTCCTGATCGCGCGGCGCCTCGAAATCCGGCGTGACCCGGAAGCGGATCGCGCCGGTCGAATCGACCGTGAAATCGCCGCTGTCCGGCCCGAACAGTTCCCAGGACTGGACATTGGTCCCCGTGGCCCGGTAGGCGATCGCGCTTCCCCCCTCGTCGAACTTGGCCGTGCCGGGCGAGGTAATGACAGGGCTGGAACCGGACATCGCGCGCACCTTCACCTGGAAGAGGATGCGTGACGCAGCGGCAGCCCCGGATGCCCTGCCGCGGGGATCGCGCCAGGGCCGCCGGGGCTGCCGCCGCTTCAAGCGCTAAAACGTTAACGCTCGTGTCAGCGGGGCCGGGAGATGCATCGCGATGCATGGGGCTGCATCGCGATGCGGGCGAAGGCGGGGCCCCCTTGCGCCGGGGCGAAGCGTGCTAGCGCTGGCCGCCGGGCGCATCCGCCGGCGCGCACAGCGCCCGCGCCGCGGCCAGGGCCGCCGCCGCCTCGGGCGCCAGCCCCTGCACGATCGCCGCGGCATCGCAGGCGAGGCTGTTTCCCGCGCCGACGGTCAGGACCATGGCCCGCGGCTGGTCGATCGGATCCATCACGAATCGCCCGACCAGCGATGGCGGCAGGGCATGCACCAGACCGCGGCCATTTTCCCATGCGAGGCGGCGCAGCGCGTCGGCCTTCCAGGCGGGCTCGGGCTCGGCATCCAGGCGCAGCCCGATCAGCCGCGTCGCCGCCACGGGGCCGCGGAGCGAGGAGGCCGAGGAGGAGCCGATGCCGTCGATCACCATGGCCTGGCCGGTGGTGACGCCGTTGAGGACGCCGAAGGCCAGGCTGTCGCCTTGCACCTCATCCTCGAGGATCATGTAGAGCAGGTGGTGCAGGGCGATGAGCGGCCCGTCCGCCCGCCAGGTGCCGTGCAGCCCGCCCTGCGCGGCGAGCCGCAGCGCGCCATCCCGCCGCGCGATGCTGGCGAGGTAGCCGACGATGCTGGGCCGCTCCGGCGTCTGCACGCTGGCATGGAGCAGCAGCCAGAGGCCGCCATAGCGTGCCGCGCCGTCAGCCCCGGCTCCTGCTCCTGCCCCAGCCATGCGCGGCAGCGGCGTCGCGGGCGATGCAGCCAGGACCTCGGCGCCCCGGGCGTAGCGGGTGGTGAAGACGGGCAGGGGCAGGCGCCAATCCGCCCGGGTGAAGCCGGGCAGGACCTCGGCGATCGCGGTGGTCAGTGCCACCAGGCTGGTGGCGCCCGGCTGGATCTTGCCCGCGACCCATCGCTGCGACACCGACTTGTCAACGCCGACGCGTTGCGCGAGTCCCGCGCGACTCCAGTTCAGGCGATCCAGCAGGATGCCGATCTTCTCGGCGAAATCAGGGATCTCGGTCGCTTGGCGCATTCCCTCGACATTACATGAGGGATAGATGCCCAGGAAGGCCCGCGATCGCGGCGCGGGTCACCTGGCGCAGCGCCAAAAGGGCGGGAAGTCCCTGGGGCTAGGCCGGCTCCACGAAGCGGTCCAGCACCCGCTTCACCCCCGCCTTCTCGAACTCGATCTCCAGCTTGTCGTCATCCACGTCCAGCACGCGGCCATAGCCGAATTTCGCGTGAAAGACGCGGGCGCCGCGCGCGAAGGCCTTCTCGCGCTCCGGCCGCTGGTCCACCTCCCACGCACCCGCCTCGATGACACGCGGGCGGCGCTGCGACGCCAGCGGCATGCCGGCCGAGAAGACGCTGGAGGGCATGCGCGGCGCCTGGGTGACGCCGCCCTCGCGCAGCACCTCGCTCTCGGGAAGTTCATCGAGGAAGCGGGACGGAATGGAGCTCACCCAATTGCCGTAGATGCGGCGGTTGGCGGCATGGCTGATGATGCAATGCTTGCGCGCGCGGGTGATGCCGACATAGGCGAGGCGGCGCTCCTCCTCGAGCGACTTCGCCCCGCCCTCATCCAGGCTGCGCTGCGAGGGGAAGAGCCCTTCCTCCCAGCCCGGCAGGAAGACCATGTCGAATTCCAGTCCCTTGGCCGCGTGCAGGGTCATGATGCCGACCTTCTGGCCCTCGGCATTGTCGTCATTCTCCATGACGAGGGCGATGTGCTCCAGGAAGGCGCCCAGCGTCGGGAAATCGCCCATGGCGCGGACGAGTTCCTTCAGATTGTCCAGCCGGCCCGCGGATTCGATGCTGCGGTCGGCCTTCCACATGTCGATATAGCCGCTCTCCTCCAGCACCTGGGCCGCGATGACGACATGGCCTTCCTTCTCGAGGCCGGCGTTCCAGCGCGTCAGGTTCTCCAGCAATTCGCGGAGCGCGGCGCGCGGTCGCGGGCGGATGGCGTCGGTCTCGCAGAGGCGCTGGGCCGCGAAGCGCAGCGGCATCTGCTGCTCGCGCGCCAGCTTGTGCATCGCGGCCATGGCGGTGTCGCCCAGGCCGCGCTTCGGCGTGTTCACGATGCGCTCGAAGGCGAGGTCATCGGCGGCTTGGGACAGGGCCCGGAAATAGGCGATGGCGTCGCGGATCTCGGCGCGCTCATAGAACTTGGCGCCGCCGAAGACGCGGTAGGGAATGGCCAGCGTGATCAGCCGCTCCTCGAAGGCGCGGGTCTGGAAGCCGGCGCGGACGAGAATGGCGATCTCGCCCAGGTTCTGCCCGTCCCGCCGCGCCTCCTCGATGCGCCCGCCCACCATGCGGGCCTCCTCCTCGCTGTCCCAGAGGGAGACGACCCGCACGCGCTCGCCCGAGGCATCGGCCCGGCCGGAGCGCAAGGTCTTGCCGAGGCGGCCCTCATTGCGCGCGATGAGGCCCGCGGCCGCGGCGAGGATCGGCCGCGTCGAACGGTAATTGCTCTCCAGGCGCACGATCTGCGCGCCCGGGAAGTCGCGCTCGAAGCGCAGGATGTTTTCGATCTCGGCGCCGCGCCAGGAATAGATCGACTGGTCGTCATCGCCCACGCAGCAGATGTTCTTGTGCCCCTGGGCCAGCAGCCTGAGCCAGAGATACTGCACCAGGTTGGTGTCCTGGTACTCATCCACCAGGATATAGCGGAAGAGGCGATGATAGCTCGCCAGCACCTCATTGTTGGTGCGGAGGATCTCGGTGATGTGCAGCAGCAGGTCGCCGAAATCGCAGGCGTTCAGCGTGATGAGCCGCGCCTGGTAGGCGGCGTAGAGCTTTTCCGCGCGGTTGTTCGCGTAGTCCGAGGTCTCGGCGACGGGAATGCGATCCGGCGTCAGGCCACGATCCTTCCAGCGCTGGATGATGCCCATCAGCCCGTTGGGCGGCCAGCGCTTGAGGTCCACGCCCTCCGCTTCCATCACCTGCTTGAGGAGGCGCGTCTGGTCATCCGTGTCGAGGATGGTGAAGCTGGAGGTCAGGCCCACCAGCTCCGCATGGCGGCGCAGCATCCGCGCGGCCAGCGCATGGAAGGTGCCGAGCCAGAGCCCCTCGACCGGGCGGTTCAGGATGGCGCCCACACGCTCGCGCATCTCGCGCGCTGCCTTGTTGGTGAAGGTGACGGAGAGCACCTGGTGCGGCTGGGCGCGCCCGGTCATCAGCAGATGCGCGAATCGGGTGGTGAGCACCCGCGTCTTGCCGGTGCCCGCGCCGGCGAGGACAAGCAGCGGCCCGTCCAGGGTCTCGACGGCCGAGCGCTGCTCCGGGTTCAGCCGGGCAAGATAGTCGGCAGGGGGGGCAGCCCCTGGGGAGGGGTTTGGGGCGTATGGTGCTGACACGCAGAGCCCTATAGAACATCCTGCGAACGCCACCAACCATATCGAGCCCCGTGGACCGCACGCGCCGCTTCCTGGAATGGTCCGCCCTGCACGGGGCCGCGCTGCTGGCCGGCAGCATCTTCGCCGGGCTGTTCCTGCCGCCGCTGGCCGCCCTGTTCCGGGATGTCATCACCCCCGTGGTCTTCATCCTGATGGTGCTGGTGCTGCTGCGGGTGGACCCCGCGCAGGTGCTGGCCTATCTGCGCCGGCCGCTGCTGGTGGCGGCCCTGCTGGCCTGGCTGCTGGTGGCCACGCCCCTCCTGGCCTGGGCGGCGCTCACGGCGCTCGGCATCCATGGGCCGCTCGCGAATGGGCTCGTCATCGTGGCGACGGGCTGCGCCGCCACCTCCTCGCCGGCCTTTGCCAGGATGGTGGGGCTGGATGGCGAGATCGCCTTCGTGGTGGCGGTGCTGTCCATCCTGCTGATCCCGCTGACGGCGCCGCCGCTCGCGCTCGGCCTGCTGGGGATTGATCTGGCGATTTCGATGACCGGGCTGATGCTGCGCCTGGGCCTGGTCGTGCTGCTGCCGCTGATCATCTCCATCGCCATCCGCCGCGTGGTGGCGCCGGCGCAGCTGGACCATTGGGGCCGCGCGGTGGATGGGGCCGTGGTGCTGCTGGTGGTGTTCTACGGGTTCGGCGTGATGGATGGCGTGCTGGCGCGGCTGATGGTGGAGCCGGGCTTCATCCTGACCGGCGTCGCCATGGCCTTCGGGGGCACCCTGGCCATGAACGCCGCGACGGCGCTGGCCTTCACCGGCTTCGGGCAGAAGCTGGCGCTCTCGGCCGGGCTCCTCGCCGGCAACCGCAACATGGCGCTGTATCTGGCGGTGCTGCCGGCCAACACCGACCCCGGGATCCTGCTGTTCTGCGTGCTTTGCCAGTTCCCGCTGTTTCTCAGCCCCTTCCTCCTGAAGCCGCTCTATGAGCGGATCAGGAGCTGGTAAGGCGCGGCGGCGGTCAGGGCGCGCAGGTCACTCCGGTGAAGTGGGGGAGGCCGTTCTGCGGATCGGTCGCGGGGATGGCCCCGGTGCCCGCGGGATTGTTCAGGCGCTGCGTCGCCAGCTGCACCGTGATGAAGGCCTGGTAGCCCATGGGAATATCCGCGCTCGAGGCGGGTGCGATGCCGGAATGCACCGGATAAATGCCGCCGCCGCGCGTCAGACCGGGCTCGCTGCTGAAGAAGGCCACGCGGATCCGGCGCTCGGGGCCCATGTTCTGCAACTGCACGAAATGCACCGCCGTGGAGGTCCGTCCGTCCGAACTGCTGTTGGTATAGAAGGACACCGCGTTCAGGCTGCCGTTGCAGTAGCGCGCGACCTGGGCGGAGGCCGGCTGCATCGGCAGCAGGCCTGCCAGCGCCATGGTGGCCGTTGCGACAAGAAGGATGCGGGGCCTCGACATCGGACGTTCTCTCTTGAGCCTTTGGGGCGCCACAGCGGCGCCCCGTGAGGCTGTTGTCCGAAAAAATCCGCCCCGCTTCCAGTTGGTGGTTTCAATCCGGCATATCGGGCGGGCCTATCGCCCGGCAGCGCTTCACCCGCCCCGACGCAGCGCCTCGGTGATGTCCCGGATGAAGGCGCGGGGATCCGCAAGCGGCGGGTCGCGCCGCGGCATGGAGACGCGCAGCCGCAGCAACTGCCCGCCCGCGGCCCCCACGCAGGTGGTGCTGGTCACCGCCGTGCGGCCATAGGCGCCTTCGAGGTCGGCGCAGCGGAACAGCGGCTGGCCCGGCGGCTGGTCGCTCTCCTGCACCAGGCGGAGGCGGCGATGCGGGCCGGAGCCCCGCTGCGCCGCCGTCACCACCCGCTGATATTCGTCCTGCACGACCAAGCTGCCCGGCCCGTCCGGCGGGGCGACGGTGGGCGGCCGCAGGACCTGCACGAAGCCGGCCGCACTCCGCCCGGCCGTCGCATAGGGCACTTCCACCCCCGGCAAGGGCTGGTCGATATTCGCCGTGGTGCCGCGCTGGAAGCTGGCCGCCTGGGCCGGCAGCCGCTCGGCCAGGCGTTGGGGCGCCGAGACGACGGGAACCGGCGCCGTGGCCGGCGCTTCGCCGCCTTCGGTCGCGCAGGCCGCAAGCCCGGCCAGCATCAGGAGAGAGAGTTTCCGCATCAACCCATCCGTACCAGGGGCGTAGGCGCTTCGCGATACTCGCCATGCGCCGCGCCGCCGCTCATGAAGCGATGCACGTCCTCGTAGACCATCTCGATGCCGATATAGACGATGAGCGCGACACCGATATAGGCGACGACCGGGAAGCTCTCCAGCAGGCGGGCGATCAGCGTCGCCGCCACGCCCATCAGCAGGATGGAGATGACGAGGCCGATAATGAGCATGGACATGTTGCCATGGGCCGCACCCGCCACGGCCAGCACGTTGTCGAGACTCATGGACACGTCGGCGATGACGATCTGGCGCAGCGCGACCGCCATGGTCTTCGGCGCGGCGTCGGCGTGGTGGCCGGCCGCCTCGTCCTTGTCCTTCTGCCGCAGCTCCTTGAAGAAGCCATAGGCGATCCAGAGCAGGACGAGGCCGCCCGCCAGCATGATGCCGGGGATGGCGAGCAGGTAGACCGCGGCGAGGCTGAGCACGATGCGCAGCACCACCGCCAGCACCATGCCGAAGAGAATGGCCTTGGAGCGCTGCTCGGCCGGCAGGCCCGCCGCGGCGAGCGCGATGAGCACGGCGTTGTCGCCGGAGAGGATGAGGTTGACGCCGAGGATCTCGGTCAGGACGACCCAGTTCCAATCGGCCATGAAGGCGGCGAAATCCATGTTCTCGTGCTTTCCTCAACTGGGATTGCCCGAAAGCTAGACTGCCCGCCTTCGCCTGTCTTTACCGAACGGTCATGCCGGCGTCATTCCGCCTTGCGATGCGTCTCCGCCCGCACGTCGCCGCCGCGGCGGGCGCGCAGCACCGCTTCGACGATGAGGGCGGCGACCGCGGCGAGCACCGCCACCTGCAGCACCGTGGCCCCCGCCCAGATCCAGGCGGGGAAGACGCCCGGCAGCGCCAGGTAGCCCAGCGGCAGCAGCAGGAAGGCGTAGGCCTCCGGCAGGCGGTCCGCCACCTCATGCGTGCCCGACCAGATCATGTCGGCGGCGACATAGACGATGACGAGCAGGCCGACCCAGGCGATCCAGCGGTGCTTGTTCAGGAGGTTGGCGATGAAGGTCGCCGCGACGCCCATCAGGATGACCGAGATGGCAAGGCCCACGATCAGCACATAGGGATGGTCCTTGGCCGCACCGGCCACCGCCAGCACGTTGTCCAGGCTCATCGAGATGTCGGCGATCAGGATCTGCGTGATCGCCTGGCGCATGGTCTTGCGCGGCGAGCCGTCCGGGTTGGTCGTGGCGGGGTCGATCTCGCCCTCATGCGCATGGCCGCCGCCGCCCTCACGCAGCTCGCGGTACATCTTCCAGCAGACCCAGGCGAGCAGCACGCCGCCGGCCAGCGTGATGCCGGTGATGGCCAGCAGCTGCACCGTGATGCTGGCGAAGGCGATGCGCATCACCGTCGCGGCGGCGATGCCCCAGAGCACGGCCTTCTTGCGCTGCTCCGGCGGCAGGCCGGCGGCGGCCATGCCCACGACGATCGCATTGTCCCCCGCGAGGACGATGTCGATCATCAGGACCTGCATGAGCGGTACGAACCAATCCGGCATGGGCGCGCCCTTC
>JAESGX010000573.1_pt1 | contig 12243 bp, 12 predicted proteins | sample 9269801 | NCBI WGS metagenome assembly JAESGX01 (sample SAMN16773122, study PRJNA677054) | algae metagenome | isolation source: Pleurocapsa minor GSE-CHR-MK-17-07R and co-occurring heterotrophs from wet... | place: USA: Lower Calf Creek Falls, Grand Staircase Escalante National Monument, UT ... | reverse complement strand
GCGATCGAGCGGTACACGGGCGTGCTCTACGACGCCCTGGACGTGGCGGCCTGGGGGGCGGATGCGCGAGCACGGGCATCCCGGCATCTCATCGTGCACTCGGCCCTGCTGGGGCTCGTCGCGGCCGACGACCCGATTCCCGCCTACCGGCTCTCGCATGACACCCGGCTGCCCGGGCTCGTGCTGCGAGCGCACTGGGCGCCGCGCGCCGCCGCAGCGCTCGCGCAGCTCGAGGGCCCGATTATCGATCTTCGCTCGGCGGGCTACGCCGCCCTCGGGCCGCTGCCCGACAGGCCTGACGCGGTCGTCGTGCGGGTCGTGGCGATCGGTGACGACGGGGTGGCGCGGGCGCTCAACCACTTCAACAAGAAGGGCAAGGGGGAGTACCTGCGCGCTCTGCTCGCCGCCGGCCCCCTGCCATCGTCGATCGACGAGCTGTGCGCGGTGTCGACCGCGCTCGGGTGGCATCTGCGGCGCTGTGCGGCCGCCGAGCTCGAACTCGTCGTGCCCGGCACGCTGCCGCCGCGCTGAGCGCGCGCCCGCCTCGACTCCGCGTCGACCCATCGTCGACCCAGCATCGAACCAGCGTCGACCACACGGTGAACCAGGAGGCCGATCGACGGCGGTTCTCTCGTCAGGCCGACCGCCAGCACCCCGCCACATGATCGTCGACGAGGCCCGCCGACTGCATGAGGGCGTAGGCGGTCGTCGGTCCGACGAAGCGCAGGCCTCGGGTCTTGAGCGCGCGTGCGAGAGCACGCGACGCGTCGGTCTGCGCCGGCACGTCGGCGAGCGTCGCGAGTGGTCGGTCGCGGGCGACCGGCTGATGCGCCCAGATGAGCGCATCGAGTCCTCCCGGCTCGTTATCGAGCCAGTCGACCAGCACGCGCGCGTTCGCGATGGTCGCCTCGACCTTGGCGCGATTGCGGATGATGCCCTCGTCGGCCAGCAAGCGCTGCACATCGTCATCGCCGTAGGCCGCGATACGCCGCCAGTCGAAGCCATCGAAGGCCCGCCGGAAGCCCTCGCGCCGGCGCAGGATCGTGATCCACGAGAGCCCGCTCTGAAAGGCTTCGAGCGTGAGCTTCTCGAAGAGGGCGCGGTCGCTGTGCAGGGCGACGCCCCACTCGTCGTCGTGGTACCGCTCGTAGAGCTCATCGCTGCCGACCCAGGCGCAGCGGTCGCGCCCATCGGCACCCGTGCGAACCGATGCCGTGATCATCGGTGCGGGATGCCTTCGTGATCGAGCAGCCAGGCCTTCGTGATGACGCCGTCGCCAGCGCTGTAGCCCGTGATGCGGGCGTCGCTCGCGAGCACGCGGTGGCAGGGGATCAGCAGCGGGACGGGGTTCGCCCCGACGGCACCGCCCACCGCTCGCCCTGCGGTGACCCGGCCCGTCGCGAGCCCGAGCTCGCCGTAGCCGCGCACCGCGCCGAACGGGATCTGCTGCAGCTGCTGCCAGATCGCCTGCTGGAACGGGGTGCCCTGCACGCGCACGGGCACGTCGAAGGCGGTGCGCGCGCCCGCGAAGTACTCGGCGAGCTGCGCCGCCGCCCGTCGCAGCACGGGCGTGGGGGATTCGGGCAGACCATCGGTCGAGAGCCGCCCGGCAGCAGCGATCTCGAGCATCGTCACGGCCGTGTCGTCGCCGACGAGAGCGATGCGACCGAGCGGGGAGTCGATCGTGAGCAGACCGGCGGCGGAAGCGGTGCGGGGTGTCATGGGTTGAGGCTAACGCGAGCGCGCATCCCGGCACTGGCGGTTTCGCGACACGGGGATTGCGCATCGCCGGGTAGCGCGGGGGAGGATGGAGGCATGACCTCGATGCCCCAGCGACGCCTCGCCGACACCGACCTGCTCGTCTCTGCCGTGGGACTCGGATGCAACAACTTCGGCCGCCCTGGCTCGGCCACCGAAGACCAGGCCGGCACCGACCGCGTGCTGCACGCGGCGATCGATCACGGCATCACGCTGCTCGACACGGCCGAGATGTACGGCTACGAGCACGGGCGCAGCGAGTCGATGATGGGCCGGGCTCTCGCGGGCCGCCGCGACAGCGTCGTGATCGCCACGAAGTTCGGGCACGCCGAGGTGAAGAACCCCGACCTCGTCGACGTGCCCCACGGTAGCCGCGCCTATATTCGCGCCGCGGTCGAGGGCTCGCTGCGTCGGCTGCGCACCGATCGCAGCGACCTCTACCAGCTGCACACGCCCGACCCCGAGACGCCCATCGATAAGACCCTCAGCGCGCTGCACGAGCTCGTCGACGAGGGCAAGGTGCGCTTTCTCGGGCACTCGAACTTCTCGCCCGCCCAGGTCGACGAGGCCGAGCGGGCGGCGGCGGCCGCCGGTCACCCTCGCTTCGTCAGCGCCCAGAACGAGTACAGCCTGCTCGTGCGCGAGGCCGACGCCGAGCTGCTGCCCGCGCTCGAGCGGCACCGCATGGGCCTGCTGCCGTACTTTCCGCTCGCGAACGGACTCTTCACCGGCAAGTTCTCGCGCGAGGGCGGCCCCGCCGACTCGCGCATCATGCGCCAGCGTCCGCACATCGCGACCGACGCCCCCTGGCACGCCATCGAGGCCTTCGCCGCCCTGTGCGCCGATCGCGGGGTCGGGATGCTCGAGGGCACGATCGGGTGGCTGCTGAGCCGCCCGGCGATGGCCTCGGTGATCGCGGGGGCGACGACCGAGCAGCAGATCGCGCAGAACGCTGCGGCCGCCGGGGCGTGGGCCCCCGACGCTGACGCCCTCGCGCGCATCGACGAGCTGTTCCCCGCCTCCGCCTAGCGGCAGCACGGCCGCGGCGATACGACGCAGCGCGCCCGTGCCGCGGTCGCGCGCGAGCGCTATTCGGTCGTCTCGGTGGTCTCGATCGGCTCGCGGTCGATGTTGAGGTCTTTGTCGAGTGCCGCCGCCTGCTCGTTGAGGGCCGTGAACTCGTCGACGAGCTCGTTGTAGCGGTCGATCGTGGCGTTGGTCTTGTCGATGCGCCGGGTGAGCGCCGATTGACGGTCGATCAGAGCCTGACGATCGCGCTCGAAGGCGGATTGGCTCGTGTAGCCGCCGGGGCGCGAGGCGCGGGCGTTGAACGCCGTGATGTCGCGCTCGAGCGCGGCCGCGGCGCGCTCGGCCGCGGCCTGCTCCTCGTCGATCTGGGCGCTCAGCGCCTCGAGCTCGGTATTGAGACGGTTGAGCTCGTCTTCGAGCTGCTGGAAGATCGCCTCGACCTCTTGCCAGAGCGCGACCACGGCGCTGCGGTCGTCGAAGTACTCGGCGTAGTGCTGCTCGAGCTCGGCGGGGATGCTCGGCAGCTCGGTGCCGACGATCGCGTAGAGCTCGGGGATGCGCGAGGTAGGGTCGTTCTGCTCGTACGCCGCAATGCGCTCGACGAGCTCGCTGTCGAGCTCGAGCTCGGCGAACACCTGCTCGAGCGGCTCGGCGAGCGATTGCTGCTGCTCGAGCGGCAGTCGATCCCACGCCGCGTGCAGCATCTCGTGCGCCGCCACGACCACTTCGAAGGCGGCCAGGTCGATGTTCGTGATGTCGTAGAGATAGATGCGACCGTCGGCGAGCGTGTAGCAGCCGAGCACACCGATATCGGGCTGCTCGCTCGAGCACACGCGGTCGAACTCGCCGTCGGGCACGACGCTCGGGGTGCTCGCGTAGAACAAGAAGCGGCCGCGCTCGCTCATGGCCGCGCGCGTGGCGTAGCCCGAGATCGCCGGGGTGGGGTCGTACTGCCACACCGTCAGCTGGTCGCTGACAGCCCGCGGGTTGGCGACGGCCCAGGCGGTCGAGGCGACGAGAGCGGACTGCGCGATGATCGCGACGACCGCTGTAGCGAGCAGGATGCCGCGGCCCACGCGTGCCGCCCGACCGCGCCGCTCGGCCGTCGGGGCGGTGCTCAGCGGCTCGAGATCGGTCATGCCTCCACGCTAGCGGCGGTCAGCGCCTTAGCGCGCGAGCACCGCGATCGCGGCGTTGAGTGTCGTCGCGAAGAGCGCCCACCCCCAGTAGGGAACGAGCAGCGTGGCGGCGAGGCGGCTCACGTCGCCGAACCGGATCATCGTGGCGAGGATGGCGAAGTCGAGCACGACGATGATGACGAGGGCGATCCACGCGCCCGGCGCCCCGAGCAGAGCCCCGAGCCCGAAGAAGGCCGGACTCCAGACCGCGTTGAGGCCCAGCTGCACGGCGTAGGCGTGCAACGCGCGGCTGCGGGCGGGCGAGTCGGGTCGACGCCAGACCATCCACGCGGCGACCGACATGAGCACGTAGAGCACCGTCCACACCGGGGCGAAGACGGCGTTCGGGGGAGTCCACATGGGCTGGGGTGTCTCGGCGTACCACCCGGCGATGCCGGGGGCCGAGAGTACCGAGCCGATCGCGGCGACGCTGGCCGCGATCACGAGCAGCAGCACGAGGGCGAGGGCCGATCGTGCGGTCGACCGCTCGGCGGCGGCGGCCCGGGCGGGCGCCGTCATCGGCCGAGCGGGTGCGCGAGACGCCGACGAGAGCCCCTGTCGCGGGCCGTTCATCGACTGCGTCGCCGTCATCGCACCTCCTCTGCGCTTCGGCGAGAGTAGACGGCGATGCTCCGAGCATCCTGCGCGTCGACTGCGCACTCCATCGATGCGGGCGGTTCAGTTGAGCACGGCGATGCCGACGGTGAGCGTCGCGGCGTAGGCGACCCAGACGAGGTACGGGACCATGATGATCGCCGCGGCGCGATCGATCGGGCGGAACTCGGCGATCGTGACGATGATCGCCGCGAGCAGCAGCATGTGCACCGTGAGCGAGAGCCACGTGGCGGTCTCTCCGATGACGGGGTAGAGCGCGAAGAAGAGCGGCGACCAGATGGCGTTGAGCACGAGCTGCACGACGTAGAGTGTGAGCGCCCGCTCGACGCGGCGACGACGGCGTTGCCGCCAGACGAGCCATGCGGCGACCGAGGTGCTGAGGTACAGCAGCGTCCAGATCACCGAGAAGACCCAGTTCGGCGGGGTCCAGCCGGGCTTCACGGCGTCGGCGTACCACCCCGCGATGAAGGGCTGCGACACCGCCGAGCCCAGGGTGGCCGAGAGCACGTTGACGGCGATGATCGCGCCGAGCACGAGCATCGACTCCGCGAAGCCTGAGGGCGACCGCCGCATCATCAGTGCCCGATGAGCGGGCTCATGGCCCGCGCGATGAGCGACGCGCGTCCGGTCGCGCGTTCTTCGGCATCGGCCGTGGTCATCGCGACGAGGCCAGCGTTCGCGCCGAGGAACCGCAGGGGTTCGGGCTCCCACGAGGGCGAGCGGTGCCCCACCCAGGGCAGCCGGGTGAGCGCGGTGTCGAGCCCCGTGACGAGGTCGGCGAGTGTGCGCCCGGCGAGGTTCGTTGTCGAGAGCCCGTCTCCGACGTAGCCGCCGGCCGAGCCGATGCCCGTCGTCGGGTCGTAGGCGACGCTCGCGTGCCAGTCGCGGGGCACCCCGAGGGGACCGCCCCACGCGTGCTCGACCTCGAGCGGCGGCAGCTGGGGGAAGAGATCGTGCAGGGTCGCGACGAGATGCTCGAAGACGCGCTCGACGCGGTCGTACTCGTCGCGGATCGCGCTGCCCCAGTGGTAGCGGGCGCCGCGACCCCCGAAGGCGATGCGGTTATCGGCCGTGCGCTGGCCGTAGATGACGAGGTGCCGGCCGTCGGAGAAGGTCTGGCCGTGCTCGATGCCCATCGCCTGCCACACCGAGTCGTCGAGCGGCTGCGTCGCGACCATGAGCGAGTACAGGGGCAGGATGCGCCGCTTCGACTGCGCGACCGTCGCCCCGTAGCCCTCGAGGGCGGTGATGATGTGCCGGGCGCGCACGACGCCGCGGTCGGTGCGCACGATGCCCGGCTCCCAGCCCTCGACGGTCGTGTGCTCGTGGATGACCGCACCCCGCTGCTCGACCGAGCGGGCGAGCCCGCGCACGAGCGCGGCCGGGTGCACGCGGGCGCAGGCCGGGTCGTAGACCGCGCCCCGGGCATCCCGTGCGTGAACGCGATCGGCACCCCACAGCTCGAGGGCGTCGACGCCGTAGCCGCGCGCCTGCTCGACCTCGTGCTGCGCGGCGCGCCACTGCGTCTCGCTGCGGGCGAAGACGATCGTGCCGCCGCGCTCGAAGTGGCAGTCGATGCCGGCCTCGGCGGCGGCGGCCCCCACCTCGTCGACCGTGTCGACCATGGCCCGGCGCATCGCGATCGCCGCTTCGCGGCCGTGCAGCTTCTCGAGCGCCGCGGTCGAGGCGGGGAACAGCGCGCTGCACCAGCCCCCGTTGCGGCCCGAGGCGCCGAACCCGGCGATGCGCTTCTCGAGCAGGGTGATGCGCAGCCCGGGGTCGCGCTTCTGCAGCTCGTACGCCGTCCACAGCCCCGTGAGCCCCGCGCCGACGATCGCGACATCGGTCTCGAGGTCGCCATCGAGGGCGGGGCGCGGGCTCAGATCATCGTCGACCGTCGCGTGCCAGAAGCTCAGCGCGCGGGAGTCGGCGTCAGGTGCGGGCAGGTCGGTCGGGCTCAGAGCAGTTTTCCTGCCTCGGTCAGAACGCGGCGCAGGATCGCCTCGATCTCGTCGAACTCGGCCGGGCCGATCGTGAGCGGGGGGGCGAGCTGGATGACGGGGTCGCCCCGGTCGTCGGCGCGGCAGTAGAGCCCCGCGTCGAAGAGCGCCTTCGACAGGAAGCCCCGCAGCAGCCGCTCGGACTCGGCCTCGTTGAAGGTCTCTTTCGTCTCTTTGTTCTTGACGAGCTCGATGCCGAAGAAGTAGCCCTCGCCGCGCACGTCGCCGACGATCGGCAGGTCTTTCAGGCGCTCAAGCGCGGCACGGAACTTCGGCGAGTTCTCGCGCACGTTCTCGAGGATGCCCTCTTCCTCCATGATGGCGAGGTTCTCGAGCGCGACGGCGGCCGACACCGGATGCCCGGCGAAGGTGTACCCGTGGTAAAACGCCGTCTGACCGTGCTTGAAGGGCTCGTACAAGCGGTCGCTCACGATCATGGCACCGAGGGGCGAGTAGCCGCTCGTGAGGCCCTTGGCCGAGGTGATGATGTCGGGCACGTAGCCGAGCGCGGTGCACGCGAACATCTCGCCGATGCGCCCGTAGGCGCAGATGACCTCGTCGCTCACGAGCAGCACGTCATACTTGTCGCAGATCTCGCGAACGCGCGTGAAGTAGCCGGGGGGCGGCGGGAAGCAGCCGCCCGAGTTCTGCACGGGCTCGAGGAACACGGCGGCGACGGTGTCGGGGCCCTCGAACAGGATCGCCTCTTCGATGCGGTTCGCAGCCCACTGGCCGAACTCCTCGAGCGAGCCGTGGAAGCCCATCTCTTCGGCGCGGTAGTAGTTGGTGTTCGGCACGCGAAACCCACCGGGGGTGAGCGGCTCGAACATCTCTTTCATGCCGGGGATGCCCGTGATGGCGAGGGCGCCCTGCGGGGTGCCGTGGTACGCGATCGCCCGCGAGATGACCTTGTGCTTCATGGGCTTGCCCGTGAGCTTGAAGTACTGCTTCGCGAGCTTCCAGGCCGACTCGACGGCCTCGCCGCCGCCCGTCGTGAAGAACACGCGGTTGAGGTCGCCGGGCGCGTAGTCGGCGAGCTTGTCGGCGAGCTCGATCGCCGTGGGGTGCGCGTACGACCAGAGCGGGAAGAACGCGAGCTCTTCTGCCTGCTTGCGCGCCGCTTCGGCGAGGCGCTCGCGACCGTGCCCGACCTGCACGACGAAGAGGCCCGAGAGGCCGTCGATGTACTTCTTGCCGTGCGAGTCGTAGACGTGGTGGCCCTCGCCGCGCACAATGATCGGCACGCCGTTGCCGGCCTCCATGCCCGATTGACGGGCGAAGTGCATCCACAGGTGGTCTTTGGCCTTCTGTTGCAGGTCGGCCTCGGTGGCCGCGTCGAGCGCGGTGCCGGCGGGGGCGATGCTGGTGTCGATCGTCATGGTGTGCTCTTTCTCGGCGACGTGGCCTTCGTGGGGCCCTGCGGCCGTGGTGCGCTTCTTGGTGCGGAAGATGGTCATCGGGTCCCCCAGTTGTAGAACTGCTTCTGCAGTCGTAGATAGACGAAGGTCTCGGTCGACTGCACGCCGTCGATCGCGCGGATGCGGCGGTTGAGCAGGTCGATGAGGTCGTCGTCGTCTTCGCAGACGACCTCGGCGAGGATGTCGAAGCTGCCGGCGGTGAGCACGACGTAGTCGACGGCGCGCATCGAGCTGAGCTCGTCGGCGACGTGCGTCGTATCGCCCACGACCCTGATGCCGATCATCGCCTGGCGGTAGAAGCCGAGCTGCATCGGGTCGGTGACGGCCACGACCTGCATGACGCCGGCATCCGTCAGCTTCTGCACGCGCTGCCGCACGGCCGCTTCGCTCAGGCCGACCGCCTTGCCGATCTCGGCGTACGAGCGGCGGCCATCGATCTGCAGCTGCTCGACGATCGCCTTCGACACGTCGTCGAGGTGAACCGGCTTGCTTCGGGATGCCATGGGGCGATTCTGGCAGTGTCGAGCCAGGAATACAAGTGAATCCGCAGTTGCGGCCCCCTCAAAGCGACGGATTTCGTCGGCAGACGGGTGGATGCGGCGCGTCGACCGCGCTACAGTGGCGCCATGAGCGCACGCATCCTCCGCAATGTCATCGGCGGCGAGTCGGTCGAGAGCACGGCCGAGACGCACCTCGACCTCGTGGATCCGGCGACCGAAGAGGTCTACGGCCACGCGCCCGTGAGCACCCCGGCCGAGATCGATGCCGCCTACCGCGCCGCCGAGTCGGCGTTCGCCCACTGGGGCCGCACGACGCCCGCCGAGCGGCAGCTCGCGCTGTTCCGGCTCGCCGACGTGATGGCCGAGCACGCCGACGAGCTCGCCGACCTCGAGTCGCTCGACACCGGCAAGCCGCGCGCGAGCCTCGTGGCCGACGAGATCGACCAGTCGGTCGACCAGCTGCGCTTCTTCGGCGGGGCCGCGCGCGACCTCGACGGCCGCTCGGCGGGCGAGTACCTCGCCGACCACACCTCGTACGTGCGCCGCGAGCCGATCGGCGTCATCGGGCAGGTCACCCCGTGGAACTACCCGCTCAACATGGCCGTCTGGAAGATCGCCCCGGCGATCGCGGCCGGCAACACGGTCGTGCTCAAGCCCTCGGATACGACTCCGCTCTCGACCGTGCGGTTCGCCGAGCTCGCCGCCGGCGTGCTGCCCGCGGGCGTGCTCAACGTGGTCATGGGCGACCGCACGACGGGCGCGGCCCTGCTGCAGCATCCGACCCCTCAGATGGTCGCGATCACGGGCTCGGTGCGCGCCGGCATGGAGGTCGCGAAGGCCGCCGCGAGCGACCTCAAGCGCGTGCACCTCGAGCTCGGCGGCAAGGCGCCGGCGATCGTGTTCCCCGATGCCGACCCGCAGAAGGTCGCCGAAGGCCTCGTGCTCGCCGCGTTCTTCAACGCGGGCCAGGACTGCACCGCGGCCACGCGCGTGATCGTGCACGAGTCGGTGCACGATGAGGTCGTCGCCGCGCTCGTCGCCCGCGCCGCGACGCACGCCGTGACCGGCGGGCCGCGCGAGCAGGGCGTGTTCTACGGCGCGCTCAACAACGCCGCTCAGCTCGAACGCGTGTCGGGCATCGTGGACCGGCTGCCTGCGCACGCCGAGATCGTCGCGGGTGGCGCCCGCCAGGGAGACCGGGGCTACTTCTTCCCGGCCACGATCGTCACGGGCATGCGCCAGGACGACGAGGCGGTGCAGGAGGAGATCTTCGGGCCCGTGCTCACGGTGCAGACCTTCCGCACCGAGGAGGACGCCCTCGCGCTCGCGAACGGCGTGCGCTACGCCCTGGCGTCGTCGGTGTGGACGAGCGACCACACGCGCGCCATGCGCTTCGCGCGCGACCTCGACTTCGGCTGCGTCTGGATCAACACGCACATCCCGTTCGTCTCGGACATGCCGCACGGCGGGTTCAAGCACTCGGGCTACGGCAAAGACCTGTCGCACTACGGCTTCGAGGACTACACGCGCCTCAAGCACGTGATGTCATACATCGGCGATTAGGCCGCGCACGCAGCAGCATCGAGGTGGGGGGCGCCATGCACGACCGGCCGGAGGACACCGACGACACGGTGCTGCGCCCGCGTGCCGTGCGCCCGGCGGCCACGCCGCCCTCGGTCGACGATACGCAGGATACGATCATCCGCCTCGTCGAGCCCGCCCGCCCGAGCCCGCCGGCCGCTCTGCCGCTCGACGCCGCCCTGCCGCCCGAGCCGGTGCAGCCCGATCCGGTCGCGTGGGCGCTGCGGGTGCGGGGCACGACGACGGTCGTGCCGCTCGACGTGCCCGTCATCATCGGCCGCCGTCCGGGCGCGCCGCGACCGACCGAACATCCCGTGCCCCGTCGCGTCGTCGTGCCGGCCGATCGCGCCGATGTCTCGGCGCGGCACGCGCGCGTCGAGCGGCTCGGCAGCTCGCTCGTCGTGGCCGACCTCGGGTCGACCAACGGCATCGTCGTACACTGGTCGTCGGGGTCGAGTCTGCGGCTGCGGCCGGGCGATTCGAGCGCCGTGCTGCCCGACGCGATCATCGAGCTGGGCGACGGCGTCGAGATCGAGTTCGTCGACCCGAGCATCCCGCACCCACCCCGACCTTCGGAGCCCTCGTGACCGCCCTCGGCCGCAGCAGCGTTCGCCACATCGTCGCTCTGCCCGATCGCGGCGAGCCGGTCGAGCTGTCGTGGCACGGCGTCACCCACACGGGCTACCGTCGCGCGGGCAACGAAGACAGCTACCTGGCCGACGTGCCGCTCTTCGCGGTCGCCGACGGCATGGGCGGCCACTCGCACGGCGATCGCGCGAGCGACGCGGTCGTGCGCCGCCTGCAGGCCGCCGTCGACGGCGACTTCATCGAACCGGCCGCGATCGTCGAGGCCCTCAACCTCGCGACGTGGGATATCCACCAGCTCGACGACGCCGATCACGGCATCGGCACGACGGTCACGGGCGTGGCGCTCACGCTCGTCGACGGGCATCCGCAGCTAACCGTGTTCAACGTCGGCGACTCGCGCGTGTACCGGTTCTCGGGCAACGAGCTGAGCCAGGTGACGACCGACCACTCGATCGTGCAAGAGATGGTCGAGGCGGGGCAGCTGAGCGCCGAGCAGGCCGAGAACCACCCCGATTCGAACGTCATCACGCGCGCGGTCGGCTTCTCGGTCGAGCCCGAGGTCGACCTGCGCGTGCTGCCGCTCGAGCCGGGAATGCGGCTGCTCGTGTGCTCAGACGGACTCACGAAAGAGGTTCCGCTCGAGCGCCTGCGCCTGCACCTGGCGGCACGCCTGAGCGCGCGCGAGACCGCGAACGCGCTCGTGGATGCCGCGCTCGCGCAGGGCGGGCGCGACAACATCACCGTCATCGTCGTCGACGTGGTGCGCGCCCCCGGCGCCTGACCGCCCGCACTCCCTACACTGGGGGGACATCGTGCCGGGAGGGGGAGCCATGACGCGACGTCGACCATCGGAGCCCCCGATCCTGCCCGGGTTCAGCCACGTGCGCCTGCTCGGCAGCGGCGGGTTCGCCGACGTGTTCCTGTACGAGCAGAACATGCCGCGCCGTCAGGTCGCGGTCAAGGTCATGCTCGCCGACGTCGTGACCGAGCACGTGCGGCAGATGTTTCAGGTCGAGGCCAACCTCATGGCGCAGCTCTCATCGCACCCGGGAATCCTGACGGTCTACCAGGCGAGCATCTCGGCCGACGGGCGGCCCTACCTCGTCATGGAGCTCTGCTCGGCCCAGCTCGCCGGGCGCTACCGCACCGAGCGCATCCCCGTGGCCGAGGTGTTGCGCATCGGCGTGCAGATCGGCAGCGCGATCGAGACGGCGCACCGCACGGGGGTGCTGCACCGCGACATCAAGCCGTCGAACATCCTCATGACCGCCTACGGGCATCCCGTCTTGAGCGATTTCGGCATCGCGTCGTCGCTCAGTGCGGCGAGCAGCACCGACTCGGTGGGCATGTCGATCCCGTGGTCGGCGCCCGAGGTGCTGCTCGACGAGACGGCGGGAACCGTGCTGAGCGAGGTCTGGTCGCTCGGCGCGACGCTCTACACCCTGCTCGCGGGTCGTTCGCCCTTCGAGGTCGTCGACGGGTCGAACAGCTCGGACGAGCTCATCGGCCGCATCGCGCGCGCCCGCGTACCGGCGATCGATCGCGACGACGTGCCAGCCGCTCTCGAGTCGGTTCT
>JAESGX010000572.1_pt1 | contig 12271 bp, 5 predicted proteins | sample 9269801 | NCBI WGS metagenome assembly JAESGX01 (sample SAMN16773122, study PRJNA677054) | algae metagenome | isolation source: Pleurocapsa minor GSE-CHR-MK-17-07R and co-occurring heterotrophs from wet... | place: USA: Lower Calf Creek Falls, Grand Staircase Escalante National Monument, UT ... | reverse complement strand
AACGGCACCGCGCCGGGTAGCTACACCGTGACCTACGAGATCTGCGTGCTGCCGGCGACGACGCCTGCGACCTGCGATCAGGCCACGGTGGTGGTGACGGTGGAGCAGAGCATCATCATCGCCAACGACGACGACTACAGCGCGACGCCCGTCAATGGAAGTACGGGCGGTGCGACGCCATCGGTTCTGGTGAACGACACCCTCAATGGCAATCCGGTCGTGATCGGCACCGGCGGTAACGTCACACTGACCCCAGGCACCAGCCCGGTGACCGGCCTGACAATGAACCCGGACGGCACGATCACAATCGCGCCCGGTACGGCCGCCGGCAGGTACACCTACCCGTACACGATCTGTGAAGTGCTGAACCCCGCCAACTGCGACACCGCATTTGCGACGATCATCGTGACCGCGGCTCCCATCGTCGCGGTGGACAACAACTTCCCGTCGATCAACGGCGAGAACGGCGGCGTCACGCCGTCGGTGTTGGGCGACGACACGCTCAACGGGGTGGCGGTGACTCCGGGCACGGTCGCGCTGACGCCTGGCGCTTCGCCGAATGCGGGCCTCAGGATGAATCCGGACGGCACGATCACGGTCGCCCCTGGCACGCCGGCAGGCAGCTATCGCTACGACTACACCATTTGCGAAACGCTGAACCCGAGTAACTGCGATACCGCCACGGCCGTGGTCGTGGTGGTGTCCGACTTCGCCCTGCGCGTGCTCAAGACCGCCAGCGTGCGCGAGGTCAAGATCGGCGACCTGGTGCGCTACACCGTCACGGTGGAAAACGTGGGCGTCAGCAATCTGGTCAACGGCAGCATCGTGGATACGCCGCCGGCCGGCTTCAGCTATGTCGCGGGTTCGCTGACGGTGCTGGACGGCGACAACATGGGCACGGCGGCGGGCCAGAGCCCGGTGCGCTTCGACGGCATCGACGTCGCCGCCGGCGAAACCGCCACCCTGGTCTACGCCATGCGCGTCGGCGCGGGCGTGCGCGCCGGTGCGCAGGTCAACCAGGCCCAGGCCACCACCGCCTCCGGCAGCCCGATCTCGAACGTGAGCGCTGCTTCGGTAACCCTGACCGCCGACCCGCTGGTCGACGACAGCCTGCTGCTGGGCACGGTGTTCGACGACCGCGATGGCGACGGCTGGCAGGACAGCGCCGCGCTGAGCGGGCTGCGCGTGCAGGGCGGCTTCGCCCCGGGCGCGTACGTGGCCGGTTCGACCACGCTGGATCGCGGCGACGGCGCGAAGCCGCTCGCCGACGCCAGCGCGCCGCTGCTGCGCGGCATCGAGGTCGGCGCGATCAGCGCGCGTCAGTCCTCGGCCGATCCGGTGCGCGACCACCAGGTCGTGATCCGTCAGCGTTTGAGCGAACTGGCCTTCACCGGCGACTTCGTGCTGACCAGCAAGCAGGGCGTCACCGTGCGCATGGACGTCGCGGGCAACGCCACGGTCGAGAACAGCGGCGAAGCGGCCAAGGGCCTCAACGCGTCCGCGCCGAAGGTGGAGCGCCGCGTTTCGCAGGGCGAGGGCGGCTACCTGGTGGATTACGTCATCAGCAACACCGGCATCGACGAGCGCGGCATCCCGGGTGTGCGCATCGCGTCGGTGGAGGGGCTGCTGATCGAAACCGACCAGTTCGGCCGTTACCACCTGGAAGGCATCGCCGGCGGCGACATCGCGCGCGGCCGCAACTTCATCCTCAAAGTCGATCCGTCAACGCTGCCGCCGGGCACGGTGTTCACCACCGACAACCCGCTGGTGCGCCGCATCACTCCCGGCCTGCCGGTGCGTTTCGACTTCGGCGTCAAGCTGCCGGTCGAGGAAATCCAGGGCGGCGAGCAGTCGATCGAGCTGGAGCTGGGCGAAGTGATCTTCGCCCCCGGCAGCGCGCAGCTGCGCGGCGAGTACCAGAGCGTGGTCGAACAGATCGCGGCCAAGGTCACCGAGTACCGCGGCGGCGAAGTGCTGATCAGCGCCACCGGCGACAGCGAAGGCCTGGCGTTCGAGCGCGCTACGGTGGTCAAGACCGCGCTGCTGGAAAAAGTGCCGGCCGAAATAGCGCCCGGGCTGACGGTCAGCGTGCGCACCGAACTCGACGATCCGTCGTCGCTGGTGGTGGGCCTGGCCGAAGGCGGCCCGCTGCTGGGCACGGTGCTGTTCGACACCGACGCCGCCACGGTCAAGCCGCAGTTCCTGCCGATGCTGGAAAAAGTGGCCGCGTATCTGGATCGGCGCGGCGGCGGTGCGGTGGCGATCATCGGCCACGCGGACCGGCGCGGGTCCGATGCCTACAACGCCGCCTTGGGCATGCGCCGCGCGAAAGCGGTGTACGCGGTCATCGCGGAAAAACTCAGCCCAGAGGTGCGCAGCAAAGTGCGTGTCGAGACCAGCAACGATCCGGCAGCCCCTGCCGTGAACGGCAAGTAGGGGGACCGGATCATGAAGACCAGAATGAAGCTGCTCGATTACACGCTGATCTGCCTGCTGGCAGGGGCATCGCACTCGGCGCTGGCCCAGGAAGAGATTTCCGCCCCAATCCAGCAGCAGGCCGCGCCGGCCGCCACCGCCAGCGAGGCTACGCCATCTGCGCAGGTGGACTGCACCGACAGCGGCTGCAGTTCGCAGGAAGGCCTGCTGTTCAAGCTGCGCACGCGCGGCGAGCGCAAGCCGGTCACCAGCGGCGCAAGCGAGGCCTCCACCGCCGAAACCTTGCAGCCCGACCGCCGCGTCAGCGTCGCTCTGGAGCAGCCGGGCAAGGCGCTGGCCAAGGGCAAGTTCTCGGTGCAGCTGGCCAACGGCGGCGTGATCTGGGCCACCGAGGATCCCACCTTGGGCCAGGCCGAGCTGTCGATCTCCGCGCCCAGCGTGGTGCCGTTCGACGGCACCGCCATCACCAAGCCGGTGCAGTTCTACACGCGCAGCAACTACCCGGCGTTCGTGGAGCGCTACGAGCTGTCGATCTACCGCGCCACCGACGCCGACCTGATCGATCCCATCGCCAAGCTGCCGCTGGAAGTCGGCAACGTGGTGTCCACCGAATGGAACGGCGCGTTGCCCGCCGACGTGCGTTTCCGCGCTGGCGACGAACTGGTGTACGTGCTGCGCGCGTACGACGGCGCCGGCAACTACGACGAAACCTACCCCAGCAAGCTGCAGCTGGTCACCCCGGAAGAAGCCGAACGCGGCAGCCAGCTGCTGCGCGACAGCGCGCAGCGCTATCTGGGCACTTCGCTGACCGACGACCAGGCGCAAAGCCAGCGGTTGATCGACGACGCCTTCGCAAACAACGAGTTGCGCCAGCAGAACATCCCGATCTACGGTTCGCGCATCCGCGTGCAGGGCCGCAACCTGCCCGATGGCTACGCGCTGAAGATCAACGGCGACAGCTATCCGGTGGATCTGGAGCGCAAGTTCGTGGCCGAATACCTGGTGCCGGTGGGCCAGCATGCGTTCGATATCGAGCTGCAGGGCGGCGCGCCGCAGCGCGATGGCGGCCCCAGCTTGAGTCCCGGCAACGGCAGCGCGCGCCACACCTTGAACGTCGACGTCACAGGGCGTTATTTCTTCGGCGTCGGTCTGGCCGATGTGACCATTTCGCAGAACGAAGTGGGCGGTTCGGTCGCGCCGCTGGCGGTGGACGGACGCTACGACGACGACGTGATCAGCGACGGCCGCCTGGCGTTCTACGGCAAGGCCAAGCTCAAGGGCAAATATCTGGTCACGGCGCAGGCCGACACTACCGAGCGCGACCTGGAGCACCTGTTCGACGGCTTCACCGACGCCGATCCGCAGGACATCTTCCGCCGCCTGGATCCGGATCTGTACTACCCCGTCTACGGCGACGATTCCACCACCTACCGCGACGTCGACACCCAGGGCCGCTTCTACCTGCGCATGGACTGGGACAAGAACCAGGCGCTGTGGGGCAATTACGCCACCGGTTTCACCGGCACCGAGTACGCGCAGTACGTGCGCTCGCTGTACGGCGCGGCGTTCAACTGGCGTTCGCGCGCCACCAACGCGTGGGGCGACCCGGGCACGGAGCTGCGCGCGTTCGGTTCCGAAGCGCAGACCGCGCCCGGGCACAGCGAATTCATCGGCACCGGCACCAGCGTGTATTTCCTCAAGCACCAGGACGTGCTGCCCGGTTCGGACCTCGTGGTGCTGGAAATCCGCGACCTGACCACCGGTCGCGTGGAAGACAGCATCGCCCTGCAGCGCGGCACCGATTACGAGATCGACGAACTGCAGGGCCGCCTGCTGCTGACCCGGCCGCTGCTGCAGATCACCCGCGACAACAACCCCACCCTGACCCGCGACACGCCCCTGGACGGCTTGGAGCAGCGCCTGGTGGTGGACTACGAATTCGTGCCGTCCGGTTTCGACCCCGACGAAGTCGCCGCGGGCTTCCGCGGCAAGCACTGGTTCGGCGATCACCTGGGCATCGGCGCCACCTTTGTTGACGAAAACCGCGCGGGCGAGGACTACACCCTGGCCAGCGGCGATATCACCCTGCAGGCGGGCAAGGGCACGTACCTCAAGGCCGAATACACCCAGACCGAATCGTTCAGCGCGCCGGTGTTCTTTTCCGACAACGGCGGCTTCACCTTCACCCAGCTCAATCCCACCGGCCCGCGTGAAGGCCAGGCCAAGGCCGTGGAAGCGCGCGTCAACCTGAAGGAACTGGGCTGGACCGCGCAGGACTGGAGCGCGGGCGCATGGTGGCGTGAAGTCGGTGCGGGCTATTCCATCAGCCGCTACGACAACGGACTGGACATCACCGAAACCGGCGCCGAGGTGCTGGGCCAGTTCACTCCGAACGTTGGCGTGTTCGCGCGTTTCAGCAAGGCCGAACGCGGCGACGAATCGCTGACCCAGGCGCAGCTCACCGGCGAATGGCGCATCACCGATTTCAACGCCCTGAGCGCGGAAATCCGCCGCGTGGAAGAAGATCGCCTGGGCGCCAACATCGCCGGCGTGCTGGGCGCGGTGCGCTACACGCATCGCTTCGGCACTTCGCTGGACGTGTACGGCACCGCGCAGCTCACTCTGGACGACGACGACGGCCAGTACGCCGACAACGACGCCTTCACCCTGGGCGGCAAATACCTGTTCGGCGATCTGTCCTCGGTTGGCACGGAAGTCACCACCGGCGACCGCGGCGATGCGGCGACGATCAACGCCGAGTACCGCGTCAGCCCGGAACACACCGCCTACGGCAGCTACACCTATTCCACCGACAGCACCGAATACGATTCGCTATTCAATCCGAATCGTCAGAACGGCTGGACGTTGGGTCAGCGCTGGCGCTTGTCCAACCAGGTCAACCTGTTCAACGAAAGCCAGTATCTGAAAAACCCCAACGAAACCGGACTGGCCCACACCTTCGGTATGGATTTCTATCCGGCCCAGGGCTGGACCAGCGGCTTCACCCTGCAGTCGGGCGAGTTGACCAACAGCGAAGGCGGCGAAGTCGACCGGCGCGCGGTCAGCATCAACGGCGGGCGCACTTCGCCGGACACCGACTGGAACAGCAAGCTGGAGTGGCGCAAGGACACCGGCGCCGAGCAGCGCGAGCAGTGGGTCAGCACCAACCGCCTGACCCACAAGTTCAGCGAAAGCTGGCGCATCGCGGCGCGCCTGAATTATTCCGACACCGACGACGAGCTGGACCCCGCCGCAGGCGCGAGATTCATCGAAGGCAACATCGGTTTCGCCTGGCGTCCGTGGAACAGCACGCGCTGGGGCGTGTTCGGCCGCTACACCTATCTGTACGACCTCTCCACCCTGGGCCAGGTTAACGGCGTGGACTACGACCAACGTTCGCAGGTGCTGTCTCTGGAGGGCGTGTACAAGTACGACCGGCATTGGGAATTCGCCGCCAAGGCGGCGCGTCGCGCAGGCGAGGTGCGGTTCGGTCGCGGCAGCGGTCCATGGCTGGATTCGTCCACCACGTTCCTGTCCGGACAGGTCCGCTACGAACTGCAGCGCAAGTGGCACGCGCTGGCCGAATACCGCTGGCTGGACGTGCAGGACGGCGGCACGCGCAGCGGCTATCTGGTCGGCCTGGACCGCGACATCAACAAGAATTTCCGCGTCGGCGTGGGTTACAACTTCACCGACTTCAGCGACGACCTCACCGATTTCGATTACGACCACAAGGGGTTCTTCCTGAATGTGGTGGGTTCGTACTGAGGCGGCGCGCGGCGGACCGCGCCGCACAGAACAGCAACAGAAAACTTTCGCGGAATTCCGCATCACCACCTCTTTATCGCCTTCGGCGCCGGAGAGCCAGGCAGACAGTGCGCACATGAAGAAGTCACACGGCAGTTCGCGGACCTACGCTCTATCGACGCTGGCGACCGTGCTCGCGGCGTTGGTTTCGGCCCCGGCGCAGGCCTGGGTGCCGGGCAAGGATGGCGCGCTCACCGTCGGCGCCGCCAATACCGTGATCAACCAATACACCACGCTTGCCGCCGGGGCCGGGGCCGGCAGCACCACGTTGTCCCTCAGCAGCGCCGCGGGCATAACGCCGGGCGACGTGCTGCTGGTCTATCAGGCGCAGGGCGCGACGATCGGCACGGTCAATTCGAACGCTTACGGAGCGGTGACTTCGCTGGGCAACGCCGGCCGTTACGAGTTCGTCAGCGTCAGTACGGTCAGCGGCGGCACGGTGACCTTGGGCACCGCCTGCGACAGCACGCCCCTGCGCTTTTCCTACAGCAGCGGCGCGCAAGTGGTGAGGGTGCCGCAGTATTCGACGCTCACGGTCAATGCCGGTGGATCGATCGTGACGCCGGCATGGAACGGCAGCACCGGCGGCGTGGTCGCGGCGATCGTGCAGAACACGGCGGTCGTCAACGGCAGCATCAGCGCTTCGGCGCTCGGATTCCGCGGCGGCGCCATCGACAACACCACCACCGCGCCCGGCACCGACGTAACGCTGTTCTCGTCCACCGCATCGACCGCCGGCGCCGAAAAAGGCGAGAGCATCGCCGGCTATCAGGCGCAGTACGACGCGTCCGCGGGCGGCCGTTATGGCCGTGGCGCACCGGCCAACGGCGGCGGCGGCGGCAATGCGCACAACGCCGGCGGCGGCGGCGGCGGCAACGGCGGCAGCACGCTAGGGTGGAACGGGCAGGGGGTTCCGGATACTTCCGTAGCCGCATGGATAGCCGCGTGGAATATCGACGGCACGCTGACTTCGGCTACCAGTTCGCCCGGCGGCGGCCGCGGCGGATATACCTTCTCGTCGAGCAATCAGAACGCTTTGACCGTCGCTCCCGGCAACACGCTGTGGGGCGGCAATCTGCGCCGCGAACGCGGCGGTCTGGGCGGACGTCCGCTGGCCAACAATCCAAGCATCTCGGGCGATACGCGACTGTTCTTCGGCGGCGGCGGTGGCGCAGGCGACGCGAACAACGGGGCGGCGGGCGCAGGTGGGCGCGGTGGCGGGCTGGTGGCGTTGATCGCAGGCGCAGTGTCCGGCAGCGGCAGTCTGAGTGCGAACGGGAGCAACGGCGCCAGCACGGTGCCGGGCCACAACGATGCGCCGGGTGGCGGTGGCGCGGGTGGTTCGATCCTGCTGGTCGCTCCTTCCGCGGGCGGCCTCAGCCTGTCCGCGACTGCGGGAAACGGCGGCAGTCAACTCATCACCAATGCCGAAGGCGAAGGCCCCGGCGGCGGCGGTAGCGGCGGTTTCATCGCTTCGCCTACGGCCGCAGGCGCGGTGTCGGGCGGCGCCAACGGCACCACCACTTCGGCTGCGCTGACCGAGTTTCTGCCCAATGGCGCGACCCGTGGCAATGCCGGCAACAGCGCCGCGGCGCCCGCGCTGGGCCAGCTGCCAGTGTGCACGCTATCCAACATCGCCGATTACGGCGACGCACCCGACCCAGGTGCAGGGACCGCCACCGGCAACTACAGCACGCTCGCCAGCGACGATGGCCCCACCCATGCGCTGGCGGCTGTGCCCACGATCTATCTGGGCGCAACGGCGCCGGATGCGGACGACGGCAGCTTGCAGAACGCGGCCGCGACTGCCGACGACGGCAACGGCGTCGACGACGAAGACGATATTCCCGGGCTGCCCGCCGCGTTCGTCAAAGGCCAGGCCTATACGATCCCGATCACCGTCGCCGGCACCGGCTTTCTCAATGCTTGGGCCGACTGGAACCGCGACGGCGATTTCACCGACGCCGGCGAGCAGATCGCCACCGGCGTCGCCCGCACGTCGGGTACGGCCAACCTGTCCGCCACGGTGCCGGCCGGCGCGTCCACCGGCGTCACTTATGCGCGCTTCCGTTACAGCAGCACGCAGACCCTGGCTTCCACCGGCGCCGCCAGCGACGGCGAGGTGGAAGACTACGCGATCAATATCGCGGCCACCGCGGGGCTAACCCTCACCAAAACCAATACGCCGGGCGTGAACGGCGAGATCGATCAGGCCGCCGATACGGTGGTGAGCGGCGCCGCGACCACCTACAGCCTGGTGGTGACCAACACCGGCCCCGATGCGGCCAACGGCACCGTGCTGCGCGATCCCGCGACCACCGGGCTGACCTGCACCACGGCGACCTGCGCGGTGACCGCAGGCGCGGCGACCTGTCCAGCCGCCAGCGGCGCGGCGCTGGTGACCGAGCTGCAATCCGCCGGCGGCGCAGCCATACCGGCGCTGCCTGCCGGAGGTTCGCTGACTTTCGCGCTCACCTGCACGGTGCAGTAAGCCGATGAGCTGCTGGCTGGTGGTCCGATCGATGGCCGGCGCCCCGGGCGCCGAAACGGAATACCCGTAATCGCGACTCCGATGAAGACTCTTCCGATCTACGCCTCGGTTCTGGCCATCCTCCTCGTGGTGCTGAGCGTGCGCATGCTTCGCTTGCGCACGCTTGCTGAGGATCGCGATCGGCGATGCGGGAGACAAGCGAAGGCTGCGGGCGATGCGCGTGCATTCGAACTTCGCGGACTACGTGCCGTTCGCCCTGGTGCTGTTGTATCTGGTCGAAATCCAGGGCGCCAACCCGATCCTGGTGCACGGCCTTTGCCTTGCTTGTTGGCAGGCAGGCTGTCGCGTGCATTCGGGGTCAGCAGGGACAACGAGAAATTCCAGTACCGTGTGATCGCGATGGCGGCGACGTTCACGATTTTTTTCCGGCGCGCTCGGGGTATCTGCTGCTCATGGCCATGCGCAGCCTCGTCGAGTAAACCACTGAAGCGGAGCCCGCTGCTTCGGCCAGCGCGACGCAAGCGACCATATTAAGGAGCGATGACAGATGGCGAACCACATGCGAACCTGCGGATGGCGTTATACCGCGCGACACGGCGGAACGGCGCTTCCGTATCTTCTGTTGGGGGCGCTGTCGCTGTGCGCTGCAGGCGCGCAGGCGCAGGTCGTCACCACCTGTCCGGCGGCGCTGGAAACCACCCAGCTGTTCAGCTATACCGGCGCGCCGGCCACTTTCTCCGTTCCTGCCAATGTCACCCAGTTGCGCGTGATTGCGGTGGGCGCCGACGGCGGCGAGATCGCCGGAGGTTTCGCCGGCGGTTCGGGCGCACGCGCCGAAGGTACTTTCGCGGTCACGACCGGACAAACCTTCACCATAATCGCAGGCCAGTCTCCTGGTGGAACCAACGACTTCGAAGCCGGCGGCGGCGGCGCGTCCGGAGCCTACCTGGGCGCCGCGCTTGCGTTGATCGCCGGCGGCGGCGGCGGCGACGACAACACCGGCAACGGCGGCGGTGGCACGGCCAGCACCGCCGGCGGCAACGGCGGCAACCCGGTCGGCAGCAACTGCAATGCCGGCGGCTTGGGGGGCATCGGAGGACAAGGCGGCCAGTACGGCGAGCTGCCGGACGCTAGCCAGACGAACGCGTGCCAGACCGGCAATGGCGGCGGCGGCGGCGGCGGATTCAACTCCGCGGGCGGCAGCAGCGCCGTGCAGAACCTGCCGCCCGCACGGCGCGGTCCGAGCGGTGGCGCACGGTGTTCGATCGGCGGCGCGGCGGGCGGTCAGGGTGGCCTTGCGGACCCGACCAATGCCGACAACATCGGCGCCGCGGGCGGTTTCGGAATCTGCGGCGGCGGCGGCGCGGATCATCGCGAAGCCGGCGGCGGCGGAGGATATTCCGGCGGCGGCGGCGGGCCTGAGGGACAGCTGCCGGGCGGCGGCGGTTCCTTCGTGGCAGCAACGGCGATCAGTCCAACCCTCAACGCGGGCGTATCCGGCGGCGGCCGCGGCCGCAACGGCTCGGTGCGGCTGTGCTACAGCACGCGGGCCGAGTTGACCATCACCAAGACCAACACGCCCGCATCGGGCGCCGCCGATCTGACCGGCGATACGGTCGACCGCGGCGCCATAACGACTTACGACATCGTGGTGCGCAATGGCGGCCCGGTGGCGGCCGACAACGCGACGCTGCGCGATCCGGCGCCTTCCGGGTTGACCGCATGCACGCTCGGCGCGCCAGCCTGCGCGGCCAGCGGCGGCGCTGCCTGTCCGGCGACCGGCAGCGCCGCCGGGGAGCTTTCCGTGGCCAATCTGCAGGGCGCGGGCGTGCGGATTCCACTCTTGCCGATGGGCGGCGGCGTCACCTTCAAGCTCGCCTGCACCGTGCAGTAACGCCAGCGCCAGCGACACACGACCGCGATGCGCGCATGGCATGCTGTGCGCCCCTCGCAGGCCGGGCCACGGATGAAACTCGCGATCCTTTCGCGCAACAGCAAGCTGTATTCCACCCGGCGCCTGGTGGAAGCCGCGCGCATCCGCGGACACAGCGTGCGCGTGCTCGATCCGCTGCGCTGCTACATGCGCATCGCCAGCGACGGTTTCACCATGCACTACAAGGGCAAGCCGATCGCCGGCTACGACGCGGTGATCCCGCGCATCGGCGCGTCGATCACGCGCTACGGCACCGCCGTGCTGCGCCAGTTCGAGCTGATGGGCAGCTACACGCCCAATCCTTCCGACGCCATCCTGCGCGCGCGCGACAAGCTGCGCGCGCACCAGCTGCTGGCGGCGCAGGGCATCGGCATGCCGGCCACCGTGTTCGGGGACAACCCGGACGACACGGTGGACCTGCTGTCCATGCTCGGCCCGCCGCCGCACGTCATCAAGCTCAACGAAGGCACCCAGGGCGCGGGCGTGATGTTGACCGAGAAACCCTCGGCCTCGCGCAGCGTGATCGAAGCGCTGCGCGGCCTCTACGCCAGTTTCGTGGTCCAGGAATTCATCGCCGAAGCGCAGGGCGCGGATCTGCGCTGTTTCGTGGTCGGCGAGCGCGTGGTGGCGTCGATGCGCCGGCAGGCGCCGGACGGCGATTTCCGCTCCAACCTGCATCGCGGCGGCACCGCCGAGCGCGCCGAAGCCAGCGCGGACGAACAGGAAGTCGCCGTGCGTGCGGCGCGCAGCCTGGGCTTGGGCGTGGCCGGCGTGGACCTGATCCGGGCCAAGCGCGGACCGCTGGTACTGGAGGTCAACTCCACCCCCGGGCTGGAGGGCATCGAGCAGGTCTGCGCAGAGGACATTGCTGGGGCGATCATTGAGTTTGCTGCCGCCAGAAGAAGATAAATCAATAAAATCAATAAGTTGACTTTATCGGCAATCCGTTCTGCACAAATCCGTTGCTGGCTTTTAACGGCGGTTTAATCGCCCGCGGCGTAGCTTTGGCCGGCCGCAAGTCTGTGTTCTCCAAGTCAGTGCTTTCCGTGGAAGACAGGATTACGGTAATCGGGCAATTCTTGGCCCAAGCCGGCATCAACCGGCTTGGGCCTTTTTTATGGGGTGGCGTCGCCAGAGGACCGTTGACCTTGCGCTTCGCCGGAATTTGTTAAATTCCAATTGTTAAATCCGACTCTATGGACTCGGCGCCGCACCGAGGGGAACCGAGCTACGCACCCACGGTCCAAAACACCCGTATCAAAGGATCCACCCATGCGCATACTGGTCATAGAAGACAACAGCGACATCGCCGCCAATTTGGGCGACTACCTGGAAGACCGTGGACACACCGTGGACTTCGCCGCCGACGGCGTTACCGGCCTGCACTTGGCGGTGGTGCACGACTTCGACGCCATCGTGCTGGACCTCAACCTGCCCGGCATGGACGGGCTGGAAGTCTGCCGAAAACTGCGCAACGAGGCGCGCAAGCAGACGCCCGTGCTGATGCTGACCGCGCGCGACACGCTGGACAACAAGCTGGCCGGCTTCGATTCGGGCGCGGACGACTACCTGATCAAGCCGTTCGCGCTGCAGGAAGTGGAAGT
>JAESGX010000571.1_pt1 | contig 12281 bp, 10 predicted proteins | sample 9269801 | NCBI WGS metagenome assembly JAESGX01 (sample SAMN16773122, study PRJNA677054) | algae metagenome | isolation source: Pleurocapsa minor GSE-CHR-MK-17-07R and co-occurring heterotrophs from wet... | place: USA: Lower Calf Creek Falls, Grand Staircase Escalante National Monument, UT ... | reverse complement strand
TGATCGGCAGGGTGCCGGGATGTCGGGAGTCGCGGCGTGAGGCCGGGCGCCCCCGCCGCCGGTGTCGCCCCCGCCTTGCTGCGGGAGCGCGGCCAGCGTGAAGTGTTCTGCGGCCTCACCGGCATCGTCTGGCTGCACCGCAAGATCCAGGATGCCTTTTTCCTCGTGGTGGGGTCGCGCACCTGTGCGCACCTGCTGCAGTCTGCCGCCGGTGTGATGCTGTTCGCCGAACCGCGCTTTGCAACAGCCATCATCGAGGAGCGCGATCTGGCCGGAATGGCGGATGCCAACGAAGAGCTGGACCGCGTCGTCGACCGGCTGCTGGCGCGTCGCCCCGACATCCGCATGCTGTTCCTGGTGGGCTCCTGCCCGTCGGAGGTCATCAAGCTCGACCTGTCGCGTGCGGCCTCCAGGCTGTCTGCCAAGCATGCAGCGGTGCGGGTGCTGAACTATTCCGGTTCCGGCATCGAAACCACCTTCACACAGGGCGAGGACGCCTGCCTTGCAGCACTGGTGCCGGAGCTTCCGGCCGCCACCGGAAGCACGCTCGAGCTGATGATCGTCGGCAGCCTGCCCGATATCGTCGAAGACCAGTTTCTGCGCTTGTTCAGCGAGATGGGCATCGGCCCCGTTCGGGTTTTGCCGCCGCGCCAGTCGGTGGCCTTGCCGGCGGTCGGGCCGAACACCCGCTTCCTGCTGGCGCAGCCGTTTCTGGGCGACACTGCCCGGGCGCTCGAAGACCGTGGCGCGCAGCGTTTGGACGCGTTGTTCCCGTTCGGCGCCGAGGGCACCACGGCGTGGCTGCACGCGGCCGCCATGGCATTCGGGGTCGACGAGATGCGCTTCCGCGCCGTCGTTGCCCCCGCGCGGGAACGCGCAACGCGCGCCCTGGCGCGGCCGCGCGCCCGGCTCGAGGGCAAGACCATCTTCTTCATGCCCGATTCGCAGCTGGAGGTGCCGCTGGCACGCTTCCTCAGCCGCGAACTGGGCATGGTGCCGCTGGAAGTCGGAACCCCCTATCTGCACCGCGCACACCTGGCGCATGAGCTGAGGGCGCTTCCGGAGGGCACGATCCTGTCGGAGGGCCAGGATGTCGACCGCCAGCTCGACCGCGTGAAGGCAGCGCGGCCCGACATCACGGTGTGTGGCCTCGGCCTTGCCAATCCGCTGGAAGCGCTGGGGCTTTCGACCAAATGGTCGATCGAGCTCGTGTTCTCGCCAGTGCACGGCTACGACCAGGCGGCCGACCTTGCCGAACTTTTTGCCCGGCCGCTGCGCCGGCGCGACATGCTGAAGGTCTGAGCGGCATGCAGCTGACGCTCTGGACCTACGAAGGACCGCCCCATGTTGGCGCGATGCGGGTCGCAACAGCGATGGAGGGCGTGCACTATGTCCTGCATGCACCGCAGGGCGACACTTATGCGGACCTGCTGTTCACGATGATCGAGCGGCGCAACGCCCGCCCGCCCGTCACGTACACCACCTTCGAGGCGCGCGACCTGGGCAGTGACACCGCGCAGCTGTTCCAGACGGCGGCGCGCGACGCCTATGAACGCTACAAGCCGCAGGCGATGCTGGTCGGCGCGAGCTGCACTGCCGAGCTGATCCAGGACGACCCGGCGGGGCTTGCAGAGGCGATGCGCCTGCCCATCCCCGTGATTCCGCTCGAGCTGCCAAGTTATCAGCGCCGGGAACATTGGGGGGCGTCCGAAACCTTCTTTGCGCTGGTGCGCGCGCTTGCCCGCCGGGACGTGGTGCGGGCGCCGCGCGAAGGCCGGCGCCCCAAGGCCAACATTCTGGGGCCGACGGCGCTGGGGTTCCGCCACCGCGACGACCTCGTGGAGGTGAAGCTCCTGCTGGCGGCGCTCGGCATCGATCTCCACGTCTGCGCGCCGCTGGGGGCTTCGCCCGCGGACCTTGCGACCATCGGCGAGGCGGATTTCAACATCCTGCTCTATCCCGAGATCGGCGACACCGCGGCGCGCTGGCTGGAGCGGACTTTCAAGCAGCCGACCGTTCGCACCATCCCGATCGGCCACGGCGCCACCTGCGATTTCATCCGCGAAGTGGCTGAAGCCGCCGGTGTCGACCCGATGCCCGCGCTTGCGCTGGGGTCGCGGATGCCCTGGTGGAGCCGCTCAGTCGACTCGACCTACCTCACCTCGAAGCGAGTCTTCATCTTCGGCGATGCGACGCACGCCATCGCCGCCGCCCGGGTTGCGCGCGACGAGCTGGGCTTCGAGGTGTGTGGCCTCGGCTGCTACAACCGCGAGTTTGCCCGCGAATTGCGTGCTGCCGCCGCCGAGCATGGCGTCGAGCCGCTGATCACCGACGATTATCTCGAAGTCGAGGATGCGATCACTGCAGCCCAGCCCGAGCTGGTGCTTGGCACGCAGATGGAGCGCATGATCGCCAAGAAGCTGAAACTGCCGTGTGCGGTGATTTCGGCGCCCGTGCATGTGCAGGATTTTCCGGCCCGCCATTCGCCGCAGATGGGCTTCGAGGGTGCCAATGTGCTGTTCGACAGCTGGGTGCACCCGCTCGTCATGGGGCTGGAGGAGCATCTCCTGACCATGTTCCGCGACGATTTCGAGTTTCACGATGCTGCCGGCCCCTCGCATCTGGGTGCCGGGCATGACGGCGGCGCAAAGCCGGAGCCGGCAGCGCACGCCGAGGTCTCCGCGATCGACGATGTTCAGGGCTGGTTGCCCGATGCGGAGCGCGAACTGCTGAAGATCCCGTTCTTCGTGCGCGGCAAGGCCCGGCGCAACACCGAGGCCTATGCGGCCGCGAAGGGGATCGGCGCCATCAGCGTTGAGACCCTCTACGAGGCGAAGGCCTACCACAGCAGCGGGGCCCGGCCGTGAAGGTCGATTCGCCAGCCTCCGGCGCGAACCATTCGGGCCGCCCGACACTGCGGGTCGTGATCGTCACGCTCGACAATCACCTGTCCGGCGCTGTCGAGCGTGCGGAGCGTGCGCTCGCGGCCGATGGCATCACCGTCGACTTCCATGCTGCGGCCGACTGGGACTCGAACCCTGCCGGGCTCGAAAAATGCCGGGCCGACATCGCCCGCGGCGATATCATCATCGCGACCATGCTGTTTCTGGAAGAGCATATTCGCGCCGTGTATCCAGCGCTCCAGGCACGGCGGGAAGCATGCGACGCGATGCTGGGCCTGATGTCCGGCAGCGAGATCGTGCGGCTGACCAAGCTCGGCGGCTATCGGATGGACGCGCCGGCCAAGGGGCCGCTGGCGCTGCTGAAGAAGCTGCGCGGCTCGTCAAAGCCAGGGGCGGATTCCGGGGCGCGGCAGATGCGCATGCTGCGCCGGTTGCCCAAATTGCTGCGCTTCATTCCAGGCACCGCACAAGATGTGCGCGCTTATTTCCTGACCCTGCAATACTGGCTTGCCGGGTCCGACGACAATGCTGTGGAGATGATCCGGGCACTCGCCGGGCGCTACGCATCCGGCCCGCGCGATGCGTTGAAGCAGTCTCTGCAGGCAAAGCCGCCGGCCGAATATCCCGAAGTGGGCGTGTATCACCCGCGCATGGCCGGCCGCATGTCGGAGCGGCTCGACGCGCTGCCGACGACAGACGGCAAGGCAGGCACCGTCGGCCTGCTGCTGCTGCGCTCCTATGTGCTGGGCAAGGACAGCGCGCACTATGACGGCGTGATCGCCGCGCTCGAAGCGCGCGGGCTGAAGGTCATCCCTGCCTTTGCGGCCGGCCTCGATGCCCGTCCGGCCATCGAGCATTTCTTCCTGGAGGACGGCAAGCCCGTTATCGACGCGATGGTGTCGCTGACGGGCTTTTCGCTGGTCGGCGGCCCGGCCTATAATGATGCGAAGGCCGCCGAGACGCTGCTCGCCGGGCTCGACATTCCCTACATCGCCGCCCACCCGCTGGAGTTCCAGACGCTCCAGCAATGGGGCGCAGGCAGCCAGGGCCTGCTGCCGCTGGAGGCGACCATGATGGTTGCCATCCCGGAACTGGACGGGGCTACGAGCCCCATCGTCTATGGCGGCCGCTCGGATGGCTCCGACCGGCCGTGCGAGGGCTGCGACCGCCGCTGCCGCTTCGTCCAGAGCGGCCTTGTCCGCGAAATGCAGAGCTGCCCGGAACGTGCCGAGGCGCTCGCGAAGCGCGTGCTCCGGATGATCGCATTGCGGAGGACAGCGCGCGCGGAGCGCCGGCTTGCAATCGTGCTGTTCAATTTCCCGCCGAACAGCGGCGCCGCCGGGTCGGCGGCGTTCCTGTCGGTGTTCGAATCGCTCCACAACAGCCTGCACGCGTTGAAGATGGCGGGCTGGACGGTGGACCTCCCCGCGAGTGTCGACGATCTGAAGACGGCGGTTCTGACGGGAAATGCCGAGCGCTATGGCGCCGACGCAAATATATTCCGCCGCGTGCCGGCGGATGAGCTGGTACGTCGCGAGCCGCATCTGAGAGAGATGGAAGCGCAGTGGGGCCCGGCGCCGGGACGGGTGAACGCCGACTCCGGCCATGTGCATGTGATGGGTGCTTCGTTCGGCAATGTCTTCGTGGGTTTGCAGCCCGCGCTCGGCATCGAGGGCGACCCGATGCGGCTGATGTTCGAGGGCCGCTACGCGCCGACGCATGCGATGAGCGCCTTCTATCGCCATATCCGGGAGGATTTCGCGGCGCACGCGCTGCTTCACTTCGGGACCCATGGCGCGCTGGAATTCCTCCCCGGCAAGCAGGCCGGCCTGTCCGCTGCCTGCTGGCCCGAGCGGCTTATCGGCGATATCCCGCACTTCTATCTCTACGCGGCCAACAACCCGTCCGAAGGGATTCTGGCCAAGCGGCGCAGCGCTGCGACACTTATCTCCTACCTCACGCCGCCGCTGGCGGAAGCGGGGCTCACAAGGGGCGTGGCTGAGCTGAAGGCGGCGCACGAGCGCTGGCGGATGGCGGACGCCGGCGACGCCCGGGCCGACCTTGAGGCGTTGATCCGCGAGCAGGCCGCCGCAATCGACCTCGAGTTCGCCAGCTTCGAGGCGCTCGGCCCGCGCCTCTATGAGCTTGAGCGCGAACTGATCCCGCAGGGGCTGCATGTTGTCGGCCGCGGTCTGGAAGGCGATGCCCTTGCTGCCATGCTGGCGGCGCTGCCGGAAGAAGACCGGCAACGTGCCGGTGACATCCTGGCGCACGACACGGAAATCCCCGCGCTGATCCATGCGCTGGACGGCGGTTTCGTTCTGCCCACGCCGGGCGGCGACATCGCGAAGAACCCCGACGTGCTGCCAACCGGGCGCAACATCCACGGCTTCGACCCGTTCGCCATCCCCAGCGCCCACGCGATGCGGGACGGTGTCGCCCAGGCCGAGCGCCTGGTTGCACGCCACACCGCCGACACAGGGCAGATGCCGCACTCGATCGCCATGGTGCTGTGGGGCACGGACAATCTGAAGAGCGAAGGCGCCCAGCTTGCCCAGGCGCTGGCGCTGATCGGCGCCCGGCCGCGTTTCGATGGTTATGGCCGGCTGTGCGGTGCCGAGCTGGTGCCGCTCGCTGAACTCGGCCGCCCGCGCATCGACGTGATTGCGACCTTGTCCGGCATCTTCCGCGACCTCCTGCCCTTGCAGACGCGGATGCTGGCCGAAGCCAGCTGGCTTGCGAGCGCCGCGGACGAGCCGCTGGACATGAATTTCGTGCGCGCGAACAGCCTGCAGCACCAGCAGACCCAAGACTGCGATCTGGAAACGGCGGCGCTGCGTGTCTTCTCGAATGCCGAAGGGGCCTATGGCGCCAACGTCAACCTGATGATCGATGCCGGCTGCTGGAACGAGCCGGACGAGCTGGCGGACGCCTTCCAGCGCCAGAAGGGCTATGCCTATGGCGTGAAGGGCCCGCCGCGCCGGCAGAGCGCCTTGATGGCGAGCGCGCTGGGCGGCTGCGATCTCGCCTATCAGAATCTGGAATCGGTGGAGCTGGGCGTGACCACGATCGACCAGTATGTCGACACCTTGGGCGGTGTGTCGCGCCTGATCCGCAAGGGCAGGGGCAGCGCCGCACCGGTCTATATTGGCGACGAAACCCAGGGGGCAGGCAAGGTGCGGCGGCTGGAAGAGCAGGTCGCGCTGGAAGTCCGCACGCGGATGCTGAACCCGGCCTGGTACGAGCCGATGCTGAAGCATGGCGGCGAGGGCGTGCACCAGATCGAGTGTGGGGTCACGGCCACCATGGGCTGGTCGGCCACCACGGGCGAAGTCAGCCCGTGGGTGTACCAGCAGATTTCCGAGACCTTCGTGCTGGACGACGCGATGCGCGACCGGCTCGCAGCGCTGAACCCCAAAGCGACCGCCAAGGTCGCCAACCGGCTCATCGAAGCCAGTGACCGCCAGTACTGGTCGCCGGATGCGGCGACTTTGCAAGCCCTGCACGCAGCGGCCGACGCCATCGAGGATGTCCTCGAGGGTGTCGGGCGCCAGGCGGCCTGAGGAGACGACCATGACGCTCGACATCGAAGGCCATGAAGATGGCGAAGGCAGCGTCCAGGTGCGCATGGACGTGCCCGACAGGATCGGCTCGGCCCAGGTCATCGCGGTGTACGGCAAAGGCGGGATCGGCAAATCCACGACCTCGTCCAACCTCTCGGCTGCCATGTCGCTGCTGGGCAAGAAGGTGTTGCAGATCGGTTGCGACCCCAAGCACGATTCGACCTTCACGCTGACGAAGAAGCTGATGCCGACCGTCATCGACGTGCTGGAGACGGTGAATTTCCACGCCGAGGAGCTTCGGCCCGAGGACTATATGTTCGAGGGTTTCAACGGCGTGATGTGCGTGGAGGCCGGTGGCCCGCCCGCCGGCACCGGCTGCGGCGGCTATGTCGTGGGGCAGACCGTCAAGCTTTTGAAGCAGCATCATCTTCTCGAAGAAACCGATGTCGTGATCTTCGACGTGCTGGGCGATGTGGTGTGCGGGGGCTTTGCAGCGCCGTTGCAGCATGCCGAGCGCGCCGTGGTGGTCGCCGCCAATGATTTCGACAGCATCTTCGCGATGAACCGGATCGTTGCCGCCATCAAGGCGAAGTCCAAGAACTATGACGTGCGCGTGGCGGGCGTCATTGCAAACCGCTCGGCCGGAACCGACGAGATCGACCGCTACAACGAGGCGGTCGGCATGAAGCGCCTGGCGCATTTCCCGGATCTCGACGCCATCCGCCGCTCGCGCCTGAAGAAATGCACGCTGTTCGAGATGCCGGATTCGCCCGAAGTCGATGCCGCGCGGGCCGAGTATATGCGCCTTGCCGCCGTTCTGCTGGCGGGCACAACGGCGCTCGATGCCGAACCGATGAAGGACCGCGAAATTTTCGAGTTCCTGGGGTTCGAATGATGGCATCGGCCCCGTCCTCCGCCTCTTACGCCGAAGCCCGTGACCGGCTTCAGCACTATTTCGACCGCACTGCGGTCGAGCAGTGGAAGGCGATAACCTCTGATGTCCCGGTGAGCCGGATCCGCGCGACTGTGCGGGCCGGCCGGGACCGCATGCGCGAGACCCTGCTGTCCTGGCTGCCCCGGGACATGCAGGGTCTCCGACTGCTGGATGCCGGCTGCGGCACCGGCGCGCTCGCCGTCGCGGCCGCGCAGCGCGGTGCGCAGGTGGTGGCGATCGATGTCTCGGCCCAGCTGGTCGAGGTTGCCCGCACGCGCGCGCCCGCCGGGCTTTCGATCGACTGGCGCGTGGGCGACATGCTCGCGCCCGGGCTCGGCGGTTTCGACCATGTCGTCGCCATGGACTCGCTGATCCACTACCGGGCGGACGACATGATTGCGGCGGTCGAGGCGCTGCGGGCGCGCGCATCGACATCGGTCCTGTTCACCTTCGCGCCATCCAGCCTCGCGCTCGAGGCGATGTGGGCTGCGGGCAAACTCTTCCCGCGTGCCGACCGTTCGCCGGCGATCGCCCCGGTGCGGGAAGCGCGCCTGCGGGTCGCGCTTGGAAACGGCCGCACACAGCGCATCTCCGCCGGCTTCTACACCAGCCAGGCCATGGAGGTGCCGGCCGCATGACCGGGATGGCGCAGCGCTGGACCAGGGTGGGGACACGGTTTCTCCCGTTTGCCGACGCCGCCTCGGCGGAGCTTCCGCTCGGGCGATTGCTGCGCCTGTCCTTGTTCCAGATCAGCTGCGGCATGGCCGCAGTCCTGCTCACGGGAACCCTCAACCGGGTCATGATCGTCGAGCTCGGGCTGCCGGCTGGCATCGTTGCGCTGATGGTTGCACTTCCGCTGCTGTTCGCGCCGGCACGCGCGATGATCGGCTTCAAATCGGACCATCATCGCTCCTTCCTGGGCTGGAAGCGCGTGCCCTATATCTGGTTCGGGACGCTGCTCCAGTTCGGCGGCTTTGCGATCATGCCGTTCGCGCTGCTGGTGATGACGGGCGAAGGCAGGGCACCGGCGCTCGTCGGCGAGGTCGGCGCTGCACTTGCCTTCCTGCTGGTCGGCGCGGGGCTGCACACCACGCAGACCGCGGGCCTCGCGCTCGCGACGGACCTGGCGCCCGAGCGCACGCGCCCGCGCGTCGTGGCGCTGCTTTATGTGATGCTGCTGGGCGGCATGCTGGTCAGTTCGCTGCTGATCGGCCAGGCGCTGGTCGATTTTTCGCCCACCCGGCTTGTCGGCGTCGTCCAGGGCGCTGCCGTTCTGACCATGGTGCTGAACCTCGTCGCGTTGTGGAAGCAGGAGCCACGTCGCCCCTGGACGACGGGGGCCGTGGCCGCGCGGCCGAAGTTCGGGCTTGCCTGGCGCGACCTTGTTTCGGATCGGAGCACGCGGCGGCTGCTGGTTGCGGTCGGTCTCGGCTCGGCCGGATTTTCCATGCAGGACGTGCTCCTCGAGCCCTACGGCGCCGAAGTGCTCGGCATGGGCGTGGGCGAAACCACGCGCCTCACCGCGCTCTGGGCGATCGGGACGTTGGCAGCGCTGGCAGTTGCCGCCCGCCGGCTTGCAACCGGCGCTGACCCTCACAGCCTCGCCGCGGTCGGCGCCCTCACCGGCATCTTCGCCTTCGCGCTCGTCGTGCTCTCCGCGCCGACTGGCCTCGTCACGCTGCTCGGGGCCGGGATCTTCGGCATCGGCTTCGGCGGCGGCCTGTTCGGCGTCGGGACGCTGATGGCGGCGATGGCCATCGGAAGCTCCAGGGCGGAAGGCGCCGGGCTGACGCTGGGCGCCTGGGGCGCGGTGCAGGCAACGTCCGCCGGCCTTGCCATGATCGTCTCGGGCTTCCTGCGCGACGGCGTTTCGGTGCTTGCGGGCGCCGGCGCGCTCGGCCCCGCGCTGGCGGAACGCGCAACCCCGTACAGCGTCGTCTGGCACATCGAGATCGCGCTTCTGTTTGCAACCCTCGTCGCGCTCGGGCCGCTGGCCCGGCGTTCATCCCATAGCCCCGACGGCGCCGCACGGCCGTTCGGGCTGCAGGAGTTCCCGGCGTGAACTTCTGGCCACTCCCGTGCAGCGGAGACACGACATGTCACCCGTGATCGTCGGCAACATCGATGTTGCAATGCTGAGCCTCTGGGCCTTCTTCCTCTTCTTCATCGGCCTCGTGGTCTATCTCAACAGGGAGAGCCGGCGTGAAGGCTATCCGCTGGAAGACGATGTGACGGGCCGGGTCGGGACCTGGAAACTGATCGACCGCGCCCCGCCCAAGGTGTTCCGCCTGCCGCACGGCCAGGGCAACGCCTATGCCCCGGAGACCACCCCGCGCAACGCCCTCAATATTCCGGCGCGAAAGGCCTGGGGCGGGCATGGTTCGCCCTATATCCCCACCGGCAATCCGATGCTCGATGGCGTCGGGCCGGCGTCCTGGGCCGAGCGGGCAAAGCGCCCCGATCTCGATTGGGAAGGCCATCCGCGGATCGTGCCGATGCGGCTTGTCGGCGAGCTTTCCGTGATGCGTGGCGATGCCGACCCGCGCGGCTTCACGGTTATCGGCTGCGATGGCCAGGTTGCGGGCACGGTGGGTGAAATGTGGATCGACCGGGCCGATCGGCTGGTCCGCTATCTGGAAGTCCAGCTGACGGCCGGCCGAACCGTGCTCGTGCCGTTCACCATGGCGCTGGTGAAGGGCAGGCGCAGCGTGGTGGAAGTGGATGCAGTGCGGGCGGATCAGTTCGCCGACGCACCCGGCATTACCAGCCCCGACACCGTCACGCTCTACGAAGAAGAGCGGATCATGGCCTATTTCGGCGGCGGCTATCTTTATGCCACGCCGGAGCGGTCGGAGCCGCTGTTTTGAGCGGCGGGTCCACCGTCGGCTATGAGTATGAGCCGATCCGCGGCCTGCCCGGCGAGCTGCCGAAGGGCGAGCGCATTCTCTGGCAGGGTGCTCCCGACTGGAAGCGCCTTGCGCTGACGGCCTTTCATGTGCGCGGCGTCGCCGCCTATTTTGCGCTGATCGGACTCTGGGCGGTCATCGCGGGCGCGAGTGCGACCGGTCTTCTCGCAACGGCGGCTGCGGCGGGCGCGGGCATCGGGGTGCTCTGCCTGCTGTCGTGGCTCTCGGCGCGCTCCACCGTCTATACGCTGACCAACCGCCGCATCGTGATGCGCATCGGCATCGCGCTTCCCACCTGCATCAACATCCCGCTGAAGATCGTGGGCACTGCGGGGTTCAAGCTGCACGCGGACGGCACGGCGGACATGCCGCTGGAGCTGACCGGGCCGACGCGGCTTGGCTGGATGATGCTCTGGCCGCATGCCCGCCCCTGGAAGCTCTCCACCCCCCAGCCGATGCTCCGCGCCGTGCCCGAGGGGGAGCGAATCGCGTCGCTCGTTGCCCGTGCGCTTGCCGAGGAGGTTCCTGAAGGCCGCAGGGTGGCTGTCGCGCAGGGGGCGGCGCCTGGGCGTTCGCTGGGTGAGGTGCAGGCGGCATGAGCGGGCACGCAGAAATGGCCTTCCCCCGGGCTGCGCTTTATGGAGCTGTTTCGGTGGTGGCGTTCGCGCTGGTGGCGACGCTTGCCGTGCGAACCGGCATCGTCCCGGAGGTTGCGAACCCGCGGGCGATGCGCGCAGAGGCTGCGGTTGCCGTCGTCACCCAGCGCGACCTGCGGTTTCTGGATGGTGCGGATGGCGCGGTCATCGTGCAGGATATCGATGGCACGCTGGTGGCAAGGGTTCTGCCGGCGTCGGAGCAGGGCTTTGTGCGCGGGGTCATGCGCGGTCTGGCGCGGGAGCGTCGCATCCAGGATGCACCGGCCGACACCCCCTTCCGGCTCGCGCTGTGGGCGGACAACGGGCTGACGCTGACCGACCTTGCGACCGGCCGCCAGATCGAGCTTGGCGCCTTCGGGCCGACCAACCGCGCGGCGTTCGCCGTGATGCTGGAGGGGGCGGCCAAGTGAGCGGATCCGGGCTTTTCCGGCGGCGGACGCTCGACGTCGGCTGCCGCATCGAGATCAATCACACGCCCGAGAATTTCGGCGCGCATGTGCACCTGGACGGCGAGCCCGAGATCGCACCGGGGGACCGGGTCTGTGTCTATGGCGACCCCATCGAAGTGGTGCCGGGGCAGGACATGGACGTCCGCCGCCGTGCCCGCATCGAGCGCGCGACCATGTTCGGCCGGGCCTGGACCCGCTTCAGGGGCCAGTTCGAAATCACCGAGCTTTATGAAGTCAGCTTCACCACAAGGAGAGTGGCATGAACGCGATGGCACCCATTCACGTGCCGCAGTCGGCCGCGGATACGCTGGAGATGGCGCAGACCGACACGATGCTGTCGCCGCGCTTCTACACGACAGATTTCGCCGCGATGGACCGGATCGATATCGAAAGCGTGCGCCGCGAGTGGGACGTGCTGATCGCCGACATGGTGGCCGACCCGAACCGCCGGCACTTCCGCCAGACGGCGGAATTCGAGGGCGCTCTGGAGCGCCTGCCAGCACCGCTGAAGGCAGAGTTCATCGATTTCCTGGTGAGCTCGCTGACGTCGGAATTTTCCGGCTGCATCCTCTATGCGGAGATCGCCAAGCGCGTGAAGAACCCAGATGTGAAGCAGCTGTTCAAGCTGCTCTCGCGCGATGAAAGCCGCCACGCCGGCTTCATCAACCATGTGCTGAAGGATGCCGGTATCGGGGTCGACCTCGGCTTCCTGACGAAGACCAAGAAATACACCTATTTCAAGCCCAAGTATATCTACTATGCCGTTTATCTCTCTGAAAAGATTGGATATGCGCGCTACATCGCAATCTACCGCCATCTGGAGCGGAACCCGGAGCACCGCTTCCACCCGATCTTCAAATGGTTCGAGGA
>JAESGX010000570.1_pt1 | contig 12284 bp, 15 predicted proteins | sample 9269801 | NCBI WGS metagenome assembly JAESGX01 (sample SAMN16773122, study PRJNA677054) | algae metagenome | isolation source: Pleurocapsa minor GSE-CHR-MK-17-07R and co-occurring heterotrophs from wet... | place: USA: Lower Calf Creek Falls, Grand Staircase Escalante National Monument, UT ... | reverse complement strand
TCTGGACGCGCCGAAGCGCGGCTGCCTCAACATCCATGGCTCGCTGCTGCCGCGCTGGCGCGGTGCGGCGCCGGTGCAGCGCGCGATCCTGGCGGGCGACAGCGAGACGGGCGTCACGATCATGCAGATGGAGCGCGGGCTCGACACCGGGCCGATGCTGGCGACAGCGCGGGTGCCGGTGGGGACGGCGACTGCCGGTGAGCTGTCGGCGACGCTGGCGGGGCTCGGCGCGCGGCTGATGGTGGAGGTGCTGGCGGGGTTGCCGGGGATTGCGGTGCCGCAGCCGGAGGCGGGCGTGAGCTATGCCCACAAGATCGACAAGGCGGAGGCGCGGATCGACTGGGCCGACCCGGCCGACGCGATCGTGCGGCGGGTGCGGGCAATGCAGCCGAGCCCCGGCGCCTGGTTCCGGAGCAGCGGACAGCGGGTGAAGCTGCTGGCGGCGGACGCGGTGGAAGGCGCGGTGGCGGGCGCGGGCGAGCCGGGCGTGCTGCAGCCCGGAAGCGCGGTTGCTGCGGGCACCAGTGCAGTCCGGCTACTGCTGGTGCAGCCGGAAGGCAAGGGCGCAATGCCGGCGGACGCCTGGCTGCGCGGGCGGCGGCTGGCGCCCGGCGACCCGCTGTGACCAATTCTATGACGCGCTTCCGGCTGACGGTGGAGTATGACGGCCGGCCCTTCATGGGCTGGCAGCGGCAGCCGCACGGGCCCTCCGTGCAGGGGGCGCTGGAAACGGCGCTGTTCGACATCAGCGGCGAGGCGGTTGCGGTGCACGCGGCGGGGCGGACCGATGCGGGCGTGCATGCAAGCGCAATGACCGCCCATCTCGATCTGGCGAAAAGCTTCACGCCGTATCGGCTGGCAGCGGCGATCAACGGCCGGCTGAAGTTCGCGGGCGTGCCGGTGGCGGTGCTGGATGCCGTTGTTGCCGAGCCCGATTTTCACGCCCGCTTTTCCTGCACCGGGCGGGCTTATGACTATCGGCTGCTGTGCCGCCGGGCGCCGCTGACGCACCAGGCCGGGCTGGTGTGGCGGCGGCCCAAGCCGCTGCGGATTGCAGCCATGCAGGATGCCGCAGGCGTGCTGGTGGGCCGGCATGACTTCACGACCTTCCGGCATGTGCACTGCCAGGCGGCGTCGGCGGTGAAGACGCTGGACCGGCTCGAGGTGCGGGCAGCCGGGGACATGGTGACGGTTTCGGCAGCGGCGCGGTCCTTCCTGCATCACCAGGTGCGATCGATGGTGGGGGCGCTGGTGCTGGTGGGCGAAGCGCGCTGGACGGTCGCGGATGTGGCGGCGGCGCTGGCGGCCCGCGACAGGGCCCGGCTGGGATTGAATGCACCACCTGATGGCCTGTGGTTCATTGGCGCAACTTATGGCCCGCCTGTCGGCTGAGCTTACATTATTGGCAGGCCGAGGGTCACAAGATGTTGATATTCCGTCAAGTGGAGCTTGGCACGCTTTGTGCATGACGTGTATATGGCGCTTGTATGAGCGATGTACGCCGAACGGCGAGCAGGGTATAATATGGCGGAAGGCCCAAAGACCGGGTTGCGAAATGTCATCCTTGTATGGGTGATCGGGTTGACCCTTGGCGTCGCAGCCGGGGCAGCCACAGCCATGCTGTTGATGCCTGGCAATTCGGACGTGCCGCAGGGTGCGTCGCTCGGCGACAGGATGCGGCGCGGGTAGGGCTGTTCAGACCGCAATGGCGCAGCCCGATTTGCTGGCGCGCTTTCACACCAGTATCTCTTTCACACTAAGATTTCACGCGCCGGCGGGTGGCCCAGGAAGGCCTCGGGGCTCGCGGTTCGTCCATAGGCGCCTGCCATGAAGACCGCGATGAGGTCGCCGACGTCGGCTGGCGCCAGCTCGACCTTGTCCCCCAGCCGGTCGAGGGGGGTGCAGAGGCAGCCGACGACATTGACGGTCTCGCGCGCGGGCGGATTGCGGCTGGCGTTGGCGAGCGGATAGTTGCGGCGGATGACGGTGCCGAAATTGCCGGTTGCGGCAAGCTGGTGGTGGAGGCCGCCGTCGGTGACGAGGAAGCATTCCCCGCCCGAGCTTTTGCGGTCGATTATGCGGGTGAGATAGACCCCGGCTTCCGCGACCAGCCAGCGGCCGAGCTCGAGCGCGAAGCCGGTCTGCGCGAGGATGGCGGGACGCGCATCGAGGAGCGCGGCGAGGCCCGTGCCCAGCGCTGCGATGTCGAGCGGCGCGTCGCCCGGGAAATAGGGCACGCCGAAGCCGCCGCCCAGGTTGACGCGCGGGAGCGGGGCCGGCGCGTGGGCTGCGAGGTCGGCGGCAAGCGCGAGCGTGCGGCGCTGCGCATCGAGCAGTGCCTCGACCGAGAGGTTCTGCGAGCCGGCGAAGATGTGCAAGCCCCGGAACTCGAACCGGGGCGCGGCCATGGCGGCGAGCAGGGCGGGCGCGTCGGCCGCGTCGACCCCGAAGGCGGTGGCGGCGCCACCCATCTTCATGCCGGAGCCTTTCAGCGCGAAGGGCGGGTTGATGCGCAGCGCGACGCGCGCGCGGGTGCCGAGGCGAACGGCAATGGACCCGGCACGGGCGAGCTCGCCGGCGGATTCGATGTTGAGCGTGACGCCGGCGGCGATCGCCGCTTCCAGCTCGCGGTCGCGCTTCCCCGGCCCGGCGAAGCTGATGCGGGCGGGCTGGACGCCGGCTGCCAAAGCGATGTCGAGCTCGCCGCCGGACGCGACGTCGAAGCCGTCCACCAGCCCTGCCATGTGGGCGGCAAGCGCGGGCATGGGGTTGGCCTTCAGCGCATAATGAAGCGCGAGGCCGCGCGGCATGGCGGCGCGGAATGCAGCGACGCGGGCGGAGAGCAGCGCGCGATCATACACGAAAAGCGGGGTGTCGCCGGCCTCCGCCACCCAGGTTTCGGCGGCCTTGCCGGCGATCATCAGCGCCCCGGCAGGGCTGCGGCCGAAGCCGTCGGGCCAGCGCTCGGTCACCATTGCCGCCTCATTCGCCGAAGCGTTCGCGGATGGCGGCGCGGTCGAGCTTGCCGTTGGCGGAGATGGGGAGCGCGTCGAGCCAGACGATCCCGGCGGGTTGCATGAAGGGGGCGGCCTCACGCTTGAAGTGGGCGCGCAGGCTGGCTTCCGCATCGGCCTCCGGGACGCCCGGGATGGCGGCGGCGACGAGGCGGATGCGCTGGCCCGCCATCTCGTCGGCGATGCCCAGCGCCACCGCCTGCGCCACGGCGCCCGACTGGTGCGCCAGCTCCTCGATCTCGGTCGGGGAGACACGCGTGCCCATGGTCTTGATGGTCTCGTCGGCGCGGCCGATGAAGGTGAGGAGACCGTCGGCGTCGCGCACCACGGTGTCGCCCGACCAGACGGCGGTGCCGCCATAGGTGGAGGCGGGCGGTGCGGCACGGAAGCGCTCTGCCGTGCGCCCGGGGTCCTGCCAATAGCCCCTGCTGACCAGCGGGCCGCAATGCACGAGCTCGCCGGGCTCGTTGTCGGCGGTGAGACTGCCGTCCGGGCGGACGACCAGGATTTCGGCCTCGGGGATGGCGCGGCCGATGCTCGCGGGGTGGCTGTCGACAAGCTCGGGCGGCAGCGTGGTGGAGCGGAACGCCTCGGTAAGGCCGTACATCAGGTGCAGGCGCGCGTGCGGGAACTTGCGCCGGAGGTCGTGCACGGTCGGCACCGGCAGCCGGCCGCCGCTGTTGGACAGCGTGCGCAGGGTGGCGATCGTCTCCGCCGGCCAGTCGAGCGCGGCGAGCTGAACCCAGAGCGGGGGCACGGCGGCAAGCTGGGTGGCGCCGTGGCGGGTTGCCGCCTGCACCACGTCGCGCGGGGTGAGATAATCGAGCAGGACGGCAGCGGCGCCGGCGTGGAAGGCGGTGGTGACCTGGGAGAAGCCGAGGTCGAAGCTGAGCGGGAGGACGGCGAGCACGCGGTCGTCGGGGCGGGTGCCCAGATAGCCGGCGACGCTGCGGGCCCCGGTGAGGAGATTGGCGTGGCTCACCATCACGCCCTTGGGGCGGCCGGTGGAGCCCGAGGTGTAGAGGAGGGCCGCGAGCGCGTCGCCACCGGGCGCCCTCATCGCGGCCGGCGCGGCCGCGATGAGGGCGCCCCAGTCGTCTTCCACTGTCAGCACCGGGTGGGTGGGGCCGGAGAGGCCGAAGAGGCCGGCGAGGCCGGCGGTGCGGGCGCGGTGGCTGACGAGGAGGGCAGCGCCGGAATCGTCGAGGATGTGCGCCACCTGCTGGCTGCGCAGCACCGGGTTGACGGGAACGGCGACGGCGCCGGCGCGGGCGACGGCGAAGGCGAGGACGACCGCCTCCAGGCCCTTGGGGAGCCAGATGGCGATGCGCGCGCCCGGCGGCACGCGGCGGGCAAGTGCGGCCGCGACGGCCGAGACCTGCGCATCGAGCGCGCCGTAGGTCAGGCTGCGCTCCCGGTCGACGAGGGCGGTGGCGTCGGGGTGGCCGCGCGCGAGCAGCGCATCCAGACGGGTCATCTCAGCTGTCGAACGGGTTGGACCGGGACCGCATGTTGATGCGGATGGGGAGCCCCTTCAGGTCGAGGTCGTCGCGCAGGCTGTTCACCAGATAGCGGTTGTAGCTTTCGGGCAGGGCATCGAGCCGGGTGCCGAACACGATGAAGGTGGGCGGCCGGTTGCGGGCCTGGGTGATGTAGCGCAATTTGATGCGACGGCCCGACGGCGCGGGCGGCGGGTTGCGCTCCAGCGCGGCCTCGAACCAGCGGTTCAGCGCTGCGGTGGGCACCCGGCGGGTCCAGCGGTCGCGGGTCTCGAAGGCGACTTCCATCAGCGTGTCGAGGCCCTTCCCCGTCAGCGCGGACACGGTGAGGAGCGGCACGCCCTTCACCTGCGCCAGACCCTCGTCGAGCGCGAACTTCACGCCGTTGAAGAGGCGGCTCTGGTCTTCGGCCGAATCCCATTTGTTGAGGGCGACGATGAGGGCGCGGCCTTCCTTCAGCACGGCGTCGGCGATGCGCAGGTCCTGCGCTTCGAGCCCCAGCGTTGCGTCGAGCAGCAGCACCACCACCTCGGCGAAGTCGACCGCGTGGCGGGCGTCGGCGACGGCGAGCTTCTCAAGCTTCTCCACCACCTTGGCCTGCTTGCGCATGCCCGCCGTGTCGATGAGCTTGACCGCCCGCGCGGTGCCGGCCTTGTCGGTCCATTCCCAGTCGACCGAGATGCTGTCGCGGGTGATGCCGGCCTCGGGGCCCACCAGCAGGCGGTTCTCTCCCAGCAGGCGGTTGATGAGGGTGGATTTGCCGGCGTTGGGGCGGCCGACGATGGCGAGCTTCAAGGGCGCGTCGGGGCGATCCTCGTCGCTCTCGGTATAGCCCTCTTCCATGGCGGGGATGTGCGGTGCCAGCGCCTCGAACAGGTCCGCCAGCCCCTCGCCGTGCTCGGCCGACAGCGCAACGGGGTCGCCGAGGCCGAGTTCGTACATGTCCATGAGGCCGGCCGAGCTGGCGCGGCCTTCGCACTTGTTGCCCACCGGAATGATGGCAACGGGCGCCTCCTGCCGCAGCCAGCGGGCGAAATGATGGTCGGCTTCGGTGAGGCCGGCGCGCGCGTCGACGACGAACAGCGCGGCCGTTGCGCCGTCGAGCGCAGCACGCGTCTGGGCGCGCATCCGGTCCGACAGGCTGCCGGCCTCGGCTTCCTCGAGGCCGGCGGTGTCGACCACGGTGAATTCGAGGTCGAACAGCTGGGCGGTGCCCTCGCGCCGGTCGCGGGTGACGCCGGGCTGGTCGTCCACCAGGGCCAGGCGCTTCCCGATGAGGCGGTTGAACAGCGTGGACTTGCCGACGTTCGGCCGGCCCAGGATGACGACCTTGGGCAATCTGGCATGGCGGACCGGTGCCCGGCCTGGGGCGTCTTCGTCCATCTAGCCGGCCCGCATCAGCGGTAGGCCGTCAGCGTCCCGTCGTCGGTCAGGATGTAGAGCATCCCGTTCGCGACGACCGGGGGCAGGTAGGCGGGGGCGTTCAAGTCCGTGAGGGACTGGACCTCGCCGGTGGTGGGGGAGACGCTGGCCAGCCTGTCGTCGGACGAGACCAGCAGCAGGCGACCGCCCGCAAGCACCGGGCCAAACCATTCGATGCCGCCGGTCTTCTTCTTCTCGTTCTTCCAGCGCTCCAGCTGCGTCACCCAGCGGATCTTTCCGTCGGCACGCGTCAGCGCCACGAGCTGTGCTTCGACCGTGACGGCAAACACCCAGTCTCCCGCGGTCCAGGGCGTGTTGACGCCGGCAAAGTCGCGCTCCCAGACGCGCTGGCCGGTGGAAAGCTCGAGCGCGGCCATGCGGCCGCCGTGGCTGATGGCGAACACCCGCCCGCGATCGATGACGGGCGACGCCGCGATCCCCGACAGGGCGCCAAGCGCGGTGGTGCGGCCGGTGCGCGAGAGCTGGTCCTGCCAGGCGGTGCGGCCGTTCTCGACGCGGAGCGCGAACAGCTCGCCCGAGGGGAAGCCGGCGACGACGGTGTCGAGCGCGATGGAGGGTGCGCCGGGCCCCAGGATCGCGGCAGGCTCGACGGTGGCGTTGGCCTGCCACTGGATGGCCCCGGTTTCGGCACTCAGCGCGGACAACTGGCCGTCGTGCGTGGTGACGAACACGCGGCTGCCGTCGACGCCGGGCGCTGCGCGCAGGGGGGTGGGCAATTTGGTGCGCCAGAGTTCGGCGCCGTTGCCGGCATCGAGTGCGACGACGATGCCGAAGCCGGTGGTGGCGAAGACCCGGCCGTCGCCGACGCTGACGCCGCCGCCGAAGGCCGGGGTGCGGCCTTCGCCCTCCAGCTCGATGGTGCGTTGCCAGGCCGGGCTGCCGGTGGCGGCGTCGAACGCCGAGACGCGGCCCTCGGTGTCCATCACGAACAGCCGGTTGTCGGCGATGACCGGGGTGGCGTTCAAGCGACGGGTCGCGTCCGAGCCCTTGCCCACCGACACCGACCAGGCCCGGGCCAGGGTGCCGGTGAGGGCGAGATGGCCGAGGTTGCCTGAGGCGTTACCGCCCGGCTGGGTCCAGCTGGGGTTCACCTGCGCGGTGGGGAGGGCGATCTCGACTCCCTGCAGGTCGGCCTCGGCCTCGACCAGCTTCTCGTAATCGAGGACGGAGACGCGCTCGCCAAGCGTCTTGGGCTTCTTGTCGCCGCCCCTGAAGATGCCGCAGCCCTGCAGCGTCAGCATCGCGGCCGCGACGAGGAGGAGGGCGGACCCCGGCCTGGCGGAAAGGCGCTGCATCATGTGGCGGTGTCCGTGCCGGCGGCGGCCGCTTCGCCTGCCTTCGCGGCTTCGGCCTCGCGCTTCTTCGCCTGGGCCTCGGCAATGCGCGTCACATCCTGCCCGAGCGCTGCTGCCATCTGCTCGGCGCGGGCGCGCAGCGATTGCGGGGCGCGCTCGTCCGACGCGATGCGGTAGAAGAGGGCGCCGGCCTTCTCGGTGTCGCCCGCCGTCATATGGGCAAGCGCCGCCATTTCGCCCGCGACGGGGAACCAGGGGCTGTCGCCCGCCAGGTAGGGCGCGGTGCGGGCAAGGATGTCGGCCGGCTTCAGGCTGTCGAACTCGGCGCGCAGCAGCTTCATGGTCGCGGCGTCACGGAGCGCCTGGGCGGCCTTGGGATCGTCCACCACCCGGCGCAGGGCTGCGACCGCCTTGTCGTTGTCGCCGCCGTTCAGCGCGATCCCGGCCTGGGTGAAGGCGGCTAGTGCGCGGTAGCTGGGGTTGTTGCCGGAGCCGATCCCGTCGAGCGAGGTGACGGCTTCCGTGGTGGAACCGCTTTCCACCTTGTCCAGCGCCTGGCTGAACTGCTCGGACACGGCCTCAGTGCGGCGGGTCTGCTCGGCCTGCCACCACAGCCAGCCCCCCAGCGCCGCGAGCGCGACGCCGATCGCCAGCAGCACCCAGCGGCCATATTGGCGCGCGAATTTCTTCAGCTCGTCTTCGCGGTAGGCCTCATCGACTTCGCGGATGAAGGCATCGTCGCGCGGATCGGATGAAGGCGATACCGGCGATTGGGGTGGTGCAGGCGGAGTGGTGGCCAAAAGTCTGTTCCCTGAAATCTGTCCGGACGCGATGCGTGCCGGTCGGCGCTTCCTTTAGGGGCCCCGCACGAAAGCGCAAAGCCCTCGCGAACCGCTTCGATGCGGATTGCTGTGGCCTCAACAGACTTGCGGGCGGATGAACGGCGGGGGTCAGGCGCCTGTTTTGGGGCGGTAGAGTTCGGCTTCCGCCGGGAAGCTGCGGTCGCGCACGGCGGCGGCATAGGCGGTGGCGGCCGTGGTGATGCGGCCGGCCACATCGTCGAAGCGGCGGACGAAGCGCGGCACGCGTTCGAACATGCCGAGCATGTCGTCGATCACCAGCACCTGACCGTCGCAGGCGGGCGACGCGCCGATGCCGATGGTGATGCTGGCCACATCGGGGGTGATGGCGCGGGCGATCGGCTCCATCACGCCTTCGATCACCATGGCGAAGGCGCCCGCGTCGGCAACCGCGCGCGCGTCGGCCGCAATCTTGCGCGCTTCGACCTCGGATCGGCCGCGCGCGCCGTAGCCGCCGAGCGCGTTCACCGCCTGCGGGGTGAGGCCGATATGGCCGACGACGGGGATGCCGCGCTTCACGAGGAAGGCGATGGTGGGGGCCAGCACCTCGCCACCCTCCAGCTTGACGGCGGCGGCGCCGGTCTCGTGCAGCACGCGGGCGGCCGTGGCGAAGGCCTGTTCGGGCGAGGCCTCGTAGCTGCCGAACGGCAGGTCGATGACGACGACCGAGCGGTAGCTGCCGCGCACGACGGCGGCGCCGTGCGCCACCATCATATCGAGCGTGACGCGCACGGTGGTGTCGAGGCCGTAGATGACCTGGCCCAGGCTGTCCCCCACGAGCAGCATGTCGCAGTGCGGATCGAGCAGTTGCGCCATGCGCGCGGTGTAGGCGGTGAGCATGACGACGGGGTCTGCAGTGACGCCGTCCTTCTTGCGGGCCTGGATGGCCGGGACCGTGAGGCGGCGCACCGGCTCGGGCACCGGGTGCGCGCGCGAGGTAGCGGTGTCGAGGGTGAAGGTGGTGGACATGGGGATGGTTTCGCCGTGACGGGGGGTGCCGTCAAGCCGGGTCTGCGCGCTCTCGTCAGCGTTCGGGCCCGTCAGCGTTCGGGCTGGCGCTCTGCTTCGCGCGCGTCCCGCTCGGCCTGCTTGCGGGCACGTCGTGCGTCGCGTTCGGCCTTTTCCTCGGATTCGCGCATGGCTTTGCCGCGATCCTCGTCCGCTTCCTGCTGGGTGGTGGTGGTTGCATCGACTGCGGTTTCGACCGCGGTGCCCGCGACCGAGGCTGCGGTGCCGACGGCGGCGCCGGCGACGCTTGCCACCACGCAGCCGGGCAGCAGCAGCGCTATTGCGAGGGGGAGAAGGACGCGGATCATGCGGCAGCTTTCATGGGGTTGCCATCTTCCTTCAGGAACGTGGCCGGCAGCGGCCCTTCCAGCAGGTCGAGCACCTGCTCGGAGGGGCGGCACAGCCTGACCCCGCGCGACGAGCAGACGATGGGGCGATTCACCAGGACGGGATGGCGCACCATGGCGGCGAGGACTTCCTCGTCGCCCGCGCCGGCTTCCAACCATTCGGCCTCGGGCGCCTTGGCGCGCAGCGCGTCATGCGGCGAGAGGCCGGCAGCGGCGAACAGGCCGAGCAGCTGCGGCCGTGTCCAGCCCTCCTTGAGATACTCGATGATGGCGGGCTCGGTGCCGCTGGCGCGGATGGCGGCGAGCACGTTGCGCGAGGTGCCGCACTTGGGATTGTGGTGAATGACGATCATTGCTCCGCCGGCAGGGCGCCGCCCGGCAGCAGGACAAGGACATGGCACGCAGTCTGCATGCGGCCCTCCCTGCCCTCTTCCGCGCGGAAGGGCAATTGCCGGCGGCCGCACAGCGGCACCGGATCGCCGGCTGTTGCCAACATACCGACCGATTGGTATGTTGGGATATGGCCGCCGAGTCGCTTCCCTCAACTGCTCCCGCCCGGCAGGCTCTGCTGGGGGCGGCCATCACCCTCATCCGGCGGAATGGCTATTCCGCAACCTCGGTGGACGATCTCTGCCGCGCGGCCGGCGTGACCAAGGGGGCCTTCTTTCATCATTTCGCCTCGAAGGACCGGCTCGCCGTGGCGGCGGCCGAACATTTCACCAGCCTTGCGGCGGTGTGGTTCGCGCAGGCGCCGTTCCTTCGGCTGACGGACCCGGCCGACAGGGTGCTGGGCTATGTGGATTTCAGATTGTCGCGCCTGACCCAGGATGTCGGGCAGTCGAGCTGCCTGCTGGGGACGCTGGTGCAGGAAGCCTATGCAACGAGCGACGAGATCCGCGAGGCCTGCCTTGCCGGCATCGAGCGGCAGGCGGGCGGGCTGGAGCCGGATATCGCAGCCGCGCTGCAGGCGCGCGGGCTCGATCTCGAGCCGCGCGCGCTGGCGCTGCACACGCAGGCGGTGCTGCAGGGTGCATTCATCCTGGCAAAGGCCGCATCGGACATCGGGCCCGCCGTCGACAGCCTCGTGCACTTGAAGCGCTATCTGGCGCTGCTGTTCGGCAAGCCAGCGGATGAGAAAACCTTGCGTGAGAAAACCATGGAGGAGGAAGAGCGATGACCGAGATACCGACCCAGCCGCCGCTGACCCCGCACCTGTGCGTGGCCGGTGCGGCCGCCGCGATCGATTTCTACACGAAGGCTTTCGGCGCGCGCGAACTGATGCGCCTGCCGGGACCGGACGGGCGCCTGATGCACGCCGCGATCGAGGTGAACGGCGCCATGGTGATGCTGAACGACGAATATCCCGAAATGGGCGGCCGCGGCCCTGCTGCAATCGGCGGCACGGCAGTGACGTTGCACCTGGCGGTGCCCGATGCAGACGCTGCGATCGAACGCGCAGCGGCGGCTGGCGCCACGGTGGTGATGCCGGCCGCCGACATGTTCTGGGGGGACCGCTACGGGGTGGTGGAAGACCCGTTCGGCCACCGCTGGTCGCTGGCCCACCCGGTCAAGCCGATGTCCGGCGCCGAGCTGGAGGCGGCGGCGGCCGAGGCGATGCACCAGCCCGCGGCTGGCTGACCGGCACTGAGAGGAGACTGTCATGTCGAAGATCACCCCCACCATCTGGATGAACCACACTGCCGAAGAGGCGGCCAATTTCTATGTGACGTTGCTGCCCGGCAGCCGCATCGTTTCAGTCAACCGCGCGCCGATCGACACGCCGTCGGGTCCGGCGGGCATGGTGATCACGGTCATCCTCGAACTCGCCGGACAGCGCTTCTGCCTGCTGAACGGCGGCCCGATCTTCCCGCAGACCGAGGCCGTTTCGTTCATGATCGAGACGGAAGACCAGGCCGAGACCGACCGGCTGTGGGACGCCATCGTCGGCAATGGCGGTTCGGAGAGCGTATGCGGCTGGTGCAAGGATCGCTGGGGTGTCTCCTGGCAGATCACGCCCCGCCGCCTGCTGGAGCTGACGACGGACCCCGACACCGAGCGCGCCAGCCTCGCGATGCAGGCGATGATGGCGATGGGCAAGATCGACATTGCCGCGCTGGACCGCGCGGGGGCCTGACATCGACCCAAGAATTGAACCAAGGAGGAGACGGAAGATGACCTATGTGGATGGTTATGTGGTTGCGGTGCCGACCGCCAACCGGGAGGCCTACAGAGTCCACGCCGAGAAATCGGTGCCGCTGTTCAAGGAATTCGGCGCGCAGACGGTCGTGGAATGCTGGGGCGACGATGTGCCCGACGGGAAGCTCACCAGCCTGCCCATGGCGGTGAAGAAGGAGCCGCACGAAACCGTGGTGTTTTCCTGGGTGACCTGGCCCGACAAGGCGACGCGCGACGCCGGCTGGGCGAAGATGATGGAGGACCAGCGCATGAAGGCGATGGGCGACATGCCGTTCGACGGCAAGCGCATGATCTTCGGGGGTTTCCAGATGATGCTGGAGGCCTGACCATGGCGGATGCACCAGCTGTCCGGTCGACCGCCCGAGGGGAGGCGGCGATCGATCCGGCGCGCGATCTGCTGCTGGAGCGCGACGTGCCCGTCAGCGCCGAGGCCCTGTGGCGCGGCTGGACCGAGCCGTCGCTGTTGAAGCAATGGTTCTGCCCGCTGCCATGGCGCGTGACCGAGGCCGAGATCGACCTCAGGCTGTTGATTTCCACTGAGAGTTGACCCGGGATTTTCGTCGAGATTTGACCCGGGTGGAAGATATGTTCCGCGATGCGGATTGTGGGTCAAGCCGTTGTT
>JAESGX010000565.1_pt1 | contig 12368 bp, 10 predicted proteins | sample 9269801 | NCBI WGS metagenome assembly JAESGX01 (sample SAMN16773122, study PRJNA677054) | algae metagenome | isolation source: Pleurocapsa minor GSE-CHR-MK-17-07R and co-occurring heterotrophs from wet... | place: USA: Lower Calf Creek Falls, Grand Staircase Escalante National Monument, UT ... | reverse complement strand
ACCACGACCTCACGCCCGGCCTTGGCCAGGGTTTCCGCCGCCATCAGCCCGGCCGGGCCGGCGCCGATGACGGCGAAGGGCGCGCTCATCGGTTGGCGAGCGCCAGCAGCGGGATGGTCAGCTCCTGGTCCGCCGTGCCGATGGCGAAGACGGTCGAGAAATGATTGTGCCCGGCCATGTGCAGATAGGGCGGGCAGCGCCCGGCCAGGCACAGCGCCGCATTCAGCCGCGCCACCTGGTCCTGGAAGGGGCGCGGCTCCAGATCGGCCGAGGCGAGGAACAACGGGATGGTCAGCCGCGTCAGCCCCGGAATGGCCGAACGCTGCGCGAGCTTCACGGGGTCCGTTCCGTAATAGGCGCCCGTGGTGGGCGAGGCCGGGTAGCTCGCCACATCATGCACGCCCGAGACCAGCATGGCGGACGCCACGCCCGGCGCCGCCGCATGCGCCGCCAGATAGTCGCCCACATGCGCCGCACCGGCGGATTGGCCCATCAGCACGATCCGCGCGGGGTCGCCGCCATGCGCCGCAATGTTGGCGCGCACCCAGGTCAGTGCGGCCGCGATATCCTCGACCACGGCGGGGTAGCCGTGCTGCGGCGCCAGCCGATAGGTGATGTTCACGCCGACCAGGCCCGAGCGCGCGGCCCATTGGCCGATATTGTCATAGTAGAAGGCGCCCGGCCGCGTCTTGTCGCCGCCGACAAAGCCGCCGCCATGCACGAAGACCAGCACCGGCCGCGCGCCGGCCCCGTTGGGCGAAAACACATCCAGCCGATGGCGCGGATCGGGGCCGTAGCGCTGGTCGCGCAGCGGCTCGACCGCGGGCGGCGGTTGCAGGGCGGCCAGCGCCGCGGCGGTGCGGGTCACGGCCTCGGCGCCCATGGTCGGGCCGATGGCGCGGATCGCAGCCTGGGTCTCGGGCGGGAGGGCAGAGATCTGGGCGAGTGCGGGCATCGCCAGCAGCAAGGCGGGCAGGATGAAACGCAGCATTCTTGGCGTCCTCAACTGGTCGCGAAACCCCGTCCCGGCACGGAAGCGAGGAGCGATCGGGTATAGGCGTGTTCGGGCGCTTCGAACACTCGGCCGATCGGGCCGTGCTCCACCACCTCGCCATCCTTCATGACGGCGACGAGGTCACAGACCTGCACCGCCACCCGCAGATCATGCGTGATGAGGATGATGGAAAGGCCGAGCCGCGTGCGGAGTTCCGCCAGCAGCCGCAGCACCTGCGCCTGCACCGAGACGTCGAGCGCGGAGACGGGCTCATCCGCCACCAGCACCTCCGGCTCCAGGGCCAGCGCGCGCGCGATGCCGATGCGCTGGCGCTGCCCGCCCGAGAATTCATGCGGGTAGCGCTCGACGCCGGCGGGATCGAGGCCGACGAGGGCGAAGAGTTCCCGCGCGCGGGCCATGGCCTGCTCGCGCGGCATGCCGTGGATCATCGGGCCTTGCGCCACCAATTCGCCGGCGCGGCGGCGCGGGTTCAGCGAGCCATAGGGGTCCTGGAAGACCATCTGCATGCGCTTGGCGCTGGCGCGCAGCTGCGCCTTGGAGAGGGTGGCGAAATCCGTGTCGCCGAGGCGGATGGCGCCGGCCTCGGGCGTCACCAGCCGCATGATGCAGCGCGCCAGCGTGGACTTGCCGGACCCGCTCTCCCCCACGATGCCGAGCGTGCCGCCCTTGGGCAGGATCAGCGAGACATCGCGCACCGCGCGCGTCACGCGCCGCCCGCGGCCGAAGAAGCCGCCATTGCGATAGGTCTTGCTCACATGCTCGATGCGCAGGATCGCCTCGTCCGAAATGGCGCGCGGCGGCGGGGCGGCGAGCGGCGGGACGGCGGCGATCAGCGCCTTGGTGTAGTCATGCTGCGGGTTTTGCAGCACCTCGCGCGCGGCCCCCTGCTCCACCACCAGGCCATGCTGCATGACGGCGACGCGGTCGGCGATCTCGGCCACCACGCCGAAATCATGGGTGATGAAGAGCACGGCGGTGCCAAGGCGCTGCTGCAAATCCCGGATCAGGGAGAGGATCTGCGCCTGCGTCGTCACATCCAGCGCGGTGGTCGGTTCGTCGCAGATCAGGACGCGGGGCTTCAGCGCGAGCGCCATCGCGATCATCGCGCGCTGGCGCTGGCCGCCGGAGAGCTCATGCGGATACGCGCGGAAGGCCTGGCCGGGGTCGGGGATGCGGACCTCCTCCAGCAGGGCCAGCACGCGCGCCTCGATCTCGGCCTTCGAGAGCTGCGTGTGGATGCAGAACATCTCGCCGATCTGGTCGCCGATGGGGCGCAGTGGGTTCAGCGCCGTCATCGGCTCCTGGAAGACCATGGCGATGCCGGCGCCGCGAATGGCCCGCATCTCCGCCTCATCGGCGCTGGCGAGGTCCCGCCCGTCAAACAGGATGCGCCCGGAATCGATGGCCACACCGGGCGGCAGCAGGCGCATGATGGCGCTGGCCGTCATGGATTTGCCGGAGCCGGATTCGCCCACCACGCAGAGGATCTCGCCCGCACGCAATTCCAGCGTCACGTCATGCAGCGCATGCGGGCGGTCGGCGCCCTTCGGGAGCACGACGCTCAGCGCCTCGATGGAAAGCACCGCGCTCATGTCGGGCCTCCGCGGCCCTTGAGGCGCGGGTTCAGCGCGTCATTCAGCCCCTGCCCCACCAGCGAGACCGCCAGCACCGTCAGCAGGATCGCGACGCCCGGAATGGCCGAGACATACCACTGCACCCGCAGCACATCCCGCCCAAGGCCGATCAGATTGCCCCAGGAGGCGACGTTGGGGTCGGAGAGGCGCAGGAAGGCCAATGCCGCCTCCAGCAGGATGGCGACGGCCATCACCACGCTGGCATAGACGATGACGGGCGGCAGCGCATTGGGCAGGATCTCCCGGAAGATGATCTGCCGGTCGCGCATGCCCAGCGTGTGACAGGCCTCGACGAATTCGCGCGAGCGCAGCGAGAGGAATTCGGCGCGCGTGAGCCGCGCGGGAGCGGGCCAGGAGACGGCGCCGACAGCGATCACCACCGTCATCAATTCCGAGCCGAAGATGGAGACGAAGAGCAGGAGCAGCAGGAAATTCGGCAGGGTCTGGAAGGCTTCGGTCACGCGCATCAGCACGTCATCCACCCAGCCGCCATAATAGCCGGCGATGGCGCCGATCGCGATGCCGATCGTGACCGCGATCGAGGTGGCGACCAGGCCGATCAGCAGCGAGATGCGCGCCCCGTGGAAGATCTGCGCCGCGATGTCGCGCCCCGAATTGTCGGTGCCGAACCAGAAGCGCGGATTCTGTCCGGGCCATTGCAGCGGGCGGCCGGCCAGGCTGAGGGGGTCGTTCGGGAAGAGCCAGTCGGCGCTGGCAGCCATGAAGACGACGACGAGGAGCAAAAGCAGCCCGATCACGGCGGCGGGGCTTCGGACGTAATTGCGGAGGAAGCGCTTCATCGGCCCGCGATCCGGGGGTCGAGCCGGGCATAGACCAGGTCCACCAGGAAATTCACGAAGATGACCAGCAGGGCGGAGATGAAGACGATGCCGAGCAGCGTGTTCAGATCGCGCTGCACCACCGCCTCATAGGCCAACCGCCCGAGGCCCGGGAGGGAAAACACGCTCTCCACCACGACCGAGCCGCCCAGCATGGTGCCAGCCTGGAGGCCGATCAGCGTCACCATGGGCAGCATGGCGTTGCGCAGCACATGGCGGACCACGACGCGCGTCTCGTCCAGCCCCTTCGCGCGGGCGGTGCGGACGAAATCGAGCGTCAGCACCTCCAGCATCGAGGCGCGCATGATGCGCAGGTAGATGGCGAGGAAGATGAGGCCGAGTGTGAGCGTCGGCAACACGAAGTGGCGGGCGATGTCGAGCGCGCGGGTGAGGCCCGTCAGCCCCTCGCCCACGCTTTCATAGCCGCCAGCCGGCAGCCATTGCAGGTGGACCGCGAAGAGGACGATCGCCATCAGCCCGAACCAGAAGGAAGGCGTCGCGTAGAAGAGCAGGCCGATGGTGGAGATCACCGTATCGGGCCAGGAATTCACCCGCCGCGCGGCGATCACGCCGAAGAGCAGCCCGAAGAAGAAAGCGAAGGAGAGCGAGGAGGTCATCAGCAGCAAGGTCGCCGGCAGCCGCTCGAAGATCACCGTCGCCACGGGCTTGCCGTAGATGGTGGAGAAGCCGAGGTCGAAGCGCACCAGCCGCCAGAGATATTGCGCGAGCTGCGCCGCCACCGACTGGTCGAGGCCGAGTTGCGCGCGCATCGCCGCCGCATCGCCGCCGCCGCCCATCTGCGCGATCAGGGCATCCACCGCATCGCCCGGCGCCAGTTGCAGCAGCAGGAAGACGCCGACGAGGATGATGAGCAGCGAGGGCAGCGAGGCGGCAAGTCGCCGCCCCGCGAGCGAGAAAATCCTCAAGCCTCGCGGCCTTGTTGAGGCGGATGATTCACGCCTCCGGTGTAAACACCTGCGGCGATCATACGCCTAGCTCGCCAACCAGAGGTCGTGCCAGGAGGAGGACCCCCAGCGCGGCGTGTTGGAGTGGTTGCGCAGGCGCCGGTTGATGCAGGAGAGGAAGATCTGCTCGATCGGCATCCAGATCATCAGCTCGCCATTGCCGCGGCGCACGAAATCGGCGTAGCGCGCCTTGCGGCGGGCGGGGTCGAGCTCGGTCGCGGCGCCATCGATGATGGTATCCAGCTCGGCATCGGTCACACCCCACTGGTTCGTCCACGGAGCCCCACGCGGCGAGCCAGAGCGGTACCAGACGGTCGTCGAGACGGCGGGGTCATTGCGGTACTGGTGCCAGCCGGTGGCGAGGTCGAAATTCCAGTCGTTGTAGACCGTGCGCAGGAAGCCCGCGGCGTCGAGGCGCACGATCTCCACGCGCACGCCCACTTCCTGCAGGCTCTGCTGGATGAAGGTGCTGAAGAGGGCGATGTCCTCGCCCCAGGGGGCGGGGTTCAGGCGCAGCGTGAAGCGTACGCCGCCCGCGCCGCGGCGGTGCCCGGCCTCGTCCAGCAGGCGGTTCGCCGCGGCACGATCGAAGCCGTATTGCGGCATGCCCGTGGGGTAGAAATCCGTGGACGTCGAGGGGATCGGGCCCGTGCCGAGCTTCGCATAGGTCGGGCTCAGGAAATTCTCGATGAAGAAGGGAATGTTCAGCGCATGCGCGAGAGCGCGGCGCACCCGGATATCGGCGAGGATCGGATTGCGGAAGTTGAACTCCAGCGTGTTGGTGCGCGCATTGCCCTCATTGCCACGCGTCGTCACCTCGAAGCGCGGATCGCGGCCGAGGCGCGCGAGGTCCGCCAGGGCGAGCGAGGAGAAGGGGCTGTAGAGGATCTGCCCGGCTTCCATCTGTGCGGCGGCGGCCGAGCGGTCGGTGATGACGCGCCAGACCACGCGGTCCAGGTAGGGCTGGTTCTCGCGCCAGTAATTCGGGTTGCGCTCGGCGATGATGAACTGGCCGCGCTCATACTGCACGAAGCGGAAGGGGCCGGTGCCCATGGGCGCGGTGTTGGCCGGATTCTGCCGGATATCCGTGCCCTCGTAGATATGCTTGGCCGAGATGTAGCCGAGGTCCGGCAGGGCGCGCAGCAACAGGTTCAGCGGCATGGGCTGCGAATACTTGAACACGGCGGTGTGCGGGTCCGGCGTCTCGACCGCGTCGAGGAAGAGCTGCAGCGCCGTGCCGTAGTTCAGGATCTTCTTCCACATCTCCATGGCGGTGAATTGCACATCCGCGGAGGTGAAGGGCCGTCCGTCATGCCAGGTCACACCTTGGCGCAGACGGAAGGTGATGGTCTTGCCGTCCGGCGTGGATTCCCAGGCGGTGGCGAGGCAGGGCGCGGGATTGCCCTGCGCGTCCAGGTCCACCAGCGGCTCCTGGATCTTGCCGCCGACGATGTAGACGCCGGTCGAAGCCTGGAGGCTCGGGTTCAGGATGCGCTGCTCGGTGGCGAAATGGACCGTCATCTGCCCGCCCCGGCGCGGCGTCTCCTGGGCCAGGGCGGCCTCCGGGAGGTTCACGCTGGCGGCAATGGCGGCCGAGGTGAGCATCGCGGCGCGGCGGGAGAAATCCATGCGCATCATCCTCATTTGGGTGCGCCGCAGCATGGGCGCGCGGCGGGTCCTGCGTCAATCATTGGCCGAGGCTTTCGCTTGGCGCAAACCCGCGCTTCGTGGGAGGCTCCGGCGCATGATCCGCACCCTCCTCGCCTGCGCCCTTGCCCTCCCGCTGCTGGCGGCGCGTGGCCAGGCGCAGGGGGTGGATGGCTTCTACGTGGCACCCGCGCCGCTGCCGGCGAGCCCGGGCTGGATGCTGCGGCACCGCCCGCTCACCGGCACGATGGCGCTGCCGGCGGCGGCACGGAACACGCTGGTGCTCTATCGCTCCACCGACCCGCGCGGGCGGCCCATCGCTGTCTCGGGCAGCGTCAGTCTCCCGCCAGGCACGCCGCCCGAAGGGGGCTGGCCGGTCATCACCTGGACGCATGGGACCACGGGAATTGCGCCTGTCTGCGCGCCCTCGCTCGATACTGAGGCGGGGCCGGAGCATGATTACATCCGCCACGTCGCCGTGCTGCTGGATGGCTTCGTCAGGGCCGGCTTCGCCATCGTGGCCACCGACTACCAGGGCCTGGGCGCGGGCGATTTCCACCCTTTCCTGCAAGGCGCGCCCAATGCGCGCAACGCGCTCGACATGATCCGCGCGGCGCGGGAGCTGGAGCCATCGCTCGGCACCCGCTTCGGCGTGATGGGGCATTCGCAGGGCGGGCATGCGGCGCTGTTCACGGCGGCCGAGGCGCCGCGCCACGCGCCGGAATTGCAGCTGGTGGGCAGTATCGCCATGGCGCCGGGTTCGCAGATCGCGGCCCGGCTCTCTGCGGTCATGGCGTCCCGCCGGGCCGAGCTGGCGCTGCCCTATGTGCTCTATGTCCTGCAATCCTATGCGACCAACTTCCCCGAGGTGGAGCTGCCGCGCATCCTGACGCTGGACGCCATGGCGCGGCTGCCGGAGCTTCGCGTGCAATGCATGACGCATGCGCTGACCGCGACCTCCTGGGCGACGGCCATCGCGAAGGACCAGTTCCGGCCGAACCCGCCGCTGGCGCCTTTCCTCGGGATCGCCGCACGCAACGAGCCGGGCGGGCTTCGGATCGCGACGCCGACGCTGGTGATGCAGGGGGGCGGCGACGGGACCGTGCGGCCGCAGGACACGGATGCGACGGTCCGGCGGCTCTGCGCCGCGGGGACGCCGCTCACCTACAGCGCCTTCCCCGGCGTGGATCATGACGGCGTGATGGCCTCGGGCGCAGCGGCCGCGCTGGACTGGATGCGGGCGCGCTTCGCGGGGCAAGCGGCGGCGGGGAATTGCGCCGCCCTGCCCGTGGCGGCGACCGGCGGCTAGACGGCGAGGAAGCGCAGCAGCACGCCGGTTGCGCGCGCGGCAGGCACGCCCACGGCGCCGTCCACGGAGACGCCCAAGGCCCGCGCGGCGCCGGCATAATCCCGCGTGCCCAGCACCAGGGCCGCCGCGCCCTCCTCCGGCAGGCCATCCAGCGAGATGCCGGGATGGCGCGCGCCGAGAATGGCGCGGTCGAGGAAGACGAGATCGGCGCGGCCCGGCCCGGTGGGCAGCACCCAGGCCCCGTCGGCATCCTGGCGCGGGGTCTGGATCAGCAAGCCGCCCATCTCGGCCGCGGCGGCGCGCGGATCGGCCGTCAGCATCTCCAGGCGCAGGATGCAGGCCGCGCCATTGGCATGCTGTTGCAAGGAGGGCACCCAGACATTCTCACGCGTCAGGTGCTGGCAGGCGAAGATGCGCAGGCCCCCGGGCCGCAGCCCGACTGGCCAGCGCAGCACGTTGAAGCGCGCCTCGGCCATGCGGCCATCCGGCAGCTCGACCGGGCGGCCGAAGGCGATGGGGCCGATCGCCGGCACGCCCTGCGCCTGAAGCTCGGCCACGCCGGCCGCCGCATCCAGCGCGGTGAAGGCCGCGCGCTCGATCCCCTCCTGCGCCGCCAGCCATTCGCGCATGGCGGCGTTGTGCTCGGTCGGCGCGAGGACGCCCAGGAGCTCCATGTAGTCCTCGCCGAACATGATGGTGTAGTTGGCCGAGCCCATATGCGGGCTGTGCGTGCCGCGCGGCGAGACGGTGAAGCCGAGCGCCCGCCAGGCGCTGGCCGCCGCATCCAGGTCCCGCACCGAGACGACGACGTGATCCAGCCCGATGATGTGTTGCAGCGCCATGGGAACCTCCGATGTTCCGAGGAGCTTACCCCCATCCATGCTTCTGCGATAACAGGCCCCATGCCGATCAGCCCCAGCTTCCGCCCTGCCCGCACCCATGCCGATCTCGGGGGCGAATTCTTCGATGTGGTGGAGCCCGCGCGCTTCCCCACCCACATCATCCGCCACCGGGACCAGCGCCAGGCTGCGCGGCTCGGCCTGGATGGGCTGACCGATGCCGAATGGATCGCGCATTTCGGGCGGTTCGAGCCGCTGCCGGGGAGCTTCGAGGCGCCGCTGGCGCTGCGCTACCACGGCCATCAGTTCCGCCACTACAACCCCGATCTCGGCGATGGGCGGGGCTTCCTCTTTGCCCAGATGCATGACCTGGAGGACGGACGCCTGCTCGATTTCGGCACCAAGGGCAGCGGGCAGACGCCCTGGTCCCGGACGGCCGATGGGCGGCTCACGCTCAAGGGTGGCGTGCGGGAGGTGCTGGCGACCTCGATGCTGGAAGCGTTGGGGGTCAACACCTCCAAGAGCTTCTCGCTGATCGAGACCGGCGAGGATCTGCAACGCAATGACGAGCCCTCGCCGACGCGGTCCTCGGTTCTGGTGCGCTTGAGCCACTCCCACATCCGCATCGGCACCTTCCAGCGCTTCGCCTATTTGGGCGATGCCGTATCCATCAGCGCGCTTGTCGCCCATGCCGTGCGGCATTACCTGCCCGAGGCCGATGCGGAGCAAGAGCCCGAGCGTGCGGCGCTGTTCTTCGCCGAAGTGTGCCGCCGCGTGGCGCGGATGGGCGCGCAATGGATGGCAGCTGGCTTCGTGCATGGCGTGCTGAACACCGACAACATCAACATCACTGGCGAGAGCTTCGACTACGGCCCCTGGCGCTTCCTGCCGACCTACGACCCCAAATTCACCGCCGCCTATTTCGACTATGGCGGCCTCTACGCCTTCGGCCGCCAGCCGGAGACGCTGTTGTGGAACCTCGCCCGCCTCGGCGGCTGCCTGCTGCCGCTGGCGGGCGAGACGGACCTCAAGGCGCGGCTGGAGGAATCGCTGCATGGCTTCGGCGCGCTGGTGCAGGCGGAATTCGCGCGGGCCGTGCTGTGGCGGCTTGGCCTGACCCCCATCGAGGCGGAGCGCGATGCCGCCCTCTCAGGCCTGTTCTTCACCGCGCTGCTGGAGAGCGAGGCGCCCTTCGAGCGCGCCTTCTTCGACTGGCGCGGCGGGCGCGTGCGGGATTACCCGCACCCGGCCTGGGGGCCGGTGCGCGCGGCGATGGCCAGCTATGAACGCAGCGCCCCCGACCACCCGTATTTCGAGGCCGAAGGCCCCGCGACGCTGCTGATCGAACAGGTGGAGGCGCTCTGGGCCCCGATCGCCGAAAGCGATGACTGGGGCGCCTTCCACGCCAAGCTCGCCGAGATCGAGCAGGCGCGTCTCGCCTATCTCGCTACTCCGGCGTAGCGCCGGAGACCCGCACCATCTCGGCCCAGCGCGGCGTCTCACGCTGGAGGCGTTCGGCCACCTGTTCGGGCGTCGTGCCGGTCAGCCGCGTGCCGATGGAAATGGCGCGCTGCTGCAAGGCGGGGTCCGCGAAGGCGGTGCGGATTTCCTGGCTCAGGCGGTCCACCACCGCGCGCGGCGTGCCGGCGGGCGCCGCCCACAAATGCCAGGGGCTCACGTTGAAATTATCGAGCCCCGCCTCCGCCATGGTCGGCACGTCCGGCAGCGTCGGCCAGCGCTCGGGCATCGTCACGGCCAATGCGCGGATGCGGCCCTCGGCGATCACCGGCGTGTAGCTCGCGAGGTTGTCCACCGCCAACTGGATATCGCCCGAGAGCATGGCCGGCACGGTCTGCGCGGCCCCCCTGAAGGCCACATGCGTGCCCTGGATGCCGCCGCGGTTCAGCAGGTAGGCGCCGGAGAGATGGATGGTGGTGCCCACGCCCGAGGAGCCATAGCTGATCCCCTGCGGGCGCTCCCGCCCCCAGGCCAGGAATTCCGCGATGCTGCGCGAGGGGACATGCTGCGCCGGGACCACCGCGACATTGGGCAGATCCCACATGGCGCTGATCCACTGGAAGTCCTTCGCGGGATCGAAGGGCAGGCGCGTGAAGAGCATCGGGTTGATCACGATGTTGTGCATGCTGACGGTGCCGATGGTGTAGCCATCGGGTGTCGCGCGCGCCAAGGCCTCGGTGCCGATATTGCCCGAGGCGCCGCTGCGGGTTTCCACGACGAAGCTCTGGCCCAGGCGCTGCGTCATGACCTCGCAAGCCAGCCGCGTCATCACATCGAGCGAGCCGCCGGGCGGGAAGGCCACGATGACGCGCACCGGGCGGTTGGGCCAGGCGCCCTGCCCCAGCGCCGGCGTGGCCAAGAGCGTGCTGGCGGCCAGAAGGCCGCGGCGCTGGATCATCGTTTCATCTCCCGTTTCGTGGGAGGCTAACAGAGGCCCTGCGCCGGGCGCACGGGAAAAGTTACTGCGGCTGGATGCTCGCCGCGCGGATCACCGTCGCCCAGCGGTCCACCTCGCCGCGGACCAGGACCTGCAGGGCCTCGGGACTGCGCTGGTCGGGGCGGGCGGGGAGCGAGCCCAGTTCCTCGATGCGGCGGAGGATCGCGGGGTCCTCCAGGGCGCTCCGCAGCGCCTGGTTCAGGCGGGCCACCACGGCGGGCGGCGTGCCGCGCGGCGCGAAGATCGCATTCCACCCCTGGAAGACCCAATCCGGCACGCCGGCCTCGGTGGCAGAGGGCACGCCCGCCGCATTGGGGTTGCGCGTGGTGGCGGCGACGGCGAGGCCGCGCATGGTGCCGGAGGCGATCTGCGGCACGGCGGCCGGCGCCAGCAGGCAGGCGCTGTCCACCTGCTGGGCCACCACGTCGTTCATGGCCGGGCCCTCGCCGCGATAGGGGATCTCGTTCATCCGCGCGCCCGTCACATGCGTGAACAACGCGCAGCCCAGGTGGTTCGTGCTGCCGACGCCGGCATTGGCGTTGGACACCTGGCCCGGATTCTCGCGCGCGATCGCGAGGAATTCCTGCATGCTCCGCGCCGGATGGCCGTTGCGGACCACGAAGAACATGGGCGTGCCGGCAATCAGGCCGATCGGCTGCAACTCGCGCGGGTCATAGCCGGGATTGCGGTAGATGGAGGCCGAGGCGGAATGGCTGCCGAGGCTGCCGACCGTCAGCGTGTAGCCATCGGGCGCCGCATGCGCGCCGCGCGTGCCGCCGATGGTGCCGCCCGCGCCGGCCACATTCTCGACCACCACGGGCTGGTTCAGCGTGCGCGACATATGCTGCGCGACGATGCGCGCCAGCACATCCGTGGCGCCACCCGGCGCGAAGACGACGATCATGTTGATGGTGCGGGTGGGGAAATCCTGGGCCAGCGCGGGTGGCGCGAGGCCCAGCCAAAGCGCTGCCGTGGCGGCAAGGACGCGCTGCATCATCCGGTCTTCTCCCTGTATGGGGGGGCATCTTCGGCCCCCGCTCTTCCTGGACGTGGAGCCCATGTTGCGGGGGGACGCCGCTCGCGTCCACCGGAAGATGCGGGCGGGCGGCTTAGCCCCGGCCGCGCCAGCCCGCCCTGCGGCTCATCACCCGCACCACGCCGATCTGCAGGATCTTCAAGCTCGCCGTGATGCCGAGGATCACGCAGGCCATGGCGGCGGCGGCGGCGACCTGCCCCGCCTCATCCATCTGCACCACCGCGACCGAGGCCGGCTTGCTGCCTGGCCCATAGAGAAACACCACGGCCGAGACGGTCGTCATCGCATTCACGAAGAGATAGACGGCGATCTCCAGGATGGCGGGCAGGCTGATCGGCACGGTCACGCGGCCGAAGGTGACCCAGCGCGGCACACGCATGCTGGCGCCCACCGCCTCGAACTCCGGGTCGAGCTGGCGGATGGCGGTGACGGCGGTGAGGTGCGCGACGGTGTAGAAGTGGACCACGCAGTTCAGCACGAGGATGGCGAGCGTGCCGTAGAGAAAGCCCAGCGGATTGGCCGGGTGGTTGAAGAACAGAATGTAGGCGAGGCCCAGCACGAGGCCGGGCACGGCGAGCGGCGCGATGGCCGCGATCCGCACGAAGCCCGAGACGGCGCCGCCGGCCGCA
>JAESGX010000564.1_pt1 | contig 12383 bp, 13 predicted proteins | sample 9269801 | NCBI WGS metagenome assembly JAESGX01 (sample SAMN16773122, study PRJNA677054) | algae metagenome | isolation source: Pleurocapsa minor GSE-CHR-MK-17-07R and co-occurring heterotrophs from wet... | place: USA: Lower Calf Creek Falls, Grand Staircase Escalante National Monument, UT ... | reverse complement strand
GGCCTGGCAGCAGGCCGATTCGGCAATCCACCTCGCACCAGGCGGGGGTGGAGCTGGCCCAGTCGCCGCCCTTGATCATGCCGGGATTGAACTTGATGGGATCCTGGATCTGCGAATACCAGGGATGGGTCTTGGCCACCTCGTTCAGCGCCTTGGTGTGGTCCTGGAGTGCCTGGATGAGGTGATAGGCGCTCATGATCGCGTTGCTGCCGGATTGCGCGACGGCGACATGCACCGGCACGCCGCGCACCTTCAGGCGGAACCACATGGTGCCGGTATGCGCGCGGGTGATGGTGCCGCCGGTCGGCTCCGGGATCAGGCAGGCCTCGGCGCGGTAGCCGCGCAGCAGGGTGGCGAGCGCGCCATTGCCGGTGCTCTCCTCCTCCGTCACGGTCTGCAGGTGGATGTCGGCTCCCGGTGCGAAGCCCGCGCCGCGCAGCGCCTCCATGGCGAAGCACATGGCGGAGACGCCGGCCTTCATGTCATTGGCGCCCCGGCCATACATCCAGCCATCCTTCACCGTCCCGCCATAGGGCGGGTAGCTCCACATCTCGGCCGGGCCCTCGGGCACGACATCGATATGGCCCTGGATGATCAGGCTGCGGCCCGTGGGCGCGCTGCACCGCCTGGAGGCGACGACCTGGAAGGAGGCCGCGGGGTCCACATCCACCATGGGGCTCGCCTTGGGATGCTCGGCCAGCGGCACGTCGGCGATGGAGAAGCGGTCCACGGAATAGCCGCGCGCATTGAACCAGCGGGCCATGTGGTCCTGCAGGGGCCCCTCGCGCCCGCGCAGAGAGGGGTGGCGGACGATGTCGGCCAGGAAGCGGACCTGCTCGTCGAAGGCGCGGTCCACGGCATCGCTGAGGCGGGCGCGGATGGACTTGTCGGGCATCGTCTTACCTCGGATGTGTCACTCGGCGGGCGAGGCCAGCAAAGCGTTGGTGTACCAGATGGGGCTCGGATCATAACGCACGCGGCTGCGCTGCGCTGCCCAGCTCACGCGGAGATAGTGCACGGGAATGACGCCGAGATCATCGGTGGCCGCCCGCATGGCCTGCGCCGTCAGCGCGTTGCGCCGCTCGGGGTTCATGGTGCGCAGCGCCTCCATCAGCGGGGCGTCCACGGCCGGGTTGGAGTAATGCTGCCGGTTGAAGGGACCGACGCCCGAGACGGGATCCCGCGTCGTCACCACCTGGCGCAGCATGTTGGCGGCGGTGGAGGTCGTGAAGGTCGTCATGAACATGCCGAATTCGCGCGCGGTCGCGCGGGTGAAGAAATTGGCGGGCGGCAGCACCTCGACCCGCGTCTCGATGCCGATGCGGCTGAGCCCCTGGGCGATGGCCTGGAGGATGTCGGCATCGCTCGGGATGAAGCCGTTCGGGCCATGGATGGTCATGCGGAACCCATCCGGAAAGCCCGCTTCGGCCAGCAGGGCGCGGGCGCGGACGAGGTCGGTCGGGATGGGCGGCAGGCCCTGGACGCGGTCGGGCAAAGCGGGGGCGGCGAATTGCTCGGCCGCGCGGCCTTGGCCCACGAGGAGGCGCGTGACGATCGCCTCGCGCGGGATGGCGAGCGAGATGGCCTGGCGCACCCGCAGATCGCGCAGCGGGTTGCGGGGCAGGGGGTTGCCCTGCTTGTCCGTCACGAAGGGCGCCTGGTCCCGGACCGTGTCGGGCATGAGGTAGGAGGTGGTGATGCTGTCCGCCGTGAAGACCGCGATGCGCGGGTCGTTCGAGAGGCGCTGCACATCCTGCACCGGCACGGCGTCGATCAGGTCCACATCGCCCGCCAGCAGGGCCGCCACGCGCGCGCCATTGTTGGTCATGTAGCGGGTGATCACGCGGTCCCAGGGCGGGCGGGGGCCCCAGAAATCCGGGTTGCGGCGAAACTCATGCCGCTCGCCCTGGGCGTAGCTGACATGGGCGTAGGCGCCGGTGCCGATCATGGCGCGGCCCTGGTTGAAATCGGCCAGTTGCGCCGTCGCGTGGATGCGGCGGGAGAGCATGAAGATCGAGGTGATGTCGCGGTCGAAGAAGGGGGTGGGCTCGCGCGTGACGAAGCGGATGGTGCGGGCGTCCACGATCTGCACCTCAGCCACCGTGCGCACCATCGGCGTGAAGGGGCCGGGGGAATTGGGCACCTGCGGCACGCGCGCGAAGGAGAAGGCGACGTCCTCCGCCTCGAAGGGCGTGCCGTCATGGAAGCGCACGCCCTCGCGCAGGCGGAATTCCCAGGTGAGGTCATCCACATTGCGCCAGCTCTTGGCCAGCACGGGGAAGATGCGGCTTTGCGTGTCCAGGTCGATCAGCGGATTGAAGATCTGCCGGAGCTGCGCGTTGTTGTTGTTGGAGGAGTGGTAATGCGGGTCCATCCCCGTGGGGATGCCGGCCATGCCGATGGTGAGCGTGCGCTGCGCCAAGGCGTCCGTTGTGGCGGGCAGCGCCACGGCGAGGAATGCGGTGGCGAGCAGGGCGCGACGCAGCATCAGTTTCTCCTCAAGATGAAGTCGCGTTCATCTTGAGGCCGCGCGACCCCGCGTCAAGCGAATTACCGGACCGGCTTGCGGTAGAAGGCCATGGGGATCGCGATGGCGAGCACCACCGCGGCCAGCAGGATATAGGGGATGTTCTTCGCGGATTCCGGCGCGCCGAACTTCTCGATGAAGATCGAGACGATCAGCGCGAGGCCGATGATTCCGAAGGCCAGGAACTTGCCACGGCCCGAGACCTCTTTCCGCACCTCAACCTGGCTGTCCTGCATCGTTCTTCTCGTCCTTGCTTCCGTGGCGCGAAGCCTATCCCGCTTGCGGCGGCCGCGCCAACCAAAACCCGATCACCGGACGGGCGGCGCATAGTGCAGGCCGCCGCGCGTCCAGATGTCGTTCAACCCGCGCGCGATGCCCAAGGGGGCGATGTTGCGCTCGAAGATGTCGCCGTAATTGCCGACCTCGCGGATGACGCGCAGCGCCCAGTCATTGTCGAGGCCCAGCGCCCGGCCGAGATCGCCGGTGCGGCCGAGCAGCCGCTGCACATCGGGGTTGGTGGAACCCGCGAAGCTCGCGAGGTTGGCCTGGCTGATGCCGAGTTCCTCCGCATTGATCATGGCGAAGAGCGTCCAGCGCACGATGTCGAACCACTTCCAGTCGCCCTTGCGGACGACGGGGCCCAGCGGCTCGCGGCTGATGCGCTCGGGCAGGACCATGTAGCGCTCGGCATTGGCGCCCTGGGCGTGGCGGAAGGTGCCGAGCGCCGTCGCGTCATTGGTGTAGGCGTCGCAGCGGCCGGCGAGGAAGGCGGCGCGGATCTCCTCGATGCCCTCGATCACGACGGCGCGGAACTGCATGCGGTTGGTGCGGAAATAGTCGGTGAGGTTCAACTCGGTCGTCGTGCCCGGCGCCACGCAGATGGTGGCGCCGTCCAGCTGCCGGGCCGAGGTGATGCCGCTGTCGCGCTTCACGATGAAGCCCTGGCCGTCATAGAAATTGATGCCGGCGAAAGCCAGGCCCAGCGAAGCCTCGCGCCCCAGCGTCCAGGTCGTGTTGCGAACGAGCACATCGAGCTCGCCCGATTGCAGCATGGGGAAGCGCTGGACGGCGGTGTTGGGGACGAGCGCACCTTCTCGGAATCGCCGAGCACGGCGGCGGCCAGCGCGCGGCAGATATCGGCATCCATGCCCCGCATGTTCCCGCGGCTGTCCGGATTTGCGAAGCCGACCGAGTTCACCGTGACGCCGCAGACCAGCAGGCCGCGGGCGCGGATGGCGGCCACCGTGTCCGGCGCCGGCTGCGCGCTGGCCGTGCCGAAGAGGAGGGCCGCGAAGCCGAGGCCGAGGAGGAGTTTCATGCGTGCGCCGCTCCCTGCGTGTGATCCGGAAGAGGCTAGCGGGGAAGCGCCGGCGCGTGCCGTTACGAGCGCGTTAGCCGAGCGCCTTCGTGTAGCTGTCCGGGCTGAAGCCCACGAGGCGCGTCTGCCCGAGGTCGAGCACCGGCCGCTTGATCATGGAGGGCTGGGCCAGCATGAGTGCCACGGCGCGGGCCTCGTCCAGGCCCTGCTTCTCGGCCTCCGGCAGTTTGCGGAAGGTGGTGCCGGCGCGGTTCAGGAGCGCCTCCCAGCCGTGCTCCTTCACCCAGCCGGCGAGCGTCGCGGGCGCGATGCCCTGGGTCTTGTAGTCGTGGAAGGCGTAACTCACGCCGCGCTCATCCAGCCAGGCGCGGGCCTTCTTCATGGTGTCGCAGTTCTTGATGCCATGGAGCGTGATCATCGGGCCAATGTCGCATCCAAGCCCGGGCGCGCCAAGCGGCGGGTGGACAGGCCGGCGGACGGCCCCATAGCCTCGCATGGGATCAGCCGGAGCCGCCCCATGCAGGACATCGCCGAACCGAAGCCCGCCCTGTGGCGGCGCCTCCTGGCCCTGCCGGTGATCCGCCTGCCGCTGCTGGGCGGCGCGCTCTTCTTCCTGATGATGACGAATAACGGCTTCATGGAGGCCCTCGCCGCCACGCCGCTCATCGCGCTGGCGGTGACGGTCGGCATGGTGCTGCTGGCGCTGGCCTTCTATGTGGCCTTCGTCCGGGCGGTGGAGGGCCGCGTGCCCAGCGAGCTCTCGCTCTCGGGGATGGGCCGCGAATGGGCGATGGGCGCGATGGTGGGGGCCGCGCTCTATACCTCCTCCGTGCTGCTGCTCATGGCGCTCGGCATCTACCGGATCGAGGGGCTGAACGCGGCCAGCTTCCTGCTCCCGGCGCTGGCCATGGCGCTCAGCGCCGGGGTCTTCGAGGAGCTGGTGTTCCGCGGCGCGCTGATGCGCATCCTCGAGGAATATCTCGGCAGCTGGATCGCGCTGATCCTCTCCGCCCTCGTCTTCGGCATGGTGCATCTGCTGAACCCGGCGGGCACGCTGACCGGCGCGCTCTTCATCAGCATCGAGGCCGGGCTGCTGCTGGGGGCGGCCTACCTGCTCACGCGCCGCCTCTGGATGAGCATGGGGTTCCACATCTCCTGGAACTACACGCAATCCGCGATCTTCTCGGGCATCGTCTCGGGTGGCGACAGCGATCCGGGGCTGATCCGCGCGACCATCGCGGGGCCGGAGGTGCTGACCGGCGGCAGCTTCGGGCTGGAATCCTCGCTCATCGCCTTCATCCTCTGCACGGGGACGGGGCTTCTGCTGCTGCGGATGGCGGTGCGGCAGGGGCGGATGCGGCCGCCCCGCTGGAAGCGCCGCGCCTAATCGCCTCGCGCGGCCTCGCGGATCAGGGCCAGCGCCCAGCCGGTCAGCGGGTCGCGCTCGGCCCCTGCGCGCCAGAGCAGCTGCTCGGTCCAGCCGGGGATGGCGATGGGTGGCTCATGCTGGCGGCAACCCTGCGCGCCGGCCGCGAAGCGCGCAGGGACGGTCGCGATGGCGTCGCTGCGGGCCAGCACGGCGGGAATGGCGAGGAAGCGGGCCATGGTGGCGAGCACGCGGCGCTGGCGGCCGATCCGAGCGAGCGCCTCATCCACCGCGCCGCGCGCATCGTCGCGCAGGGTCACCAGCAGATGCGGCAGCGCCGTGAAGGCTTCCAGGCTGAGGCCGCCCGCGAGCGCCGGGTGGTCGGCGCGGGCCAGGCAGACGAAGCGCTCGGCGAAGAGGGGCAAGGCCTCGATGCGCTTGGGCCGCTCGGGAAAGACGCCGATCACGGCATCGAGGCGGCCCTCGTCGAGCAGGAGGAAAGCGCGGTCCTTGTCGAGCGGGCGGGCCTGGAGGCCGACCAACGGCGCGCGGGCGGCCAGCAGCGCGACCAGGCGCGGCAGCAGCGCGAATTCCGCGGCGTCCGACATGGCGATGCGCAGGGTGCCGCGCGCGGTGGCGGGGTCGAAGGGCAGCTCCTCGGCCACCAGGGCGCGCAGCTGGGCCAGCACGGCCGCGATCTGCGGCGCGAGCTCGCCGGCGCGGGGCGTGGGGCGCATGCCGCCGGGCATGCGCAGGAAGAGCGGATCGGCGAAGAGGTTGCGCAGCCGGTCCAGCGCCTTGCTGGCGGAGGGTTGGGCCATGCCGATCCGCGCCGCGGCGCGCGTCAGGTTCCGCTCGGCCTCCAGCGCCTCGAAGAGGGCGAGCAGCGTGACATCCATGCGGGCGAGGCTTTGCATGCATTCATTCTCTCGGGGAATGAAGCGAATAGCCAGATGTCATTGGCGGAATGAAGGCGGGACGGCGCATCTCTGGCCCACAGCAAGGAGCCCCGCCATGACCCAGCCCACCCCCCGCGAGATCGCCGAGCGTTTCATCCGCGAAGGCATCGCCCCGGCCGATGCGAGCGTCTTCGACGCGCTGCTCGCCCCCGACATCATCGTCGAGACCGGCCTCAGCCCATCCGGGCCCATCATGGGGCGGGAGGCCTACAAGGCCGTCTTCCTGCCCTTCGCCGATGCCTGGCCGGTGCGGGAGTTCACCGTGCATCGCGTGGATGTGGCGGGCGACACGGTCTTCGTGGAGTTCACCGCCACCGCCGTCTTCGAGAAGGATTATTTCGGCGTGAAAGCCACGCGGCAGATCGTGCCCCTGCGCGAGGTGCATCGGCTCGACGTCAGGGAGGGGCGGATCATCCGCAACCTGGTCGCGGCGGTGAACCTGCCCTTCGAGTTCATCATGTATCCGGTGCTGCGCGACGCCGTCCTGGGCGGGCTGCGCACCGCCGATGCGGGTTGAGGGGGGCTCGGCGATGAACACGCAGCAACACGTCGCTCTCATCATCGGCATGGGCCCGGGCCTCTCGGCCGCGCTGGCCGAGCGCTTCGCGGCCGGCGGCTATGCCGTGGCGGGCTTCGCGCGCGATCCCGGCAAGTCGGCGCCGCTGGCCGCGCAGCTCGCCGAACGCGGCCAGCGCCTCGCGCTGCGGGCCGTCGATGCGGGCGACTTCGCGGCCCTGGCCGCCGCGATCGGTGCCGTCGAGGCCGAGCTCGGGCCGATCAAGGTGCTGGTCTACAACGCCTATCGCGCCACCTATGCCCGGCCGAGCGAGGTGCCGCCCGCGGAGCTGGTGGCGGATGCGGCGGTGAATGTCGGCGGCGCGCTGGCCGCCACGCAGGCGGTGCTGCCCGCGATGCGCGCGCGCGGCGGCGGCACCATCCTGCTGACCGGCGGCGGCCTCGCCCTCGACCCGACCGGCTGGCTGCCGGCGGCCTCGCTCGCGGTCGGCAAGGCGGGCCTGCGCAACCTCGCCTACAGCCTGAATACGGAGCTCGCCGGCAGCGGCATCCGTGTCTCGACCGTGACGATCAAGGGCATGATCGCGCCCGGCACCGGCCTGGCGCCCGAGCGGATCGCCGAGGAATACTGGCGCCTGGCCGCGGCGGAAGGGCCGCTTCCGGCGGAGCAAGTCTTTGCCGGGGGTGACAACTGAGGGTCCGCGCCAACCGGGGGCGCGGCCGGCCGTTGAGGGCGCATGCCCCAACCCTTCATCCTGATCCTCACCGGCGCCGGCCTGCTCATCGCGCTGGTGGTGTGGCTGCCGCTGGTCGTGCGGCGGCTGCCGCTTTCGCTGCCCATCCTCAGCATCGGCCTCGGCCTGCTCCTCTTCTCGCTGCCGCTTGGCACGCCGCTGCCCCTGCCGCAGGACCATCCGGCGCTGACCGAGCATCTCGCCGAGATCGTCGTCATCATCGCGCTGATGGGGGCGGGGCTGAAGATCGACCGGCCCTTCGACTGGCGGCGCTGGGGGGTCACCTGGCGGCTCCTGGGCCTCGCCATGCCGCTCACCATCCTCGCCATCGCGGGGCTGGGGATGGGGCTGCTCGGCCTGCCGCTGGCCGTGGCCGTGCTGCTCGGCGGCGCGCTCGCGCCGACCGACCCGGTGCTGGCGGGCGATGTGCAGGTGGGCCCGCCGCGCTCGGGCCCCGAGGATGAGGTGCGCTTCGGCCTGACCTCGGAGGCGGGGCTGAATGACGGTCTGGCCTTTCCCTTCATCCATCTGGCGATCGCTCTCGGCCTCGCGGCCGCCACGGGCGGGCCCTGGCTCGGCGAGTGGCTGGCCGTCGCGGTGGTGTGGAAGATCCTGGCGGGGGTGGGGATGGGCTGGCTGGTGGGCCTTGGCTTCGGCTGGGTCACCTTCCATGTGCCGCCCGAGAGCGCGCTGGCGCGGACGGGCGATGGCATGATCGCGATCGCCGCCACCTTCCTGGCCTATGGGGTGACGGAGATGGCGCAGGGCTATGGCTTCCTGGCCGTCTTCGTCACGGCGCTGACCTTTCGCCATGCGCACCGGCAGCACGATTTCCACGGGGCGATGCATGACCTGACGGAGCAGGTGGAGCGCCTGGCGATGGTGGCGGTGCTGGTCCTGTTCGGCGGTGCGCTGGCGGGCGGGCTGCTCACGCCGCTGGGCTGGGCGGATGTGGTGGTGGCGCTGCTGGTGCTGCTGGTGGTGCGGCCGGTGGCGGGATGGCTCGCGCTGATCGGGCTCGCGGCGCCGGCGCGGGAGCGGGCGGTGCTGGCCTTCTTCGGCATCCGCGGGATCGGCACGATCTACTACCTCGCCTATGGCGCGAACCACATGGCGCTGGAGGGGGTGGAGCGGCTCTGGGCGCTGGTCGGGCTGATCGTGCTGCTCTCGGTGTTGCTCCATGGGCTGAGTGTCACGCCCATCATGCGCGCGCTGGATCGCGGGCAGGGTCGGGACCCGGATGCGGCGAGCGGGCATGCGCCCGCCCCGGCCCAGGCGCCATGATGGCGCGCCGCCACCCGCTGGACGATCGGCGCACGCCGTGCCCAGCCTGTATCGCGCGGGCGCGGCCCATCCGCATTGTCGCGAAGGAGATCACCGCATGAGTTGGATCTATCTCGTCTTCGCCGGATTGTTCGAGATCGGCTGGCCGGTCGGCCTGAAGCTGGCCCAGGCGCCCGCGACCCGGATTCCCGGCATCGTCATCGCGGTGGTCTTCATGGGGATCAGCGGGTTTCTGCTCTGGATGGCGCAGAGGACGATCCCGATGGGCACCGCCTATGCGGTCTGGACCGGGATCGGGGCGGCCGGCACTTTTCTGGTGGGCGTGCTCATCTATGGCGATCCGGCGACGTTCCTGCGCTTCGCGGGTGTGGCGCTGATCATCGCGGGCGTGGTGGTGCTGAAGCTCGCGCATTGAGGCGGCGCGGGCCGCCGGGCGTCATTCCCACTCGATCGTCCCGGGCGGCTTGCTGGTGATGTCGTAGGTCACGCGGTTCACGCCGCGCACCTCGTTCACGATGCGGTTCGCGACGCGGCCGAGGAAGCCCATGTCGAAGGGATAGAACTCCGCCGTCATGCCATCCGTGCTGGTGACGGCGCGCAGCGCGCAGGCCATGTCATAGGTGCGGCCGTCGCCCATCACGCCCACGGTGCGCACCGGCAGCAGCACGGCGAAGGCCTGCCAGATGGTGTCGTAGAGGCCGGCCGAGCGGATTTCCTCCAGATAGATCGTGTCCACGCGGCGGAGCAGGTCCGCCTTCTCGCGCGTGACTTCGCCCGGGATGCGGATGGCGAGGCCAGGCCCCGGGAAGGGGTGGCGGCCCACGATCTCCTCGGGGATGCCGAGCTCGCGGCCGAGCACGCGCACCTCATCCTTGAACAGCTCGCGCAGCGGCTCGACCAGCTGCATCCGCATGCCCTCGGGCAGGCCGCCGACATTGTGGTGCGACTTGATGGTGACGGAGGGGCCGCCCGTGGCGCTCACGCTCTCGATCACGTCGGGGTAGAGCGTGCCCTGCGCCAGGAAATCGGCACCGCCGATCTTGTTCTGCTCCTCCTCGAAGACCTCGATGAAGAGGCGGCCGATGATCTTGCGCTTCTGCTCGGGGTCGGTGACGCCGGAGAGCTGGCCGAGGAACAAATCGCTCGCGTCGCGATGGACCAGCTTGATGTTGAAGCGCTCGCGGAAGGTCTTCACCACCTGCTCGCTCTCATGCGCGCGCATCAGGCCGTGATCCACGTAGATGCAGGTCAGCTGATCGCCGATGGCCTCATGCAGCAGCACCGCCGCCACCGAGGAATCCACGCCGCCCGAAAGGCCGCAGATCACGCGGCCGCTCCCCACCTGGGCGCGGATCTTGGCGATGGTCTCGGCGCGGTAGCCGGCCATGGTCCAGTCGCCGGTGCAGCCGCAGACGCCATGGGTGAAGTTGCGCAGCAGTTGCGCGCCATGGGGCGTGTGCACCACCTCGGGGTGGAACATGGTGCCGTAGTAGCGGCGCTGGTCATTCGCGATCAGCGCGAAGGGCGCGCCCTCGCTCTCGGCCACCACGCGGAAGCCAGGCGGCAGCACGGTGATGCGGTCGCCATGGGACATCCAGACCGTCTCCAGCGCGCCCTTGGCCCAGACGCCCTGGGTGATCGGGCAATCGCCGGTCACGGTGACGACGGCGCGGCCGAATTCGCGCGCATGCCCGCCCTCCACCGTGCCGCCCAGCTGATGCGCCAGCGTCTGCTGGCCGTAGCAGATGCCAAGGATGGGCAGGCCGGATTCGAAGGCGTAGTCCGGCGCGCGCGGGCTCTCGCCCTCGGTGACCGAGGCGGGGCCGCCCGAGAAGATGATGCCGCGGGGGGCGAAGGCGCGGATGCGCGCCTCGGGGGCCGCGTTGTAGGGCCAGATCTCGCAATAGACGCCCGACTCGCGAAGGCGGCGCGCGATGAGCTGCGTCACCTGGCTGCCGAAATCGAGAATGAGGATGCGGTCGTGCTGGGCGGGAGACGTGTTCATGGCGTTGGGCAACACGGCGGGCGCGCCGCGTCAAGCCTCCAGGGCGGTGACCAGCCTTGCGACATCGGCCAGCGCGGCATCGCGCGCGGCGGGCGGGGCGGCGCATTCCGTGAGGAAGGCGGCGACGATCCAGGGCGCGGCACCCCCCGGCGGCCAGAGCAGGCCGACCACATTGCTGGTGCCATTGGCCGCACCGCCCGTGCGATCGCCCACGCGCCAGCCGGCCGGCACGCCCGCACGGAGCCGCGCGCCGCCGGTCGTGTTCGCCTCGAGCCAGCCGAGCCAGCGCGCGCGGCTCTCCGCCGGCAGCACCTCGCCCAGCACACTGCCCTGGGCGATCCGGCCGAGGGTCTCGGCCATGGCGGCGGGCGTGGTCGTGTCGCGCGGGTCGCCTGGGCGGGCCTCGTTCAGCGTGGGCTCGGTGCGGTCCAGCCGGGTCTCGCCATCGCCGATACCGCGGAGCCAGGCCGTCAGGCCCGCCGGCCCGCCCACCACGCCCAGCAACAGATTGGCCGCCGTGTTGTCGCTGATGGTCATGATGGCGGCGCAGAGTTCACCGAGGCTCATCGCCCCACCCGCCCGCGTCTCCGTCACGGGTGACCAGGGCACCAGCCCTTCGCGCGGGATCGGCAGGCGCTGGCCCATATCCACCCCCGGGCGCGCCAGCACGGCGGCGGAGAGCAGCGCCTTGAAGGTGCTGGCCATGGGGAAGCGCTCAGCGCCGCGATGGGAAAGGGTCTGCCCGCCCCGCCGCGCCATCACGCCAAGCCGCCCGCCCACGCGTCGTTCGATCGCGGAAAGCCCCTCGGCGAAGCCAGCGCGCGGGGCCAGGCCTGCCAGCAGCACGCAGCGCCGTCCCCACATGGCTCAGCGCGGCAGCCGCGTGGTCGCCGTGGCCGTCAGCAGGGTGTGGATCGGCTCCCACGCATAGGCGAGCTGGATGGTCTTCTGCCCGGCGAAGGTGAACTCCTCCTTTGCGGCCAGCCTGGCGCCGAGGCGCGCATAGAACCAGCGCGAGGGATTGTCCTGCAGCACCCAGGCGAAGGCCGATTCGGCGCCGAGCGAGGCCAGATGCGAGGCCATGGCGCGCATCAGCCGCCGCCCCACCCCGCGGTCGCGGAAATCATCGAGGAGGTAGAGCGTCTCGACCTCGCCATCGGCGATGCCGGGGCGGCGGGACATGCCGCCGGTGATGAAGCCGACCACGCCGGGGCCGCCCGCCTCCTGCCCGTCGGCCACGGCGACGAAGCCAGCATGCCCGCCGCGCCGCTCGAGGATGCCGCGCTCATAATCCAGGCTCTCGCGCTCGGCGGAGAGGCCGGCGAGATAGGGTTCCGGCAGGATGCCGGCATAGGTGCTGCGCCAGGCGGCCAGGTGCACCCGGGCCATGGCGTCAGAATCTCCGGGGCGGGCGCGGCGGATGGTGATCATCGCGCGGCGCGCCTAGCTCGCCTTTTCGAGAACGGCGCAGAAGAAGCCGTCGGTGCCATGCGCGCCGGGCGAGAGGAGCAGATGGGGCATCGCGCAGGGTGGCGCGCCGGCCAACCCGGCCTCGGCCCAGGCGCGGTCCAACGCCACGGAACGGAACGCCGGATGGTTCGCCAGGAACGCCTCAACCTGCACTTCATCCTCCTCGGGCAGCAGCGAGCATGTCGCGTAGATGAGCCTACCCCC
>JAESGX010000563.1_pt1 | contig 12384 bp, 12 predicted proteins | sample 9269801 | NCBI WGS metagenome assembly JAESGX01 (sample SAMN16773122, study PRJNA677054) | algae metagenome | isolation source: Pleurocapsa minor GSE-CHR-MK-17-07R and co-occurring heterotrophs from wet... | place: USA: Lower Calf Creek Falls, Grand Staircase Escalante National Monument, UT ... | reverse complement strand
GGCCCGCGCGCCGCGAGGGCGAGCAGGCCGGGCCGCACGACCTGCACGCCCGCGACGAGCCCTTCGACGACGTCGATGAGCGGGGCGAACAACCGGTGGTCGCGGCCCTCGTCGAACGGCACGACGACGAGGCTCGTGCACAGCGACTGGGCCTCGCGCCGCCGCTGGCCCGCTCGCACGCCCTCGGCGCGCGCCGCGGAGGAGCACGCGACGACCCGGTTCGCCGCCATGACGGCGATCGGCGCCCCCGCGACGGCCAGCCCCTCGCGCACGGCCGCGATGACGGGCCAGTCGGGAACCCACAGCACGAGCGTGCGCTGCATCAGCCGACCCGCCTCAGTGCGGTGACGGCCGCGTCGCGATCGAGGCGCCGGATGCCCAGCTCGGCATCCGGCATCATCACGCGCCCGCTGCGGGGTCGCCCTCCGCGCTTCGCGCTCACGGTGATCGTCACCTCGCGCTCGCTCAGGTAGCCGTGGCCGTCTCCCAGCCCCGACCAGCGGCTCTCGGTGAGGCTGATCATTGCCTCGGCCTGGGGCCAGGGCCCGAGCACGAGCAGGGTCGAACCGCGCTCGCGCAGCCGCCCGGCGAGCTTGGCGATCGCGCCGTCGCTCGCCGCGCGCCCGGGGCGCACGACGACGATGCCGAGCGCATCCGCGATCGATGCGGTCACCGTCAGCCAGGCGTCGCCCGGGTGCGGCACGAGCACGAGCCGGTCGAGGTCGATGCCCATGGCCTCGGCGGCCTCGACGCCGAACTCGGGCATGCCGACGACGCCGCACCACGAGCCCGCCTGCGAGGGGCCGGCGAGCAGCGCCATGACGAGGGCGCTCGAGGGGCTCAGGGCGTAGGTCGCGCCCTCGCGCAGCCCGCCGTCGGGCAGCAGATCGGCGAGGGCCTCGTGCGTGGGCATGAGCCGCGAGTCGAGCCGCGTGCGCTGCAGCGCGTCGATGCGGGCCTGCAGCGCCTGAACGGTCTCGACCGCCTCGATCTGCGAGGCCGAGAGTCGCGGGCCCCGCAGGCTCGCGGCGCGCTCGCCCACCGCGGCGCCGACGGGGTCGGCGAGGGGGGAGAGCGCAAGAGCGGGCATCTCTCCATGATCGAACATACGTTCGAATATGGCAACCTGCACCGACATCCGCCCGGCGTGTCGCGAGCATCCCCCGCAGACTTCCAGAAACGCGGAACAACGCGAATCGATGTCACGATGTTCCGCGTTTCTGGAAGCGTCTGCAGGGGAGACGCTTCCCCCTCGATCAGGACTCCCGCGACACTCGCTCCGTCGACCGCGGCGCCCGCTCAGTCGAGCTCGGCGACCCTGCGCCGCAGGAACGCCGCCCCCGCCGCATCGTGGATGAGGTCGCCCTCGACCACGACGTCGTAGGAGCGCTCGAGCATGCCGTCGCCGGGCCGCACATCGACGTGCGCCACGGGGATGCCCCGCGCGCGCACCGCGTCGGCCATCAGGTAGTCCGACCGCGAGTCGCCGACCGACCACCACCGCTCGGCCGACACACCGCGCGCGGCGAACCAATCGAGGGCGCGCGCGGCGCCGAGATCCTTGTCGAGCAGCACCGACTCGACGTCGATCGAGATGATCGTCGGGTCGATGCGGAAGCCCGGCCCGACCTCGAGCGCTGCCATGAGCCCGGCGATCTCGGCGACGCAGCGCCCACGCGCCTCGAGAAAGACCTCCGACGGCACGTCGGTGCGCTGCTCGAGCGAGATCATCACGTGCTTGCCCTCGTCGACGAACATCGTGTCGGCGTAGTGCTCGCGGGCGAGCGACTCCACGGCGGTGCGGAAGGCATCCGGCACCGCGACGACGGAGTCGATCTCGAGCTCGCCGAGCCCGTGCGGGGTCACAGGGGCCCAGCAGCCGCCCTTCTCGAAGACTCCGAAGACGTGCGCGCGAGCATCCAGACCGCAGGCCACCAGGCGCGCCACGACCTGCTCGCGCATGAAGGCGTCGCTGCGGCCCGTGATGAAGGCGATCGGGATGTTCGCTGCGGCCAGGGTCAGCAGGTCGCTCACGATCGAGTCGATCACGATGCGGCGCTCGATCGGGCTCGCGATGGGGCCGTCGACGTCGAGCAGCAGGCCGAAGGGGGCAGGAGCGGTCACAGGGTTCCTCAGAAGATTCGGTCGGTGTCGACGCCGCAGAGCCGCAGCACCTCGGATGAGAAGCTCGCGGTGCCGAGCGCGAGCACGACGGGCGCGCTGCGCAGCAGGGCGGGCAGCACGGCGGCGGTCGCCCACTCGCCGGGCCACTCGTCGCGCTCGGGGTAGTGCAGGTGCACGCGCTCGATCGCGACGAAGACGACTCGGCCCGAGAGGGTCGATGCCACGGCGCGGAATCCGGCGAGATCCTTCTCGCTCGGCACCGAGACGAGCGTGAGCGGCGGGGGAGCCCCGGTCTCGCGCTCGACGTGCGCGAGGGCGTTCTCGAAGCCGTCGCGGCTGACAGCCGAGTCGACGAACACCGTCGAGCCCTCGAGCTCGTGCCGCGAGAGACGGCCGGGGTAGTGCACGCGCGCCGCCGCGACCCGCACCTGCTCGAGCGATGCATCCGGCCGCCCGAGCTCGGCGAGCAGGCGTCGCGCGGCGATCATGCCGTGCGCGGCGTTCATGCCCGTGAGACCCTCGACGACCGCGTCCGTGTACGGCGCGCGCGCGGTCGCGTCGACGCGCATCCGCTCTGCCCCGATCGCATCGGTGTGACGGCGGATGACCGCCTCGGCCTCCTCGCTCTGCGCGAGGTGGCTCACGAAGCGAGTGCCGGGCCGCGCAGCGCCGACCTTGTCGTCGGCGATCGCCGCGATCGTCGGCCCGAGCAGGTCGGTGTGCTCGAGAAACACCTCGGCCATCGCGAGGCCCGTGAGCCCGACGCGCCCGAGGTCGTCGCGCCGGCCGCCGATGCCCGCCTCGAGCACGAGCGCCTCGCACCCCGCGGCGGCGAAGTGCGCGAGCCCCGCGGCGAGGAAGAACCCGCTCGGCCCGATGTAGCCCGCGTCGGGCGCCGGCAGCGTGCGCAGCGCCGCGTCGACCCGCTCGAGCAGCGCGATGTAGTCGTCGAGCGGCAGCACGGCACCGTTGACCCGCAGCCGATCGCGATTGCTCACGAGCCCGGGGCTGAAGACCGTGCCGACCCGCAGCCCTGTCTCGGCCAGCAGCGCCGAGGCGTAGGCGACCATGGTGCCCTTGCCCTTCGATCCGACGACGCCGAGGGCGGGGGCGGGATGCTCGGGGTCGACGCCGAGCGCCGCGACGAGCATCCCGAACCGGCGGGGGTCGGCCCGCTGCCCGGGCGACCGCGCGCTCCACTCCCGGAACGCCGTGCGGGATTCGAGGGCGTCGAGGTCGACGGCTCCGGAATCAGCAGCCGCGGGCACAATGGCGTCATGACCCGTCACTGGAATCCTCGCGCCATCGTGTTCCTCGTTCTCGCCATCGCCGGCCTCATCGGCACCTGGACCTACAACGTCATCGCCATCGTCGAGCGCCGCGACTTCTTCGGCGACTGGTTCGGCAGCGGCCCGGCCGTCGGCTCGCTCACGATGGACCTGCTCATCATGGCAGTCGCCGCGTGCGCCCTCATCGTCATCGAGGGCCGCCGCCTCGGCATGAAGCACCTGTGGGCGTACATCGTGTTCTCGGGGCTCACGGCGATCGCGTTCACGTTCCCGCTCTTCCTCGCCAACCGCGAGCGGCGCTTGAAGCAGCTCGCCGAGCAGCCCGAACCGACCGCCGCGATGTAGCGCTTCAGTCGAGGACCGGGTCGAGGCGTTCGACCTCGACCTGCACGATGCGCCGGCGCTCCACGCCGCGCACGACGAGCCGCACGTCCGCGGTCTCGACCGCGTCGCCATCGTGGGGCATGCGCCCGAGCCGGTCGACCAGGTATCCCGCGATGGTCTCGTACGGTCCGTCGTCGACGACGACGCCGGTGCGATCGGCGAACTCCTCGATCGTGAGCGATCCGGGCACGAGCACGGTCGCGTCGATGGCTCCGTCGGTGAGCGCGTCCGTCTCGTCGTACTCGTCGTAGACCTCGCCGATGAGCTCTTCGACGATGTCTTCGAGCGTCACGATGCCGTCGACGCCGCCGTACTCGTCGACGACGAGGGCGATGTGGTCGCCGTCGCGGCGCATGCGCGTGAGCGTCGGCAGGATGCGCGCGGTCGACGGAAGGGCCGCGAGCGGGCGCTCGATGCTCGCGATGTCGGCGCCCTCCGGCGCCCACGCCAGGTCGCGCACGTGCACGAAGGTCGTGATCTCGTCGAACCCGCCGTGCAGCACGGGGTAGCGCGAGTACGGCTGCTCGCGGGCCCACCGCCGCGCCTCGTCGAGCGAGAGATCACCGCGCACCGCGACCATGTCGGCGCGGTGCCGCATGACCTCGGCGAGCGTGCGATCGGCCGCGTGCAGCACGTCGCCGACGATCTCGCGCTCCTCGTCGCCGAGACCGTCGTGAGCATCGACGAGCTCACGCAGCTCGTCGTCGCTGATCTGTTCGGCCCGCTGGTGCGGATCACCGCCGAACAGCCGCACGACAAGGTTGCTCGAGGCGGCGAGCAACCACACGAGCGGCTTGACGACGACGGCGAAGCCCGCGAGCACGGGCGCCACGACGAGCGCGAACGACTCGGCGCGCTGCAGCGCCAGCCGCTTGGGGGCGAGCTCGCCGAACACGAGCGAGGCGTAGGCCACGATGAGGGTCATCGTCATGATCGAGACGGCCGCGGCCACCGGCTCGGCCATGCCCGCCGTAACGAGGGTGGGCGTGAGGAAGGGCGCGAGCGCCGTGGCTCCGTACGCGGCCGAGAGGAAGCCCGAGAGGGTCACGCCGATCTGCACCGCGGCGAGGAAGGTGTTGGGGTCGCGGGCGAGAGCGGCGACCCGGGCTCCGCGCGCGCTGCGCTTCTCGAGGGCGGCGAGCTGCGACTCCCGCAGCGAGACAAGGGCGATCTCCGCGGCCGCGAAGACGCCGCCGATCGCGATGAACAGGGCGATGAGCCCGATGGTGAGCGCGATATCGCCCATCAACGGCTCGTATGGTGACAGTCGTCCATCCCTCGATCGTGTCGGCGATCTCTATGCGCGCGCTGTGCAGCAGCCGCACGCCCGCCGAAACGACGAACGGCCCCGGGATCTCGCCTCGGGGCCGTTCACGGCACGTGTGCCGCACTGTCTCAACCAGTCCTTCGCCACGCACAGTGTCTGTGCGCGAGGGGGGACTTGAACCCCCACGCCCTTTCGGGCACTAGCACCTCAAGCTAGCGCGTCTGCCATTTCCGCCACCCGCGCTGGTTGTGGTTGCTCCGCCCGGGGGCGTCGCGACCGGAGACGACATTAGCACGGATGCCGCGTGCCCTTCCGCGCACCGCGTCACGTGCGCGGTGCGCCCGGTAGCGTTGACGGCATGCCCCAGGATGCTGCGCTCGACCGACTCGGCAGCACCGCCCGCATCGCCCGCGACCTCATCCGGTTCGACACCACGAACTACGGCGAAGGCCGCAGCAAGGGCGAGACCGAAGCCGCCCACTACGTCGAGGCCGAGCTGCGCGACATGGGACTCGAGCCCGTGCTGATCGACGCCGCCCCGGGGCGCACGAGCGTGCTCGCCCGCGTCGAGGGCCGGTACGAGCATCCTGCCGATCGCAGCCGCGGCGAGCGCCCCGCCCTCGTCGTGCACGGCCACCTCGACGTCGTGCCCGCCGACCCGACGAACTGGAGCGTCGACCCCTTCGCGGGCGAGATCCGCGACGGGATGCTGTGGGGGCGCGGCGCCGTCGACATGAAGAACATGGACGCCATGATCCTGACCGCCCTGCGGCAGACGATCGAGACGGGCGGCCCCAACCGCGACCTCGTCGTCGCGTTCTTCTCCGACGAGGAGAACGGGGGAGTATTCGGGTCGCACCACGTCGTGACCGAGCATCCGCAGCTCTTCGCCGGCGCGACCGAGGCGATCAGCGAGGTCGGCGGGTACTCCGTCGAGATCGCCGGGCGGCGCGCCTACCTGCTGCAGACGGGCGAGAAGGCCCTCGTCTGGATCAAGCTCGTCGCGCGCGGCACCGCGGCGCACGGCTCCCGCGTCATCGCGAACAACGCCGTCACGAAGCTCGCCGAGGCCGTCGTCGCGCTCGGCCGGCAGCAGTGGCCGCTGCACCTCACCGACACGACGCGGCAGCTGCTCGCCGAGCTGGCCCGCCTGCTGGATGCCGACCCCAAGCAGATCGGCCCCGACGAGCTACTGCTGCGCTCGGGCACCGCCTCGGGATTCCTCACCGCGACGATCCGCACGACGAGCAACCCGACGCTGCTGCAGGCGGGATACAAGCACAACGTCATTCCCGACCGGGCCGAGGCGCTCATCGATATCCGCACGCTGCCGGGGGAGGAAGACGCGGTGCTCGCCGAGGTGCAGCGCCTCGTCGGCGACGACATCGAGGTCGTCATCATGCACCGCGACCTGGGGCTCGAGAACCCGTTCAGCGGCCCGCTCGTCGACGAGATGGTGGCGACGCTGCAGCGGCACGACCCCGGCGCCGAGGTGCTGCCCTACCTGCTGAGCGGCGGCACCGACAACAAGGCGCTGAGCCTGCTGGGCATCACGGGCTACGGCTTCGCGCCGCTCAAGCTCACGCCCGAGCTCGACTTTCCGGCGATGTTCCACGGCGTCGACGAGCGCGTGCCGCTCGACGCCCTCGACTTCGGGCACGCCGCCCTCACCGACCTGCTCACCCGCTACTAGAACGGCCCCGCGTGTCCCTCCTCGAAGCGCTCTTCCTCGGCCTCATCCAGGGCCTCACCGAATTTCTTCCGATCTCGTCGAGCGCGCACCTGCGCATCGTCGGCGAGTTCCTTCCGAGCGCGACCGACCCCGGCGCCACCTTCACGGCGATCACGCAGATCGGCACCGAGCTCGCCGTGCTGCTCTACTTCTGGAAAGACATCACGCGCATCATCGGCAAGTGGTTCCGCTCGTTCGGGCCGCGCGGCGGCTCGCACTCCGAGGGAGGGGAGCGGGGCATCCCGCGCGACGACCCCGATGTGCGCATGGGCTGGCTCATCATCATCGGCACGGTGCCGATCGTGCTCGTGGGCTTCTTCGCGCAGGAGTACATCCGCTCGAGCTTCCGCTCGCTGTGGATCGTCGCGATCGTGCTCATCGTCTTCGGCATCCTGCTCGGCATCGCCGACTGGCTCGGCCGTCGCACGCGCGAGCTCACCGACCTGACCTACCCACACGGCCTCGCCTACGGCGCGGCGCAGATGCTCGCGCTCATCCCCGGCGTCTCGCGCTCGGGGGCGACCACGACGATGGGCCTCGCGCTCGGCTACACGCGCCCGGCCGCGGCGCGCTACGCCTTCCTGCTCGCGATCCCGGCCGTCTTCGGCAGCGGGCTCTACGAGCTCGTCACGGCCATTCGCGAGCCCGGGTCGAGCCCGTTCTCGGGCCTTGAGATCGCGGCCGCCACGGTCGTCGCCTTCGGCGTGGGCCTCGCCGTCATCGCCGGGCTCATGGCCTACATCTCGAAGCGCTCGTTCCTGCCCTTCGTGATCTACCGCCTGCTGCTCGGCGGCACGCTCATCGTGCTGCTCTCGACGGGCGTGCTCGACCCGCTGTAGGACTCAGCCGGCGCCGGGCCCGTCGGCCGGAGGCTCGTCGTCGCGCTTGCGCAGGTAGCGCTCGAACTCCTGCGCGATCGCCTCGCCGCTCGCCTCGGGCGCCTCGACGGCGTCGCGCGCGCGCTCGAGCTGGTCGATGTACGACCGCATCTCGTCGTCGTCGTTCGCGAGGGCGTCGATGCCCTCCTCCCACTCGCGCGCCTCGTCGAGCAGGTCGCCGCGCGGAATGACGACGTCGACGAGCTCTTCGAGCTTGTCGAGCAGGGCGAGCGTCGCCTTGGGCGAGGGCGCGTTGTGCACGTAGTGGGGCACGGATGCCCACAGCGAAACTGTCGGAATCCCGGCCTCCTCGGCCATCGCCGCGATCACGCTGAGAATGCCGACGGGCCCCTCGTAGCTGCTGCGCTCGACGCCGAGCTCGTCGCGCACCTCGGGGTTCTCGCTCGAGCTGTGGATCGCGATGGGGCGCGTGTGCGGCACATCGGCGAGCAGGGCCCCGAGCAGGATCACGCCCGTGATGTCGGCCGTGAGCGCCTGGTCGATCGTCTCGGTCGCGAAGGTCTTCCAGCCGCGGGAGGGCTCGGTGCCCAGCAACAGGTAGATGTTCTCGTGGTTCGTGCCGCTGACCCCGATCGGATCGTCGGCGATGGTGCGCGTGCGGGGCATCCCGTCGTCGCCCGCGGGGCCGTACAGCGTGACGCCCGGCCAGCGCAGGCGCCGCTTGCCGTCGTCGTCGAACTCGACGTGGGGCCGGTTGAGCTGGAAGTCGTAGTAGTCCTCGGGGTCGATGTCGGCGATCGGCACGACGTCGAGCACGTCTTTCAGCGCGCGCACGGCACCGCTCGCGGCCTCGCCGGCGTCGTTCCAGCCCTCGAAGGCGACCACGAGCAGCCGCCCGCTGCGGAACAGATCGCTCTGCGTCACCGATGCACCCTCCTGACGCCCGCGGCCGGTGCCGAGGGGTCGCCCCAGGATAGAACGCAACTAGACTCGTGCGTCGTGACCGCCCCGCTTCGACCCGCCGCTGTTCTCTGGGACATGGACGGCACCATCGTCGACACCGAGCCCTATTGGATGCGCGCCGAGACCGAGTTGGTCGCCGAGCACGGCGGCGTCTGGACCGAGGCCGACGGCATGCAGCTCGTCGGGTCGGGCCTCGTGCAGTCGGCCCGCATCCTGCAGCAGGCGGGCGTCGAGCTCGAGGTCGACGAGATCATCGGCGCGCTCACCGACCGCGTCATGGTGCAGATCGAGCAGGGCGTGCCGTGGCGGCCGGGCGCGCGTGAGCTCATCGCCGAGCTGCGCGCCGCGGGCATCCCGATCGCGCTCGTGACGATGTCGATCCGCCGCATGGCGCTGCAGGTTGCCGCGGCGATCGGCGAGGGCGTCTTCGACGTCGTCATCGCGGGCGACGACGTCGAGCATCCCAAGCCGCACCCGCAGCCCTACCTGCTCGCCGCCGAGCGCCTCGGCGTCGCCATCGGCGACTGCGTCGCGATCGAAGACAGCGAGTTCGGGCTTGTCTCGGCGGTCGCCTCGGGCGCCGCCACGATCGGCGTGCCCCTGCACCTGACCCTGCACGAGGCGCCGACGCACGAGCTCTGGCCGACGCTCGAGGGCTGCACGCTCGCCGACCTGTCGGCCGCCCTCGAGCGCCATCACCACCGAGCAACCGGAGCCGCATCATGACCCAGCGTCGACAGAGCGGCCCGTTCGTCGAGGGCGACCAGGTGCAGCTGACCGACCCCAAGGGTCGGCTCAACACCGTCACGCTCGAGGCGGGCAACGCCTTCCACAGCCACCGCGGCGTGCTGCAGCACGAGGTGCTCATCGGCCTGCCCGACGGCAGCGTGGTCGAGAACTCGCAGGGGGTGGCCTACCTGGCACTGCGCCCGCTGCTGACCGACTTCGTCATGTCGATGCCCCGCGGTGCCGCGATCATCTACCCGAAAGACGCCGCGCAGATCCTCGCGCAGGCCGACATTTTCCCCGGCGCGCGCGTCGTCGAGGCCGGTGTCGGCTCGGGCGCGTTGAGCATGTGGCTGCTGCGCGCGATCGGCGAACGGGGGCACCTGTTCTCGTTCGAGCGCCGCGAGGAGTTCGCGCAGATCGCCGAGGGCAATGTGAGCGCCTACGTCGGCGCGCGGCCCGAGAACTGGACGATCACGATGGGCGATCTGCAGGATGCGCTGCCCGAGGTCGTGCCGGCGGGCACCGCCGACCGCGCCGTGCTCGACATGCTCGCGCCCTGGGAGTGCCTCGACGCCGTGTCCACGGCGCTCACGCCCGGGGGAGTGCTGCTCGTCTACGTCGCCACGGCCACGCAGCTCTCGCGGGTGGCAGAGGCGATCCGGCTCACCGAGACCTTCACCGAGCCCGTCTCGACCGAGACGATGGTGCGCGGCTGGAACGTCGACGGCCTCTCGGTGCGGCCCGACCACCGTATGGTCGCCCACACGGGCTTCCTGCTCACCGCGCGGCGGCTCGCCGACGGCGCGGGCCGGTTCGTCAAGGCCAAGCGCGGCTCGAAGACCGAGTACGGCGATGTCGACCTCGAGCTGTGGACCCCGGGCGCGGTGGGCGACCGGCAGGCGAGTGACAAGCGGCTGCGCAAGGCCGCTCGCGAGGCGCAGGCTCTCGCCGAGAAGTCGGCGCGCCGCCCGATAGAGTGACAGGTGTGACTGCGACCCCCCGACGCTCTGTGCGCACCGCCTCTGCCCTCGTTCTGACCAGCGCCCTCATCGGATCGCTCGTCGCGTGCACCGGTCCCGCCGCATCGGGCGCGTGCACCCCCGTCGTGCCGACGGGGGAATCGGCCGGCTACGTCGAGGCGAGTGGCGCGTTCGGCAGCGCCCCCGAGGTCGACTTCCCGACGCCCTTGACGACCGACGGCACCCAGCAGGCCGTGATCGACGCGGGCGAGGGCGAGGCGATCGGCGCGGGCCAGATCGTCGACTTCCAGGTGAGCCTGTTCAGCGGCGACGACGGCGAACTCATCACGGCGAGCGCCTACTCCGACGACGAGGCGCCGCTGCGGCGCACCGCCGGCAGCGAGATCGATCTGCTCGCCGAGGCCGTGCAGTGCGCCCAGGTCGGCTCGCGCATCGCGGTGACGGGCACGATCGAAGACGTCTTCGGCGCCGACACGCTCGACCCCGGCCTGGGGCTCGCCAACGATGACGCGATCGTCATGGTGCTCGACGTGCAGGCCGCCTACCTCGGCCGGGCGACGGGCCTTCCGCAGCTGGGCGCGGCGGGCATCCCCGCTGTCGTGACGGCGCCCAACGGCACGCCCGGCGTGACGATCCCCGACGAGGCTCCGCCGACCGAGCTGCGCTCGCACACACTCGTGCTCGGGCAGGGCGCCGCGATCGAAGAGGGCGACCGGGCCGTGCTGCACTACACGGGCCTGCTGTGGAGCACGAAGACGATCTTCGACTCGAGCTGGGAGCGCGGCGCCCCGGCGACCTTCACGATCACGAGCTTCGAGAACGACCCGAACGGCATCGTCACGGGCCTCGCCGACGGCCTCGTCGGGCGCACGGTCGGCTCGCAGGTGATCGTCGTGATCCCGCCCGAGTTCGGCTACCCGGCCGGTCAGGCCCCTGCCACGATCCCCGACGGCTCGACGATGGTCTTCGTCGTCGACATCCTCGGGATCGAGGAGTAGGGCGGCCGTGCCCGCGCCCACCCGGCGGGTTCCGGCCGAAGAGCGGCTGTTCAGCCTCGTGCTGGCGCTGCTCGCCACCGAGCAGGGCCTGACGAAGGCCGAGATCCTCTCCACCGTCACGGGCTACGCCGCGCGGTACGAGGTGGCCGCCGACCGCGCGAATCTCGAGCGGCAGTTCGAGCGCGACAAAGAAGACCTGCGCGACCTCGGCGTTCCGCTCGAGACGGTCGACGCGCCCGGTGCCGAGGGCGATACCAAGCTGCAGCGCTACCGCATCCCGCCCGCGCGCGACCAGCTGCCCGACGACCTCGAGTTCTCGACCGAAGAGTACGCGATGCTCACGCTCGCGGCACAGGTCTGGCGCGAGGGGTCGCTCTCGACCGACTCGCGTCGCGCGCTCACCAAGCTGCAGTCGCTCGGCCTGCGCATCGACGACGCCGTCATCGGATTCGCCCCGAGCATCCGCACGCGCGATGCCGCCCACGAGCCGCTCACCGCCGCGATCGATCGCGGGCAGCAGGTCGTGTTCCCGTACCTCAAGCCCGGGCAGTCCGCAGCCAAGCACCGCACCGTCTCGCCGCTCGCCCTCGTGTTCCATGAGGGGCGCTGGCACCTGCATGCCCACGATGACGGGGTGGATGCCCGCCGCACCTTCCTGCTGCGCCGCATCGTCGGCCCCGTCGTGCCGTCGGGCGCCCCTGCCTCGGTGCGCCCGGCCGCCGACGAGACGGCGCGCGTGCTCGACGAGCTCGCCGCGCTGTGGCACTCGACGGTGGCGACCGTGCGGGTGCGCCCGGGCAGCGAGGCCGACGTCGTCGTGCGCAACCGCCCGGGCACGGCCGAGGCTGCCGAGGGGCTGACGGTGCACGCCACCGACCTCGACATCCTCGCCGACGAGCTCGCCGCCTTCGGCGCCGACGTGCAGGTCGTTGGGCCACCCGTGCTGCGCGAGGCCGTGCGATCGCGCTGGCAGAAGGTGGTGCAGACCCATGGCTGAGCGCCCCGCGCCCCTGCACGCCGCCGACAAGCTCACGTTCCTGCTGGCGCTCGTGCCCTACCTCATCGATCAAGTGCGCGTC
>JAESGX010000562.1_pt1 | contig 12398 bp, 14 predicted proteins | sample 9269801 | NCBI WGS metagenome assembly JAESGX01 (sample SAMN16773122, study PRJNA677054) | algae metagenome | isolation source: Pleurocapsa minor GSE-CHR-MK-17-07R and co-occurring heterotrophs from wet... | place: USA: Lower Calf Creek Falls, Grand Staircase Escalante National Monument, UT ... | reverse complement strand
ATGAGCCTGGAATCGCTCGCGGCCCTGAGCGATGATCCCGTCCTCAGGCTGTCCGCCGTGGCCGCCTGATCACCCTCGGACCCTGCCGAGAGCCGGCGCTCCTACACCACTCCCAGGGACACGACCGCTTCTTCAGCTTGCGGTTCTCGTCCTATAGGCTCTTCAGCCGCCGGGCCTCCGACACTTCCATCCCGCCGTAGCGGGAGCGCCAGTTGTAGAACGTCGCGTCGCTGATGCCGTGCTTGCGGCAGAGCTCCGCGACCGGAATCCCCGCCTGGTGCTCCTTCAGCACCCCGATGATCTGCTCCTCGCTGTACCGGCTCTTCTTCATCTCCGTCTCCTTCCGACGGAGTCCAATTCAAACCGAGGGCGTCCCAGGGGGCAACGTCAGAGTGCTTTGAGATTGCAATCGAACCCTTTAAGCGCGTCTCGATCGGCTCTACCATTTCCGTCATTGAATCCTGTAATCTCGCAGCTCCACCAATACCGCCAGCCGTATTCACAACATGATGGATAATTGGATACTTATCCAAAATTTCTTCAACAGAATCCTCATTGCGGATATCACAAACGTGAGTGCGAACGCCGTCTCCTAGTTCATGCTTTGCAGAGCGGAGTCGATCTTGGTTAGTACCAACTAAAGATACTTGGGCACCTTCTGTGATTGCTCGCTTGGCTGTCGCAAGACTAATGCCTGAACTACCGCCAAAAACTATCACATTTTGCTTGTGCAGACGCATTAGTGCTCTCCTTATTGTGTGTGATGAACGTCTAATGAGAACAAGGATGGCAGATGACCAGAGGCCGAGACAAGTACGCACCGCACGGTAACCATCCCGGAACTAAGTCAGCCCGTGAGTCGACGTGCGAGAAATTTGAGGCGACACGGGGTCTCAAACGCTTCACACGCGTTTGGACAACTCCTGTTATGCTGGTATTGCTGAGTGGACCTCATCGATTTGCTGAGCTTGCGCGCATTTTTTGGCGCCAGTATCTGCAAAAGTGTTGGCGCAGAGATTGAAAGAGCTTGAATGGGATGGTCTGATTTCACGTGTGGAGCTGGTGAGTGTACCGCCCAAGTCGGTAGAATACAGACTTACGCCACTTAGAGAATCCGTCCGCCCGGTGCTGCAGGCGATAGCCGAATGGGAGAGAGCTGTTTGCACTGCTCAACGGACAGCAACCAAGGCTGCCCCTTCCCGCGATGATTCAAGCCAACACGAGGCCGATGTCTTCGTTGATTAGCGCGCTGTTAAAGACGGCATTCGTTCGGCAGCGCGGCATCACTGCCCAGAGCGTTCGGTCTGAGCCTGACTAACCAGCGGAACAGGAGACTAACTCCTGCCACTCCATCAACTGGCGCACCGAGCGGATCAGCTCCATCGACTACCGGGGACAAAGCTGCAACGATACGTCGCCGCGACCCAACCCCCGGGACCCCCCGCGGCTCGGCCCGGCACTGCATTGCCCGCGGTGTCGGGCCTTCTCATTTGGCTACAGCAATTGGCTAGAGACGCCCGCCCGCTGGCTGCTATACACGCAGTGGCTGTACGCTCCCCCCCAAGGTGCCGCAGTCACGGCCCGGCGGGCGGGTGGGGCCTGCTGCCGGGCCGACCAGCGTCACGGCGACTCTAATCCGCCCATTTCAGCGACTATTGCTGGCCGTCCCAGCTGAGGGCAGGATCCGGCGCCTTTTCGGCCGACATGCATCGGTGGTTGCACGGAGGAGACATAGAGTTTGACTCATAATGAGCGGGCTTTCGAAGGGATCGCTGCGACCCGCCTGGTCATGAGTTGGACGGATGCGAGGAGGAGCCAGGCGGTGGCGCTTTCGATCGTGCGCTCGAAATCCTTGGCCAAACGGCGGTTTCGTCCGAGCCAGGCGAAGGTGCGCTCGACCACCCAGCGGCGGGGGAGGAGTTGGAAGCCCTCGGCTTTGTCGGAACGCCTGACGATCTCGAGGGCCCAGATGCCGTTGCCGGCCAGCGCCGCCTCGAGCTTCTCGCCGGCGTAGCCGCCGTCGGCGAAGAGATGGCGCAGCCACGGGAAGCGGTGGCGGATGGCGGCGAGGACGGTCGGGGCGCCGTCGCGGTCCTGGACGTCGGCCGTGTGAACGACGGCGCCGACCAAGAAGCCTTGCGTGTCGGTGACGATGTGGCGCTTGCGGCCGTTGATCTTCTTGGCCGCGTCGAACCCGCGCGGACCGCCGCTCTCGGTGGTCTTGACCGACTGGCTGTCGATCACGCCGGCCGTCGGCGAGGCATCTCGCCCCATCGCCTGTCGCGCCAGCATGACAAGCGCGTGGTTGATGGAGACCCAAAGGCCGCTGTCGCGCCAGCGGTAGAAGTAGTGCTGCACCGTGGTCATCGGCGCGAACAAGCCGGGCGGCAGCATGCGCCAGGGCAGCCCGCCCCGCAGCAGGTAGAGCAGCGCCTCGACGATCTCCCGATAGCTCCACCTCGGCGGCCGCCCCCTCCCAGACCGTGCCGGAAGCAGCGGCTCCAGCACTGCCCATTCCGCGTCCGTCAAGTCGCTTGGCAAACGCAGCCCCTCCCGGGCATGTTGCTCGCTGGTGATATCAGTCCACATGGCGATCACTTCCGATGCTTCGCAACACCGGTGGAATCACAAGGCACTGATATCACTCAACTTATTTTTCGGTCAGGCTCATAGAGATGAAATCCGTGATCATCGCGTTCGCACTCATGCTCGCCTCCGTGCCGGCCGCCCATGCAGAAGGAAATGTCATGCCGCAGTTGGCCGATGAGAGTCGCGCGTTGGCGCCCTCGGGCGATATCGAAACCGCGCGCGTGATCACCACCGTCTCATCGATCCCGCTGGCTATCGACCTTGCGGCCTATTCCCTGGCAGAGCGCGCCTTCGCGCCGCAGATCGTCATCGACTACACGTCCCTTTGGGGAGGGCAGCCTGCGACGATGACGCCGGCGGAGCTCATGACCGCCTGGCGCGCGATCGTGCCCGGGTTCGACGCAACCTGGCATCAGCTGTCGGAGGTGCAGGCGGACGTCACCGGAGAAGAGGCCACCGCACGCGCGTTCGTGGACGGCCGGCACTGGATCGGAGAGCAGCTCTGGCGGCCGGTAGGCGAATACCATTGGCGCCTGCAAAAGCAGGACGGTCATTGGAAAGTCACGCATATGACGTTTCTGATGACCGAAGAGATCGGAGACCGAGGCTTGGCACAGCAGGCCATGGAACGCGCTGCCGCAAGGCAGTGATGCGCCCACCCACGCTGAAAGTTTCATCGGTGTCTGAGCCTGCCCCGTACGACACCGTCGCGGATCCAAAGCCGGCGCCAGGGCATGGCGGCTCGACCGCCGCGCTTGATGCCATTGAGCGGGCCGAGCGCGCGGGATACCGACTGCTTCTCATCGCCCGGTCAATCGTTCTCTCTCTGGTTCTGGCGTGGTTGCTGTACGGCTTTGCGCTATCGGGCAATCCAGTGGGACCGACAGCAGCCGCGGCATCTCTTCTGCTGGGCATCGCCGAACTGTCTTCCGTGGGGACGCGCCACGAGCGACGCTGGCGGCGCTACGGACTCGTCGTACTTGATGTCGCCAGCATCGCCTCCGCGGCAGTCTTCGTGCCGCTGCTCGAGGGCCAGGACGTGCCCCAGCACTTCGTCTTCCGAGCCTATGGCTTCGAGGCTCTCTGGCTCGTCATCGTGATGACGACGCTCGTGCTGCAACCAAGACTGACGGTCGTCGCAGCGCTCCTGGCCGCCTGCGCAGTCGGGGCGGTTTATTTCGCCGTGAGCTGGCCGATGATGCGAATCCTCAGCTGGTCCGATCTACCGCAAGGCGCCACGGCGGCCGATTACATCAATCTCCTGCTGTCACCCGACTTCATTGGTGCCGGCAACCGGATCCAGGAGGCAGCCGCCATGTGTCTGGGCGGCGGAGTTCTGGCCTACGCCGTCCAACGCGCACGTCGCGTCGTGTTCGCGTTGGCCGAGGCGGACGATCGTCGCCGGCGCATCGAGCGCGCCTTTGGGCAGCACGTGCCGGACTGGGTGGTGCGCCACCTGATCGACGATCCCGCGTCGCTGACCCCCTCGGTGCACGAGGCGTCTGTCCTGTTCATGGACGTCGAGAACTTCACTGCCTTCTCGGCGGGGCGCGATCCGCTGCAGGTGATGACCCGTCTCGACGCTCTGCTGAATGCGACCTCCAGCCTCGTCGCCCGGCGTGGAGGGATCGTGGTGAGCTACGGAGGTGACAGCATGCTGGCGGTGTTCGGGGGCCCCGGCGCGCCGGCGGATCACGCTGATCGTGGCTTCCTCACTGCGCGCGACATCCTCGCCGGGCACGACAAGCACCCCTTGCGTTTAAGGATCGGGCTCGCGACTGGCGAGGTCGCGTCCGGCATCGTCGGTGGCACCGCCCGAAGGAGCTTCACGTTCTACGGCGAGACGGTGAACCTCGCTCAGCGGCTGGAGCAGGCCTGCAAGATCACGGGGACGCGCCTCCTGATGTCGGCGGAGACATATGCCGCTCTGCGATCAGCGGACCTCAGGCATTCACTGTTGCCGATCGAGATCCCCGCGACAGCCAGCGCTCCGAAGAGACATCTCTGGACCCTGCGTGGCGCGACGGCATGAAGTGGGGACAAGACCAGGACGGCAGGTCACCAAGCTCCGCCGTCACTGATAGTCGAATAGACTCATAACTTTGGATAAAGGTTAGTGACTCCGTAGGAGTGTGTTCAAAAGTCGATTGTACTTGTAGCGCCGAGACCATTGCGTAGTGTTTCGTCAATGAGAAACGTCTCTGAAAATCGCAACGGCCTGGCCACCAACGCCCTGCGCCCCGAGTTGATGAGCGACGCCGAGCGGCTCGACAACGCCGCCCGGCTTCTGGCCAGCGCTTCGACGCCAGACGATTGAGGCGATGTTGAGCTCGAGATCCTGGCGTGCGACCTTGAAGATGGGCCGCACCGCCTCGGAGAGCGCCGCCAACCTCGCCCATTGTTCCTTCTTCAAACGAGCGCTCCTTACGCCGCCACGCGAGCCGCTATCATCTCGCTCAAATGCGAGTTTCGGGCGCGAAGGAAGGCGGCGAGCCGCGCGCGGTAGTCGGGCGCGACGGCACCAGCGACGGACGGGCGCTCGGCGAGCGCCGCCCGCCAGTTCGTCACTCTTGCCAGTCCGTCCATGAGCTTCACGTCCGCGAGCGCCTCGAAGGCATCGAGGTAGCGGAAGACCGGTCCGAAGGCGGCGTCCACGAGGCCAAAGCGGTCCCCCGCGAACCACGGTCCCGTGAACGCCACTTCGGCCTGTGTGAATCGGCGTCGGAGCGCCTCCTCCCTGACACCGAAGGCGGCCGCGTCGGGGGCGCCGTATAGTGCCGCGATGTCGGCCAGCGTGCCCGAGGCGAACTCGACCCAGGCTCTGGCCTTTGCCCGGGCGACGGGATCTGCCGGCAATAGCGGCGATGAGGAGATTTCATCGAGATACTGGCAGATCGCCGCGCTCTCGAAAAGCACGTGCTCTGAGCCGGCCCCATCCGTAACCCTCAGCAAAGGCACCTTACCGGTGGGCGAGATGCTTAAGAACCAACGCGGCTTTGCCGAAAGGTCGATGGTGGTGCGCTTGAACGCGATGCCCTGCTCGGTCGCGACGATGACGGCGCGCTGGACGTAAGGGCAGAGGTGGTGGCTGACCAGTTGAAGGTTCCCGGGCATTGCACGTCTCCAGACGGTTTACGCTGTCGTGGTGGCAGCGCGGACGGCCGGCAGCCGTGACGGCGCGAGCGCGAAAGCGCCGTCGCCGAGGAGAACCTGCACACCGGCGAGCAAGCTCAGATAGAGCGGGTATTCCCAGCCTCCATTTGTGTAGCCGAACATCCATCCATTGCCTGCATGCGCCCAGGTCGCGCCTGCGAGGATGGGCAGGAGCGCGAGAGCGACCCAACGCGCCTGAATACCGAGAACGAGCATGATCCCACCGGCCGCTTCCGCGGCGAAGACAACGTAGGAAAGCCAAGCGGGCAGACCGATACTGGTGAAGAATTGCGCGGTACCGGGCAGCGTGAAGATGAAGAGCTTCAGCACCAGGCTGTGAGCGAGGAACATGCTTCCGAGGGCGACGCGGAGGAGGGTGGCGGCGAGCTCGTTTAGGCGGGCCTGGTCGGGCATGGGTGTCTCCGTCGATGCAGATGCATAAAGATTGATGCATCTGCATCGAGCCGTCAAGGTTGATGCCTATGCATCGATCGCCTATGTTGGTGATGTGTCTGAACCGTCCGAAGCAGCTGTGCTCGCTTGGGCGCGGCTTGTCCGCGCGCACCAGGCTGCACTCTCCGCCGTCGAAACAGCGCTCAAGGCGGCCGGCCACCCACCGCTTGAGTGGTACGACGTACTCTTGGAATTGGAGCGCGCCGGCCCGCTGCGCCCGCGCGACCTGCAGGCACGGCTGCTGCTCGCCCAATCGAACCTGTCACGACTGCTCGATCGCATGGCTACCGCCGGTGCTATCGAGCGGCGATCGTGCGACGACGACGGCCGGGGACATCTCGTCTTGGCGACCGTTGCCGGCCACGCGTTACGCCGCCGCATGTGGCCGGCCTATGCAGGTGCCATCGAAATCGCAGTCGGAAGAAGGCTCAAGGACGACGAGGCTGCATTGCTGGCCGGCCTGCTCGCTCGAATGATCGAGCCCGATGGAGCAGCTCGCCTGCGCTCTAACCTTGCTTAGAAATCTAGGGCGCTTCGGCTTCGACAGTAAATATTCGCGAACGCAGTTGTCCACAAACGTGGATGTGCGTTGAGGTAAGTATGATCAAACTGAATTGAATCGGCCGAGCAATTTCACTTGTAGTGACAGAGAAGATGCGTAGCGTTTGCTTCATGCGAAGCGCTCTTGATCTCCATTGCAGCCCACCCGGCCCGAACGCCCTGCGCCCGAGCACGAAGAGCGACGCCGAGCGGCTCGACGAGGCCGCCGGGCTGCTCGCCCTCGCCATGGTGCGCATCCGCCAGCGCCGCGACGGTGTGTCCACGGCACGACCTCGCGACGGTGGAGAGAGTTGCCTTCACTTCGTTCGCGACCAGAGCGGTCATGTCGACCCGCAGTCGACGGAGACCGACCATGGATGACCCCATACTGGCGCGCCTCGCCGCCATCAAGACTACGCCCACGCCTGAGCTGAAGACGATGTGGCGCGAGCTCTATGGTGTGGAGGCGCCGCCCTACAATCGCCGCTACCTCGAAAGCCGCCTCGCGTATCGCATCCAGGAACTCGCCTATGGCGGACTGAAGCCCGAGACCGTGAAGCGCCTCGATGCCCTCGCCCGCAACGTCGAGGACATGAATCCGAAGACCCGTCGCATCCGCAACGACCGCAAGCCGATCGCCGGCACGCGGCTGCTGCGGGAGTTCCAGGGCGTCGAGCACACCGTGACGGTGACGATCGAGGGCTTCGAGTACCGGGGTCGGCCGTACAAGTCGCTCCCGGCGATCGCCACTGCGATCACCGGGGTGAAGTGGAACGGATGGGTGTTCTTCGGCCTGAAGAGCGCGGGGAGGGGAGCATGAGCCGGAGTGCATCCGCCGCTCATCCCGCCCGGAAGGTCGTGCAGAAGGTCCGCTGTGCGATCTACACCCGCAAGTCGTCCGAGGAAGGCCTCGAGATGGAGTTCAACAGCCTCGACGCCCAGCGCGAGGCCTGTGCGGCCTATGTCGTGAGCCAGAAGGCTGAGGGCTGGATCGCCGTCCCTGACCGCTACGACGACGGCGGCATCTCCGGTGGCACGCTCGAGCGCCCGGCGCTGAAGCGCCTTATCGCCGATATCGAGCTCGGGAAGGTCGACGTCGTAGTGGTCTACAAGATTGACCGCCTGTCGCGCTCGCTGATGGATTTTGCCAAGCTGGTCGACGTGTTCGAGCGGCGCGGCGTCACCTTCGTCAGCGTCACGCAGTCGTTCAACACCACCACCTCGATGGGGCGGCTGACGCTGAACGTGCTGCTCTCCTTGGCCCAGTTCGAGCGGGAGGTGATCGGCGAGCGTATCCGCGACAAGGTCGCGGCATCCCGGAAGAAGGGGATGTGGATGGGCGGCTCCGTGCCGTTCGGCTACCGGGTGGAGAACCGCAAGCTCCTCATCCACGAGGACGAGGCGACGTCGGTCCGCGTGATCTTCGACCGCTTCGTGAAACTCGGCTCGATCAAGCTGCTGATGCGGGAACTGGCGGCAGCAGGAATCCGCAGCCGTCGTGGTCATCACCTGGACAAGGGCACGCTCTACAAGCTGCTCAACAACCGGGTGTACGTCGGTGACGCCGTCCACAAGGGCGTCGCCTATCCCGGCGAGCACGAGGAGATCATCGGCCCCGACCTCTGGAGCCGTGTCCACGCCATCATGGGCGAGAGCCCGCGCACGCGGGCGAACAAGACCCGGCTCTCCGGCCCCTCGCTGCTCCGCGGGCTGATCTTCTCGCCGAACGGTGACGCGATGTCGCCGGGCCATACCCGCAAGGGCGACCGGCTCTACCGCTACTACGTCACGCAGTCGGTGCTGAACCGCGGGCCGGAGACCTGCCCGGTGCGGCGGCTGCCGGCTGCCGAGATCGAAGCCGCCGTGGTGGAGCAGCTGCGCGGACTGTTGCGCGCGCCAGAGCTGATCGTCCGGACGTGGATGGCGGCGAGGGAGCACGACGATCGCGTCACCGAGGCGGACGTCCGTAAGGCCTTCGAGCGCCTCGATCCAACCTGGGACGAACTGTTCCCGGCCGAGCAGGCGCGCCTTGTCCAGCTGCTGGTCGAGCGCGTCGATGTGAAGACGGACGGCATTGCAATACGGCTCCGCACCGGCGGTCTGACGGCACTGCTCGCGGAACTGCGGTCGCCCACCGACAGGCGGGAGGCAGCCTGATGGCCGGGGCTGCGATCCATCACGATGCGGGCTCGCTGACCGTCACCGTGCCGATGACGTTCAGGAAGCGGGGAGGGCGGAAACTCGTGATCTCCCCAGCCGGCGCTGACGCGTGGGCTCCGCCGCGGGCGCGCCTTGACAATGCGATGGTGAAGGCGCTCGCGCGGGCACATCGATGGCAGAGGATGCTCGACGCTGGCCGCTACCAGACGGTGCGGGATCTCGCGGCGGCGGAGAACATCAACCCGTCCTACGTCGCCCGCGCGCTACGCCTGACGCTGCTCGCACCCCACATTGTCGAGGCGATTCTGGATGGGAGGCATGATCCCGAGCGGGTGACGCTAGAGCGCCTGATGGAGCCGTTCTCGGTGGTATGGGCCCAACAGGATCGTTGAGCTGAGCGGAAAGGCCGCTCTGCGCCCCCATGCCGGACGATCAGGCGAACTTTTCCGCTGCCTAGTAGCGGACGTTGGCGCCAAACTGCGGAGACGACAACTTCGCGCCGCCATTTTGGACATAGGGCGCATCGGGATGCTGGACGAGTTACCGAGTGGACAATCCGCTCATAGTGTACGCACATGCGCCATTGGGCTTCCGCGCCATTCAGGCAATCTGTCCCCGAGCCCGAGTGCATTTCAGCAGGGGGCCTCAAATATCTCTGAATATCTCCGTGAAGATTTCCGCGAGTTCCACCTCACGTCCCGCGGCCAAAGATGCGCTGAGGCCGGTCGCGATCACAGCGTCCGTCACAAGCTCACATGCGCCCAGTGCCTTTTCCGGTTTGGAACAATTCCCCGGGGTGCTCTCCGGATAGTAATCCTCGATCGCTCCTTTCGAGAGAATACACACCCCCAGAGCGCACATGCCGTCAAGCACCGGCACGAGCAGCGAGCGCGCCTGATCGTCTTCGCGGCAAACCTTCACTCTGGCGATATCCTGCTCCCAAATAAAAAGGTTATCAATGTACTGCAGTGTGCCATCGTCGATCGACTGTGTTTCTTTCATATGCCTGAAGGCGGCCTTAGCGGCGTTATGGCGATCGCGCCAACTGTTCTGATGGATTCTGTCCTTGATTTGCCGAAGGCTCGGTTCGGCTTTGATACCCAGCGCAACAGCGCGCGCATCGATATGTTGGAGAACATCTCCCCGCATCTGAGTCAATGGAGCCGTGGTCCCTAGATGCTGAAAGCCATCGAAGAGCGCATCAAGATCCGCGACGATCTTCACTTCAATTCCAAAGATATCGAAAAACCGCCGAAACTTCGAAAAGTTACCTTTTCCAGATACGCGCACAAGCGCTATGTTTTTACGGTCGAAATCCCACTCGGCATTTAGCATCTTCGCGACATGCTTGCAGTAGGCATCGTCCGACTCCCCTTCAAACAGAACGACCCGGCGGCTGAAGAATGCCGCATCGGCATTTTCGAAGCGGGCCATTCGGAAAACCTCGGCATTTGCCGGATCGAGGGCGAACTCAACGGGATGTAGCACACCAACCGGTTTTGGAGTGGCGGGCGCCTTTTCAACCCGCACAAAAGCCGCCGTCACCCCCGGGGCAAAGAACAGAGGCGAATGCGTCGTGACAACGACTTGATGCGCAGACGCAATGCGGCCAAGTGTATTGAAAAGCACGCGCTGCGACTTGGGGTGGAGGTAGAGCTCTGGCTCTTCGAACAGAAAGATCAAAGGGCGCGGCGTAGGCTGATCCTCACCCGCTTCCGCGGTCGCCCGTCCAAGATGACTAACGTAGGTCTGCAGCAAGGCGAATGTCAGCGAGCGCTTGATGCCGTCCCCTTTGTTGTCGATTAAATCCCGCGAACCGTCGTCGATGAAAATCTGAGCCGCGTTGAGGATGGTTTTCAACTCGGGAGGAGGGATATGCAATTCAACTTTAACTTGGGGGAAATTCTCGCTCAGGAACGTTTCCACCGTTGACTCTAACGCCCGCACCTTCTCATGCCGTCCGTCGACGATTTCCTCCCCTTGAACAATGCGATTGAGGCGCCCGTCGAGGGCCTGAAATGTCTGGTGAATTTCCGCAAGATCGGGCGTCATGTCTTCTAGAAGCAGACCCAGCAAGCGGCCGAAAGGAGTCGATTGAGCAGCTTTAAGGTCGTCTGTAAGGTTCTTCACCGCCGGGATGTAAATCGGCTCCGGCAGCAAATTGGTGATGGACGTGCTCATTCCCGTGGGCAATGGAGCAGGAACAAGCTGAAATTGACCGGCGGGCAACCGACCGATCTGTTCCGCGAGATAACTCTTAGCTTGCCCAATATTGAGAGTTTCCGGCGCCTCACTCGCAAATTCGGGGTATGCGGTCACAAGGGCCCGGCGCACGGCCGCTCCCGTCATTCCTTTCAGCGCGTCGGAAATTGCATCGTCCCGATAGCGAGGCTCGGTTGGCGTAAGCCGCTGCGTAGTGACGTCGCATTTCTCGCCGGGACGATATCTAACGGCAATCGAAAACTCGCCGTTCAACACAAGCGGGGCGATCTTCGCGACTTGCTCGGGCGTCAATCGCGAAAGATCGGCGGGCAACACACCGTCGAAGTGCAGACCAATTTCGACTGCCGTCGCGCGGTCGTAAAAAAGGTCATCTGAAAGCTGCGTTGGCCGGTTTAGCCCAATTACAATTGCTTGAAGTACGGTCGATTTTCCCGAATTGTTCTCACCGACCAGACAACCAAAATGCGTTGGATTGAAACTTGCCTCCCTGAAACCTTTGAAGTTCTTGATTCTTACGGTCTTTAGCCGCATGACTCCCTCACTTATTGTATCATGCTATCTGTCTACGCTAAGAAGCAAGCATACAGCACCAGGACCGAAAAATACAGCTCTCGGCTACCACAGACGGCCTGCCCTGCCGGAACAGTGGTGCCGCGCCTGAATTTGGGGCGAAGGGGTCAACGATCGTTCCAGTAGTGCGAGCAGAAAGAGACCGACGGTTGGCTAACAACAACCGCCTTCACCTACGCTCCGGCGTGTCCGCTATCACTGTCCACGTGCCAGAACCGGACAGCCCGCACTCGGCCCCGTTTCGGACGGATGACTCGCATCATCAGGATGCCCGTAAGAGGACCTTCCAGTGCTCCAAAGGGTCATGATCTACTCCTCGCCCGCGACGCTTGCCGGCGGGCGAATTGCGGGCGAGCCTACTAGCAGGCTGTTGAAGAAGTCGCTCGTCCCAGCTGCCTCGACGTGATTCAATCCACCTGTTTGGTCAGGGAGGGTCGAGTTGCGCGGGTCGGACGAGAGGACGGGGGCGCTGTTCAGCTACGTCGACCTCGAGGTGCGGGTTCCGGCGGGGCATCCGCTGCGGGCGATCCGGTCGTTGGTGAACGAGGCGCTTTCTGCGATGGCCGGCGACCTCTCGGCGCTCTACTCGGGCCTCGGCCGGCCGTCGATCGCGCCTGAGAAGCTGCTGCGGGCGATGCTGCTGTAGGCCTTCTATTCGATCCGCTCGGAGCGCCAGCTGATGGAGCGGCTGGAGTTCGATCTCTTGTTCC
>JAESGX010000560.1_pt1 | contig 12437 bp, 3 predicted proteins | sample 9269801 | NCBI WGS metagenome assembly JAESGX01 (sample SAMN16773122, study PRJNA677054) | algae metagenome | isolation source: Pleurocapsa minor GSE-CHR-MK-17-07R and co-occurring heterotrophs from wet... | place: USA: Lower Calf Creek Falls, Grand Staircase Escalante National Monument, UT ... | reverse complement strand
CCGCTGCGTGGAGATGGCCAATTATGCAGCGTTCGATGAGGATCCAACCACTCGCAGAAAGGATCTTCTTCGCCTCAAGGCGCATTTTGAGAGCTACATGGCACTCTCGTCAGAGCTAGCCCACCTCATACCTGCGCCCCGCGCTCCACCAAGAGATTGGGTGCACGCTGTGGAAACCTACTTTTCGCAACTCGACGGCTGGACCAGCCGCCCCCTTCGTGTTGGTCGCCCGATCGATCCGAAGGGCCCAATGACGTTGTTGCCCCACCTCTTGGCAATCTTCTTCTTATGGTTTGGACAGCCGCCCAAATCGACCACGGGAAGAGATGGCGCTGGCGAAGATGGATCAACGGCACGCTTTTTGTTGGCTGTGTTTAAATGTGTGAACACCCGTCTTCTCGAAGCAGGCCTTTCCAAGAGTGTGGGGAACGCTGCCAGACTTCGGAGTCTTCAGTGGGACCAGAAGTCCGCAGTAGCGCAGCAGAAGGCGATAGAGCGAGCATTGAAGGCCTTACCTCCTTCGGACGGAGAGGAAGACGCGCAGCTCGGTCATGGCGCATCGCACCCCAAAGGTCTGGTCTATTGGGAGGCTTTGACGAAGTATTACGCAAGCATTGGCGGGATTTCCGTCTAGCGACTTAACCATCGTTACCGTGGACCTTTTGTCGTTAGTTCAAGCAGTGCCAGTCTGCCATTGGAGGTTCAGGGCCACTTCTGGCCGTCCCTGCACCTGGAGATTCCAATGGTTAAACAGCTGAAAAAGCTCACGAGTTCGACGGCTTTGCAATTGGCTGCCGACGAAACGTCGGTCTGCCAAGCTCGTCCTTGGGAGAGCTGCCCGCCTACTGGCCGTATGCTCCGCCCCGTAGATGTCCTTGATCGCAGTGGTCTCAGCAAGTCCCAAGTCTATGCCTTGATCGCGGAGGGTGCCTTCCCCCCGTTTATCAAGTTGAGTGCTCGGGCTTCCGCAATGCCTGAAGCTTGGCTCGACTGCTTCATCGCCCATAAAGTCCGCTCTGCATTGCAGCAGCGTTCGTAGCGCACAGCTTTTCCAAGGATGGGTAAAGCGATGAGCAGAAACGACAGGCATATAGTTCGGTTTGCGTCCGGCACGGGTGCGAGTTTCGGCAAGGCCAAGAACGAGACGCTCACATGGAAGCAGTTCAAGGCCCTGTTCCTGCGGCCTATGACGACCAGCGAACGCCTGAAGGACTATCTGAAGCTCCCGGACAATGAGCAACTGCATCTGAAAGCTTCAAACGGCTGGATATACCGCACGCAGGTCGTCATCGGTGATCGCGGGATGCGCCGGAACCGAAACTCCGGGATGCCATCCGATTTGATCACTCTCGACTTCGACTATGCCACCCCTGAGTTCTTTGATGACATCATCAATGGCCGGATCGAGACAGAGTTCGAGTATTTCATCCACACGTCGCGCCGCCACACCGAAGAGAAGCCCCGCTTCCGGATGTTCATCCCGGTCAACAAGGCGATCCCCAACGACATTTACCCGGCCGTGAGCCGCATCTTCGCCCGCAAGATCGACCCGGCGATGGAGTTCGTCGATAAGGTCTCTTTCCGCCCGGCGCAGATGATGTTCAAGCCGACCTGTTCCAAGGACGGCGATTTTGTCTTCTGGGAGAACCAAGGCGAACTGCTCGATTGGTCGGAGATGCTGGACGTCTTCGAGGCGACCGAGGCCGACTGGCGCAACCTCGACAATCTGCCCAAGGTGCCCGGCGAACATCTGCGCGAGTCCGCAGAGAAGGCCGAGGTCCCGACCGACAAGCTGGGCGTGGTCGGCGACTTCTGCCGGGCCTACGACATCCACGAGGCCATCGCCACCTTCCTGCCGGATCGCTACGCGCCGTCCGACGACATGGGCGGCAAGGCCCGCTACACCTACCTGCTGGGCACGACGACCAACGGGGCCGAGGTGCAGGACGACGGGCTCTTCCTCTATTCGCACCACGGCAGCGACCCCTGCGCCGACATGCTGGTGAACGCCTTCGATCTCGTCCGCATCCACCTCCACGGGGACAAGGACAAGGAAGACGACTTCGACAAGCCGATCACGAAGCGCCCCTCTTACCTTCAGATGGTCGAGTTCATCCAGAACGACGACCGCTACCGCGCTCAGGTGGTCAAGAGCCGCTACGACATGGACGCGATGGAGGAAGACTTCACCGACGATATGGTCGAAGTCGAATATGTGGACGAGACCGAAGACCTCGACTCGGACGAAGAGGCCGAGATCGAAGCCCTCGTCGGCAAGCCCGCCAAGGCCATCAAGCGCGACACCGAAGGTGCCCCGATCAGCCCGGTCAAAGCGAAGCGCAAGCGCCGCCCGCCGCCGCCGGAGGGCTGGGTCAGCACGCTCGACATGACCCTCGACGGCAACATCATCTCGAACGCCCCCAACATCGCCCAGATCATCCAGAACGACCCCCGGCTCCGCAACTGCGTCGAATACAACGAGTTCATGGGCAGGGTCGTCAGCCGGGAACCGATCAAGACCCGGCTGAGCTATGTGGCGCAGGCCGTCGTCCGCGATCCGATCAACGGCACGCCTCTGGAAGACCGGAACTACTTCGCCGTCAAGATGATCCTGCAAGCCCCCAACGGGCCGGGCAAGCCGGGCTACGGGCTCAGAACCGTCACCGACGCGGACCTCTATGGGGCCGTCGATAACGCGGCCGCGACATGCTCCTTTAACCCAATCGTGGAATTTCTGCGGTCGGGAAAGCATGACGGTGTGGCGAGAGCCGAGTCGATGTTCATCGCATACTGCGGATGCCCGGACACTCCCTACTACCGGGAGGCCGCGCTGAAGTTCCTGCTGGGGGCCGTGGCCCGCGCATTCGAGCCCGGGTGCAAGTTCGACTTCGCGCCGATCTTCGCCGGGGCGCAGGGCAAGCGCAAATCCACCATGATCAACATTCTGGCGAAGTCATGGTATGGCGAACTGAAGGCCGACTTCTCGAACGAGGCCAAGCTGATCGAATCCATGCAGAACTGCTGGATCATGGAGATGCCGGAACTGTCCTCCATCGGGCGCAGCCGGATCGAAGACATCAAGGCGTTTCTTTCTGCCAAGTCCTCGACCGCCCGCCTTGCGTGGGCCCGGACGCCGAAGGTCTTCCCCCGGCAGTGCGTCTTTGTCGGATCGACCAACGACGACCAATACCTGATCGACTCCACGGGCAACCGTCGCTGGTGGCCGATCCCGGTCGAGGTCGATCAGATCGACACCGACAAGCTGGCGTTGGAAGTAGATCAGATATGGGCCGAGGCCGTGGTCCTCTATGATCAGATGCGCGCAGAACAGCCCGTGGGCGACCTGCCGCTCTACCTGACCCACCCAGAGTCCATAGCCGAGGCAAACCGCTTGCAAGAGGCCGCACGCATCCAGACCGAGAGCGACGGATACGCCGAACTGATCGCCGACTGGCTGGACAAGCTCGTGCCTCCGGCCGGGTTCGACGACTTCGACGACGCAATGGGCTCACCGAAGATGCAGCACCGCCGCCGCGTGACCGTCATGGAAATCTGGAAAGAAGCGATGAACATGGGCGACAAGCACACCATCGCAGACTCCCGGGCAATCACCAAGGCGCTGAAGCTCAACGGGTGGGTGGACGGCTCTTCGGGTAAAGATGAAAACCGGAAGAGCTTCAGATACTACGTGCCGGGGCCTGAAGTTCTCGCCAGATGGAAAGCGGCGGAAGAGGGCGACGACCTGATCTGATCCCCAGAATTTTACCAGAAAGAGCCCGGTCGAAAGATCGGGCCTTCTCTTTTCCAGAACGGGTAATTCGTGGGGACAGTTTTACCAGAATTGAACCGCTTGTCTACTGAAGGGGCGAAAACTCAGTGGACACGTTTTTCTCAACAAAATAAGGCCCAAAATGGGGCTTGTCCACCAGTCCACTGTCTACTGTCGATTTCCCCTATACCTTACCGGGAGGATTTACCAAACCGTGTTTTGGAAAATGGGACTTATCTTGCGGCCTTCTCCAATACCTTACTTTTCTTCAGTAGACACAGTAGACCAGTAGACATACAGCAATATCAAAGGCTTACGTGTCTACTGACGTGTCTACTGACGTGTCTACTGAAGGAAGCTGCGGTAAATCTAGGTAAATGGTGGTAATTCTACTTTATTCTGGGAGATGCCCGAAATAGGGTCAACAATGCTGACCTTCTGGGAAAAATTCGGTAAACCGGGGCTCAGCGCACCCCCCGGAGCCCCCAGAAGCGGGGAAGGACCCAAGCGGCATTACTACCAATTACCCCACGGCCCTCAGATGGCAGCGCGACCCCTTCCCCGCCTTGGGTCATGTGTCCCCACCATTTACCGAAGGCGGGGACGCCGCCGAAGCAATCGAAAGACGCGCCCCCATGCCCGGTCCTGTGCTGCAAGGGGCGGGCCTGTCCGACTGTCGTCTGGACTTCGCCAGTTCCGCAGATGGCTGAATCCGATGGCGCACAGGTCAATTTATTGAAAACACGAACTCCGGCAGAACTGTCTCCCACTCTTCATGCTTGATGTGGCGGTGGTAGGCTTCATCGCTATCCGCTTTGCGCCAGCGCACGATGGCGCCCACTTTCCCGGATGCAAGTCGCGCGCCTGGGGGCGGCGCCCAGCTCGAGGCCATGCGGCCCAGCGCCCGGCGATTAGCGTCGACGATGAGCCATTTGCCGTCGCGATGGTCCAACGTGACAGGATCATCAACCTTTGCTGCCGCGATAGCGGCATGGGTCAGGTTGTCGGGGGCAAGACGGCCCGCGAAGGAGAGGTCGACCATGGTCATGTCTGGCAGCTGATATTGTTCGGGTTCTGGCAGGTCGAGCTTTGCAGGGGTCTCGACCTTACGCAGGACTTCGGACTCACTGTCCGCTCGTACGAAGGCGTGAGCGCCGTTGGTTACCACGGCAAGGCTGCGGCGCGCACGGGTCATAGCGACGTAGAAAAGACGGCGGGGGGCTTCACCGTCTTCGCCCGAAGAAAGGGTCTGCCACCCGCCGTTAAGGATGATCACGTGGTCGAACTCGAGACCCTTGGAACGGTGTGCCGTCAGCAGCAGAAGCCCACGCTGTGTGGTGCGGACGTCCTGTGCCCATTCCGCAAGCCAGTCGATGGCGTCTGGAACGGGCATGGCCTTTCGGCCGAGTTCACGCGCGAGATCGGCTACGCCTTCGGCGATGAGGTCGATCCAGCGGCTGGCGGGCTGTTCGTTGAGGGTTTCAAGAATGGTTTGGATGGTGAGCATCTCCGGTGTGCGTTTGCGGAGGCCGGCAACTAGCCTCTGCATCTCGCGCAGGCGCCAGATGCTGGGGAGTTTCTCATTTGCCATCTCAACAGGAATGCCCTGTCTTTCGGCATAGGCGCGGACCGGGCCAAGCCGCTTCCAGTCACGGGAAATGATCGCGGTGCGAGCCCAGCTGAAATCAGGGTCAAGGCGCGATAGGCGGACGAGTTCGTCTACGGCCGCCACTGCCTGCGCCAGGTCGTCGCCTGCAACGTCCAGAAACTGAACGCGCCCCTGACCAACAGGGTCGTATTGCGCCATCGCACCGCCGCCGGGGTCAAGGCTGCGCATCTTGTCCACCATGATCGAGTGCCCGGCCTTCATCCGGTCGCGGGCTGGTTCGATGACTTGATTTGCGGCGTCGATGATGTGGCGGGTAGAGCGGTAGTTCTCGGTCAGGAACTTGGGCTTTGCGCGGTAATCCTCTTCAAAGCGGCGAATGAAGGAAATTGATGCACCGGTAAATGCGTAGATGTTCTGATCGTCGTCGCCTACGGCGAAGAGGCTGAGCCGCTGGTCGGGATCTTCGAGCGATCGGCCGGCAACGGCGGCGATCAGAGCGTATTCTTCGGGGCCGATGTCCTGATACTCATCCACAAGGATCCAGCGGTAACCCTGGATCAACGCTTCACGCTGTGCCTCAGCTTCGGACTTGCTCAGCCCATCGCCGTTGATCAAGCGGACGGCCTCGACCAGTATTTCGTCGAAGTTGCGACTTTCCGTTGGGCCATTCGCGAAGCTGGCCCCGACGAGACGCATAGCCAGGGCATGGCAGGTCGAAACCGTCACGCGATAGGCATCTTCAGCGACTAGGGTCCGCAACCGAGCGCGGATTTCTGCGGCTGCATGTCGGTTGTAAGTAAGGACCAGGATGCCGCGCGGGTCTTCGCGCTTGACCCGCAGCAGATAGGCTATTCGATGCACCAGCACGCGCGTCTTTCCTGAGCCAGGACCAGCGAGAACGAGGACATTGGTTTCCTCGCGATCATCCGCGACGATGTCCTGCTGAACAGGGTTGCTCAGGTCTTCAACGATCTGTTTCCAGGCACGTCCGGTGGTCTGACGGCGGATTTCAACGTTCCGGCCTGGCAGCCAGCGGAGAAGGAAACGGTCCTGATCGAGGGCGAAGTAATCCTTCGCCAGCTCTTGCGCCTTGTCTATGTCCTTTAGGCCAGTCTCGGCGTAGGCAGCCATCACATGGGTCTGCACTGTCTGTTCGCGATAATGCTCTTCCAGCGGCAGGTAGTCCTTCTTGGTGAATCCTGCGCGTCCGGAGTTCAGATGAACGGTCATCGCCTGCCGGAACACGGTCAGCCCCTTGCCCAGCGTGACCACCTGCTGTTCGTGCAACCATAGGAGCGCGCGTTCCATCAGCTTGGTCATGTCCCGGATGCCCGAGGTTCTAATGAGGGCATCCGAAGTTAGAGCCGAAAGCAGGTCCCCAACGGTCGTGTCGACAAGAATGTCCTTGCCGGTCGTCCGCGCCGGAACCCTTGAGATGAGGAAATCGAGGAGCTTTTCGGCGGCCAGCCAGCGCAGTTCCGCCGTCTGGCTGACAACTCGCCATGACCTTTGCAGGGCCACCTCGACGGTTTTACTGGACATCTTCCGCAGCCGAATGTTGCCCTTGCCCCCATCGCTGTCGCGTCCGTCGCGACTGATGCTACGTAGAAGGCGCTCGAGGATGTGGGGGCTTGGGGCGTCATGACCTTCGCTTCTCAGGACCTGGCTCGTTACGGTCAAGTCAAGGGGCAGACCCATGCCGTCATCAGCGTCGGGGGCCAGTTCGCGCATCCGTGCAATCAGTGCCTTTTCAAGGCCCAGGGCCTTTGCGAGGCGGCTGCGCGACGAGTCTTCCACCCCGACATGGAGGGAGACGGTCACCGCAAGGTCGTTACGCGCGATGCCGAAGGTTTCGAGGTCTGCCATCGCCTTGGCCAGCTCGCGATGCGAGAGGCCGCTAATGCCGGTGAGTTCGTCCGTTGTCACGCCCTGGTCCGGGGCCGTGTTCATCACATGGCGGACGATAGTCAGAAGCTGACGGCGACGGACCTCGGTGATGTCCGGGCCTGCAAGGCGGGTTTCAGCTTCCTCAATCGTGCGCACCAGAAGAGAGGATGGGAAGACCTGCACCCGGTTCTCTTCGCGTGACACGAGAGCGGACTCTTCGAGCCATGCCACTGCGGTCTTGACGCGGGTGTCGTCGGTTGCGCTATCTCGCATGAACTCGTGGTCCTTCTCCTCGCGGACGATCTCGCCTGCAGTCGCCACCACCGTGCCGCGGTTGCGGCCGCGTTCGTCGATGCGGCGCAGGGCCTTGAGGATTGCACCGATCTCGCGCCGTTCAAGGCGCGAGCGGGCAGTGAGGGAGAATTGCCGTTCGATATCGTCGTTGTGGTAGAGCAGGACGCATTCTGCCGGTGCCCGGTCACGCCCGGCGCGGCCCGCCTCCTGCAGGTAGTTTTCCAGCGAGCCGGGAATATCGGCATGGACGACCAGCCGGATGTCGGGCTTGTCGATGCCCATACCGAAGGCGTTGGTCGCGGCGATCACCCGCAGGTCCCCGATGCGGAAGCTTTCTTGCACCGTGTGCTTTTCGTCGGGGGTCAATCCAGCGTGGAAATGCTCAGCGGCGAAGCCCTGGCCCTTAAGGAAGGCGGCCACACGCTCTGTCTCGCCGCGCGTGGCGCAGTATACGACGGCGCCCGATCTTCCCTTGGCGGGCAGGCGTTCGGAGATCACAGTCAAGATGTCGTTGAGCTTTGTCCCCTTGTTCGTTGCCAGTACGGAGAAGGTGAGATTCGTGCGGGTTGCCCCACCATCGAGTAGGCTCATTTCCACGCCGAGCCTTTGGCGGAAATGATCGGTGATCTCCTGCACCACTTCAGGCTTTGCGGTTGCGGTCAGGCAAAGGACAGGCGCCCCTTTCTCGCTACCCGAGAATTCGCGAATAAAGCGGCTGATGTAGCGGTAGTCGGGGCGGAAATCGTGGCCCCATTTCGAGACGCAATGCGCCTCATCCAACACCCAAAGGCCAACCTCGCGCTGTGCTAGCACCGAGCGGACTGAGACGCTGCGAAGCTGTTCCGGGGAGATCAGGAGGATGGAGGCTTGGCCGAGCCGGACGCGATCCAGCGCGTCCTGTCGTTCTGGCATCGAGAGCATGCCGTTGATCGTCACGGCGGAGGAGATACCGGTCCGTTCCATCCCCTGCACCTGATCGGCCATCAGCGCGACGAGCGGGGAGATCACCACGGTCAGCGCGCCCGTCTTGTCATAGAGGCTGAGCGCAGGAACCTGATAGCAGACTGACTTCCCCGTGCCGGTGGGCAGGATGCCGAGGACATTCGTGTGGCTCATGGTCTCGGCAACGATCACCTGTTGCAGCGGGCGACCGGCGCTATCGGTGGGGTGCGGGCGGAAGCCTTCGAAACCGAACCACCGCTTCAGCGCGCCGACGGGATCGTTCATCGTGGCACACCAAGCGCAGGTCGGATCACCGCAGTTGGTGTCGCGCAAGTTGCGGACTAGAAGCGCCGCTTGCGGGAAGGCCGCGCGCACCCATGGCGGCATGACAGACTCGCCGCCTGCGACGGAAATCCAAGCGAGGGCGTATGCCAACGGCCAGCCTGCGCGAGGGTCGGAAATCTGGTCGAGGGTCGGGTTGATCTGTGCGCCACAGGCCTTGCCGTTGAGCAGTTGCCGGATAGCCGAAAGAGCGGTGGCCCGGTCTGGCGCAGGGTCCTTTCGGATATCTCGGAAGACCGCATCGAACCCCTCGGAGCGATCCATGCGGGTGGCGAGATAGTGGTAGGCCAAGAGAGTGTCGGGCGATTGGGCCCCGAGTTCCGTCAGGGCCTTTATCTGGTTTTCGAGCACGTCGAAGACGAGGCGGGCATCCTTCTCAGGATCGTTGACATGCCCGGCCTGAAGGCGGCCGTCGTGGTAGTGCTTGACGAGGTGGTGGTAGGGGTTTCTCGGGAAGGCCAGAGGGTTGAGCCAGAGCGTATCGATAGGCGCGGAGAACTTTGGCGCCAGCCGTGGTCGCGCCGCAAGGAGGTGTTCGATATCATGTTTGAGAATGTTGTGACCGATGATGTGCGGCAGCTTCGCCGCCGCCTTTTCCAGTTGGTCCAGCTTCTGCTTGACGTTTCCGCCTGCGCTTATTACGGCGGGCGTGTTGCCATGGGTCACGGCGGCGAGGTCGAAGAATTCAGCGGTCTTTGGATTGACTTCGAGATCAACAGACAGACAACGTTCCAGCAGAGGTCTTCCGTCCTCGGGCCGTCTTCGTATGAAGTTCAGAAGATCCATCAAATCCAAGGCGTTGTCAGCTACGGAGGAAGCTTAGAGAACCGCTATCGCGACGACAACAGAGCAGGTCTTGGGCCAAAATCAACCTGCGACAAACGATGTTGGATCAAATTTGAGCCTGCCAGAGTGAAAACTCGAAACAATGTAGTGATAAGGTCCTTCCTGCCGTTCGCTGCAATGCCGGACACAAACTGACTGTAGACAACGAAGACGCTCATTTTATTCGCGGATTTGTGTTGCAACCTCTCAGCCTAAGAGGCAATCCAGTTAGTGGTCGAAGGTTTTCTCGAGGATTAAGCAACCGGCCGGTTCCAACCCGTTGCTAGAATCGGCAGAAAGCACCGACACAAATCACCCCTGAAGGTGTGAGCTTTACCTCCGATGTGTCTGACTCGCTTGTGATTGATCTAGCCTCGACCGAAGCTGCGCCAAATGGTTGGACTAACGCTTGCCATTCCCGCTATGAACCTGGCACTGTTCGACAGCCCGCATTCAGTTTTTCCGTGTGTTAGATGTCTCTGACCGGCAACGTTCGCGCTACGCGTGATGGTGATCAATTCCACTATCTCTGGGCAGCCCGACGCTGCTTGCAGCTCCTTTCGGCGCACACTGATCTGATCGGCATTAGCATCGAAGGGGCATCCCCGAAGGAGCGTGCAGATGAGTCTCCAGCAATCGAAGGCGAGGAGGTTATCGATGTTGCTGAGTACTTCGGCAGCGAGGAGCTAAGAAACGCTCGATTGGTACGTTACATGCAGCTCAAGCATTCGACGCGGCATGCAACCGAGCCTTGGACGGCAAGTGGCCTCGAGAAGACCATTCGGGGCTTCGCCAAGCGCTACAGAAAGCTTCTGGAAACCTCAGCTGCCGACGAGCTCGCGGCGAAGCTCGAGTTTTGGTTTGTAACCAACCGCCCTATTGGCACGGACTTCGTTGAAGCAGTGGTCGATGCCGCAGCTAAAGCATTGCCTCGGCGTCCCCGGGAATTGAAGAAGCTTGAAAGGTTCACGGGCCTAAACGGAAACGAGCTTGCAGACTTTTCCAAGTTGCTGCACTTCGAAGGCCGGCAGGATGACTATTGGGAGCAGCGCAACATCCTTTCTCAGGAGGTGCGTGGTTACCTTGCGGGCGCCGATGTTGACGGGCCCTTGCAACTGAATGAGCTGGTGAAACGCCGAGCCTTGTCGGAAGGAGAACAAAACCCAACAATCACGAAGAAGGATGTTGAGCGGGCCCTGAATACTGATGAGACGCTGCTCTTCCCAGCTCCGTGCCGAATCAAGAACTTTGATGAGGCAGTGCCTCGGGCCCAGGAGTCTTTCCTTGTAGGCGCGATCATTAAGGCAACCGCCCCTGTCGTCATCCACGCTTCCGCTGGGGTCGGTAAAACGGTGCTCGCCACTCGCATTGTCCGTGGTCTTCCCAACGGATCAACGTTTGTCCTGTATGACTGTTACGGGAACGGCCTTCACCGGAACCCGTCTAATTTTCGTCATCGGCATAGAGATGCTCTCGTGCAAATCGCGAACGAGCTTGCGAGCAAGGGCCTTTGTCATTTGCTAATTCCCACTTCGCAAGCCGCCCCATCGGATTACATGCGTGCGTTCGTGAATCGGATCGGTCAGGCAGCCAAGCTGTCGCGACTCGCCAACCCTGATGCTCTCCTGTGCATCGTGGTGGATGCGGCCGACAACGCTCAGATGGCGGCACAGGAGATCGGAGAGGTTAGATCGTTCGTCCGTGACCTAATTCGGGAGGAAATGCCAGAAAATGTACGTTTGGTCTTCCTCTGCCGATCCCACCGTCAGGTCCATCTTGATCCTCCCGTCGAGGCGATACGACTTGAACTCCGGCCATTTGGTCTCGATGAAACCGCCGCTTTTCTTCGACAGCAGTTCCCCGACGCAAACGGACAGGACATCGATGAATTCCATCGCTTAAGTTCTCAAAACCCACGTGTTCAGGCCCTCGCGCTTTCAAGCAACCAGACATTGCCAGAGACTCTTCGGCTGCTTGGTCCCAACCCGACGACTGTCGATGACACGATCGGAAGCTTGCTGGAAAGCGCCATTGCGAAGCTGAAAGATAACCTCGGTCCCATTGAAAAAGACCAGGTCGATAAGATCTGTGCAGGGCTGGCAGCGCTACGCCCGCTCATTCCGATCTCGATTTTGTCGAAGATTTCCGGTGTCGATGAGGACGCCATTAGGAGCTTTGCAATCGATCTTGGGCGTCCCCTGCTTGTGTCCGGCGACACCGTTCAGTTTTTCGATGAACCCGCTGAGACGTGGTTTCGAGAGAAATTCAAGCCGTCCGCCGGAGCGACAGCCGAGTTCATCGCGAGCCTAACCTCTCTTGCCGCCACCAGCGCCTATGTGGCGTCCGTCCTGCCACAGTTGATGCTCGAGGCTGGAAAGTTTTCGGAACTAGTCGAACTGGCGTTGACCTCATCAGCGCTTCCAGAAACGAACCCCATACAGAAGCGGGATGTTGAACTTTCGCGCCTGCAATTCGCTTTGAAGGCTGGGCTACGGTCCAAACGCTATCTGGATTCTGCCAAGCTAGCACTTAAGGCGGGCGGAGAGATGGCCGGTGACGATCGGCAACGAAAGATCCTTCAGGCGAACACCGATCTCGCGGCGACTTTTCTAGACACCAATCTCGTTCAGGAGATCGTATCAAGGCGAACGTTTGGGTCGGGCTGGCTTGGTTCCCACCATGCCTATGAGGCCGCTTTACTTTCGGGTCGCTCGGAACTCGCTGGTGATGCCAGAAGCCGCCTCCGCATCGCTTATGATTGGCTGAGAA
>JAESGX010000559.1_pt1 | contig 12438 bp, 11 predicted proteins | sample 9269801 | NCBI WGS metagenome assembly JAESGX01 (sample SAMN16773122, study PRJNA677054) | algae metagenome | isolation source: Pleurocapsa minor GSE-CHR-MK-17-07R and co-occurring heterotrophs from wet... | place: USA: Lower Calf Creek Falls, Grand Staircase Escalante National Monument, UT ... | reverse complement strand
CCACCTCGCCGTCGGCGTGCCCGACATCTACGGCGTCTGCGAGCAGATGCGCGCGGCCGGCGTGAAGATCTCGCGCGAGCCGGGCCCCGTGAAGTTCGGCACGACGCTGATCGCCTTCATCGAGGACCCGGATGGCTACAAGATCGAGCTGATCCAGCGGAAGTAGCCAAGGAACGGGGTCTGGGGCCTTCCGGCCCCAGCCGCCGGAGGCCTTTTCCTACAGATACTTGACCAGGAACTCCGCCGTCCGCCCATTGGCGATGGTGGCGGCCCGCGCATCCCAGGCGTGGCCGCCCATGCGCGCGAAGGCGTGATCCACGCCCGGATAGACGTGGCAGGTCACCTTCGGGTGGCCGGCGAGCCCCTCCAGGATCGCCTTCTGCGCGGCCGGCGGCACGAACTTGTCGAGCTCCGCGATGTGCATCAGCAGCGGCCCGCGCATGCCCGCCGCATCGCCCAGCATCCCCTCGATGCCGACGCCGTAGTAGCTGACATTGCAATCGGCATCCGTGTGCGCGGCCGTCTTGAAGGCCATCCGGCCGCCCAGGCAGAAACCCATGGTGCCGACCTTGCCATTGGCGCCGGGCAGCTTGCGCGCGGCGGCGATGGTCGCCTTCAGATCCTCCAGCCCCTTCTCCTGATCGAAGCCGTCGAGCAGCGCGAAGGCGCGGTCCCACTGCGCCTGGCCGGCATCGGGGTCGAGCTGCACGCCCGGCTCCTGGCGCCAGAAGAGGTCGGGGGCGATGGCGATGAAGCCCATATCCGCCACCCAGGCCGAGAGCGACTGCATCGCGGCGTTGATGCCGAAGATCTCCTGGATCATGACCACAACGCCCGTCGGCTGCTGTGTCTTCGGGGTCACAACCAGGCAGTCAAATGAACCGCTGCCGTCGGTTGCGGCGATCTTGATGGTGGACATGGCGTCATCTCCCTTGGCGCAAACCTCGATGGCCGCCATCTAACCGAGGATGGATCGCCGCGCCATGCTGACCTCCGTGACATTGGGCCTCGCGGCACCGTCCCTGGCGCGCGCGACGACGGAGGCCGGGCTTGCGGCCGCCGGCTGGACGCATGGGGAATATGACGGAATCCGCCCCGCGAGCTTCCGCAGCCTGCCCGACGGCGTGGCGCTGGAGGGCCAGGGCGCGGGCAGCTTCGTGTGGCGGCGCGTGGAGGGCACGCCCGCCTGCCTTACCTGGCGGTGGCGCGTGGACGCCGCACCCCCGCCCACCGACCTCACGCGGCGCGGCGGCGATGACCGGGCGGTGGCCATCGCGGTCGGCTTCCAGGGCTGGCCCAGTCGCTCCACCGTCTGGCAGCGCATGCAGCACGGCGTGGCGCAGGCGCGGGCGGGCAGCCATTCCCTGCCCCGCAGCGTGCTGATCTATGCCTGGGGCGGCACCGGGGAGGAACCGCCGAGCTTCTACAGCCCCTGGCTCTCCGGCCTGGGCAAGGTGCGCATCCTGCGCCCGGCCCAAACGCCGACCGGGCGGTGGTATGAGGAGCGCGTGGATCTCGCCCGCGACTGGCGCGAGGCCTTCATCGGCGATCCGCCTCCACTGCAGGAAATTGCCATCGGCACCGATGCCGACGATACACAAAGCCGGATTTCAGCCATGGTCGAGCGAATCCGCTTCACCCGCTGCGCCTAGGAGAGACGATGCCGATCGAACGCAAGGAATTCCGCGATGCCATGGCGCGCCTGCCGGCCGCCGTGAACATCGTGACCACGGATGGCGCGGCGGGCCTCGGCGGCTTCACGGCCAGCGCGGTGTGCAGCGTCACCGACAGCCCGCCGACGCTGCTGGTCTGCATGAACCGCAGCGTCTCCTCCTGCGAGGCCTTCCGCGCGAATGGCGTGCTGGCCGTCAACACCCTCTGCGGCTCGCACCAGGACCTTTCGACGGTCTTCGCGGGCTTCACCGGGGTGGACGGGCCGGCGCGCTTCAATTCCGGCGTCTGGCGCAAGCTGCACACGGGCGCACCGGTGCTGGAGGGCGCGCAAGTGGCCTTCGACGGGCGCATCACCGATGTGGTGGAGAAGGGCACGCACCTCGTGATGTTCGTGGAGATCGAGGCGATCCGCACGGCCGAGGGCGTGGAGGCGGCGCTGCTGTATTTCGCGCGCGACTATCACCTGGTGGGCAAGGCCGCGTGAGACCTCACCACTCCCCGTAGAAGACGCCGGCCGCCTTGTGGCGGTCCGTTCGGAACTCGGCCTCGGCCCAGGTCAGCGTCGTCCGGCATTTGAGCCCGGTGGCCCAGGCCAGCAGCTTCTCCCGCATGGCGGCCCGCACCGGCTCCAGTGCCGGGTCCTCGCCCAGGTCGAAGAATTCCTCCGGATCGGCCGCGAGGTCGTAGAGCTGCGGGCGCAGGCCGCTGGTCCAGTGGATGTATTTCCAGCGCGCATCCCGCACCATGAAGGCGCGGTGCTGCCCGGTCGGCAGGCCGAGGCGCCGGCGGGCGCCGCGGAAGGTCCAGTCCAGCTCGCTGATCACGCAGTCGCGCCACCCGGTCGCCTTCCCACGCGTGAGATCGAGCAGCGAGCGGCCCTCCAGCACATGCGTCGGCACCTCCAGCCCCAGCGCGTCGAGGATGGTGGGGGCGACGTCGATCGCTTCGACGAAGCGCTCCTCCACGCTGCCACGCGTGGCATCCGCTTCGGGCGCGGGGTCATAGAGCAGGAAGGGCACGCGCTGGATGCAGTCGTGGAACAGCTCCTTCTCGCCCAGCCAATGGTCGCCGAGGTAATCGCCGTGGTCGCTGGTGAAGATCACCATCGTGTCGCGCCAGCGGCCCGTTTCCTCCAGCAGCGCCCAGATCCGGCCGAGATGCGCGTCCACCTGGCTGATCAGGCCCTGATAGGCGGGGCGGACGGTCGCGATGCAATCATCCAGCTGGAAGCTTTGCGCCACCTCCTCGTTCTGGAATTCGCGCAGCACGGGATGCACCGCGTTGCCGCGCTCGGCCGCGTGGCGCTGCACGGGCAGGCATTGCTCGGGCGTGTACATCGCGTGGTAGGGCGCGGGGGCGATGTAGGGCCAGTGCGGCTTCACATAGGAGAGGTGGAGCACCCAGGGCTCCTCGCCCTGCTCCCGGATGAAGCGCAGCGCCTGGTCGGTGGTGTAGGCGGTTTCGCTGTGTTCCTCGCGCACGCGGGCGGGGTGGCGGGCGTTGCGCATCTTCCAGCCGTTCAGCACCTCGCCCGCTTCGTTCTCGACGGCGATGACGTGGTCGGTCCAGGGATCGGGGCTGTCATAGCCCTGGGCGCGGAGCCAATCGGCATAGGCGTTCCCGGTCTCGGCGTGGTGGCCGTCATGGCGATCCACCAGGGTGAACCAGCCTTCGCGCAGCAGCACCGCCAGCTCATCCTGGCCGTCCAGCAGGAGGCGCTTCATGCCGCGCGCATCGGGCAGCATGTGCGTCTTGCCGGCCAGGGCCAACGTGCGGCCCGCCTCGCGCAGATGCCAGCCCAGCGTGACTTCGCCCACACCGAGCGGCACGCGGTTATGCGTCGCGCCATGGCTCGCGACGTAGCGGCCCGTGTAGAAGCTCATTCGCGAGGGGCCGCAGATGCCGGACTGCACATAGGCCTGGTTGAAGCGCACGCCGCGCGCGGCCAGCGCATCCATGTTCGGCGTCTTCAGGAAGGGATGGCCCGCGCAGCCGAGGTGATCCCAGCGCAGCTGGTCGCACATGATGAAGAGGACGTTCCTGGCGGGCATTGGCGTTTCCCTGAGACGCGGCCATCCTAGCCCGAACATCGCTCGAGGAAACGCCATGCCCCGCTTCACCACCCTCACCCCCGACGCCATGACGCCGCGCCAGCGCGAAGTGGCCGACAACATCGGCGCCGGCGCCCGCGGAGGCCTGCGCGGCCCCTTCCCCGCCTGGCTGCACAGCCCCGACATGGCCGATGCCCTGCAACGGGCGGGCCGTTTCATGCGCTGGGGCAGCAGCTTCCCCGCGCGCCTCTCCGAGCTTGCGATCCTCATCACCGCCAAGCGCTATCGCGCGCGCTACGAGTGGTTCGCGCATCACCCGCTGGCGCTGGAGGGCGGCCTGAAGCCCGAGATCGCCGAGGCCGTGCGCCTGGGCCGACCGCCCCAGGGCATGGCGGCGGATGAGGTCGCCGTGCACCGCTTCTGCACCGAGCTGCACGCCGATGGCGACGTGAGCGACGCCGCCTTCGAGACGGCCAAGGCCATGTTCGGCGAGGCGGGCGTGGCGGAATTGCTGGGCATCTGCGGCTACTACACGGCGGTCGGCCTCACCCTGAACGTGGCCCGCGTCCCCTTGCCGGAGGGCACGCCCGATCCCTTCGCCGCGTGAGGCTTCCAACGCGCGCCGCCTTCGGCTAGGAAGACAGCGGCGTGGACCCGTAGCTCAGCTGGATAGAGCGCTGCCCTCCGAAGGCAGAGGTCGATGGTTCGAATCCATTCGGGTCCGCCACCTGATTCCCCCCTCCTTGCTCATCCGCCCGCAACCTTCCGCCCGCTCCGCGGTTGCTCGTCGGCGCAGAGCCCGCGCCGCGAGAGCGAGGACGGATCCCCATGGCACGCAGACCCAGCTGGCAAGGCCATTTGCGCCTCTCCCTCGTCGCCTGCCCCGTCTCGCTCTTTCCCGCCACGACGACGGCCAATGACGTCAGCTTCCACCTGATCAACCCCAAGACCGGCAACCGCATCCGCCAGCAGGTCGTGGACCCCGAGACGGGCGAGGTGGAGCGCCGCGACCTCGTGCGCGGCTATGAGGTCGAGAAAGGCCGCTACGTCCTGCTCACCGATGAGGAGCTGCGCTCCGTCCGGCTCGAAAGCACGCGCACCATCGACATCGAGCGTTTCGTGGACGCCGCCGACATCGACCGCATCTGGTGGAACGATCCCTATTACCTGGCACCCGACGGCAAGGCCGGGCTCGATGCCTTCCAGGTCATCCGCTCCGCGCTGGAGCAGACCGGGAAGGTGGCGCTCGGCCGCATCGTGCTCAGCACGCGGGAGAGGATCGTCGCGATCGAGCCGCGCGGACTGGGCATGCTCGTCACCACGCTCCGCAGCCATGACGAGGTGCGCGACGCGGAAGAGGTGTTCGAGGACATCCCCAAGGCGAAGCGCGACCCCGCGATGATCGAGATCGCCCAGCGCATCATCGCCCAGCAGGAAGGCGCCTGGGATCCGAGCCAGTTCAAGGATCGCTACGAGGATGCGCTGCGCGAGCTCATCAAGGCCAAGCAGGACGGCAAGGAGGATGTCGCGGCCCCCGCGCCGCGCGACGACAACGTGATCGATCTCATGGAGGCCCTGCGGCGCAGCCTGGAGCAGGGCGGCAAATCCACTGAAAAGCCCAAGCCCGCCGCGAAGAAGGCCCCCGCCCCGGCTGCCAGGAAGCGCCGGAAGGCCAGCTGATGAAAGCGCCGGCCGCGCCGCTGGAGAAATACCGGGCCCGCCGGAACTTCCAGCGCACGCCCGAACCGCCGGCACTGGTCGCGGAGGCCGCCACCCGGCTGAGCTATGTGGTGCAGCGCCACGCCGCGCGGCGCCTGCACTACGATCTCCGCCTGGAATGGAAGGGCGTCCTGAAATCCTGGGCGGTGACGCGCGGTCCCTCGCTCGACCCCGCCGACAAGCGCCTGGCCGTGGAGGTGGAGGATCACCCCGTGGCCTATGGCGATTTCGAGGGCACCATCCCGCCGCCGGATTATGGGGCCGGCATCGTGCAGCTCTGGGATCGCGGCCTCTGGGCGCCCCTCCACCCCGACCAGGTGGAGAATGACCTCGCGAAGGGCGAGCTCAAATTCGTCCTCTCCGGCGAGCGTCTCAAGGGCGGTTTCGTCCTGATCCGCCTCAAGCCGCGCAAGGGCGAGCGACAGGGCGTGCACAACTGGCTGCTCATCAAGGAGCGCGACAGCATGGCCCGCCCCGGCGAAGGGGATGCGGTGCTGAAGGCCGGGACATCCGTGAAAAGCGGCCTGACGATGGAGCAGATCGGCCAGGGCAAGAAGGCCGCTGCCGCCATGCCCGACTTCATTCCGCCACAGCTCTGCACCCTGGTTTCCACGCCGCCGGGCGGCGCGGAATGGGTGCATGAGCTGAAGCTCGACGGCTACCGCATGCAGCTGCGCGTGGCCGGCGGCGAGGCGCAGCTCCGCACCCGCACCGGCCTCGACTGGACCGGGCGTTTTCCCGCGATCGCGAAGGCCGCCGCCAGGCTGCCCGACGGCATCCTGGATGGCGAGGCCATGGTGCTCGACGGCGAGGGCCAGCCCAGCTTCGGCCTGCTGCAGGCCTGCCTCGCGGGCGAGAAGGACCTGCCCATCATCTTCGTGGCCTTCGACCTGCTGCATGACGGCGACGCGGGCCTGCGGGAGAAACCGCTGCACCAGCGCAAGGCGGCGCTGCGGCAGCGCCTCCCGGACGAAGGCAAGGGAACCATCCGCTACCTCTCGGACTTCACGGCGCCCGGCGGCGCGGTGCTCGCCTCGGCCTGCCAGCTCCATATGGAGGGCATCGTCTCCAAGCGGCGCGATGCCCCCTATGTGTCCGGCCGCGACGGCGACTGGGTGAAGGCCAAATGCCGCGGGCGCGAGGAGTTCGTCGTCGGCGGCTGGTCGGCGCAGGGCTCGGGCCATGGCCTGGGCGCGCTGTTGCTGGGCACGCATCGCGAGGGACGCTTCGCCTATGTCGGCCGCGTCGGCACGGGCTTCAACCAGCGCACCGCAGCGGAGCTCGTGAAGCGGCTGTCAGCCCTGGCCATCGCGACATCGCCCTTCATCGGCAAGCAGCCGGCGGTCACGCGCGGCGTGACCTGGGCGAAGCCTGAACTGGTGGTGGAGGTCGCCTATGGCGGCTGGACGGAAGAGGGAATCCTGCGCCATGCGAGCTTCCAGGGCATCCGCGAGGACAAGCCCGCCGGCGACGTCGCGCCCGAGCCGGTCAAGGCGGCACCCGTGACCAGACGCCGCCCCACGACACCCGGCCTGACCCACCCCGAGCGCGTGCTCTGGCCTGCGACCGAGACGACGCCGGCGCTCACCAAGGCCGACCTCGCCGCGCATTACGCGCGCTTCGCCGACCGCATCCTGGAGCATGTCGCGGGCCGCCCCCTTTCCGTGCTGCGTGCGCCTGAGGGCATCGAGGGCGAGCTGTTCTTCCAGCGCCACGCCATGCGCGGGCAATCCCCACTCATCGCGAGCGTCACGATCGAGGGGCAGGCACGGCCCTATATGCGGATCGACGACGCGGCCGGCCTTGCCGCCCTCGCGCAGATCTCGGCGGTGGAGCTGCACCCCTGGGGCTCCCGCGCCGACCAGCCGGAGGTGGCGGAGCGCCTGGTCTTCGACCTCGATCCCGCACCGGACCTCCCCTTCGACGCCGTGGTCGCGGGCGCGCTCGAGCTGCGCCGGCGCCTGACCGGGCTGGGGCTGACGCCCTTCCCGCGCGTGACCGGCGGCAAGGGGCTGCACCTCGTCGTGCCGCTGAAAACCGACGGCGAAGCCGCCGACTGGGAGATGGTGAAATCCTTCGCGCGACTGGTCTGCGCGATGATGGAGCAGGACGAGCCCACCCGATACACGACGAAGATCGCGAAGCGCGCGCGGGAGGGCCGGATCTTCCTCGACTATCTCCGCAATGACCGCCTCGCGACCGCGATCGCCAATTTCTCGCCGCGCGCGCGCCCCGGCGCGCCCGTGGCCTGCCCCGTCAGCTGGGCGATGGTGAAGCCGGGCCTCGATCCGGCCGGCTTCCGCCTCCCGGAGCTGGCGGCGAAGCCCCTGCCCCGCGACCCCTGGCGTGGCTTCGCCGCGGCCGCGAGCCCGATCACCGATGCGATGCGGCAGCTGACGCGGGGGTGATCTCAGGCGGGATGGGCGGGGAAGACGATGTCGCAGACCAGCCCGGTCGCTTCCCAGTGGCGCGTGATCCCGCCCTCCAGCTGCTGCTGGAAGATGGAATCGATCAGGCGCGTGCCGAAGCTCTCGCGCGAGGGCGGGCCCGGCAGGTGGGGTGCTGCCACCTCGCGCCAGAGCAGATGGATGTTGCCCTCCCGCAGGCTCCAGGCCACCTCCAGTCGCCCGCCGGGCTGCGCCAGGGCGCCGTATTTCGCGGCGTTGGTCGCCAGTTCGTGGATGGCCATGGAGAGTGGCTGCACCATGTCCGTCTCCAGCATCACCTCGGCGCCCGTCAGCGTGATCGCCTGCTCCGCCGCGCCCCGGAAGGGCGCCAGTTCCTCCTCGATGACCTCGGCGAGGCCCGCGCCGCTCCAGCGCTGCCGTCCGAGCAGGCCCATGGTCCGCGCCAGCGCGCCGATGCGGCCCTGCAGCACGTCCTTCAATTCGCCCACCGTGTCGGCGTCGGTCATCCGCAGCAGGCTCGCCACCACGGCGAGGGCGTTCTTCGCGCGGTGCTCCACCTCATGCGCCAGCATCGCCGCACGCTCCTCCGCCAGCTTGCGGTCGGTCGCGTCATAGGCGACGCCGAGCAGGCGCGCGGCCCCATCCCCCGGCACGGGCAGGAGCCTGGCACGCGCCACGATCCAGATCGTTTCGGGCTCTCCCCCAGGGCCGGGTCGCCTGATCCGGAACTCCGTGCGCAGCAGCCCCGACGAGAGCGTGGCCGGGATTTCGCCCAGGACGCGCCGACGATCCTGCGGATGGATCCGGCGCAGCGCCGCACTGATCCTGGGCTGCGCCTGGTCCGGCGAGAAACCCCAGAGGCGCATCATCGCGGCGGACCAGTTCAGGCGCCCGCCGCGGCGCGGCCAGTCCCCGCCCTCGCGCAGCCACTCCCAGGTGCCGATGCTCAGTGCCTCCTGCGCCAGGCGCAGCCGTGCATCGCTCTCGGCCAGCGCGTGCTCGGTGGTGCGCAGCGGCGTCGCATCCACATGCGCGCCGCGCAACATCACCGCACGGCCCTGCTCGTCACGCTCGATCTCGCCGCGCGCCGCGATCCAGCGCACGCGGCCATCGGACAGGATGATCCGGTAGGATTGGGCGTAGGAGGTGGCGCCGTGGGCCGGGGCAAGCGCCTGCTGGAGGACGCGGTCGGCGCGCTCGCGGTCTTCCGGATGCAGGCGGCCGAGCCAGTCGGCATGGGTCTCGCGCACCGCCTCCGGCGGCAGGCCATGGATCTCGAGGTATTCGCGTGAGCGGATATTGGCCCCGGAGCGGACATCATATTCGAAGGTGCCGACGAGGCCGAAGCGATGCGCCCGGGTCAGCCGGTCCAGATTGGCCTCCACCAGCTTCGCCAGCTTCGCATTGGCCCGGCTGAGACGCGACTGATCGCGGCGCACCTGCAAGGCAAGCGCGAGCAGGCCGAGCGTCGCGGGAATGCCGATCATCAGATGACCGGCCATCCTGGCGCGCCATTCCGCCAGCAATTCGACGCGGCGGCGCCGGCTTGTCGCGTAGACGGCAAAGCCGTGCACACGCCGCGCCGCGGCAAGGCCAGGTTCGACGCCGGAGAGATCCAGCGCCTGATAGACGGCGGCGTCAGCGCCGCCGCGGACCATCTCGTAATAGCCGCTCTGCGGGTGCACCGGTGGCAGCGGGCGGTCCTGGCCGGTGCTGCGCGTCAGCACATGCCCGTCGGGGCGCACCAGCGCCAAGGTGTCGGCCGCCGGCCCACTGACGCGGCGGAACCCATCGGCCAGCGCATCCGGGCGGATGGTCACGACGACGACGCCGCCTGCATCGCCGTCCTGTCCCTCCCGGCGGCGGCTGATGGCAAAGTTGAGCTGCTCGTCGAAGGGCCCGAGGAAGGGGCGGCTGACCAGGGTCTCGCCCGGCGCAGCCGCCGCCAGCTCCGCGAAGAAATCGGCGGAATCGAGCCGCGCGCGCGGCACCGGCTGGCGTTGCGAAGCAACCAGCGGCATGCCGGCGGCGTCCAGCACAAAGACGGCGTGGCTGCGTATCACCTCGCTCACCAGGCGCCTCAGCTCGCGATGCAACTCCGGCTCGCGGCCACGGATCTCGGCATCGGAGAGGTCGCGCAACACGTCATTCACGCGCCCGCCCAGCGCCGCGAAGCTTTCCAGCGCGCGCTCGGCGTATTCGGCGCCGGCATCGGCCGCGCGCGTCAACTCGGCCTCCGCATTGGCCCGGACGCCGCGCCACTCGAGCAGGGCGGCCATCAACAGCATCATGAACGGGACCAGGAGGACGGCGACCGGCAGATACAGGGCAAGCCGCGGCGGCCGTGCTTTCCGCTCGGCTCCGCCAGGGCTCCGTGGCACGGGCTTGCCGACACGGGTTCGCAAGTTTTCTCTCTGCACCAAAATGGCAAGAAAACCTTTCGTCGAGGTCCGGGTTTTTCCTCAGCTTCGAAAAATTTTACCTCGCTACAGGAAAATATAGTTTTTGTTATTCAATAATCAGATCTGTATTCAGAAGTTTCTTTCGTCATTCGACGCCGGAAAGACAAGCTATTTTTTGTCAGACCTTGGGCGGCATGCCTCCGATCGGGAATGGCACGAAGGCCCCGGGCGGCCCGGCGGCGTCCCACAGGCATGCGAAAGGCCAGCCAGGCGAATGCCCGGCTGGCCCCACGGCAGGCGAAGCTTGGCTCCGCCCGCGGGCGTCTCAGGCCGAACGGCGGCGGCGGGCGGCGGGCATCGGCATCTCCTCCTCCTCCGCGCCGTCACGCAGCGCGCTGGCCATCAGTTCCTTCTGGGTCAGCGAGGTGAGCTTCACATCCGTCGCCTTCTCCTCGGCCAGGATGCCCTTGAGCAGGTTCACCACCTCATCCTCGCCGATCGCCTGGGCGAGCGCGATATCGGTGCCATAGGCCGCGATCTCGTAGTGCTCGATGCGCTGCATGCCGGCGACGATCACGAGGTCGAGCAGCGGGCCCTTCTCGTGCTCGCCCGCCGCCTCGGTGGCTTCCTCGACCAGGCCCTTCATCGCCATGCAGGTCTTGCGGCCGGACTTCGCCTTGAGCAGGCCGAGCGCCTCCTCGACGCGCCCCATCTGATCCGTCGTCTGCCGGATATGCTCCTCGATCCCCGCCTTGAGCGCGGGCGACGTCGCGAGGCGCGCGGATTTCTTCATGCTGGCCAGGGCCTGCTTCTCGGCGCTGTAGGCGTCCTTCAATTCGTCGACGAGCAATTCGCGAACTTCGTTTTCCATGATCAGGATTCCTTGGGGGGTGTGTGGCCGGGAACGTCACCATCGGCGCGCAGTTGCGCCACGGCGCAAATATTCGGCTCGAAACCGCAGCGAGGAGGGGCGGAACCGAACCGCTTCACCGCCGTTCGTGTTGGGCAATCGGTTCGAGGTCCATCCCATGCTCACTGCCAACGTCATCGCGGCCATCGCGGGGCTTGCCTCCATCATCAGCTTCACGCCGCAGGCCTGGAAGGTGATCCGCACGCGCGACACCGCGAGCCTTTCGGCCGCCACCTACGCCATCACGGTCCTGGGCTTCGCGCTCTGGTTCACCTACGGGCTGCTGATGGGGGCATGGGCCATCATCGTCACCAACGGCGTGTGCGGCGCGCTGGCCGCCTTCATCCTGGTGATGAAGCTGTTGCCGCCGGCCGGCAAGGCGGCCATCGCCAATGCGCTCACCCCCGCACGCAACGGAATGGAAGGCTGAGCGGCGCGCCGGCCGGAAACCATGCATCCCGCCTCCTGACGGGGCGTTGACCCCGCATCCACCGCCTCAGGCGGCGGGTGGATTCAACGCAGCAGGATCGCCGGGTCACCCGGTGGAGGAGAATTCCGTCATGGATGTGATTTCGTGGATCATCACGCTCGTCGTGATTGCCGTCATTGCCGGCGCGCTCGGCTTCGGGGGCGTTGCAACTGCCGCGAGCGGAGGTGCCAGCATCCTGTTCTGGGCGCTGATCGTCTTCGTGCTGGCAGCGCTTGTCGTGGGCGTCGCCCGCCGGAATTGAGCGGGCGCGGCTGAACCCGCCTCTCGATGAGAGAGGCGGGTTCCTGCGCGAGATCAGGTGCGCAGCGCGTCGGGCCGATGAGCGAGCGTCGTCCGGCTCGGAACCGTGCCGGAGCGAGCACCCCACACCGCGGCGCCCAGGCCCAGCAGCAGCGAGGCGAAGGCCCAGAAGGCGCCAATGGCCGTGCTCTTCGCGGCCGCATCCGCTGCCCGCCGTGCCGTCTCCTCGGCGCGCTGCAGAGAAGCCTGCATCACCGCTTCCGTCTCGTTGATGCGCGTCGCGGCCTCGGGCTGCGGCACGCCGGAGATGGAGGCGACCAGCACCTCGAGCCGCTGGCGGTCCTGCGGCGTCCATTGGCCGTCACGAATCCGGCGCAGGAAGATCTGGCTCGCCTCGCCCATCGCTTCCTCACGCGGCGTCGCCGCCGGGTTGCTCTGGCCGAACAGGCGGCCTTGCAGCCCCTCCAGCGCCGATTCCGGCGTCAGCGACGATGCAGCCGCGCCGACCGCATTCGCCGCACCGCCGGCCGCCGCACCCACGCCA
>JAESGX010000557.1_pt1 | contig 12454 bp, 10 predicted proteins | sample 9269801 | NCBI WGS metagenome assembly JAESGX01 (sample SAMN16773122, study PRJNA677054) | algae metagenome | isolation source: Pleurocapsa minor GSE-CHR-MK-17-07R and co-occurring heterotrophs from wet... | place: USA: Lower Calf Creek Falls, Grand Staircase Escalante National Monument, UT ... | reverse complement strand
CATGAGCATCGCCGGCGCCATCGGCCGCACCAGCGGCATGGGCTACTGGTGGGTGGCGGTGCCGGAGGAGCGCTGGCCGGGCGATGTGGAGTGGCGTGCGCTGCTCGACCGCCGCTGGCAGCCCGGCTGGGGCGATCGCCGCCAGGAGCTCGTCTTCATCGGTCGCGGCATGGACGAGCGTGCGATCCGCGCCGCCCTCGACGCGTGCCTGGTCGGCCCGGCCGACGGCGAGGCGTTCGATTCCACGAGCTGGCGCCAGCTGCCCGACCCGTTCCCGATGTGGAGCCGCTCGGCGGCCTGAGACACTCCCGACGTCACGACGTCGCGGACCGTCTAGAAGATGCGGGACATCAAGAAGATCTTGGACGTCTAGAAGATGCGGGACGCCCGCCTCACGGGGCGAGCGTCAGCGAGCCGTCGAGGCGCAGTGTCTCGAAGTCGTTGACGAGCACGTCGAGCCGCACCGTCCACACCCCCGGCACCGGCAGCGTCAGCCCTTCGACCCGCCACAGGCCGGCGGTCTCGGTGGCGGCGCGCCGGATCGGTTCGATGCCGGCCGCCGGGTTGGCGAGCGTCACCCGCACCTCCTTTGCCGCGAGCGCGCCGAAATCGGCGGTCGCGAGCGCGATCTCGACGTCGAGCGGCCCGGCCCGGCCGGGCGTCAGCGTCAGCGTCGCCACGCCGGCGGCGGTGTGGATGTGCACCTCCATTGTCGCGTCGACGGCAGCGGTGAGCGCCCGCGGCGGTGGCGTGAACCGCCACAGCGCCAGCGTGCCGACGACGGCCACCGCAAGCGCTGCCTCCACCGCTATCACCCGCACGAGACGGCGGCGCGCGGTGGCGTCGCCGGCGAGCGCCGGCCGCGTCAGCCGCCAGCGGTTGAAGGCGGCGAGCGCCAGCATCGCCGCCACCAGCGCGAGCTTGGCCAGGAGCACCCGTCCATAGTCCGTCGCCCACAGGGCGGCCGGAGTGCGCACTTGCACGGCGGCGAGGAAGCCGCCCGTCAACGCCAGCGCCGCCACGGCATAGGGCACGATGCGGGAAAAGCTCGCGAGCGCCCGCGTCGCCGCGTCGCCTGCGCCAGCGACGAGCATCAGCGCTAGCGGCACCAGCGCACCGACCCAGATGGCGGCGGCGGCGACGTGGACGGAGACCGCCCGCTGGGTGAGCGCCTGCGGCGGCGCCGTCGCGGCGTGGCCGCTCAGCGACACGGCGAAGGCGAGCACGGCGAGCGCCATCAGGGCGGTGAGGCGCCGCATCACCACCGAGGGTGCGGCGAGCGCAACCGCGGCGAGGCCCGCGGCGAGCCCGGCGCCGGCGACGGTGAGCGTGAACGGGGAGGCGAGGCCGGCGGCGAGCGTCGCGCCCTGCAGCAGGTCGGAGAGCGGCAGCCCCAGCGCGTCGAGCCCCTGCAGGCCGATGGCGACCGGCGCCGCGACGACGGTGAGACCGAGGGCCGTGGCGCTGAAGCGACGCGCCGATCGCGGTGCCGGTCCCCCCGCGAAGGCGAGGAAGAGGGCGCCGCCGACGCCGAACAGCATGCCGGCCGTCAGCGCCGCGCGGCTCGCCCACACGGCGACGTCGCGCCCCGGATCGGCGGGGGGCGGCACCCGGGCGACGCCGTGGTCCGGTGGTGCATCGCCGACGGCATAGACCAGCGCGCCGCCGACGGGGTGGCCATCCTGCGAGACGACGCGGTAGCTCAGCACGTAGGTGCCCTCGGCGGCGTCCTTCGGCAGCGGCACGACGAGGGTGTCGCCCTCGAGGCTCGCGCCGGAGAGGTCCTGCGACGCGCCGTCGGGGCCGAGCAGCCGCAGCACCAGCGGCGCCACCGGCTCGCTGAAGGTCAGCCGCGCCGAGGCGGGCGCGATGGCGACCAGGCCGCCGTCGACGGGCTCGCTGCGGGCCAGTGCCGCGTGAGCCTCGGCCGCCCGTGGCGGGGCGAGGGCGAGCACGAGGGCGGCGAGCAGCACGGCGAGCAGGGCGCGAACGGCGGTCATGCGCGGGTCGGCTTTCTCGAGAACGTCATCATGCGGCCTTCAGCGGGCGGGTGTCAGCGGGCGGGGTGTCCCTGCGAGGGCCTCTTCGGGGATCTTGCGAGGCGTCACGACGGGCGATGCGGGGGCCGGGAAGGCGCCGTGGCGCCTCCCCGGAAGTCGTGGCGATGCTTCAGCTCTTCGGCTGCAGCATCAGGCCGGGAGCGGGATATTGCAGGTCGTGCGGGTCCTGGCCCGCCGCCGGGATCTCGATCCAGCGTTCGGCACCATTGGCGCATTCCTGTACTGCCGGGAAGTAGAGCATCTCGCCGGCGGTCAGCCCCTCGGTGATCCGGCCGCGGAAGACGAACTCGTCATAGTGGGCGTCGAGGAGCTCGCCGGTCCAGATGATCTCGGTGACGCCCTCGCTCATCGGCGTGCCGTAGTAGTCGTAGGTCTTGGCGTAGGGGCCCTTCACCGTCTCGAGCGTCCAGCCGGCCTTCGGCATCGGCTTCACGGCGATGACGCCCTCGGGGATCTTGACGCGCACCTTCAGCGTCGCCTCGCCCTCGCAGCCGTGCGGCACGCGCAGGACCGCCTTGTAGGTCGAGCCGACCTTGGCCTCCTGCACTTCCAGGGTGGCGTGGGCAAAGGCGGTGGCGGTGCCGGCAAGCAGGAAGGCGGCGGTGAGAAGGGACTTCGACATGGGGTTCTCCAGACGTGTCGAGCCGTCCGTCCAACGGACGGCCTGTGGGGGTTCGAGCCGCCCAGGGGACGGCATGCGGGGAGGTCGGCCGTGTTTCGACAGCCGTTGGGGGGCGACGGCCATCCCGCGGACAGCCGTCGGGGGCGACGGCCGTCCTGAGGACGGTCGTCTGTGCAGGCGGCCATCCGGCGGACGGCCGCTGGGGGTCGGCCGTTGGCGTTCGCCTTCGGCCGGTCGCTCTGGAGAGGCGTGCGGCGGCGCGCGGCCGCCGGCGGCCTACTGGGGTGTGTGGCCCATCGCCATCGGCGCCTTGGCGCCGATCGGGGCGACGACGAACTCCACCGGCACCGTGCCCGCCTTTTCGAAGGTGAGCGTGCCGGCGAAGGCCTCGCCTTCCTTCAGCGGTCCGGTGAGCTCCATCAGCATCAGGTGATAGGAGCCCGGCTTCAGCTCGACCGAGCCGTCCGCCGGCACCGGCAGCCCATCGGCGAGCGGCCGCATCGTCATCACGCCGTCGGTCACCGCCATCTCGTGGATCTCGACCCGGCCAGCGACAGTGGCAGTGGCCGAAACGAGGCGGTCGGGGGTCGCGGCGTGGTTCTCGATGACGGCGAAGGCGCCGGCGACCTTGGCGCCGGGCGGCGTCGCGCGCGCCCACGGCTGTTCGACCTGCACCGGCTTGGTGTCGTGGGCGAGCACCGGCTGCAGGGCGGTCAGCAGGAAGGCGACGGCGAGCGCCGTCATGGCGAGCCGCGCCTCGACATCGCGAAAGAGAGAGGTGAGGCGCGCCGTGCCGACGGCGCCCGCCGGACGATGGGTCGTGTTCATGGACTGCTGGCTCCGCTAGGACCCGCGCCGCGGTCTTTGCCGGTTCGGCGGGGTCCGGACCTTCGAGGAAGCATCCGCGGCCGCTCCCGTGCGGCGGCGGACGTCGACGTCAGGTCAGGCGGGAGGGCCTCGGGGGCCGTGCGGGCCGATCGCGGGGGCACCGGGACCGGCGGCCGTCCGCGGATCAACGGGGGCATCGACATGCCAGACGAGGCGGGCACGCAGCCCCGGATCGCTGGTCGCCGGCAAGGCGGCGTGCAACGACAGGGCGCAGTGGGCGAGGCAATCGTGGTCGCGATGATGCGACGGCGGCTGCTCGGGCGCGCCGTGGCCGGCGCTGCCGTCATAGGAGCAGATGACGCCGCCGAAGGCGTCCAGCATCGGCGCCGGTGCGGCGGCGGCGGTGCCGGCACCGAGACCGTTGAGCAGAACCTGCAACACGAGCACGGTGGCGGCGAGGATCGCCACCCACCGTTGCCGCTCGTGCCGCACCTCGATCATCGCCGGACCCTGCGTGAATTCAACGATCCCTTGTAGCACGGCGTTGCCACCGGCGAAACGCGACCGGCCGTCTCGGTGCAGCGTCGCGCCGGCCGCGGACGATGCCGTGGACCGGCACTGTTTCAGGCAGCCGCAGGCCACGCCCGCAGCGGCATCGCGCCGGGCCGCAGGCGGGCCCCTTCCACCGTGAAGGCGAAGGTGCGGCCGGTGCCCGTGAGGCCGGCGGCACCCCAGCGCACCGTCGCCCGCCCGGTCAGCGACAGCGTGTCGCCGCTGGCGAAATCGACGATCAGCAGGCCGGCGCGCGGGTCGGTCTCGAGGTTGCCGAACGAGTTGAAAAAGGCGTTGCCCGGATAGTCGGGAAACGTCAGGACGCTCGCGCCGCCGCTGTCGTCGACCGCGACGAAGCCCGGTGGTCCGCCGCGATGGGAGACGTCGGCGCCGCCGATTTCGGGGCGGGCGGCGGTGGCGAGGAAGAGGGTGTCGGCGGTCGTCACCATCGCCCGCGCCCGCATCGACAACCGCGGCCCTTCCGACAGCACGCCATCGCCGCCGGCCTTCGGTCGCTCGGCCGGCGCGAGTTCGCGCGGCAGGATGTATTTCGGGCAGTTGCCGAAGCTCTCCTCGACGGCGACGACGAAGCCGTCGCGGCCGACCGCGACGACGCGCCCGTTCGCCCGGTTGCGCCGCCGCGTCGCGAACTCGAGGCCGAGCACGCCGATCGGCGTGCCGGCGGCGAGCGCGGCGGCAAACGGGTCGCCGGGCGCGGGGAGGGCGCGCACGGCCAGCGTGCGGGCGTCCGGCGTGCGCACGAAGCCGGGCGGACCGGTGACGACGCCCGCCCACGGACGCCCCTCGCGATCCCGCGCCCCGAGGAAGAGCAGTGGCAGCCGTTCGAACAGCCCGCGGTGCTCGTCGGGCATGGCGTCGCGGATGGCGCGCGGCCCGACGAACTCCATGCGCTCGCGAACGCCGGCGCGCGTCTGCAACACCTGCTCACCGGCGTGGAAGCGGAAGCGGCCGCCGGCCTCCGGTGCGGGAATGACGTCGCTCATGGTGTCCTCACGCGGCCACGGCGGCGGGGGTGCGCCGCATCGGTACGAAGCGGGGCAGGTCCTCGATGCGGGCGAGCCAGGCCCGCACCGCCGGATAGGGCTCGAGCGGCACGCCGCCCTCGGGCGCCAGCGCCACGTAGGCATAGAGCGCCACGTCGGCGATCGTCGCCCCACCGCCGACGAAGAAGGCGCGATCCTCGAGGTGGCGGTCGAGGTGGGCGAGGAGGCGCTCGGCCGTCGCCACCGCCTGCTCGTAGTCCGCCTTGAAGCCGAGCAACCGGACGAGCCGCGCCGTCGACGGACCCTGCACCAGCGGACCGGCGGCGAGCGACAGCCACCCTTGCACGGCCGCTGCGCCCGCCGCATCGGCGGGCAGCCAACGTCGCGCCGGGTCGTAGGTGAGCGCCAGGTAGACGAGGATGGCGTTGCTGTCGGCAAGCATCAGCCCCCCGTCCTCGATGACGGGCACCTGTCCGAGCGGGTTGCGGGCGAGAAAGGACGGCGTGCGGTTTTCGCCGGCGAGGATGTCGATCTCGACGAGCTCCACCGGCCGGCCGAGCAGCGACAGCATCAGCTGGACGCGGTGGCAGTGGCCCGACAGCGGATGCCAGAACAGCCGGACGGGGGCCGTGTTGGTGGCGGCGGGTCCGGTGGCGGCGGGTCCGGTGGCGGGAGGAGCGGTTGCTGCGGTCATGGCGGGTCTCCTGCTGGTCGGCATCATCAAAGGCCGGCAGGATCGTCCTGTTGAAGCAGCGAAAGAATACGGCCAATGTGAACGGGATCATTCCAGCTGAAGGAATAATTCCTTGGACCGCTTCGAGGCCATGCGGGTGTTCGTGACGGTCGCCCAGGAGGGCAGCTTCGCCGCTGCGAGCCGCCGGCTGGCGCTGTCGCCGCCGGCCGTGACCCGCGCCGTCGCCGGCCTCGAGGGCCGCCTCGGCGCGCGCCTGTTCGTCCGCACCACCCGCGCCGTCCGCCTCACCGAGGTGGGCACGCGCTACCTCGCCGACGCCAAGCGCATCCTGGCGGAAATCGCCGAGGCCGAGGCGACCGCCGCCGGCGCCGAGGCGGAGCCGCGCGGCACGTTGTCGGTGACGGCACCGTCGATGTTCGGCCGCCGCCACGTCGCCCCGCACGTGCTCGCCTTCGTCACCCGCCACTCGGCGGCGAACGTGCGGGCGCTGTTCGTCGACCGCATGGTCGATCTGGTCGAGGAGGGCGTCGACGTGGCGGTGCGCATCGCCCATCTGCCGGATTCGTCGCTGACGGCCGTGCGCGTCGGGTCCGTCCGCCGCGTCGTCTGCGCCTCGCCGGCCTATCTCGCTGCGCACGGGGCGCCGCGCACGCCGGCGGACCTGCCCGACCACCAGGCAATCGTCTTCTCACCGTCGACGGCGATCACGCCCTGGGGCTTTGCCGCGGGCGTGACGGTCGCGCCGCCGCCCGCCCGCCTCGTCGCCAGCACCTCCGACCTCGCTATCGCCGCGACGCTGGCCGGCGTCGGCCTGACGGGGGTGCTCTCCTACCAGGTGCGCGACGAGATCGGCGACGGCCGGCTCGTGCGGCTGCTCACCGACCACGAGCCCGAGCCGCTGCCCGTCCACGTCGTCTTCCCGCAGGGCCGCACCGCAAGTGCCCGCGTCCGCGCCTTCGTCGACATCGTCGTCGCCGGCCTGCGCGCCGACCCCGCCCTGCACTGAGCACCAGGAAGGTGTTCTCGCAAACGTTACTGACTATCCATACTACAACCTGAAAGAGACGCCTGCACCCTGAACCCGTTCGAGGGGACATGGTCGCGCGCCGGCGCGGCGCCGGGGAGGGGAACACGGGGCATCATGGTTGGGTGACGGTGCTGGAGCCGGCGAGCCTATCGCCGGAAGGCCAAGCTCGGCCACGATGCCGACGAGACCGGGCGGTCCCCACGACATCTGGTCGATGAGCCAGCCCGCCCGCTTTCTCGGTGCATGAGGCGGTCGAAGGGGCCCGAGTGGCGGGTGCCTGCCATCACCGGGCCGGCGAGTTTTCCGGCAATGGCGCTGCTGCCGCCGCTTCGACCCGGTCGCCGCCGGCGCGCTTGGCGACATACATGGCCCGGTCGGCCTGCGACAGCAGCGTGTCGAGGGTGGCGTCGCTGGTCTGCACCAGGCCGAAGCTCGCCGTGATGCGGGCGACATGGCCGTCGCCGACGTCGATCTCCAGATTGCTCACGGCCTGCCGCAGCCGCTCGGCGACGGCCACCGGCGCGTCCGGCCCGCAGGCTGGAAGTGCTGCGGCGAACTCCTCGCCGCCGATGCGCGCGACCACCGCCGCCGGCGGCGCAACGGCCCGGCAGACGGCCGCCACCGCCGCCAGCACCTGGTCACCGGCGGCGTGGCCGTGGGTGTCGTTGATCGTCTTGAAGTGGTCGATGTCGAAGACGAGCACGGCGAGGCTGGTGCCCTTCGCGCGGCAGTCCTCGAGCTTTGCGGCGGCCACCGCGAGGAAATGTCGGCGGTTCGGCAGTCGCGTCAGCTCGTCGGTGCGGGCGAGAAAGGTGAGCTCGTCCTCGAGCCGCCTCCGCGCCTCGATCTGCGCCTGCAGCTCCCGGCTGATCCGGTAGAAGCGGTGCGCCGCCACGGCGGCGGCGAGGAGCAGCGCCACCGCCGCCACCAGCGCGAAATAGGGCCACACCGGCTCCGCCGGTGGCCGTTCCTCGAAGATGAAGTCCGCGAGCGACGCATTTTCCGGCATCATGCCGGCGGCGGCGAAGACATCGGCGATGTGGCGCCAGCGGGCGCTGCTGCCGTAGCCGATGTCGACGATGTCGGTGAGCATCAGCCGACGGATGTCGTTCGCCTCGAACTCGAGCTTCTGACGCGACATCTGCGGCGCGTAGCTGCGCTGGATCAGCTCGATGATCTCGCCGGTGTGGGTGAGCGCATAGTCCCAGCCGCGCAGCGTCGCCTCGCGCACCGCCCGCACCGTCTCCGGATGGGCGGCGGCGAAGCGGGCATCGACGAACAGCGTGTCGCCGTAGAAATCGATGCCGATCTCGCGCGGGCTCCACATCTGGAACGGCACGCCGGCGACCAGGAGGTCGAAGGGCTCGGTGGTGGTGTAGGCCGACATCGCGTCGACGCCGGCGGCGAACAGCCCGACCGCGTCGCCGGTGTGCGGCACCACGGTGATCGATTCGAGCGGCACGCCGGATTTCTTGAGATAGGCTTCGACCTCGGCCGAGTGCGCCTCCAGCGCCAGCGGGTGGCCGGCGAGATCGCGCGGCACGTCGAGGCCGACGCCGGTGCGCGTCAGGATGACGAACGGCGAGTGCTGGAAGATCGGCGCCACCACCATGATCGGTGCGCCGGCGGTGCGGTCGATGACCAGCGAGGAGTTGCCGATGCCGAATTCGGCGCCGCCGCCGGTGACGACGGCGACCGGGTCGATCGACGGACCGCCAACGACGATCTCGAGGTCGATGCCGGCATCGCGGTAATAGCCCTGCGCCAGCGCCGCGTAGATGCCGGCGAACTGGAACTGGTGCGTCCACTTCAGTTGCAGGCGGACTGCTGTCCCGGCTGCCGCCACCGACGGGGACAGCAGCAGAACGGTCAGCACGGCAAATGCGAGCGCGACGACGGCATACTGCCGCCGTCGTCCCCGCGACGGTGTCCCCCCAAATCCCACGCCAGCGATCCTCCCCATCCGGAGAGACCGCTACAGCAGTTTTCATGCCGGCGAAATTGCCGGCGGCGCGATCACATGTAGAGGCTCTGGCCCTCGAGTCCGCTATAGAGCGACGCGACGCTGTCGCCATAGCCGTTGTAGAGCAGCGTCGGCACGCGCGTGCCGGTGCCGATCAGCTCCTCCGTCGCCTGGCTCCAGCGCGGGTGCGCCACCTCCGGGTTGACGTTCGCCCAGAAGCCGTATTCGGACGGCTGCAGGTCCTCCCAGAAGCTCCGCGGCCGCTCCTCGACGAAGGAGAAGCGGACGATCGACTTCACCGACTTGAAGCCATACTTCCACGGCACGGCGAGCCTGAGCGGCGCGCCATACTGCTTCGGCACCGGCTTGCCGTAGATGCCGGTGACCAGGAAGGCGAGTTCGTTCGTCGCCTCGGCCATCGTCAGCCCCTCCACATAGGGCCACGGCCAGCGGGTGTCCTTCTGGCCCGGCGCCTGGTCGGGGTCGAGGAAGGTTTCCATGCGCACATATTTGGCCGAACCGAGCGGGCGGGCATAGTCGACGAGCTTGGCCATCGGGAAGCCCGTCCACGGCACCGCCATCGCCCACGCCTCGACGCAGCGGTGGCGGTACAGGCGCTCCTCCAGCGTCATGGCGCGGATCAGCGTGTCGATGTCGACCGTCTTCTCCTGTTCGACGAGGCCGTCGAAGCGCACCTGCCAGGGGCGGATCTTCAGGTTCTGCGCCGCCTGCCAGATATTCTTGGTCCCGCCAAACTCGTAGAAGTTGTTGTAGGTCGACGTGACGCTTTCCGGCGTGATCTCGCGGTCGAGCGTGAAGGCGGGGTTGCGCTTCGCCGGATAGAGGTCGGCCGTCGGGTCCGGCTCGGGCGGGGCAGGGGGCGCCTTCTTTTCCGACGAGAACAGCCCGCCGAACAGGCCCTCGGCGTTCGCCGGCGACGCGCCCAAGGCGAGCGCCGAACCGGCGAGGGTCGTGCCGGCGAGACCGGCGAGCACGCGGCGGCGGTCGAGGAACAGCGCCTCGGGGGTGACTGAACCCTCCGGCATGTCCCAGGGGCGGCGGCGGCGGATCAGCATGGGTGTCGTCCTCGCGGTGCGGAGCAGCGTGTCGCCCGGTATCCCCGGGAAAAGATGTAGCGTCTCGCGCCCGGCCGTCCACTCGGGGCCGCCGCGAGAAGGCACGTCCGGCCCTGGAAACGACCGGTCCTCGCCCGTTCTTCGTCGGAAAGGCGGTCGCCGTTACGCCGCGTCGCGACGGTGTCGGTCGACGACGTCGCTGGCGAGGCGGCCGGTCACCTCCGCGAGATGGTCGGGCCGGGTGGTGAAGGTACCGGCGCCGGCGGTGACGGAGCGCACCTCGACGATGAGGTCGCCGATCTCGGCGGCCGGGATCAGCGTCGCCACGCAGTCCCAGCCGGGCCAGCCGGGGCGCGGCTCGAAGCCGGTGATCTGGCCGCGCCGGGCGGAGACGATGGCGTTGATGCGGGCGGTCGCCTCGTTCGGGCAGACCACCTCGACGGCCAGCACCGGCTCGAGCAGCACCGGCCCGGCCTTCTCCAGCCCCTCGCGCAGGGCGTGGTGGGTCGCCTGCTTGAAGGCCATCTCGGAACTGTCGACGCTGTGATAGCCGCCGTCGGTCAGCGTCACCGTGATGTCGACGACCGGGAAGCCGAGCGGCCCGGCCGACAACATCTCGCGCGCGCCCGCCTCCACCGCCGGGATATACTGGCGCGGCACGACGCCGCCGGTGATGCGGTCGACGAAGGAAAAGCCGGTGCCGCGCGGCCGTGGCGCGATCTCCAGCGTCACATCGGCGAACTGGCCGTGGCCGCCCGACTGCTTCTTGTGGCGGCCGTGCACGCTGGCGGCGGCGCGGACCGTCTCCTTGTAGGCGATGCGCGGCGGCCGGCTCGTCACCGCGATGCCGTACTTGGCGGCGAGGCGCTCGAGCGCCACGCGCAGATGCATCTCGCCCTGGCCGGTGAGGCGCGTCTCGCCGGTGTCGCGGTCGATCTCGAGGCCGAGCCCGAGGTCCTCGTCGAGGAGCTTGCCGATGGCGGCGGCGAGCTTCACCTCGTCCTTGCGCTCCGCCGGCTGGATGGCGCGGGCGATCACCGGCGGCGGCGGCCGGATCTCGACGAGATCGATCACCTCGCGGCCGCTCGTCAGCGTCGCGCCGGTGCGCGCCACCTCGAGGCGGGCGAGCGCAACCGTCTCGCCGGCGGTGCCCGGCCCACGCTTGCCGAGCTCGGTGCCCAACATCTTCATGACGCCAGCGACGCGGCCGCTGTCGCCGGTCGAGCGGGTCAGCTGCGTGCCCTCCTGGACGCTGCCGGCGAGCACGCGCGCCACCGCGATCTTGCCGCCGTGGGCGGTGTGCAGCGTCTTCACCACCTGCACCACCGTCTCGCCGCCGGCGGCAAGACCGAGGCGGTCGCGCGTCGCGGCGACCGTCGGCGCCTCGTGGCGGAGCGCCTTCAGGAGCCTGAGGATGCCGTTGCCGCGCTCGGCAGAGCCGAGGAAGACCGGGCAGATCAGCCCCTCGCGCATCTCGCGGGCGAGGTCGTCGAAGATGCGGTCGCGCGGCGGCTCGATGTCGGCGAGGAGCTCCTCCATCAGCGCATCGTCATAGTCGGCGATGCGCTCCAGCATCTGGAAGCGCGCCTCGACTTCCGCCGCACGCTCGGCGTCGGGAATGGCGATCGTCTCTGAAGCCGCGTGCTCGCGGTAGACGAAGGCGCGCTCGAGCGCGAGGTCGATGAAACCGGTTGCGATGCCGTCGGCCCAGATCGGCACCTGGCGCAGCACCAGCGGCACCCGGCTCGCCCCCTGCAGCACGCCGAGCGCGCCGCGCACGCCGCCTTCCGCCTTGTCGATCTTGTTGAGGAAGAGGATGCGCGGGATGCCGCGCTCCTCGAGGTCCTTCAGAATAACCTGCAGCGCCGGCACCTTGCGCTCGTCGGCCTCGCAGACCACCACGGCCACGTCGGCGGCGGCGAGCGCCCCGGCCGCCTCGCACTGGAACTCCAGCGAGCCCGGACAGTCGAGGAAGGTGTAGCGGTCGCCGAGAAACGCGGTCTCGGCGACGTTGAGCTCGACGCTCATCCGGTGGGCGCGCGCCTCGGGGCTGGCGTCGCCGACGGTGGTGCCGTGCAGCACCGAGCCCGGCCGTGGGATCGCGCCGGTGCGGGCGAGGATCGCCTCCATCAGCGAGGTCTTGCCGCTCGCGAGCGGCCCGACGAGCGCGACGCAGCGGGCCGCCGCGGCGTCCGAACCGACCGGCCGCGGCCCCCCGACCCCCGCCGGACGGTTGATGGTCGCCGTGTCGCCGTCGCCTCTCCTGTCGCTCGCCATGGCGGCCGCCTCCCGTTGTTCCGGTTTCACTGTTCCCGTTTCGTTCGAAGGCGGCCATGCCCCGGTGTCGTCGTCGCCGCGACCGGAGCCGACCGCTCCTCCCGGCGCTCATGGTCGCAGCGGCGAGGCCGGGTGGCAAGCGGCGCGTGGCGGCGTGTCGGGGTCGCACGCAGGGCGGCCGGCAGGGCGCGGGGTGGGGCAGGGCGCGGGGTGGGGCAGGGCGGCGGGGCGGCGCGTTGGTGGGGCAGGACCGCCGCTCAGTCCGCCCTGACCCAGAGCGTGAGGGGGTTGTGGTGTTTCTGGAGGGCTTTTGAGGGGGTCTGGTTGACGGCGGGGCGTGGGGCGGGTTGG
>JAESGX010000555.1_pt1 | contig 12516 bp, 16 predicted proteins | sample 9269801 | NCBI WGS metagenome assembly JAESGX01 (sample SAMN16773122, study PRJNA677054) | algae metagenome | isolation source: Pleurocapsa minor GSE-CHR-MK-17-07R and co-occurring heterotrophs from wet... | place: USA: Lower Calf Creek Falls, Grand Staircase Escalante National Monument, UT ... | reverse complement strand
CGCCTATATCCAAGGGGTCACCCTCGGGTGAAGATGGCGATGAATGATGCCGTGTAATAGGCGCAGCGGACCCGGGGGCAGTACCCGGCGGCTCCACCAGATCGGGCGCGAGGCGCTCGACCTGATGGGGCCGAACCAGGATAGACGTGTTCTGAAAGACGGTGTTTTTGCCCGGGCTGAGTAACCCGTAAAACTGTTCAAAACCTATAAATGCCAACGACAACGAGGCATTTGCGATTGCAGCGTAACTGAGACCCCACAAGGTCTGGTTATAACGCTTGAGCAGGGTTCGGGCCGAACCCGGTAACAGAATCGGATTCCAGCGGTTCGCAGGCGCACCGAGCAACAGAAGCGCCTGCATTTCGTTTCGACGCACGATCATCCGGGTCGTCATGCAATATCCGGCTCCCGCCGGGGCCGTGCAAGCTCAGGCTTGACGCCTCATGGGCGCGGGCGCAGTTGAGGGGCGATGACCGAGCCGCCGGAGAATCAGGAGCCGCCCGACAGTCTCATCCCCTATGATGAGATCGTCCAGGACAGTCTGCGCGGCGTCGTGCGGCGCGTGCTGGGCGATATTGCGCTCGGCGGCGGGCTTCCCGGCGGGCATCATTTCTTCATTGCCTTCCGCACGCGCTTTCCGGGCGTCGACATGCCCAAGCATCTGCTGGAGCGCTATCCCGAAGAGATGACGGTGGTGCTTCAGCATCGGTACTGGGACCTGCTGGTGGATGACGAGCATTTCGAGGTGGGGCTGACCTTCAACCAGGTGCCGGCGAAGCTTTCGATTCCCTACAAGGCGATCTCGGGGTTCGTGGACCCGGCGGTCAATTTCGCGTTGCAGTTCGTGGTGAACATGCCCGAGAGCGAGGATCCGGCGCCGGTTGTGGCCGAAAGCGAGCCGGGCTCCAACGTGGTCAGCTTCGACTTCAAGCGCAAGAAATAGGGTGCGGACCGAGACCGACAGCATGGGCGCCGTGGAGGTGCCCGAAGCTGCCTATTGGGGCGCGCAGACGCAGCGGTCGATCGGGAATTTTCCGATCGGTGACGCGGGCGGTGGCGAGCGGATGCCCTTGCCGCTGATCCATGCCCTGGCGCTGGTGAAGCAGGCTGCGGCCCGGGTGAATCGCCGGCATGGGCTGGAGGCGCGGTTGGCCGAGGCGATCGAGGCCGCAGCGGCCGAAGTTGCGGCGGGCGGCCATGACGACCAGTTTCCGCTGGTGGTGTGGCAGACCGGGTCGGGCACGCAGACCAACATGAACGTGAACGAAGTGGTGGCGAGCCGGGCGAACGAGCTGCTGACAGGGGTGCGGGGTGGCAAGAGCCCGGTGCATCCGAACGACGATGTGAACCGGGGGCAATCTTCCAACGACAGTTTTCCGACGGCTATGCACATTGCGGTTGCGCTGGAGCTGCGCAACCGGCTGCTGCCGGCGTTGCGCGGGGTGGCGGGGACGTTTCGCCGGCATGAGCAGGCCTGGGCCGATGTGGTGAAGATCGGCCGCACCCATATGATGGACGCGACGCCGGTGACGCTGGGGCAGGAGGTGTCGGCCTGGGCGCAGACGCTGGAGGACGGAACCGACCGTGTGGTGGGGCTGTGGCCGCGGCTGTCGCGGCTGGCGCAGGGCGGAACCGCCGTCGGGACCGGGTTGAATGCGCCGCCAGGGTTCGGCGAAGCCTTTGTGGCAGAGCTCGCCGGGCTGACGGGGGGTGTGCCCTGGGTGAGTGCGCCGAACAAGTTCGAGGCGCTGGCGACGCATGACGCCATGGTGGAGGTGGCGGGCGTGCTGAACACGCTGGCCGTGGGCTGCATGAAGATCGGCAACGATGTGCGGCTGCTGGGCTCGGGCCCGCGCGCCGGGCTTGCAGAGCTGCGCTTGCCGGAGAACGAGCCGGGGAGCTCCATCATGCCGGGGAAGGTGAACCCGACCCAGGCCGAGGCGCTGACGATGGTGTGCGCGCAGGTGATCGGCAATGCGCAGGCGGTGACGGTGGCGGGAATGCAGGGGCATCTGCAGCTGAACGTGTGGAAGCCGGTGATCGCGCACAATCTTCTTCGGGCGATCCGGCTGCTGGCGGACGCGGTGGAGAGTTTCCGGCTGCGCTGTGCCGACGGGATGGAGCCCGACCGCGCCCGCATCGCCGAGCTGATGGAGCGCTCGCTGATGCTGGTGACGGCGCTGGCGCCCGAGATCGGCTATGACCGGGCAGCCGAGATCGCCAAGAAGGCGCATCATGAGGGGCTGACGCTGCTGGAGGCCGGGCTCGCGCTCGGGCATGTGACCGAGGAGATGTATCGGCGGCTGGTGCGGCCGGAGACCATGGTGGGGGGCTAGGCCCGGTGCCCGCTGTTCGCTAGGGCGTTGAAATGACGATTGCTGCTTCGCGCCGCGGGCTGATGCTTGTGCTCTCTTCCCCCTCGGGCGCCGGCAAGACCACGATGTCGAAGCGGTTGCTGGCGGGGGACCCGCAGATTTCGCTGTCGGTTTCGGCAACCACCCGACGCCCGCGCAGCGGCGAGATCGACGGCCAGGACTATCATTTTGTGAGTGACGCGCAGTTCGACGGGCTGGTCGCGACCGGGCAGCTGCTGGAATGGGCGCATGTGTTCGGCAATCGCTATGGCACGCCGCGCGGCCCCGTGGAGTCGGTGCTGGCGGACGGGCGCGACATCCTGTTCGACATCGACTGGCAGGGCACCCAGCAGCTGCGGCAGACCGAGTCCGGCGGCGATCTCGTGTCCATCTTCCTGCTGCCGCCGACCATGGAGGAGCTGCACAACCGGCTGAAGACGAGGGCGAGCGACAGCGACGTTGTGATCGACGGGCGGATGGCGCGCGCGGCGGACGAAATCAGCCACTGGGCCGAGTATGACTATATCCTGGTGAACGACGACCCCGGCCAGTGCCTCTATGAAATCCGCTCCATCCTGGTGGCGGAGCGGTTGCGGCAGACCCGGCAACGGGGCTTGGCCGCGTTCGTGCGCGACCTGCTGGCCGGGAAATAGCGCATGCCCGCTGCAACATTGTGGCTGGATATGTGTTTCAGTGGAGACAATGCCGCGCCGTGCGGCACGGGAGCTTGGCTGATGAGACCGGATACTGTGCGTTACACTGGGCGTTCTGCTGGGCGTTTCGCAGTTCTTGCAGCGACGATGGGGCTGCTCGCCGGGCCCGCGGCGGCGCAGGAGAAGCCGATCGACAAGATCGGCAACACGGTCGAGAATATCGCCGAGAAGCCGCTGAGGGACCTCAACCTGATGAAGGACGAGATCCCGCCGAAGCTTCTTTCGGTGATGGAGCGGCCCTATTCGCTGGATGGCATGCGGACCTGCCGGCAGTTCAACGCCGAGATCGGCCAGCTGACGGCAGTGCTGGGGCCCGATGTCGATGCCGTGAAACCCAAGAAGGGCGAGACGGCGGCGGAAACGATGCTGGGTGCGGCGGAATCGGTGGCGGGCGGGATCATTCCCGGAAGCGGCTTGATCCGCAAATTGTCCGGTGCGGAGAAGGCGGCGGAAAAGGCGAAGGCGGCCGTGCTCGCGGGATCGCTGCGCCGCGCCTATCTGAAGGGCACCGCGCGCGCCAAGGGATGCAGAGGGTAATCGGCAGGCCGGGCGACAAACCCGGCCATACGCCCGCCTTTACTGTGGCGGCCCGCCGCCCCCGCCTGGGACGGACCCGACGGTCCCGATATTCCCGAACAGATCCTCGATGATGCCTGTCTCCCGGCCCAGTGTCGGCGTCTTGTCCGTCTCGGGCGAAATGTTGGCGACCTTTTCCAGGCCGCGCCGCTCCACGCCGGTGACGGTGCCGTCGTTGGCAAAGCGGACGATCAGGATCCGCTGGCTGGCAGGCACGGGCCGCGCGAACGCGATCTGCTTGGTGTTGCGCGAGACATAATACCACTCGTTGTCGTCCCACTCGGACGTCATGGTGGGCCGGCCCAAGGCCTTCTGCACCGATTGCTTGTTGTCGACGCCGGGCTGCACCGAGGCGATCAGCTCTTCGTCGGCGATATAGCCCTGGTTGTTCTGGATGCGGGTGCAGCCGGCGGTGGCCAGCAGCAGCACGGGTATCAGCATCAGGCGGGTTGGCAAGGGCATCTGCTCTCCGTCGGTCGGTCCGCACCCATCCTGCTTGCAGGCCGGGCACCGGGCCGCCATATGCGCTGCCAGCGCCCCCCTTGCAAGCAAGTGGCCTCCTGTTCGTCGCATTCTGGCCCCAGACGGAACCCCCTCAATGTCCTTCCTGTCCCGCCTGCTGACCCCGCCACCGCCCCCGCTGGCCGACCTATGGGTGTGGATCACGGCGACTGCCCGAAAGCCCGACTGGTATCTGCGGCACGGCGTTGCCGACACGGTCGACGGCCGGTTCGACATGGTGGCACTGGTGACCTCGCTGGTGATGTTCCGGCTGGAGGAGAGCGGGCTGAAAGTCGAGACGGCCATTCTGACCGAGCGCTTCGTGGACGACATGGACGGAAGCCTGCGCGACATCGGCATCGGCGACCTGGTGGTGGGGAAACATATCGGCCGCATGATGGGCGCGCTGGGCGGGCGGCTGGGGGCGTATCGCCAGGCGCTCGCGCCCGATGCGCCGCCGGGCGAGCTGGCGGACGCACTGGCGCGCAACGTCTATCGTGGCGAGGCGCCGGCGGGCGCTGCCGATGATCTTGCAGCCGCCGTGCGGGCGCTGAAGGCGCGCGTTGACGCAGCGCCCGCGCCAGCGCTGCTGGCCGGAGAGCTCCCATGACCGCCCCTGAATTCAGCCACCGCGTCGCGCTCGACAAGCTGGCCTCGCACCCGCAGGACCATGTGCTGAAGGCCGATGCTGCAGCGCTGGCGGCGCTTGCGGCGCGCTTCGACCTGGTCGCGATCGGGCGGCTGGAGGCGACGGTGGCGGTCTCGCCGGAGGGGCGGGGTGCGGCGCTGAGCGGGCGTCTGCTCGCGGATGTGACGCAGCGCTGCGTCGTCTCGGGCGAGCCGGTGGCGGCGCGCGTCGATGTGCCGCTGGTTCTCCGCTTCGAGCCGTTGGACGCCGACGTGGGGGACCTGGAGCTGGAGGCCGATGCGCTCGATGTGCAGCCGGTGGAGGACGGCCTTATCGACCTGGGTGAGGCGGTTGCGCAATCGCTGTTCCTGGCGCTCGACCCTTATCCCCGGGCCGACGACAACGTGCTGGCGGAGGTTCGCCGGCGGCTGCTGAGCGAGGAAGAGGCGGCCGCGGCCGAGGCGCGCGCGAAGGCGGACGCCAGCCCGTTTGCGGTGCTGAAGCGGCCGTGATGGGGCCGATCCCTGTCCGCACCACCATCTTCGAGCATATGTCGGCATTGGCGGTGGCGAGCGGGGCCATCAACCTGGGGCAGGGCTTCCCCGATGGGGCGGGTCCGCCCGCCGTGCGGGAGGCGGCGGCGCGCGCCATCCTGGCCGGGCCGCACCATTATCCGCGGATGCGCGGAACCGACACGCTGCGCGAGGCGGTGGGCGCTTTCTATGCGGAGACGCAGGGCCTGTGTTATGCGCCGGGCAGCGAGATCGTGGTGACGAGCGGCGCCACCGAGGCGCTTGCAGCCACCATCCTGGCGCTGCTGGCGCCGGGCGACGGCGCGATGCTGCTGGAGCCGGCCTACGACGCCTATGGCCCGCTGGTGCGGCGCGCGGGCGCCGTGCCGCAGCCTGTGCGGCTGCAACCGCCCGGCTGGCGCATCGACCGCGCCCTGCTGGAGGCGGCCGTCACGCCGCAGACGCGCATCATGCTGGTGAACGATCCGGTCAATCCCACCGGCCGCATGCTGGATGCGGACGAGCGCATGGCGATCCGCGAGGTGGCGCTGGCGCATGACCTTGTCGTTGTCGCCGACGAGGTGTGGGAGGAGGTGCGCCCCGCGGGCCGGCCGCATGTGTCGCTGGCGGCCGACCCCCTGCTGCGCGAGCGGGTGGTGAAGATCGGCTCGGCGGGCAAGATTTTCCAGCTGACGGGCTGGAAGGTGGGCTGGGCATGTGCTGCGCCGGCGCTGGCCGCGCGCATTGCCGCCACGCACCAGTATCTCACCTTCACCACGCCGCCGGCGCTGCAGCAGGCCGTGGCCGAAGGGCTGGCGGCGGAGCGCGCCTGGCTAAAGGACATGCGTGCCGGGATCGAGGCCGGGCGCGCGCATATGGCAGATGGGCTTGCCGCCGCGGGGTATGCCGTGCTGCCGTCGGACGCGACCTGGTTCCTGTCGATCGATCTCGCTGCCTCGGGCATCTCCATCGACGATGTGGCGTTCTGCGAGGCGCTGGTGAGCGGGCACGGCGTTGCCGCGATTCCGGTCTCGGCGTTTTTCGAAGGCGCGGGCGCTCCCACGAACGTCGTTCGCTTCTGTCACGCCAAGGCGCGCACGACGATCGATCCCGCGCTGGAGCGGCTGGCACAGGCGCGGCGCGCGCTCGGCTAGAAGTCCGAGCAGATGCCTTTCACTTCCCAGTCGCCGTAGCGGGTGGGCTCGGGGCCATTGCGGCCGCCCACTTCCTTCGGTGCCGGCTTGGGTGCGGGCTTTTTCGCCTGCGGCTTTTCGGGGGTCTCTTTTCCTGCCATGCAGCCTCAATAGCATCCCTGCACGCAAACGGGGAGCGGGGAGGGACATCATGCTGCAGGTGAAGGGCAAGGTGATTGCCGTGACGGGCGCGGGCAGCGGCATCGGTCGTGCGCTGGCGCTGGCGCTGGTCCGGCGCGGCGCCACCGCCGTGCTCGCCGACAAGGACGCGGCGGGCCTCGCCGAGACCGCGCGGATGCTGGGCAATTATCCGCACAGCACGGCCACCTTCGATGTGACCGATACCGGCGCGCTGAAAGCCTGGATCGACGGCGCGGTGGCCGAGTTCGGCGGGCTCGACGGCATCATCAACAATGCCGGGCTGTCGGTGGTGGCGCCGTTTGCCGACACCCCCAAGGCGGATTTCGACCGGGTGATGGCCGTGAATTTCGACGCCGTGGTGGAGGGGTGCCGGCTGGCGCTGCCGCATATCCGGCAGCGGAAGGCCGGCTGGATCGTGAACATCTCCTCGGTGTTCGGGATGATGGGCTACCCGACGCAGAGCGCCTACAATGCGTCCAAATATGCGGTGCGCGGGCTTTCGGAAGCCATGCACCTGGAGTTGTCGCAGACCGACCCCGACATCAAGGTGATCCGTGTGCATCCTGGCGGCATCAAGACCAATGTGGCGCGCAACGCCAAGCAGATCGCGCACATGCCAGGCGCCGCCAATGCCATCGACAGTGCAGACGCGTTCGAGAAGGCGGCGCGCACCACGCCCGATGAAGCGGCCGAGGTGATCCTGCGCGGCATGGAGCGGGGCCAGCACCGTGTGCTGATCGGGGCGGACGCGCGCATGATCGACTGGATGGTGCGGCTGTTCCCCACAACGTACATGAAACGCATCGGGTTGTTTCTGGGGGGCGGGAATTGAAAATCCGGCGTCTGCGTCCATCTTTACAGCCATGAACCGGACCAAGACATTCATGCTGATGGCGGCCATGGCCGCGCTGTTCATGGGCGTCGGGTTCATGATCGGCGGGCGCTCGGGCATGTTCATCGCCTTCGCGCTGGCGGCTGGCATGAACATCTTCGCCTACTGGAACTCCGACAAGATGGTGCTGAAGATGCACCGCGCGCAGGAAGTCGGCCCCGACCATGCGTTGCACCAGATCGTGGCGCCGCTTGCCGAGCGCGCGGGGCTGCCGATGCCGAGGGTCTATATCGTCGAGCAGGACCAGCCCAACGCCTTTGCCACCGGCCGCAACCCGGAAAATGCCGCTGTCGCCGCGACCAGCGGGTTGATGCGCATGCTGGACCGCGACGAGGTGGCGGCCGTGATGGCGCACGAGCTTGCGCATGTGAAGAACCGCGACACGCTGGTGATGACGGTGACGGCAACGCTGGCCGGTGCGATCTCGATGCTGGGCAATTTCGCCTTCTTCTTCGGCGGCAACCGGGAGAATGGCCAGTCCAACATGCTGATGGCGCTGGTCGCGATGATCGTGGCGCCGCTGGCGGCGGCGCTGGTGCAGATGGCGATCAGCCGGACGCGCGAATATGGCGCCGACGCCCTGGGGGCCGACATCAGCGGCCAGCCGCTGAAGCTCGCGTCGGCGCTCGCCAAGCTGCAGGGGGCAGCGCAGCGCATCCCCAATCCGGTGGCGCAGGCGAACCCGGCCGCGGCTTCGCTCTACATCGTGAACCCGGGACTCGGCGGCGTGCGCGACCAGCTGTTCAGCACGCATCCGGCCGCCGAGAACCGCATCGCGGCGCTTGAGGCGATGGCAGGCAGCAGCCTGCCCGAGCCCGGCGTGGCCGGTGCCGAGCCCTGGCCGCACTCTGCCGTGCCCCGCCCGCCCAGGCCCAGCGCGCTTGGATTGAACGCCCAGCCGAGACGTCGCAATCCCTGGGGCTGAGGTCCCCGGGCTTGCCGCCCGGCGGGCCGCGGTTCAGCTCCTGCACGGGGTCACTGTGCTCGGGCGGCCGCTCGACCCGCTGCTGGACCGTGCGCTGGCGGGGATGTCGGCGAGCGACAGGGGGCTTGCGCGCGCCCTGACCGGCGGTGTGCTGCGGCATCTTCCGGGCGTCGACGCGCTGATCGATTCCGCCTGCGCCCGGCCGCTGCCGCCCGATGCCCGGGCGCGCCAGGCGCTGCGGGTGGCGCTCGCCGGGCGGTTGCTGCTCGACACGCCGCCGCACGCCACGATTGCCACCATATTGCCGCTGCTGGAAGGCGGCCCGCGCCGGCTGGCGCACGGCGTGCTGTCGACCTTGTTCCGCGACAAGGCGGCGCTGCCGCCGCCAACGCTGCCGGGGCCATGGGGTGCGCGTTGGGAAGCGGCATGGGGGACAGCGGAGGCCGTAGCTGCCGCGCGACGGCTGGCGGCGGTTCCGCCCACGGACCTGTGCCTTGCCGACCCCGCCGTCACGGCCGACTGGGCCGCCCGTCTGGGCGCCACGTCGCTGATGCCGGGCCATCTGCGTTTGCCGGGATCGCAGTCGGTGGAGGCGCTCGCGGGGTTTGCCGACGGGCCCTGGTGGGTGCAGGATATCGCCGCCAGCCTGCCTGCGCGCCTGCTGGGGGATGTGCGCGGCCGGCGCGTGCTCGACCTGTGCGCCGCGCCCGGCGGCAAGACGATGCAGCTGGCGGCGGCGGGCGCGGTGGTCACCGCGCTCGATATCAGTGGCCCGCGCCTGAAACGGCTGCGGCAGAATCTGGTTCGCACGGGGCTGTCGGCGGAGATCGTCGAGGCGGACGCGAAGCAGTGGGAGCCGGATGCCGCCTATGATGATATCCTGATCGATGCGCCCTGCTCGGCGACGGGAACGTTCGGGCGGCACCCGGACCTCCTGTATCTGAAGGCGAGCCTGGACCTTGGCGCGCTGCTTGCATTGCAGCAGGCGCTGCTTCAACGCGCGGCCGGCTGGCTGAAGCCGGGCGGGCGGCTGGTCTATGCCGTCTGCTCGCTGGAGCCGGCGGAAGGGGAGGGGCATGCAACGCCTGCAGGGCTGATGCCGGACGCGATTTCGGCCGGCGAGCTGCCCGAAGGCCTCTCGCCGACCAAGACCGGGGCCGTCCGCACCTTGCCCTCGCTCTGGGGGGATGCGGGGGGTGCGGACGGCTTCTTCATCGCCCGCTACGTGCGGGCGATGTAGACATCATCGGCAGCGCGCATTGCCTTTGGCGATCTCGTTGCCGAGCACTGCGCCGAGCGTTCCGCCGATCACGCTGCCGAGGCGCTTGTCGCCTTGCCGCGCGATGACATTGCCCAGCGTGCCGCCGGCGAGCGCGCCGACGATGAGGCCTGCGGTGCCGTCCTGACGGCGGCAATAGACCTGCCCGTTGGGGCCCCACCAATAGGGGTTGCTGTTGCGGTAGGAGGCGCCTCGGTAGACGGGATAGCCGTCGTTGTAGCCGCGATCATAGCCGTTCCAGCCGCGGTTGTCGTAATAGACCGGCGCCTGCTGGCGATAATAGCGGCCCGACTGATAGGCGTAGCGCCGGTCGCGACGATCGTCGGCGCGGACGCCGGCGCGATAGCCCTTGCGGTAGGCGCGGGCTTCGTCGCGGCGATCGTCGCGCCAGTCGTCGCGGCCCCAGCGGCCGTTGTCGTGGCCGTTGTAATGACGGTCGCGCTTCCATTCGTGACGATCGTCGCGGTCGTCATCGGCGAAGGCCGGGCCCGAGAAGCTGATGGCGGCAAGGCCGGCTGTTATGGCGATCAGACCTGTTTTCATGGCGTTCGATCCTTACCCTTCGGCGGTGCCCCTGTGAGCGGCCGCGCTGGTGTGCCGTTTGTGCGCCGAGTCCGCTGACATCATCCTGAAGCGGGCATTCATGCGCGAGACAGCCGCCGCGCTCGCTGCTAGGAGCGCGTGGATGTGGTGGAAGAGCCTGCTGGCAGCGGCGTTCGCGTCGGGAAGTCTTGTCGCGCTCTACGCGGCCGGGCCGCCGCTGGGCTCGGGCCAGGTGGTGGCGCTGGCGGTGCGCGCCGAGGCCGTGCCGCTGAACAAGGCGGACCCGGCGGCCGAGCGGGTCGGGCGGCTCAGATTTGTGGGCGGCCTGGTGCTGACGGCGCCCGACCGGCGTTTCGGTGGCGTGTCGGGCATGCTGTGGGACGCGGACTGCGGGCGGCTGCTTGCCGTGACCGACTCCGGCGCCTGGATCGTGCTGGAGCCCGAGGAGGCGGGCGAGCGGCTGACAGGGGTGAAGGCCGCGTGGATCGCACCGCTACTGGGCGCCGACGGCCTGCCTCCGAGGAGCAAGGTTGACGCGGACGCCGAAAGCCTGGCGTGGACTGGCGCGGGCGACATTTGGGTCTTCTACGAACTGGCGCACCGTGGGATGCGGTTTTCGGGTGTGACGCCCTGTCGACCGGAAACCCTGGCGCGCCCGCCTGTCGAGCGATGGGTGCCCGACGGGGTTGCCGGTGCGCCCCCCAATGGCGGCATCGAGGCGGCAGCGGCGCAGGGCGACCGGCTGTTGCTGCTGATGGAGCTGGTTCCGGGGCCGGGCGGGGGGCGGCTCGCGCTCGACGCGGCGCCCGGCCGGCTGTCAGGGCGGGCCTCCTACGGAGCGCCTGAAGGCTTCCAGCCGACTGCCATGGAGCCGCGCGATCCGGCCGGCACGTCCATGCTGGTCCTGCACCGGCGCTTCACGCCCCTGACCGGCGTGGCGGCAATTCTGGCCGAGACCGACATGCCCGCCCCGCTGAAGCCCGGGTTGGAGCCCATGTTAGAGTCCCGCGAAGTGGCGCGACTGCAGCCGCCGCTGCTGGTCGACAATATGGAAGCGCTCGCCGTCCGGGTGGAGGGCGAGCGCCGATACATCTACATTGCGTCGGACAATAATTTCAATCCGTTGCAGCGAACGCTTCTGATGAAGTTCGAGCTGCTGCCAGAAACGCCCTGACGGAGACGCCCTGACGGAGATGCCCTGACGGAGACTTCCCGGGCGTCAGGCGGTTGCTTCCACCGACTTCTTGGCGACTTCGCGCTTCAGGCGCTGGGCCTTCAGGCTGAGGTCTTCCTTGCTCGTCTTCAGCAGCCAGTTGTCGAGCCCGCCGACATGCTCGACCGAACGCAGGCCGTGCGTGGAAACGCGCAGCCGTACCGAGCGGCCGAGCGAGTCCGACATCAGCGTCACGTTCTGCAGATTGGGCAGAAAGCTCCGCTTGGTCTTGTTGTTGGCGTGGCTGACATTGTGGCCGATCATCCGGCCCTTGCCTGTAAGCTCGCAAACGCGCGACATGGTCTGTTCCTCGAATATTGGACGGCAAGTATATGCGGACGGCAGGCGCAGGGCTGGCCGAAAAACGAGGGCGGGCCATAGCTGCGCCTGCGCCCGGCGTCAAGCATCTGCACTGCTATCCGTCCTGTGCGGGGCCCGCTGCCGGCGTCCCGCAAATTTGTTCAGGATCATCTGGACCGGTGCGATTGCCCGTGCCAATAGCATCGCCGTGCCGGTTTTTGCCATCCACTGCATCGACAAGCCCCTGCAGCAGGATCTGCGGGCGGCGACGCGCCCGACCCATCTGGCCTATATCGAGTCCGCGCTGGACCAGATCGTGGTCGCCGGGCCGCTGCTGGACGACGAGGGCGCGCCGATCGGCTCGATGCTGCTGATGGAGTTTCCGGACCGGCGGTCTGCGGTGAGCTTTGCCGCCGACGACCCCTATGCGAAGGCCGGCCTGTTCGCGAGCATTGCCGTGACGGCCTGGCGGCAGGTGCTGCCCAAGCCCGCATAGCAGTGTTCGGGCCGGGCTATCTGCCGGGCTATTCCACCGCTGCGTAGATCATCGTCCGCAGCTGCCGTCGCACCGGCCAGGTCGATGACGGGATAAGCTGCGTGAGGAACAGCACGGTCAGCTCCTCGGCGGGATCGATCCAGAAGAAGGTCGAGGCGGCGCCCCCCCAGAAATAATCGCCGTTGTTGCCTGCCACCATGGTCTTGTGGACAGCGGTGGTGGTCGCGAACCCGAGGCCGAAGCCGACCCC
>JAESGX010000553.1_pt1 | contig 12552 bp, 9 predicted proteins | sample 9269801 | NCBI WGS metagenome assembly JAESGX01 (sample SAMN16773122, study PRJNA677054) | algae metagenome | isolation source: Pleurocapsa minor GSE-CHR-MK-17-07R and co-occurring heterotrophs from wet... | place: USA: Lower Calf Creek Falls, Grand Staircase Escalante National Monument, UT ... | reverse complement strand
TCTCCGCTCAAGGTAGCAAAATGGCGTCGCTAGAGGCAACTGCAAGCTCAAGTGCAAGCAGCCCAGCTGCGATGTCCTGCAAACCAACGCCCGTGCTGTCGAACAGGGTGATATCGTCGGCGTTGCGTCGGCCGGGGCGGACGTTGTCGAGCACCTCGCCGATCAAGGTCAGGTCGTCTGGTCCGATAAGCTTGGCCGAATGGGCATGCTGGCACTCTCCGATGGACAGCGCCTGCGCACGATCATCGACGAACAGCCGCGCAGACGCGACCAGATCGGCCGCCACCTCCTGCTTGCCCTGCGTATCCGCCCCCATGCAGGCCAGATGGGTTCCACGGCGCACCCAATCGGCTTGAATAACAGGCCGGAATGACGGCGTGACCGTGATGATAACGTCCGAGTTCCGGGCCATATCCTCAACGCTGACCAGACGGATGTCGATATCATTTTCGGACAGCGACAGCGCCAGCGCCTTGGCCGCCGTTTCGGACTGGTCCGCGATGAACAGGGTGTGGAAAGGGCGCAGCGGAAGTGCTGCACGCAGCTGCGCGAGGGCTTGCCCGCCGGCGCCCAATATGCCGATCGTACCGGCATCGGCCCGGGCAAGGTGTCGTATGGAAATCGCGCTGGCTGCTGCTGTTCGCAGCGCCGTCAGATGCGTGCCCCTGACCAGCGCCATGGGGCTTCCAGTCTCGCAATCGAAAAGCACGATGGTGGACTGGTGATTTGCCAGGCCACGCGCCCGGTTGCCGGGCCACAATCCGCCAGCCTTCACGCCGAGGGACGGGCCCGAGCGGGCGAAGCCCGACTTGAATCCAAAAATGGCGTCCGCATAGCCAAGTGTCTCCCGCACAATCGGAAAGTTCACGGCCGATCCGCGCGCCATCTCGATGTAAACGGCTTCGATCACTCTGGTGACTTCATCCTGCCGAACTAGCCGGACAACCACATCTTCGGAGACATATTGCATTCAGAGTTCCATTCTTCGGTATAGTATCGGGCAATCCGCCTCTGAGGCAGAGGGTGCCAAGTCCGCTGTTGCTGCCGACAGCTAGGCGCGCATGACTGGCTACTCCGCAGAATGTCCACCGCCGGCAGTCTGGGAGGCGGAGCGGCTTAGTGGAAGCACCACATCCATCCGATCTGCATGCCGCCCTGGTGCTTTGGCATAACGGCCATATGGCGCAGTTTCATCCGGTCGATGTCCTGACCATCAAAGTTGCCCTTACCCCTAGGTAGGCGGACCCTGGTATGCCCTTGTTGCGCGCAAGACCAGTTCGCCCGCTAGCAGCACCGCAACGAAGCCGGCAAGCACCGGGCCGCTGTGCGCCCAATTCACCGGCGTGCCGGGAACGTGGATGAAAAGGACAATCGCTTGCACCACGAAGAACAGGGACAGCCCCGCTGCAACCCAGGCGCCTGCCGCTCCGCCGGGCACACTGAAGGGCCGCAACCGATCCGGCTCCAGAGCCCGCAGGCGTAGGAAGGCAAGGAAGATCATGCTGTAGGGGACGAGGAAAACGACCGAGCACAGGGACACCATGCTCCAGAAAAGCTCTTCCACGGTCGATGATGAGGGCAGCGCCATCAGCACCAACGTGCCCACGACCCCCGACGCGATGTTGGCTCCAATCGGAGCGCTATGGCGCGGGTGGCGCAGCGCGAACAGCTGCGGCATGTCGCCCGATTGCGCGGCCTCTTGGACCAGCCGGTTCAATCCCATCGTCCAAGTGACCATGGTGGTCAGAAGTGTGAAGATGATGGCGCTGCCCAGTATGCCGACAGCAGTTAGCCCGGCCCGGCTGTCGCCGAAGCCAAATCTGAGCACATCCACCAGTCCCCTGTCCAGGACGATGCCGTCGGCGGGAAGCACCGCAAGCATTCCGAAGGTCGCGAAGACGTAGAGCGCCCCAACGATCAGGCCCGACAGAATCATCGCGCGCGGAAGCTGCCGCCCGGGATCCTTGATTTCGTCGCCGGCACTGGCGATCAGTTCGAACCCGAAAAGACTGAACACAAGGATCGGAAGAAATTGAAGGGCGGCCGTGTAGCTGGGCGCCACCGCCGCAAGCGATAGCGGGTTGGCCGGTGGGTTGGCCATCACCGCCAGGCCGCCCATCACGCCAACGCACAGCAGCACGCCAATCTTTATCGCAGCGCCTGCATTGGGAATCCATCGGCCCACTTCCGTGCGCAGAGAGGCCAAGGCCATGTTCAGCCAGAGGACTACAACGGCGAGGCCCGTGGTCGTTGCGGCGTTCGGAACGGTTCCGAACAGTTGCCCCGTCATGCTGACGGCGAGGATGGCCGCCGAAGGGAGCCAGATCGACAGCTGTATCCAGTAATAGAAGGCAGACCGCGCCGCCCAGCGCTGCCCGAAGGCGCGACGGATCCAGACATAGGCTCCGCCCTGACTGGGCCAGGCAGAGCCCAACTCGGCGGCGATCATGGCGTAGGGAACGACAAAGAACAGCATCATGACCGCCCACCAGCCGAGCGCGGACGGACCGATGGAGGCAGTCGCCGGCAGCTGATCGACTATGAGAACGCTCGACACCGTGAAAAGGACAAGGTCCCGCGTTCCAAGGACACGCCGACGTGTCGGCTGCAGGCTTTGATCGCCCGCGTCGATGGTCACGCGGCGCTCTGCCCTGCCGACTTCTCGTCCAGGTTCAGATACACCTGCTTCAGTTCCAGATAGCCCTCGAGCCCATAGGGCCCAAGCTCTCGACCGATCCCCGACTGCTTGAACCCGCCCCAGACCGCCTCCACCGGCGAAATCTGCGCATCGTTGATCCAGATCGTGCCTGCCCTGATCCGCCGCGCAACCCGCAAGGCCTTGGTCACGTCGCGCGTCCACAAGGCAGCCGCCAGGCCATATTCGCTGTCATTGGCCAGCCGTATGGCGTGTTCGACATCGTCGAAGGGGATAACGGCCATCACCGGCCCGAAGATTTCCTCCCGCGCGATCCGCATTGCCGGATCGACATCGGTGAAGATCACCGGCGGTACAAAGTAGCCGGAGCCTGCATCGTCGGGGACAGGACCGCGATAGGCAACACGCGCGCCTTCGCTTTCCCCGATATCGATGTAGGATTGCACGCGCGCCTGTTGCGCGGCGCTGACCACCGGGCCCATGGTCACATCATCTCGTCTGCCCGGGCCGAGTCTCAGCGCGGCAGCGTTCTCGACCATCGCTGCGACCAGTCGATCATGCAGGCTGCGCTCGACCAGCACCCGGCTGCCTGCCGAGCATATCTCCCCCTGATTTCCGAATATGCCGGTGCATGTGCCTGCCACGGCCTGTTCGAACGGCGCATCTGCAAAAACGATGTTTGGGGATTTCCCGCCCAGCTCCAGCGTTACGCGCTTCAAGGTCTTGGATGCGCTTGCCATGATCGATCGCCCAACGGCGGCAGAGCCCGTGAAGCTGATCTTGTCCACGAGCGGGTGATCCACCAGCGCCTGCCCCGCTTCTGCGCCGAAACCGGTGATTACATTGAGGACGCCGGTCGGGAGCCCTGCATCGACCATGATCTCGGCCAGCAGCAGCGTGCTGAGCGAGGTCTGCTCGGCTGGCTTCACCACGGCTGTGCAGCCGGCAGCAAGCGCGGGTGCGATTTTCCAGGCTGCCAGCAACAGTGGGTAGTTCCAGGCGGTGATCAATGCGCAGACGCCAACCGGTTCGCGCACCACCAGGCTCAGCGCATGCTGACTTATGGACGGTATGTCGCCGCTGATTTTTGTTGCAGAGCCCGCATAATAGTCGAACGTCGCAGCGACCTCATCAATATCGTAACACGCCTCGGCCAGTGGCTTTCCGCAATTCCGTGTCTCCAGCTCGGCCAGTTCGTCACGCCGCGCTCGGATACCGGTGGCGACCCGGTGCAACAGGGCCGCGCGGGCCTTGGGATCGCCGAACGACCAGTCGCCATGGGCAAATACTCGCGCTGCGGCCTGCACGGCAGCATCGGCATCCGCGGCACCGGCACGGGGAAGCTTGGCGATGATCTCGCCTGACGCCGGGTCGAACGTTTCGAAGCTCGATCCATCGCAGGCCTCCGCCCACTGGCCGCCGATCAGCATTTGCGTGCGCATCTGTTCCCCCCTGATAATGGTTAGGCCAGCGCGTCTCGCATCAGCAGCTGGAAGCGGTGCACGCAGTGTTCAGCTGCATGTGTCTCGGCCGATGCGGCGGCAAAGCGCCCGCCTTGGAACCCGGCGGACTTCAATCCCCGATGCACCGATTCGACGATCTCTATGTCTTCGTTGTCGGTTTCGTTGTGCTCGACATAATCATGCACGATCCGGGCGCGTTCGGCGGCCGACAGCCCGGCTGGGCCATAGGCTTTCAACAGCACATGCGTCCTGTCTGGCGACAATGGTTGGTTGATGTAGACGGAGAAGACCGGGCTGCGCGTCCGCACCGAGATTTCCGTGAGCGGCCAGATGTGCCAGTACACATAATCGCCTTCCACCCGGGCTCCGCTGCTGTCGATTTCTTCCATCGGCCCCAGGTGGCGCTGGACGATGCCGTGGGACGAAACCCTGTAGTCGGCCATGTCGACCGAGCGGCAGAAGCTTTTGTGCCGTGTTTCGCAGTGATAGCATTCCAGCGAATTCTCGATCATTACTTTCCAGTTGGCCTCGACCGCTCCGCTCGACTCCGCCAGCAGAACGAGTGCCGGGGCCATCGGCACATGATCCAGAATCTCGGCCTCCAGAGCGGGCGCAAGCTCCTTTAGCGGCACTGCTTTTGGGTCGGGCGTTCCGAACAGGAAGCCGGCGACAACCTCCGTGCGGATTTCAGAAAGCCGGACCTTGCTGATATCGATGTTGGCGGCCGCAGCCTTGCCGGAGACGGCCTTCAGGGTTCCATCGCAGCGATAGCTCCAGGCATGGTAGGGGCAGACGATTAGAGGCGCTGTGCCACGACCTTGCAGAAGCTCATGGGCCCGGTGCTGGCAAACGTTGTGGAACGCCCGAAGCACGGCATCCTGACCGCGCACTACCAGGATATTCTGGCCCGCGACTTGCCCTGTAAAGTAACTGCCCGGCTCGCCCGCCTCGCTTACATGGCCCAGGAAATGCCATCCCGATGCAAAAATGCGTTCCTGCTCTGCCGCAAAGATCTGCGGATCATGGTAGGCGCCCGACGGCATCGTGCCGGATGTCGTCGGGTCCGACGTCAAACCCGACCAGTCAACGCGCCGCATCGGAGGCCTGTGCGACGGGAGAGGCTGCGAGGCCCGCATAAACGATCGCCACCTGCTGCCGGATGGACTGGCTGACGGCGCCTGCGTCGACGTCATCAGTCACATGCCTCAGATAATGCGCACGACCTATGAGGTGCAGAAGGTCTGCCGCAGCGGCAACGGGCATGTCGGGCCGCAGCGCGCCATCCTCTTGGAAGGATCGGAGCAAGCCGCACAGATTGGACCGAATCTCCACGTTCATCTGTTCGAGCTGTGCCCGCATGACCGGGTTCACGAGCGCTGCTGCCTCGATCTCCGCCCATACCGAGCAGTCCAGTTCGGTTGAGCCGTGGAACACGTCGGCCTCCACGAAGCGAAGCAGCCGTTCCAGCGCCGGCATGTCGGCAGCCATCGCGGCGGCATTTTCCAGCTCGGCAACGATGGTGCGGTCATCGGCGAGGATTGCCAGCGCCAAGTCTGCCTTGCAGGCGAAGTAATTATAAAGAGTGCCGACGGAAACGTCAGCCTTTTCAGCGATTTCGGCCATCCCTGACTTTGCATAGCCGCGCATGTTGAAGCAGCAAATTGCAGCATTCAGAATGGTCGCCCGTCGGTTCAGCTTGTGTCGATCAACCAGTTTCATATACGACGAATGGCATGAACCATTGCAAAAATCAAATGATTCATTTTGCTGTTGATGCACTCGCTTTCGATGTACTTTACGTCGACGTCGACGTCGCCACGCCGAAGCGATAGCCGCGGCGCGCCAAGATATCGTTCGCGCGCAGGATGCACCGATGGAAGCGGTGGCCCGGTTCGTGGCTGCACGGTGAATCAATCAGCCGAAGGTTCGGCAATCCTAGCCAGCGCGGCTGTTTGAATGGTGGCAAACGCCCGCTCCAGTGCTGTGACGCCCAGGTGCTGATAGCCGAATACCAGCCCGTGCCGTGGGTTGGCCGACAGATAATATTGCGACAGAGGCTTCACCTGCAGGCCTGTGGCCAGCAAGCTGCGCGCCAGTTCGACATCGCTGGTCCTAGCGCTGAGGGCGGGCTTGAAATGCAGGACGGCGTGCAGGCCGGCGCGCGGGGCGTTGAGATCGAACAGCTGTCCCAACGGGCCGGCGCAGTGCCGTTGCAGGAGCGCGAGCTTGCTGTCGTGATCGCGAGAGAGTTCCGCGACATGGGCCGACAGATGGCCGTCGGCGATGAAGCGGGCCAGCACGGGCTGCAGCGGCAGCGCGGTGAAGGCATCGATCCGCAGCCGGAAGCGGGCGATTTCGGCGGCCACATCGGGGTGCGCCACGCAGTAGGAGAGCCTGAGGTTGGGGGCTATCACCTTGGAGAAGGTGCCGAAATAGATGGTGCGATCGGCCCCGGGGAGGGCGGCGATCGGCGGCAGCGGCTGGCTGGCGAACTGGAACTCGCTGTCATAGTCATCCTCGAAGATCCACGCCTGTGCGGCATTGGCCCAGTCCAGCAGGTCGCGGCGGCGCTGCATGGACATGACGCCGCCCAGCGGAAACTGGTTCGACGGCGACAGGACGACCAGCCGCGCGTCCGGCGCCAGCGCCCTGCCGGCGGCCACATCCAGACCGTCCGCATCGACCGGCACTGGAACGATCTGGGCGCCCGCACCCGTCAGCGCCATCCGGCACGACAGGAAGGTAGGGTCCTCGCACCAGGCCTGGTCGCCCGGTTCGATCAGCAGGCGCGCGACCGTTTGCAGCGCATGGCGGGTGCCGGGGAAGATGATGATCTGGTCCGGTGCGATCCGGTAGCCGCGCAGGGCCGCCAGATAGGTGGCGATCGCAGCGCGCAGCGGGGCGTAACCGCGCGGGTCGCGGCTGGTGACCAGCTCTGCCGATGGGGAAGCCCAGACCTTGCGGAACAGGCCGGTCCACAGCTGGAAAGGGAACGTCCGGGTGTCGGGGAGGGCCGGGCTCAGGCTATCAAATGCCTCGTGGGCATAATCCTCTATGGCAAGAAGCCGGTCAGCTAGAATGGACCTGCGGAAGCCTTCGACTGATTCGGGGCTGCGTGCGTCGGTGTGCAGTTCTGCGGCAAGAGCGGGGGCAACGCGGGCGGTTCCCCGGGCGCGGATTTCGAGCAGGCCGTCGGCCTGAAGCTCGTCGAACGCCAGCACAACGGTGTTGCGCGAACAGCCCAGCTGGCGCGCCAGCGCGCGGGCGGATTGCAGCGGTGCGCCCGGGGCAAGCCGGCCGGTGGCGATGTCGTTGCGCAGGAAGGCCGAGATCTGGCTGTGCATGGGAACGCCCGACGCGCGGTCGAGCAGCAGGTCGGCGAAATAGGCCTTCGCCCAGTCCTGGCTGACCCTGGCCCGACTGCTCCCGTCTTGGCTCACATCATCTCCCGTGCGGCGCATTGGGCCAGTTGGTGTACATACTTGCCCCGCGCTGACCCTTAGCAGTCTGGTCCACCCGCACTATCCCCTGTGGCTCATCTTGGTGGAAGGCGCAGCATGCACAACCGGTTCAAGGAGAGGCTGGGCCACGAGCTTCAACTTGGCTTCTGGCTGATGTCGGCGAGCGGCCTTGTGGCCGAGGCGGTGGGCGGGGCCGGGTTCGACTGGCTGCTGATCGACATGGAGCACAGCCCCAACGAACTCCCCATGGTGATCGACCAGCTGCGCGCGGTGCGGCTGACGGGGGCCGCCCCGATCGTGCGGGCGTCGTCGCTGGACCGGGTGGTGATAAAGCGGCTGCTGGATGCCGGCGCCGACACGATCATGGTGCCGAACATACAGTCTGCGGCCGAAGCGCGCGAGGCTGTGGCCGCCATGCGCTATCCGCCGCGCGGCGTGCGCGGCTACACCGGCATGAGCCGGGCCAATGCCTTCGGGCGCGACAAAAGCTATGCGCGCGAAGCGGACGGGCGCGTCTGCCTGGTTTTGCAGCTGGAAACGACGGCGGCGCTATCACGCTTGCACGAGATTGCCGATGTGGAGGGCGTGGATGCACTGTTCATTGGCCCGGCCGACCTTGCGGTCGATCTGGGCTACGCCGGGGACTATGCCCACCCGGAGGCCTGGCCACAGATTCTGGAGGCGTTGCGCGCCGTGAAGCGCACGGGCAGGCCCTGCGGCATCCTGGTGGGGCGTGCTGACCAGGCGGCGGATTGTGCGGCCGCCGGCGCCGACTTCATCGGCCTTGGGGCCGACCTTTCCTTGCTCGCGCGCCAAGCCGACATCGCGCTGGCTGCCGCGCGCGCAGTTTCCTGACACCGTTTCGAAAGCGACTGCCATGTCTGTCATCTCCCGCGTCCAGGTTCACAGCTTCGGCTATGCGGCGCGCAATCTGATCCGCAACCTGGAGGTGGGACCGCGCCAGGGGATGATCCACTATGCGGCCAATGCCCGGCTGAAGATGAAGGGCTTTCTGGTCGTGGTGGAAACCGACGACGGGGCGCGGGGCGAATATTGCCCTTATATGGGCGGCACCGAACCGGCGCTGGCCGAGACGATGAAGCTGGCGCCCAGCCTGATAGGGCGCAACCCGTTCGAGCGCGAGCGGCTGTACCAGCAGATGAAGGTGCTGTCGCGCGCGGGCGAGGGCGCCGGGATCGGCCCGCTGGACATCGCGCTGTGGGACCTGTGCGGAAAGGTCCAGGGCCAGTCGATCAGCCGGATGCTGGGTGGCTGGCGCACGCGGCTGCCGACCTATGTCAGCACCTGGCGCGGCGACCGGAACGGCGGGCTGGACAGCGTTTCAGCCTTTGTCGACTTTGCCAAAGACGTGTCGGGGCGGGGCATCGGCGGGTTCAAGATCCACAGCTGGCCCGAAGCGGATGCCGACGAGGAAAGCGAGTTGATGCTGGAACTGGGGCGCGAGGTGGGCCGGCGCCTGGCGCTGATGCACGATCCCGCCTGTGTGTACCGGACCTTTGCCGACGGGCTGCAGGTGGGGCGCGCCTGCGACGAGGCAGGGTTCAAATGGATCGAGGACCCCTTCGTCGACATCGGTCGCTCCTTTGCGATGCACAACCGGCTGAAGGGCATGATCCGCACGCCCATCCTGCTGGGCGAGCGGGTGCGCGGGCTGGAGGCCAAGGCCAATCTGGTGGTGAGCGGCGCCACCGACATGCTGCGCGCCGACCCGGAGATGGACATGGGCATCACCGGCATGATGAAAGCAGCGGCACTGGCCGAGGCCTTCGGCATGGACGTGGAGGTGGCGAACTGCTCGCCGGCGCAGCGCCATTGCGTGTCGGCGATGCGCAACGCCCAATGGTATGAGATCTGCAATGTGGGGCCGGATTGCCCCAATGCCACGCCGCCCATCTATGCCTGCGGCTATGACGACCAGCTGGACAGCATCGGGACGGATGGCTGTGTCGAGGTGCCGACCGGCCCCGGCCTCGGGGTGCGCTATGACTGGGACTATGTGAACGCCAACCGCATCGGGCTGTTCGAGGTGACCCGCGACACGCTGGGCGACCTCTATGCGACACCGCAATGACAATCGGGAAACGACCATGATGACCAGGATCGGCGGCAAGTTCGCGTTTTCAGCCCTGATGGCGCTGTTGCTGGCAGCCCCTGCCGCAGCGGCGGACGGCGAGGTCAGCATCCGCAAGGACGGCTACGGCGTGCCCTATATCCAGGCCGCCCGAGAGGAGGACGCCTTTTACGGGCTTGGCTATGCCCAGGCGTCCGACCGGCTGGAGCTGGTGCTCAGAACCTATATGGCAGCCGAGGGACGCCGCGCCGAGCTGGACGGGCCGTCTGCGCTGCCGTCGGATTTCATGGCGCGCCACTTCTTCTCGATCGAGGAGGCGCGTCAGGGCTATGCTGCGCTGTCGCCGCAGATCCAGCGCAACCTGTCATCGTTTGTGGCCGGTGTGAAACGCTGGATGGCAGAAAATCCGCGAAAGGTGCCGGCCTGGGCGCCCGACTTCGGGCCCGAGCATATAGTGCTGGCGAGCAACGCACGGGTTACGGAAAATCTGGAGCTGCTGGACTGTGCGCGGGGCGGGGTCTGGTACGGTCTCGGCCTCGGGCTGGAGGGCAGGATCGACCTTGGCGCCATCGGGGAACTGGGCCGGTCGCGCAGGCTGGCGCAGGCAACCGGCGGATTTGTTGGGCGCAACCAAAGCGGGCTTTCCAACAGTGCCGCCATCGCGCCGTCTCGCATGGCAGCGCGCGCTGCTGCTCTTATTGGGGATCCGCACAGCGATGGCATAAATGGGGAGTTCTTCGAATTCGTATTGCACGGTGGCGACTATTCGCTGGCTGGCGTGACGGATCCAGGCAATTTCATCACCACGCTTGGCAACGGCCGCAACATCGCCTGGACCGCAACCTCGGGCGGAACGGATTCGTCCGACTGTTTTGTGTTTCAGGTGGACCCTGCCGATCCGCTGAAGGTCCGCTATGGCAACGGCACCAGGCCGGTGCTCAACCGGAAGCTGCTGTTCAAGGTGAAGGGCAGTGCACCCGTCGAAGTGGAACAGCAACATGTTCTGCACAACGGCGTGCTGTCGCCGGTGATGGCGCGGGCCGACGGCATGTTGTTCGCGATCAGCCCCGGCAACCGGCTGGACCCGGCGGCGGCCGTCCGCCAGGTGTATGAAATCGCCCGTGCGAAGGATGTGGATGATGCGCTGGTCCGGGCGCTCAGCCAGACGGGTGCGGGGTCCGAAACGCAGACCTTCGCTGATTCCAGCGGCAACATCTTCATCATCCGACAGGGCAAGACGCCGGTGCGCCAGGGCAGGCTGGACTATCGTTTCCCCATTGCGGCAACCCCGGAAACGGAGTGGCGCGGACTGCACGGCCCGCAGGATTTCGTGCAGGTCCGAAATCCACCCACCGGCTTTGTGCATGGCAACAACGAAGAGCCGTGGACATGGTCTGCAGAAGGCCTGCTCGATCCGACGCGCTTTCCCTCCTACATCTCCAATGTCGTGGTCGGATTCGACCTCTCGCTTTACCGTCAGGGGTCGCGCAGCTTGACCTACAGCAATTTGCTGGGCGCGCTGGACAAGGCCACCACTGCCGACCTGATGGCAATTGCCTATGACAGCCGCCTTCAAAGCTGGCCGCGCTGGCAATCGGCGCTGACGTCCGCCTTTCCTGACGCGAAACGCAGCGCGCTGACACCTGCCGAACGCGCGTTTCTGGACTCGCTTCTGGCATTCGACGGAAACCTTGCCAACGAATCCGAGCCGGCGGCGCGCGCGGCGGTGTGGCTGGAGACAGCCTTTGGCGCGTTCCTGCCGCCCGACGCCGCCGTCCGGATCACACGCAATGTGTTGGGCGTAAGCGGCCCCGCAGAAACCGACGCCATCTGGTTGCGGGCCAGCATCGCGCCGGCTGCTGCCGAATTCCAGCGCCGGTCGAGGCATTTGTCAGGGCGGCTCACGCTGGGTGATCTCTATCGCATTCGGGACAGGACGGGGCAGAACGAAATTCCCTTCCGGGCCGGTGATTTCGCTCTGGGCTGGGGTGTCGATGCCGACGCACTGGAATATTATGAATCGACCGCACCGAACTACTGGTTCGAGGATCAGGATGCGCGCGGCGTCAAGTATATGACCGGTGGCGGGCTGCGGACGCGCATCGTCCAGTTCACGACGCCCATGACAATCCTGTCGGTTGTAATGTCGAGGCGAGAAAGCAGTGATCCGTCGTCGCCCGGTTACATGGACCAGGCAAAGCTGGCTTCAGAACGACGCATGAAGCAGGTGCCGTTCGAACCTGCCGAAATCCAGGCGGCCACGCAGCCATGGAAGACGCTGCATGTGCGGAAATAGCCCGGTGCGCACCTTGCTACCATGTGGTGTAAGAACCAGTGCAGGGTTTGATCGGTGACAAGCCTGGGTGCGTTCATCGAACGGCGAATGACCTTTCTCATCCTTGCAGGCTTCGGGTTTGGCGCGCTTGCCGGAGTTGTATTTGGTCCGTCGGCTGTGGCGCTATCCCTGCTGTCGGATATTTTCGTTCGGCTGCTGCAGATGATTGTGGCCCCGCTGATCCTGGCAACCGTGGTAACGGGTATTCACCAGGCCGCACAGCAGCAGGGGGCGGGGCGGCTGGTGTTCCGGTGCGTGTTGTCGTTTGCCGTTCTGACAGGCGTGGCCTTGGCACTGGGAATGGTCGGGGCGCAGATCTTCCAGCCGGGCGCAGGGGTGGTGCTGTCGGCTCCCGGCTCGGGTGCCGACACAGCCTTCCGAAGCATGTCGGCGAGCGACGTACTGCCGCGCAACATCTTTGAATCCCTTGCGCGTGGCGATACCTTGCAGATCGTTGTGTTCGGGCTGTTGTTCGGCTGGGCCACGCTCAGGGCAGGCGAGGCGGGAGCCCGGGCTGCGGGGGCGCTGGAGACCCTTGCAGAAGT
>JAESGX010000551.1_pt1 | contig 12578 bp, 10 predicted proteins | sample 9269801 | NCBI WGS metagenome assembly JAESGX01 (sample SAMN16773122, study PRJNA677054) | algae metagenome | isolation source: Pleurocapsa minor GSE-CHR-MK-17-07R and co-occurring heterotrophs from wet... | place: USA: Lower Calf Creek Falls, Grand Staircase Escalante National Monument, UT ... | reverse complement strand
AGGCGCACGACCGGATGTGGATCGTGGTCCTCTCCACTGGCTGTGCGCACGCCGTTGGACAGCAATTGGGCACGTATCTGGCTGGGAATCAGATTCACACAGTTAGCAACGGTCTGAGCATCGTCTCCCTCAATAGCCGTAGCGTCGTAGATACGACTATGCGGCATTCCACCTTTACGTCAGTACGCCTCTCCGGCGCATTTCCCCCTGCGCCGACCATCGGGTATCGCGCAGGGATCTTGTGCAAGTTCGCGCGACATGGAAAGTCGCATCGCCAAGTGACAGGCCGTTATGAGTTAAATATAACGTGGTTAACAACAGCTCGCTAGTCGACGCTTCCGCCCATGCAGAAGCGTTCCGTCCAGCGCGGCCGTCCACCCGGCACCACTACCTTCGACGAGGTGCCGGCAAAGGCATTCGGCGCGGCCGTGCGCGCGGCGCGAACCGCGCAGGGCATCGCCCAGGAAACGCTAGCCTTCCGCGTCGGCGTCGAACGCTCACACATGGGGAAGATTGAGCGCGGCGAGCATCTGCCGAACCTGGGACTGGCGCTGAAGATCGCCGTCGCACTGGAGTGCAGCGCGGCCGAACTGGTGGGTGCCGCTGAGGCGAAGCTGCCCGTGGGATGGTTCACATCGAATCGTGACGGTGCGTGACCCACTGCCACGATTCCGGTTCCATATCTTCGGACGCAAATATACGCGGGCCGCGAATCGGCCCGCGTCGAAACGTCCATCATTCGGCGGGGATAGTCAGCGTCGGCGGCAGCCAGCCGGACTTCGCCAGCAGGTTCCCGGCCGACTCGGCCAACACGTCGCGCTTGAGCTTGGCGAACGCCGGACCACCATGGCCGTACTGGGTCAGGATCGCCAGCGTGTCCGTCTTGCGCAGGCGCTTGAAGTAGCCGGCGTTCGGCGTCCAGTGCGCGGCCATGTCCATCTTCAATGCCGACAGCAGCGGCATCGCCAGCTGTGCGTCGCTGTGGTCCAGCGTGGCGTCGAGACTGCGCGCAGCGCAGTACGCCAGCAGCGAGACGATGCGGTGGTCGTCGGCCTTCCGGCACCACGTCCACAATGCGTCGGCATCTTCAGGCAGGAGGCGTTCCCACGCCGCGTGCCACTTCATCGCCGCCGCTTCGGCGGCGCTTCCCGCCAGTGTCTCCGATGCGCCGATGTCGGCATGGTCGGTCGCGGACAGGTCGAGGCCGTGGCCGCCACGTTCCTTGCGTAGCGACACTGCCAACTGGAACGCGAGCGCGCGCAGCGCCAGCGGCAGGTCGTTGGTCAGCGCCTGCTGCGCCACTACCGTCAGCAAGGCGGACAGGTCGCGGCGCACCGCGCGCGGGTCGCCGAACGCGTCCCCGTCGCCGGCCTTTTCCGTCGCGCTGCCCTGCCCGACCTTGCGCTTGGCCTTCGCCACCGCGCGTTTGTCCTCGGGGCGGATCAGGCCATCGAGGACCTGCACGTGGCCACGGTGGTCGAGCGCAACCACTGCGCCGACCAGCGCCGCCGCTTCCGGGTCTGGTGCAAGCAAACCGCGTTCGATTTCTGCGATCTTGTCCTCGATCGCCCTGCACTTCGCGCAAGCCTGCTCCCACGACGGGTTGTCCTCGTCGTCGTCCGCCTCCGGTTCCGCCGCCTCCGCCTGCTGTTCGGCGGCGGCCAGTCGCGCGCGCAACTGCGACAGCTTTTTCTCGGTCTTGGCGTCCGGCGCCTGCCGCACGGTTGGCACCTGCCCAAACTGCGCGCGCGTCTGGTAATCGAGTGTGCCAGCGACCACTTGCACCCACGGACGCTGCTTGCGCAGCTTTGCTGCTTTCTTTTCCAGCTTCTCGGTCACCAGCCGATCCAGCAGGGCGGCATCCTCGAAATACTCGGTGGCGTCGTCGCCGAACAGGTCGCGGCGGATACTACCGCCGGCAGTAACGTAGGCATCGCGGCCGACGATCCGCGCGCGCGGATCGTCGCCGCGCACCGCCGTCTCGGTGAGGGCACGGCGAATCTGCCACGCCGAAGGCCGGGCGCCGTCGTCCAGCAGCGCGTCCTGCACGGCATGGTCGTCAGTGAAGGCGAAGGCCATCACCTGTTCAAGGTTCAGTTCCTCGGCGCGGTACAACTGCATGACCTGCGGCGAGACCTTCGCTAGCCGCAGCCGCTTCTGCACCGTGTCGGCGCTGACGCCGAACTCGGCGGCAATGTCTTCGGCCGACTTGCCTTCTTCAACCAGCGTGGCAAAAGCGTCGAACTGATCGGCCGGGTGCATCGCCTCGCGTTCGACGTTCTCGGTCAGGCTGGTGGCCGTGGCCTGCTCGCGCGACACCACGCGGCAATCGACCGGCGCGCTCGTCGCCAGTTCCTTGCGCCTGGCGAGCAGCCGCAGTGCGGCGAGCCGGCGCTTTCCGGCCACGACCTCGTAGCCAGGGCGCTTGGCCTCGCGCGGACGCGGGACTACGGTGAGGTTGTGGATCAGTCCTCGCGCCTTGATCGACGCCGCGAGGCTGTCGATGCGCGTACCGCCGGTCTTGCGGACGTTGAGCGGCGACGGAAACAACTGCTCGAACGGGATCGCCCGCACGTCGGGTTGGTTTTGGACTTGCGCGTTCATGGTGCGTCTCCTGTGGTTGTCATCGGTGCGTTGCGTGGCCCCGGCTCCGCAAGAGCATGGGTTCGCAACAAGCCGATGGCGACCGCTGGCCACGCAGCCCGGCGCAGTCAAGGGAGCGGCGCAGCCGCAGCGCAGCGGCTGGCGCGGCCCGCAGCCGCAGGCGAGGACACGGGCCGCTGCGCGTGCCCTCGACTGAGGAAGCCGGGCGGAGTGGCAGTCGTCACAAGGAGCAAAAAGAAACGCCCTGCCTTGCGGCAGGGCGTTCGTCGCAACGGTCAGTCGTTGCTCGGCCGCGACCAGATCAGGCTGTAGCTGCCGTCGTCGCTCTCGACCAGGCGGGCGTAGATCGCCGCGGGGAAAGAGGGATCGTCAATCGAGACCGACAGGTACGGTCGGTTGGCCTGGCTAGTCTTGGCCCAGGCTGCACCCAGTTCGTAATTGCCGGACAGCACCCGGTAGTCGGGGCTGTTGTCGCTGGCCTTGTCGTTGGGGACGAACTTGACCTTGACGCTGACGTTGAGAGTGCGGACGGTGCCCGCGTAGCCGTTCTCGGACTTGGTGAAGGTACCGATGGTGGTCATGGTGTGTTTCCTCTTCGGTTTGTCAGGTCGCGCCCATCGCGGCCTTGACGGCGATCGGACAGGCGACGGTCGGGCGGCCCGCACCGCCTGCGGCCGCAACGCAGTGGAGGACCGGCAAGCGCAAAGAATTTGCTGCGCGAGGAAGGCGGCACGCCGGGGAAATTGTTTGCGCGTCCGGTTGCGGGAACGAGCCCGAGGCGCAGCCGCACCGTCGACAAGATTCGCCGACTAGTGAAGGCCGCATGGGTCGACCTGAGCAGAGGGAACCCTGCCCACCTCGGCCTACAACCAATCCAGCTACGCGGGCACCGTTGCTCGACGGCAACACCGAGTTTCTCCCGAACGACAGCACAACCGCACGACACCTAGCTCACGGCAACTACGGACTGGGCGCTGCGTGGCCACTGCCATCACCGAACCGACGTCGGCCTCGACGCCGATCCGTACGATCGCAGCCTGTATCGGCACGGCGACGACAGCCACGTATCTGGTCGCATCGCGGCGTAGTTGGCCGCGACGCCCCGCCCCTTTGGGCGAGGCGTTCTCCTTCTCCAACGCCAGACCCGAGATGCAAAGAAAGAGAGGGAGGCTCGCGCCTCCCTCGTCGCACGTGGCAGGGTTCACACCCAACCGCGCGCAGCCATTGACACGGGGATCGTGTTTCCACCAACAACGAAATGGTCCAGCAGCCGCACGTCGACCAGGGCCAGGGCCTGCTTCAACCTCTCGGTGATCGCCCGGTCGGCTGCCGAAGGCTCCGGTTCGCCCGACGGGTGGTTGTGCGCCACCAGAACCGCCGCCGCGTTGAGCATCAGCGCCTGCCTGACTACCTCGCGCGGATGCACCTCGGCACCATCGACGCTGCCGAAGAACAGTTCGGCATAGTCGATCAACCGATGCCGGGTATCGATGAACGCCGCGGCGAACACTTCGCGCTGCAGGCCAGCTAGCTTGTCGCGGAAGAACCTGCTCGCGATGGTCGGATCGGTGAACAGCGTGCCGCGTTGCATGCGCCGGTCGACCACGAGCCGGGCGGCTTCGATGATCTGGTCGGCATTGGCCGGATGATAGCGTCCGCGCGTGTCGCGAACGAACAACGGAGAATCGAAGGAAGAAGAGGACGACATGTGCGTGCTCCGGTACCGGGCGGGATTGCCCGGCGCCGGGCCGGCACGCCGCAGCGCAGCGGTCAAGGGTCGCAGACGGCCGCAGGCCGCAAGCGCCAGCGGCGCGCCGCCCTTGACGGCGAGAACGGCGTGCTACGATGACCGGACCAGCAAGACCGCCCCACCGCCACGCAACCCATCGGCAAGTCCAGTGCGCCGCCTCGCGTTCAACGGGATGACGTACCGGAAATTTCAACGCACGATCAGTCCGTCGCCGGCTCCACCATCGACTGCAGCCAGTCGATGACGCCTGACTCGACGAACACGCAGGCCTGATTATCCCTGACAGGCACGTTGAACACGTTCGTGAACGCCTCGCGCTTCATATGCGCCAACCGACCGGTCCGGCAAGCCTGTTCCGGCTTCAGGCACTCGCCCGCCGAAGGCGATCGACTGCGTTGCGGATCGCACTCGACCAGCGCGATGAAGCCCTCCGCGAACAAACGCTGATGTTCCTGGCACAGGCCCCAGCCCGTGATCGTGTAGTGCTCCAGGCTCGCGCACAGGCGCTTGTCGAGCAGCAAGTTGCCGGTGTCGAAAGCGGCGCAGCAGACCAGGCACACGTGACGTTCCAGCGAAACGTACGACTTGTCGTTCATGTCTTTCTCCGGTTGCTCGGGCGGAATTGCCCGGCACCGTCGCCAGCACGGCGCAGCGCAAGCCGTCACAGGGTCGAAGACGGCCGCGGGACGCAAGCGCGCAAGGCACGCGCCGCCCTTGACGGCGAGAACGCCGTGGTACCGTGAAGGGAAACTGCAAGACCGCCCCCCCGTCAGACAACTTCACGGCAAGCGGAGCGCGCAGGTCCGCCAGGGCCGAAGACGTCAGGGATCAAAGCCGCATGGCCGCGACTCTCCGGAGGCGCGGGGCGCAGCCCGCGAGCCCGCCAGCGGCACGCTAGGACGCGAAGATCCTCAAGAATCCTACATCCGCAGCGCAGGCGTATATCCCGAGGTGACCGTATGAGCAACGACACTCTAGAGATCCCATACCGCATCCGCGGGCTTCGCCGGAAACTCTATGTCCCTTTGCCCAAATGGCCGGGCTGCATCTTCGAGCAGGAAGAGAATCTCGATGTTCTGCTTCGCATTGTCGAGGCTGGGGTAACACCTGACATGGATTTCTATTCGCTTATCGCCGCCACCGATGCCCGAGTCCGGCAGTTGGTGCTGGCGTGGGAGTTGCGTTATGAGTGCCCGCTGCAGATCACTCGACTCAACATCGCTTGGCCGACATTTCCAGACAAGCACGGAAGCGCCGCGATCGGTGATACGGCGATGTTCGGCGCCCAAGCCGAGGCGCACATTGTGTTCGCACCGCCTCCCGAGCAGATGCCGCAGGCCCCGCTCGGTGCGGAACGCTGGATTCGGACGTTCGCGGAGGCGGGCGACTTCGAGGATTATGTCGAGGAACAACTGCGACGCCACTATCTGGTCATCGAAGAGCTGCAGGGCAGGCGCCTCTCGAAACTTGATCCAGCCGATCAGAAAAAGTGCGGCGAGATCGGCTTCATCAGGGACTTCGTATCGCATGCCGAATGCGACCGCAACAATAAACTGGTGGATTTCATTTCCACGCTGCTGCTAAGCGCGGTCGTCGCGGGAAGGAGCAAGCTTACCGTCCGCTTCGACCGCCTCAGCACGGAGCATCGAAACTTCGTCGCGCAATACGAAGTTGATTCTCGCCAGATCGCTAGGAAACTGATCGAGCTTGCGATCGAAGAGCTTCCGACGATCCCTGATTTCCTTTCAGCGAACGGGATGACGCAGCCTTAGCCTATTCGCCTTTATCTATCAGGATTGTTTTTATGATTCTTCAACGCCTTTTGGAGCTGAGCATGCATGGCCTCGACGTCCTTCTCGACTTGGCGTTGCTCCTCAGGCGTACGAGGTGAGCGGCCAAAGGAGTCTTGCATAAACACACCGCCGCCCTTCAGCCCCATGTAAACTTCACCCGTGTTCCGCCAAAGCTCCGTCTTTGGTACAAGGGGCACGCCCAGATCAGGCCATTGAACTCGCTTGCAAGCGTCTTCAGGATAAAGCCAGTGCTCGAAAGGCGCCGCTATGTACTTCCTTGCGCGCAACTTTAGTATCTGGTTGATACGAAAAACTTCGTCGTCCGATACTTGGCGATGCACAATCTGATGAGTCTTTGCAATCGTGTTGCCGAACAGGCGCGCATTTGTTCTCGGCCTGCGCAACTGTGTACGCATGCCCTGATTATGCGCATATTCCGTATGGGTGAGCACAAAGCATCGTTTCGCATCAAGCGGGAAAATGGTCTGTGTGCCTTTCCAGGCTGCATCTGGATCATTCGGAAAACGGCATTCAGCCGATTCGGCATAGCAAGCCTTGTTGTAGGACGTTACCGGATGATCTGAGATCAGAAACCCGATGTCGTCGCTATCGGTGTAGAGAACTTCTTGGAAGGACTCTACCCACATGACGGTCCGGATATAGCGTAAGCGCGAAATCCCTTCCAGAAGTTCGCGTTTGCCGGGTTGCGCCCCCAAATGGCCCATAAGCCAAGCCATGCCCTTTGGGGTACGAAGCGCTTGCACTGATAGATAGGCGAAGAAGTGTTGATATCCTTCGTGGCTGATTGCGACTTGGTGTCCGGCATTAGCTACTTCGTCTACCGCGATGGCACCATTGTGGTCGTAAGCGCCAAAGAACTCTTTCTCGAACTGATCCTTGGGGAACCCAGGAACGTTCACTGAATAGAGATTTGCTTCCTGGAAACACTTTGCCGGCCCCCAACGCTCAATTTCTCGCATGGGGACATGACGTCCGTTGACCGTCCGGCAAGGGTGACGGTTCAGATAGCAGAACCTCGTCTCGCCTTCTGGCAGAAACCTTCTTTGGTACCAACGCGGTACATAGTGGTGTTTTATCGATTCCGTCATAGCTAGCAGACTTGGCGCAGGAGTGACATTACAGATGTTCAATAACTAACGGAAATCCCGGCTTCTCACATCTAGGCTACGCAGTAGCGGGGTCAGGTCATGTAGCCGCCTGGCGATCAGGTGTCGCACGCCGCTTTCCGACTCCAGCTTTCCCTCCACCATCATCAACTGTGACTCAAGGAATACCTGCCGTTGCCGCTCGGCCACCCGCAGCCAGACCACGACGTTGATCATGCCGTGCTCGTCCTCCAGGGTGACGAAGGTGACGCCGCTGGCGGTCTGCGGTCGCTGCCGACCGATCACCAATCCAGCGGCGACGATGCTGCGTCCGGATTGGATGCCGGGGAGATCCTTAGAGCTGCGGCAGCGCCGAGCCTGCAATTGACGACGCAGCAACGACATGGGATGCGGTCCCAACGTAGTGCCGACAGTGGCGTAATCGGCCTGGACGTCTTCTCCAACAGTCGGCAACGGTAAGGCCACCCGGCGTTCGTGAGTGGCAGGCTTGCCGGCGAACAACGGCCGCTGCGCCTCCACACCCGCCACCGACCAGCGCGCACGATGACGATGCCCCACCAAGCCGCGCAGGGCGCCGGCGTCGGCCAGCAGTTCACGCGCACGCGCATCGAGCTCGGCGCGATCGCAAAGGTCGGTCGCATCCACAAAGGCCCGCACGATCCTCGCCTGCTCAATCCGCCCGGCGTCCTCCTCGCGGAACCCGCGAACCATCCGTAACCCCAACCTGATGGCGAGGTCGTCGGCCTTGTCCGGTTCCAGCGTGCAATCCCAACCGCTATGGCGTACGTCGATCGGCAGGGTCGCGATGCCGTGTCGGCGCGCGTCCTGCAGCAGCTGGTCGGGGCTGTAGAACCCCATCGGCTGGCTGTTGATCAGCGCGCAGGTATAGACCGCCGGGTGATGGCACTTGAGCCAGCAGCTGGCGTAGGTCAGCAGCGCGAAGCTGGCCGCATGGCTTTCCGGGAAGCCGTAACTGCCGAAGCCCTTGATCTGCTCGAAGATGCGCTCGGCGAACTCCATCGTATAACCGCGCTCCAGCATGCCGCGCGTCAATCGCTCGCGATGCGGTTCCAGTCCGCCATGGCGCTTCCACGCCGCCATCGAGCGACGCAGTTGGTCGGCCTCGCCCGGCGTATAGCCGGCGGCGACGATCGCCAGCTCCATCACCTGCTCCTGGAACAGCGGCACGCCCAAGGTACGCTCGAATACCTTGCGCAGCGCTTCGGACGGATAGGTCACAGGCTCCTCGCCATTCCTCCGGCGCAGGTACGGGTGAACCATGTCGCCCTGAATAGGCCCGGGCCGGACGATGGCAACTTCGATGACTAGGTCGTAGAAGTTCTTCGGTTTCAGGCGCGGCAACATCGCCATCTGCGCGCGCGACTCGATCTGGAATACGCCAATGGTGTCGGCGCGGCCGATCATCTCGTAGGTCGCCTTGTCTTCAGCCGGGATCGTCGCCAAGGTCAAATCCAGCCCGCGATGCTGGCGCAGCAGATCGAAACAACGCCGTAGCGCGCTGAGCATGCCCAGCGCGAGGATATCGACCTTAAGTAACCCGACAAGATCCAGGTCGTCCTTGTCCCACTGCACGATGGTGCGGTCGACCATGGCCGCGTTCTCCACCGGCACCAGCGTGTGCAGCGGCTGTTCGGAGATGACGAAGCCACCGGGATGCTGCGACAGGTGCCGCGGGAAGCCGATCAATTCGCCCGTCAGCGCCAGCACGCGGCGGATCACCGGGCTGTCCGGATCGAAGCCGCATTCGCGCAGGCGCTCGGCTGAAGGCAGCGCATCGCTCCAGCTTCCGAAGCAGTCGGCCAGCGCATTGACCTGGTCTGGCGGCAAGCCGAGTGCCTTGGCCATATCGCGCACCGCGCCGGCGCCGTGATAGGTGCTGGCCACCGCGGTGATCGCCGCCCTGCTCCGTCCATAGCGCTCGAACACGTACTGCAGCACTTCCTCGCGGCGCTCGTGCTCGAAATCCACGTCGATGTCCGGCGGTTCGTTGCGCTCCTTAGAGATGAAACGCTCAAACAGCATGTTCATCCGGTCCGGATCGATCTCGGTGATACCCAGGGCGTAACACACCGCCGAGTTCGCAGCCGAGCCACGGCCCTGGCACAGGATGTGGCGGCTGCGCGCGAAGCGGACGATGTCGTGCACGGTCAGGAAGTAGCTCTCATAGGCCAGCTCGGCGATCAGTGCCAGCTCCTTCTCGACCAGCTCGCGGGCTTTCCCGGGAACACCCTGCGGCCAGCGCCAGCGTATCCCCTGCTCGGTCAGTTCACGCAGCCAGGTCGTGGCGGTCTGCGCGGCCGGCACCAGCTCGTGCGGATACTGGTAGCGCAACTGGCCCAGATCGAAACTGCAGCGCTGCGCGATGCGGACCGTCTCGGCCAGCAGTTCCGGCGGATAGAGTTCGGACAAGGCCCTCCGCGTGCGCAGATGGCGTTCGCCATTGGGGAACAACCGATGACCAGCCTCGGCCACCGTGGTGTGGTGGCGGACCGCAGTCATGGTGTCCTGCAGAGCACGCCGACCACGGGCATGCATATGCACGTCGCCAGCTGCGACCAGCGGCAACTCCAGTGAGACGCCCAACGCCGTCAGCCACCGTAGACGCTCCTCGTCGTCTGGGCCGCGATGCAGTCCGACCACGATCCATAGACGTTCGGGAAACAAGCCGCGCAACCAGTATCCGTCCCGCTCGTCTGTCGGACTTTCCGGAATCCACAGGGCGATGAGTCCGACCACTCCGTCGGAAAAGTCCTCACGCAGCAGTCGGTACTTGCCCTTCCTGGCCCGACGCCTTGCCTGAGTGATGAGTCGGCAAAGTGCCTGGTAGCCGGTCAGGTTTTCCGCCAGCAGGACCAGCTTGGGGCCGTCCTCGATGCGCATCTCGCTGCCGACGATCAGCGGCAGGCCAGATTCCTTCGATGCCTGCCAGGCACGCACGATGCCGGCCAGTGTGCATTCGTCTGTGATCGCCAGCGCCCGGTAGCCATGATGACGGGCGCGCTCGAACAGTTCCGGCGCGCTGGATGCCCCGCGCTGGAAGCTGAAGTTCGACAAGCAATGCAGCTCGGCATAGTCGGCGCTCACGCGAACCATCCATGCAGCATGAAGTTGCCGGTTTCACCGGCGGGGCTGTAAACCCAGCCGCGTTGACCCCAGCGGGTCTCGATCAGATAGTAGTCGCGGCGCACATCGCCACCGTCCCACCAGCCGCTCTCGATGCGTTCGGGGCCGGCCAGGACCTGCGGCGAGAACCCGCGCAGCGGGATCGGCTGCCGCAACAGCCAGCCGGGACGCGGCGCGGTTGGCGGCGCCGAACCAGCCTTGACCTCCGACTCCGCGGACCAGGCATGCTCGGGCCGATGATCGGCGTGTGCGCGCAGTCCATGCACGGCCTCGTTGCCCAGGCGTGCACGCAGGCGTTCGCGCAATTGCTCCCACGGCATCGACTGCTGGGGGCGTTCGTCGAACAGGTCGCGGTGCGCCGGCACGAACGCCGGCAACTCGCGGGCCAGCAACCGGACTCCGCGCACCGGCGCCGGAACCTGTGCCTGCTCCAGCCGACCGCGTGCCAGTTCGAACAGCATTGCCGGATCGCGTTCGGCGGCTAGCAACCCGACGGGCACCAAGGTGTCGGCGTGGTCCTCGTGTTCCAGCCGCACCACGAAACGCTGCACGCCGCCATCGCGTCCGGCCAGGAACGCGGCCAAGTCCGAGGTCAGGCGCTTGAGCGGGAACAGCAGCGCCTGGTGCGACTCGACTTCATAGCCCAGCTCAATACGTACATCGAACGCATCTGGTGGCGTGTAGTAGTCCAGCGGCTGTGACCGCTCGCCGAGCAACGCATCCAGATGCTTCAGCACGTCGGCCGGGAAGCGACGGGCCACGGTATCGCGTGGCAGCGCGATCACTTGCCGCAGCTTGCTAAGGCCCATGCGCGAAAAGGCAGTCGCCACCTCCGGAGTGAAACCGACCCGCTCGACCGGCATCTGTCCAAGCGCATGGCGCATTGGTTCCTCTGCCAGGATCGCCAGCCCATCATGCGCATTGACCAACGCCCGCGCCGCGACCGGATTGGGGGCCATCACGATGCGGTGCCGGAAGCCCAGATCGGTCAATTCCTCGCGCAGCCGCGCCTCGAAGCGTGACCACGGGCCGAACAAGCTCAGGCTGGCCTCGACTTCCACCAGCAACGCATTGGAATAGCGCAGGCTAACGAGCGAACTGAAACGGTAAGCCCAGGCCGCAAGGAAGCGATGCCAGCGTTGCGCATCCTCGGGATCGTATTCGGCTAGGGCGAAGTCGCGGGTCAGCGCCTGCGCTGCAGTCAGCGATTGGCCGGCGCGCAGGCCGAGTGCGCGCGCGGCCGGGTTGACCGCATGCAGCACGCGCCGCTGCGGAGTGCCGGCGATCAGCGCCAGCGGCGCATCGGAGTCGGCGCGACGGCGAAGGACGCCGTCGAGCGCCAGTTGCGGCAGCAGGATGCAGGCCCAGCGCATGAGGGCCTCATCGATGCACGGTAAAGGGAATGGGATGTGGCGGCGCCAGGCCGCCACGGCATTTCAATACCCGCAATTGCGTGGGCCTGGCATCGATGGCAATGCGCAGCGCCGCCGGCGAAGGGTTAGCGGACACCTTCAGGGGACGGCAGGCGAAGGCCAGGGTCTGTCCGCTCTCGGCCGCAACCTGCAGCCGGCGCAACGCACGATCATCCACGTGCTGCGGCCAACACAACACCGCGCCACAACTACCCGAGCGCAGGCATTGCTCGGTCGCCCACAGCACATCGCGCGCCTCGGCCTCGACGATCTGCAATTGGCGCAGATCGACGCCGGCCTGTTGCCAGGCCACCGGGAACGGCAGGTACGGTGGAGCGATTAGCACGATCCGCTCACCGGCCTGCGATAGACGGGCCAGCGTCGGCCATAGCAACTGCAGTTCGCCGACGCCATCGGCGGGCAGGAGGATTTCGATGAGGGCCGATTCGGGCCAGCCACGCGACGGCAAGGCTGCATCCAGCACCGCAAACCCAGTCGGCTGCGCGCTCGGTGGTTGCGGCGCGGGACGGCCTCGCCAGACACGGCGTTCGTGCAACAAGGCATCAAGAGCAACGACCGCACCCATCAGCCGCGCCGAACCAGCCCGCAGAAGATGCCTTCGATGGCGAAGTCCTGATCCACACGAACCTGGATCGGCGTATAGGCGGGATTGCGCGGCAGCAGGCGAATCGCCTCCTCGCTCCGCTCGAACCGCTTGATCGTCAGCTCGCCGTCCAGCCGTGCCACC
>JAESGX010000550.1_pt1 | contig 12583 bp, 15 predicted proteins | sample 9269801 | NCBI WGS metagenome assembly JAESGX01 (sample SAMN16773122, study PRJNA677054) | algae metagenome | isolation source: Pleurocapsa minor GSE-CHR-MK-17-07R and co-occurring heterotrophs from wet... | place: USA: Lower Calf Creek Falls, Grand Staircase Escalante National Monument, UT ... | reverse complement strand
CCAGGGCGCCGCCCTACCCCATCGCCCGCGCCGCCGCCGTGGCGGCGGCGAGACGACTGGGGTTCGCAAGGTCGGACCAGCGTTGGTAGGCCTGCGCCACGTCGGTGGCGTTCGCGGTGGGCCGGGCCAGGGCCAGCGGGTCGGGTTCGTTGTTCAGGGCGGCGCGGATGCGTTCGACGGGCTGGGTCATCTCGATCGCGGACATGACGCCGGCGAGAGCCATGCCGAGCGCGCCGCCGGTGAGGCCCGCGCCCAGTGCGCGCATCGTGGGATGGATCTCGGTGCCGGTCGCGGCCCGGTAGATCATGCCCACCCCCGGCAGGTGGTGCAGGGGGTTCAACCCCTCGAGGAACTCGTCGAAAGTCATCTCGCCCGGGATGGGGATGGCTTCCTCGGGGCCGAGTTCCGGTCCGCCATCAGGCGGCGGCGGCACGTCGAGGCGGCCGGCGGGGCGGAAGGCGAGGCGGATCGGATCGAGCATGGCGGGTTCCGGCGGCGGGTCTGCCCGCCGCTTTGCGCAAGGCTTGTGCCAAGCCCTCCGGCTTGCACGGGGTTGCAAACAGGACCACATAGGTCCTGTCAAGAAATCGCCCCAGGGACATGCCATGTTCATCGAGACTGAAAGCACCCCGAACCCCGCCACGCTGAAGTTCCTGCCTGGGCGTGACGTCATGGGCCAGGCCGGCACCGCCGATTTCGTGGTGGGCGACGACGCTTCGCGTTCGCCGCTCGCCATCCGACTGCTGGCGCTCGAGGGTGTGGCGCGGGTGTTCTTCGGGGCCGATTTCATCACGGTCACCAAGTTCGACACGACCGAGTGGCAGGGGCTGCGCCCGCAGGTGCTGGGCGCGGTGATGGAGCATTTCCTGGCCGAACTGCCGGTGATCGAGGGCGTGGGCGAGGACGCGGCCGAGGATTTCGACCCCGCCGACGCCGAGGCCGTGGCCCAGATCAAGGAACTGCTGGACCAGCGCGTCCGCCCGGCGGTGGCCGGGGATGGCGGGGACATCGTGTTCCGCGGCTTCCGCGACGGCATCGTCAAGCTGAAGATGCAAGGCGCCTGCTCGGGCTGCCCCTCCTCGCGCGCCACGCTGAAGCATGGCGTGGAGAACATGCTCCGCCACTACGTGCCGGAGGTCATGGGCGTCGAGCAGGTCGAGGCGTAAATGGCCGAGGCCCTGAACGCCGCCGCGCTGGACCAGCTGTTCCGCGAGGCGCGCACGCAGAATGCCTGGACCGACAAGCCGGTGGCCGAGGAAACGCTGCGGGACCTCTATGACCTGTTGAAATGGGGCCCGACCAGCGCGAACTCCTCGCCGGCGCGCTTCGCCTTCATCACCTCGGACGCCTCCAAGGCGAAGCTGAAGGAGGCGCTGTCCCCGGGCAATGTCGAGAAGACCATGACCGCGCCGGTCACCGTCATCGTCGCGCATGATCCGAAGTTCTATGACCAGCTGCCCAAGCTCTTCCCGCATGCCGATGCGCGGAGCTGGTTCGCCGGCAACTGGTCGCTTGCCGACACCACGGCGATGCGCAACGGGACGCTGCAGGGGGCCTATCTGATGCTGGCCGCACGCTCGCTCGGGCTCGATGTCGGAGCCATGAGCGGCTTCGACAACATGAAGGTGGATGACCTGTTCTTCGCGGATACCGGGTGGAAGTCGAACTTCCTGGTCAATCTGGGCCATGGCGACCCGTCCGGCCTCTTCACGCGCAGCCCGCGGCTCGAATTCGACGAGGCCTGCCGGATTCTCTGAAAACGGTTGGTCGGCGCGGCGACGCCTCAGCGCGGCGCCTGGCCCACCCAGCCTTCGACCATGCCGGGCTTGGCATTGTCACGACCGCGCAGCTCCGCGGCGACGCGCGCCTCACGCCGAAGCTGCGCCATGCGCTTCTGCTCCGCCGCACGACGGTGCCTGTCCTGCAGGACGAAGACCAGCGGCACGCAGGCCAGCGCGAGCATGAAGAGACCCAGCAGGTGCGGCGAGATATGTGCGAACGTACTGACCATCATGACCGACTCCAAACCCGTCCCGTCCGCGCTGAAAAACGACCGAACATTCAATCCCCTCGGAAGAATTCCGCAGTGCGGTGGCAACCCTGGGTAGCAATGGTTTACCTCCGTCAGCCTGAACCTTCCCTGATGCCATGATTCAGCCTTCGTTCAGCCATGAACTCCCAAGGGTGGGCATGCTCGTCAGATCGCTGGTCTTGCTTGGCGCCCTCGCGCCCCTCATCTTCGCCGTCCCCGCCCAGGCCACGGCGCAGGAGCGGCGCGACCATGAGCGCGCCCGCGCCGCGCTGGAGGCCGGGCAGATCCGCCCCCTCTCCGATCTTCTGGCCGAGGTGGAGCGCCGCTTCCGCGGCCGCGTCATCGAGGCCGACCTCGAGCGCGACGACACGCAATGGCTCTATGAGCTGAAGATCCTGCCGCCCAATGGCCGCATCTTCATCGTTGAGCTGGACGCCTCGACCGGCGCGCTGATCCGCTCGCGCGGGCCGGTGCAGGAGCGCGTGCCCGGCGAGGCGCAGCCCCGCCTGCCGCTGCGCTGACCCGCCCACCGAACAGCGCTGGACGCCGGGGCCAGCCCCGCGCATCTTCCCGCCCATGCGCCTCCTGATCGTCGAAGACAGCCCCGAACTGCACCAGCAGCTGCGCGTCGGCCTCACCGAGGCCGGCTTCGCGGTGGACGGCGCGATGGACGGCGAGGAAGCGTTCTACCTCGGCGAGACCGAACCCTATGACGCCGTGGTGCTCGACCTCGGCCTGCCGCGGGTGGATGGGCTGACCGTGCTGCGCCGCTGGCGCGCGGCCGAGCGCGCCATGCCCGTCCTGATCCTCACCGCCCGTGATTCCTGGACCGAGAAGGTCGAAGGGCTGAATGCCGGCGCCGATGACTACCTCGCCAAGCCCTTCGCCATGGCCGAGCTGGTGGCGCGCCTCAACGCGCTGATCCGCCGCTCCAACGGCGTGGCCAAGACCGAGCTGGTCTTCGGCGAGGTCCGGCTCGACACCGCCGCCCGCGCCGTCTCCCGCAACGGCCAGGCGGTGCGGCTGACGGCGCTGGAATACGGCATGCTGGCCTATCTCGCGCTGCATGCGGGCCGTCCCATCTCCAAGACCGAGCTGACCGAGCACCTCTATGCCCAGGATTTCGACCGCGATTCCAACACGCTGGAGGTCATCGTCGCACGCCTTCGCCGCAAGCTCGGCGACCAGCTGATCGAGACGGTGCGCGGCCAGGGCTACCGGCTGATCCCGGCCGGCGCCGCGCCCGGGTGAACTCCCTCACGCGACGGCTGACCCTGCTCACCACCCTCTGGGTGGCGATCGGGCTTGGCCTGATGGGCTGGTTCGTGATCCGGACCGATGAGCGGCAGATCGAGACGGCGGCCGATGCGCGGCTGGGCAGCCTGCTGGATGCCGTCGTCGCCTCCGCCGCCTTCGACCCCACGGCCGGCCCGATCCTGACCCGGCCCCTGGCCGACCCGGAATTCGACCGCCCGCTTTCCGGCCATTACTGGCAGATCACGGGGCCGGGCGGCAGCCAGGCCACCTCCCGGTCGCTCTGGGATTCGCGCCTGGTGCCCGCCCTGCGCGAGCCCGAGGGCATTCGTGCCCGCAATGTCGAGGGCCCGCGCTCCGAGCGGCTGCGCCTGCTGGAGCGCGACGTGCAGCTGGAGGGGCGATTCGGGCTGGTGCCCATCACCGTGCAGGTCGCCGTGGCGCGCGAGGGCACGGATGAGGAGATCTCCTCCCTCCGGCAGAACGTGATCCTCGCCTTCGCCCTGCTCGGCACCGGCCTGATCGCCGTGGTGGCGCTGCTGGTGCTCTGGGGCCTGCGCCCGCTGCGCCGCACGCAGGAGGAGCTGGCCGAGGTGCGCGAAGGCCGGCGGCAGCACATGGATGTGGTGGCGCCGGCCGAAATCGCGCCGCTGGTGGCCGAGATCGAGGCCCTGATCGAGCAGAACCGCGCGACGGTGGACCGCGCGCGCAACCATGTGGGCAATTTGGCCCATGCGCTGAAAACGCCCATCGCGGTGCTGCGCAATGCGCTCGACTCCGGGGATGTCGCCGCCGCGCGGTCGCAATCGGCCACGCTGGAGCGGCTGGTGCAGCACCACCTGCGCCGCGCCCGCGCCGGCGCGCTGGCCGGCAGCGCGGGCGCCGAATGCATGCCGCTGGCACTGGCCGAGGCGCTGGCCACCGCGCTGCGCCGGCTGACCGCCGCGCGCGGCATCGTGATCCGTGTGACGGGCGAGGCCGATGCGCGGATCCGCGCCGACAGCCAGGACCTGACGGAGATGCTGGGCAACCTCATGGAGAATGCCTGCAAATACGGCCAGGGGCAGGTCCTCGTGCGGGTCGCGCAATCCGCGCCGGGCCGCATCGGCATCGAGGTGGCCGATGACGGGCCGGGCCTGCCCGAGGGCGAGGATGGGGCGGCCCTCCTGCGCGGCGTCCGGCTGGATGAGGCCAAGCCCGGCTCGGGACTCGGCCTCGCCATCGTCTCGGACCTGGCGACGCTCTATGACGGACATCTGACGCTGGAGCGCTCGCCCCGCCTGGGCGGGCTGGCGGCCCGGCTCGATCTGCCGGGGCGGCTGGCCACCGAATCCTATCGCGGCCCGGATTGAGACCGGGCTCGCGTCACACGCCCAGCCGGTAGCCGCCCTCATCGGTCAGCAGCAGCCGGGCCTGCTGCGGATCGGGCTCGATCTTGCGGCGCAGGCGATAGACATGCGTCTCCAGCGTGTGGGTGGTGACGGCGCTGGAATAGCCCCAGACCTCGCCCAGCAGTTCCGCGCGCGGGACCGAACGCCCGCCGGCGCGGTGCAGGTAGAGCAGGATGGCGGCTTCCTTCTCGGTGAGGCGGATGCGGGTGCCGCCCTTGCCCTGCAGCAGCTTGGAAGCGGGGTGGAAGGCATAGCCGGCCAGCGCGATCGCGGCCTCGGGCGAGGCCTCGAAGACCGCCAGCGCGGCGTGCAGCCGGGCCAGGAGTTCGGGGGTGCGGACCGGCTTGGCCACGCGCTCGGTGATCCCCTCGGGCAGGCCCTCGATGTCACCGCCAAGCAGCAGGACCGGGCGCCCGCCGCCCGCCTCGCGCAGCAATCGCCCCCAATGGCCGGGGCCAGGGGGGGAAGCGGCGTCGAGCAGGGTGGCGTCGACGCGCCCCGCGGCCTCGGCGAGCTGTTGCAGGCCCGGCTCCGGGGCACTGGCCTCCACTTCGAAACGGCGGCCGCCGGCCGATTCCTGCGCAAGGCGCTGCGGCAGCAAAGCGGCCAGCGCGGCGTCCTCGGTCAGCAGCAGGATCCGGCGGGTGCCAGACATGGCGTGGCCATCACTTAAACGGTTCCTGAACAGACTAGCACCTCCCGACGGGCGGGGGAAATGCAACCCGCAACCTTGGGCATGGCTGTGGGGTTAAGAAAGTTTCGGGGCGACCCCCTGCCAGCCGGCATCCAATCGCCACATTCCAGCGTAGACTTAGCGCGTTGCAGGATATCCAGTGAATGCGAAACACCGCCTTTCTCTCCTCCGGCCTTGCGGCCCCGAGGCCGCCTTCGGCTGAGACCCTCGCGCTGCGTGCCGTGCACCGCGCCGTCTCCGAGCTGCGGCGCGGCACGCCCGTCCTCATCGAGGGCGATGGCGGCGGGCTGCTGGTCGCCGCCGCGGAAACCGTGGGCGCACAGGGACTTGCCGAGCTGACGGCGCTGGCCGGGGCGGCTCCCGTGCTGCTGCTCTCGCCGGTCCGTGCCTCGGCCATCCTGCAACGCCCGGTGCCGCTCAATGCGCCGGATGAGGGGGCGGTCGCGCTGCGCCTGCCGGCTGGGCTGACCGCGCCCGAGCGTCTGCGCGCCTTCGCCGACCCCACCGCCGAATTGCTGCTGGGCGCCGAGGGCCAGGCGCTGGAACGCGCCGCCCTGCCGCCGCTCGCGGCACCTGGCCTGGCCCTCGCCAAGCTCGGCCGGCTGCTGCCCGCGCTGGTCGCGGCTCCCCTGGCCTCTTCCAGTGAGGCGCCCGGGCTGCTGCGGGTCAGTTCGGCCGAGCTGCTGGCCTATCCGGCCTCCATCGCCACCTCGCTCCGCCGCGTCGGGGAGGCGCGGGTGCCGCTTGAGGATTCGCCCGAGACGCGCATCATCGCCTTCCGTGCCGCCGATGGCGGCATCGAGCACCTGGCCATGCTGGTGGGCGACCCCGAGTCGGTCCTGGCGGCGGGCGGCGCGCCGCTCGTGCGGCTGCATTCCGAATGCTTCACGGGGGATCTGCTGGGCTCGCTGCGCTGCGATTGCGGGCCGCAACTGAAGGGCGCGCTGCGCCGCATGGCCGCCGATGGCGCCGGTATACTGCTCTATCTGGCGCAGGAGGGGCGCGGCATCGGCCTCGTGAACAAGCTGCGCGCCTATACGCTGCAGGACCAGGGGCTCGACACGCTCGATGCCAACCGGGCACTCGGCTATGGCGCGGATGAGCGCAATTTCCTGGTGGCCGCGACCATGCTGCGCCTGCTGGAGGTGCCGCGCGTGCGCCTCCTCACCAACAATCCCGACAAGCTCGCCGGCCTCGCCGCCTGCGGGATCGAGGTGGTGACGCGCGAGCAGCATGCCTTCGCCGGCAATGGCGTGAATGACCGCTACCTCGCCACCAAGGCCGAGCGATTCGGACACATGCTGGAGGAATAGGGCCGGCTTCATCACGCCCTGCCTATGGGGCCCGCCCCGGCTTGCGGCGCAGCCGGGGATGCTGCCCCTCCTTCGCATCTTCCGCGGCGCGTTCCTGCCGTTCCGCCTGCCCCTCCCCCTTGCCGAAATCAGGGCCGCCTTCCTTGCGCTCATCGGGGTGCTGGAGAGGGTGTGGGCTCGGTGGCGCATGGGGCTCCGGGCCCTCCACGGGGGTGGGGCCCGGGGGAGGATCGCGCGGTTCGTCCGCGGGGTGATCGCCGTTCTGGGCCATGCTCGCTCTCCTGCCTGCTGATGCAGGAAAACAACCCATAGGCCAGGGAAAGGTTACATCCGGAAAGGTTACATTGGGCAAGAATTACTTAGGACAGTGACTTCGATTTAAGAAGTCAACCCAAGTAACCTTGCATGTTCGGCGTAGTTATACCTGCTCGCAACCACCCCGGTGGGGCGAGAGACCCAATCATCAGGGAACCAGGCACATGCCGGACAGCAAGAAGCAGGGTCGCAGCGAGCGTGGCTTCGCGGCGATGGACGAGAAGAAGCAGCAGGAGATCGCCTCGAAGGGCGGGCAGAGCGTCGCCCCCGAGGATCGAAGCTTCTCGAAGGACCCCGAACTCGCCGCCGAAGCGGGCCGCAAGGGTGGCAGGGCCGTCGCTCCCGAGGATCGCAGCTTTTCCCGCAACCCGGAACTGGCCGCCGAGGCCGGCCGCAAGGGGGGCGAGGCGAGCCATGGCGGGCGCGGCAGCGGCGCGGGCGCCAGCGGCGGCGAGACCCAGCGCGGCGGCTCCGGCAACTTCGCCCAGGATCGCGAGCGTGCCTCGGAAGCCGGCCGAAAGGGCGGCGAGTCGAGCCGTGGCGGTCGCTCCTGAAGCGTCCACCGCGCAACGGCGGGATGACGGACCGGGCGGCCTCCGAGAGGGGGTCGCCCGGTTTGCCGTTCAGGGGGACGCTTCCAGGCTCTCCCGCAGCATCTCGAGGCGCAGCCATTCCTCTTCCGCGGCGGCCAGCGCCGCCTCGCGCTCGGCCAGGGCCTCGGTGCGCTGGGTGAAGCCCTTGGGGTCGCGGGCGTAGAGGCCGGGATCGGCCAGCCAGTTCCGCAGCACGCCGATTTCCTTCTGCAGCTTCTCCATCGTCGCCGGCAGCGTGGTGAGCGCGTGCTGGTCCTTGAAGCTCATCTTGCGGGCGGGCGCGGATGCCGCCGCACTCCCGCGCGATGCCGCGGATTCACGCGGCCCCTTGGCCGCGCTGCGCGCCGCGACGCCCTCGCCGCGCTGGGCCAGCATGTCGCTGTAGCCACCGGCGTAATCCTGCCAGCGGCCCTCGCCCTCGGCCATGATGATGCCGGTGCAGACGCGGTCCAGGAAATCGCGGTCATGGCTGACCAACAGGACGGTGCCGGCGTAATCCGCCAGCATCTCCTCCAGCAGGTCGAGCGTTTCGAGGTCCAGGTCGTTGGTGGGTTCGTCCAGCACCAGCAGGTTGGAGGGCGCCGCCAGCGCGCGGGCCAGCAGCAGCCGCCCGCGTTCACCACCGGAGAGCTTGCCCACCGGCGTGCGCGCCTGGTCCGGGATGAACAGGAAATCCTGCATGTAGCCGATCACATGGCGCGGCTTGCCGGCGACCCAGACCTGGTCGCCGCTGCCATCGGTCAGCGTATCGGCGAGCGTCCGGCTGGGGTCCAGTGTCGCGCGCAACTGGTCCAGCGCCGCCATGGCGATGTTGCTGCCGAGCTTCACCGTGCCGGCGTCGGGCTGGAGCTTCCCGATCAGGATGTTCAGCAGCGTCGTCTTGCCCGCGCCATTGGCGCCGACGATGCCGATGCGATCCCCCTTGATGATGCGCGTGGAAAAGCTCCGCAGGATGCGCTGCTCGCCCCAGGATTTCTCCACGCCTTCGGCCGTGATGACGAGCTGGCCCGAGGCTGACGCCTCCGCCGCCTGCATCTGCACCGTGCCGGTCGGCTTGATCCGCTCGCGCCGGGCCTGGCGCAGCGCCTGCAATTCGCCCACGCGCCGCATGTTGCGCTTGCGCCGGCCGGAGACGCCGTGGCGCAGCCAATGCTCCTCCCGGACGATCTGGCGGCCGAGCTTGTGGGCGGCCTGTTCCTCCAGCTCCAGCTGCTCCTCGCGCCAGGCCTCGAATTCGCCGAAGCCGCGATCGAGCCGCCGCGTCACGCCACGATCAAGCCATAGGGTCGAGCGCGAGAGACGCGAGAGGAAGCGCCGGTCATGGCTGATCAGCACCAGCGCGCCACGCATGCTGGAAAGCGCCCCTTCCAGCCATTCGATGGCCGGCAGGTCCAGGTGGTTGGTGGGCTCGTCCAGCAGCAGGATATCGGGCTCGGGCGCCAGCGCGCGGGCCAGGGCGGCGCGCCGCGCCTCGCCGCCTGAGAGCCGCGTCGTCCCCTCCTGGCCGGTGAGGCCCAAGCCCTCCATCAGCGCGCGGGCGCGGTGCGGATCGTCCGAGGGGCCAAGGCCCGACATCACATAATCCTCCACCGTCGCATGGGCGGAGAGGTCGGGCTCCTGCGGCAGATAACGCATGGTGGCGCCGGGCTGCAGGAAGCGCGTGCCGCCCTCGGCCTCCAGCTCGCCAGCGGCGATGCGCAGCAGGGTGGATTTGCCGCTGCCATTGCGCCCGACCAGGGCCAGGCGCTCGCCCGGCGAAACGGAAAGCCCCGCGCCCGAGAGGATCGGCGCATTGCCGAGGGTGAAGCGGATCGCATCGAGGATGAGAAGCGGGGGGGCGGCCATGCGGGGGCGATGGCCCGCCCGTGGCGCGCGGTCAAGGCTGGACAAAGCCCCTGGATCACGCATTGCTTCCGGCGTTGCGCGAGAGGAAACGCGATGTCCGGCAATTCAGGCGATGATGGGCCGTCCGTGGGCGGCGACAGCTTCACCGAGACCACCCATCAATCCTGGTTCCAGCGCCTCGGCGGCGCGCTGACCGGCATCCTCGTCGGCCTCATCCTGCTGCCCGTCGCGGGCTTTCTCCTGTTCTGGAACGAGGGCCGCGCCGTGCAGACGGCGCGTTCACTCTCCGAAGGTGCCGGCCTCGTGCAATCCGCCTCCCCCGAGCGGCCGGACCCGGCGCTGGAAGGCCGGCTCGTGCATGTCGCGGGCCCTGTCTCGGCCGCCGGCCTGCCGCGCGATTCCGATCTCGGCATCACGCCGGCGGAGGGCACGCTGCGCCTGATCCGCCGCGTCGAGATGTACCAGTGGCAGGAGCAGACGAGCAGCGAAACGCGCACCCGCATGGGCGGCGGGCAGGAGACGGTGACCACCTACAGCTATCGCCGCGTCTGGCAGGAAGGGCGCATCGATTCCAGCCGCTTCCGCCAGCCCGACGGCCACCAGAACCCGGAGCCCCGCTACGCCACGCGCGCCTTCAACGCGGAGCGCGTGATGCTGGGCGGCTATCGCGTCTCCGACGCGCAGGTGAACCAGATCCCCGCCAACACCGCCTTCGCCGTGCCCGGCGGGAATGCCGATGGCGGGCGCTACATCGGCCAGGACCCGCAGAACCCGCGGGTGGGCGACCTTCGCATCACCTGGCAGGTGGCGCGGCCGGATGCGCTGTCGGTCATCGGCGCGCAGGTGGGCGACGGCTTTGGCCCCTTTGCGACGCGCGCGGGCGACCGCCTCTTCATGATCGAGCCCGGCCGCGTGCCGGCCGCGGCGATGTTCCAGCAGGCCGAGGCGGATAATGTCACGCTGACCTGGATCCTCCGCCTGGTCGGCACCGTCGTGATGTTCCTGGGCTTCCTGATCATCTTCAACCCACTGAAGGTGCTGGCCGATGTGGTGCCCTTCATCGGCAGCATCGTGGGCTTCGGCACCGGCTTGCTGGCCGCCGTGCTGACCCTGATCCTGGCGCCGGCCACCATCGCCATCGCCTGGCTGTTCTACCGCCCGCTGGTGGGCATCGCGATCCTCGCGGTCGGGATCGCGCTCGCCTACGGCCTCACCCGCCTCCGCCGGAACCGTCCGGCACCTCTTCAAGGAAAACCCGCATGAGCTTCGACTTCACCGGCAAGCGCGTCATCGTCTGTGGCGGCAGCAAGGGCATCGGCCGCAGCGTGGCGCTGGGCTTCGCCGAGGCGGGCGCCGCCGTCTCCATCTGCGCCCGTGGCGCCGAAGCGCTGGCCGCGACCAAGGCCGAACTCGGTCCGAAGGCGCATGCCGCGAGCTGCGATCTCGGCGATGGCGCGGCGGTGAAGGCCTATATCGCGGAGGCCGTCGCCGCACTCGGCGGCTGCGACGTGCTGGTGAACAACGCCAGCGGCTTCGGCATGACCGACACCGAGGAAGGCTGGGCCGCGGCGCTGAACGTGGACGTGCTGGCCACCTTCCGCGCCACCGCCGCCGCCCTGCCCGCGCTGAAGGAAAGCCGCGGCAACATCATCAACCTCTCCTCCATCTCGGGCTACGGGCCTTCGGTGCGCGGCCCGGCCTATGCCGCGGTGAAGGCGCTGCTGATCAACTACACGCAGTCCCAGGCCGCGACCTACGCGCCGGATGGCATCCGCGTGAACGGCGTCGCACCCGGCTCGATCGAATTCCCCGGCGGCAGCTGGGAGAAGCGCAAGACCGAGAACCCCGCGCTCTACAACAAGACGCTGGCCTCGATCCTCTTCGGCCGCATGGGCAAGCCGGAGGAAGTCGCCAATGTGGTGCTCTTCCTCGCCTCGCCGCTGGCGGGCTGGGTGACGGGCCACACCATCGTCGTGGATGGCGGCCAGATGCTGAGCTGACACCGCGTGCGGATCCTCCTCATCGAGGATGACGAGACCACCGCGGCCTATATCGCCAAGGGCCTGCGCGAGGAGGGGCATGTGGTGGACCACGCGGCCAATGGCCGCGACGGCCTCTTCCTCGCGATGGGCGAGCCCTTCGACATCATCGTGACGGACCGGATGCTCCCCGGTCCGGACGGGCTCTCCATCATCCGCGCGCTGCGGATGGCGAACATCACCACGCCGGTCCTGGTGCTGACGGCTCTCGGCGAGGTGGAAAAGCGCGTGGAGGGGCTGGAGGCCGGCGCCGATGACTACCTGGCCAAGCCCTTCGCCTTCGCCGAATTGCGCGCGCGCATCCGCGCGCTGGCGCGCCGCCCGGCCGGCCCGCCGGCCGAGCAATCCGTGCTCAGCCTGGGCGAGTTGCGGATGGACCTGCTGACGCGCGTGGCCACGCGCGGTTCGCGCAAGCTCGACCTCATGCCGACCGAATGGCGCCTGCTGGAATACCTGCTGCGCCATGCCGGCCAGGTGGTGACGCGCACCATGCTGCTGGAGAAGGTCTGGGATTTCAGCTTCGATCCCACCACCAATGTGGTGGACGTGCATGTCAGCCGTCTCCGCCGCAAGCTCGACCTCCCGGGTGAGCCGCCGATGATCCGCACCGTGCGCGGCGCGGGCTACGCGTTGCAGGCACCGGACCCGTGATCCGCAAAAGCAGCTTCGCGCTGCGCGCCGCGACGGCCTCGGCCGTGGTGATGCTGGTGCTGTCGCTGCTCGGCTCGGGCTGGGGCTGGCTCAGGGCCGAGGCAGCGCTGCGGCAACAGCTCGACCTCGCCATCGCCGCCGAGGCGGAGGGGTTTCTCCGGGAATACGAGGAGTTCGGCCTGCGCGGACTCGCTCTCGCCGTGGAGGCCTATACGCGGCGGCGCGGCCCCCTCTTCGTCACGCTGCTGGCGCCCGATGGAAGGCCCATCGCCGGGCGCATTCCCGAGGCCCTGCCCGCGCTGCGCGGCTTCGCCAACCTGCCGGGCACGGGCGAACGACCGAGCCTGCGCGTCCTGGGCGGCACCCTGCCCGGCGGCGCCACGCTGCTGGTGGCGGCCGACCTCACGCCCGTGGACCGCGCCGCCTCGGCACTCGCCTGGACGCCGCCCATCGCGG
>JAESGX010000549.1_pt1 | contig 12643 bp, 11 predicted proteins | sample 9269801 | NCBI WGS metagenome assembly JAESGX01 (sample SAMN16773122, study PRJNA677054) | algae metagenome | isolation source: Pleurocapsa minor GSE-CHR-MK-17-07R and co-occurring heterotrophs from wet... | place: USA: Lower Calf Creek Falls, Grand Staircase Escalante National Monument, UT ... | reverse complement strand
GTGACGCCGTTATGATCTGGCCGTCCATCCGCATGCGGTGCGCTGGGTCACAGCCCGGAAGGGCGGGTCTGGGGCATGTCGCAGGGCGCCGGGCATCGGCCTCTCCGTGGTGGCGGGGCCATGGAGCGCGCAAAGCCGGGGAGCGTCCTGAAATCGAAGCGAAACCGCCTCACCCCCGCGCGGCGGGCGTCCGAAATTTCTCCGAAACGCGGCAAAACCCGCCCGATCGGGCCGCCCTGCGGCACGAAGATGTTGCGCCACGGCATTCCTTCCGCAGAATGGACCCTGCCGATGGTCCTGGACGGAAAAGACCCCCTCCCCGCATGAGCGAAGTGGCCAGTCAGCCCAGCCCGCCGCGGGACGCGCCGCCGCCGAAGCTGTTGCGCTTCGAGGGCTTCACGCTGGACACCGCCCGCGGCGCCCTCCTGGGAAGCGCGCAGGAGGTGGTGCTGCGCCCCAAGACCGCTGCCGTGCTGCTCCACCTGCTGCGCCATGCGGGCGAGGTGGTGAGCCGCGAGGCGCTGCTCGACGCCGTCTGGCCCGACATCGCCGTGACCGATGACAGCGTGACGCAATGCGTCTCGGAGATCAGGCGCGCCCTGGGCGAGGCGGGCCCGCGGCTGCTGCGCACCCTGCCGCGGCGGGGCTACCTGCTGGACGCGTCACCCGAACCGGTGCCGGAGGCCGCGGCGGAGCCCGCGCCGCCGGTCGCGCCGCCCCCTCCTGGCTGGCGCCGCCCGGGCCTGGCGCTGCTGGCCGGCCTGCCGCTCCTGGCTGCCGGCGCTTGGCTCTGGCCGGCGCCGCCCAGCGTGGGGACCGCCCGTGTCGAAACCTCCAGCCCCGCCGCGCCCGATCCTCGCGCCATGGCGGAGCAGCTGCTGGAGCAGGGGCGGGCGCGGCTTCGCGGCGGCGGCTCCTTCGAGATCCGCCTGCGCGAGAGCCTGCCCTTCTTCCACGAGGCCAGCGCGCTGGACCCGGGCCTCGCCCCGGCCGCGGCCGAGGTGACCTTCGCCCTCTCCAACCTGATCGTGGCCCGCCTCAGCCAGGACCCCGAGGCGGACCTCGCCGAGGCCGCGCGATTCGCCGAGCGCGCCGCCGCCGCCGCCCCGGCCGACCCCTTCACCCTGCATGCCCGCGCCGTCGTGCTGCGCCACCAGGGGCGGCATGCCGAGGCGCTGCCCCTGTTCCGCGAGGCGGGGCAGGACCCCGGTCGCATCACGGCACGGGCCGGCGCGGGCCTCATGCTCCTGCTCCTCGGCCAGCCGCGCGAGGCGATCGAGCCCTTGCAGGCGATGCTGGTGGAGGCGCCCTTCCACCCCTATGCCGGCACCTGGCGGGTCTATCTCGGCCTCGCGCAGCTTTTCGCGGGCGAGGCGGATCACGGCGCCGAAGCCTTCGCCCTGCCGCCGAGAATGCGGGCCTTCATGCCCCAGGATGAGCGGCTGCTGTACCGGCTGGCCGCCCTGGCGCAGTCTGGCCAGTCCACGGAAGCGGCATCGCTGCATGCCGAACTCCAGGCGCGCCAGCCGCTGCTGCTCGCGCGGACGCTGGCCGCGCCGCCTCTGTCGCGCGATCCCGCCTATCTCGCCCTGGTCGAGGCGCGGCTGGTGGCGCCGCTGCGCGCCATGGGCTGGTCCGAGCGGGCCGAGTGACGCGGCCCGGCGCCTTGGTGCCCTGCGTCACCGCCGGGCCCGCGCCGGCCGGCAAAGCTGGGGCCTGTCACAAGTTCCGGAGCCCCCATGACGAAGAGGCGTGCGATTCTCCACCGCCGTGGCAGAGTGACTGACACGAATCCGCCCGATGAGCCCTGCACCATGGATGACCTCTCCCGCTTCCCCTTCTTCCGGCCCTTCGCGGCACCGGCGTTGGAGGCGTTGGCGGGTGTCGCGCGCTGGCACGCCTTCGAGCCCGGGCAGATCGTGCTGGAGGCGGGCGACCCGGCGCGGGACGTCTTCTTCATCGCGGAAGGCGAGGTGCGGATCGTCATGCGCAGTGCGGGCGGGCATGAGATCATCCTGAACGAGCTGGGCCCCGGGCAGTTCTTCGGGGAGATCGCGGCCATTGACGGCGGCCCGCGCTCGGCCGGCGTGGTGGCGCTGACGCGGGCGCGGGTCTGCGTGATCGCGGCGGCGCCCTTCATGTCCTTCGCGCTGTCCACGCCCGAGGCCTCGCACCAGGTGATGCGCATGCTGGCGGCCCTGGTGCGGGAGAAGGATGCGCGCCTGTTGGAGCTGACGATCCTGCCGGTGCGGCCGCGCCTGATCGCGCTGCTGCTGCGCATGTCGCGCCCGCGGGAGGGCGGGGGCGTGATCGTCTCGCCGCCGCGGCCGCATCACGAGCTGGCGGCGCGGATCGGCACGCGGCGGGAGGTGGTGACGCGGATCCTGGGCGCGCTCACGCGGGAGGGGCTGGCCGCCCCCGGGCGCGGCGGCCTGGTCCTGCCCGATCCGAAGACGCTGATCGCGGAGGTGGAGACGAGCTTCCGGACGGCGACGGGGGGGTAGAGCGTGTTCCGCTGAGGTGGCGTCACCGAAGCGGTGAGTCATCCTCTCGGCAAGCTTCGCGCTCGGCCCCGGCCGCGCCCTGCGCTTCGGCCGCGCAGCTTGCCTCGGCATGCAAAAAGCCGCAGACGGCGATTCACGACTTCGTTAGGATTCGGCCATGGGCGATGGTCTGACAAGCAAGACACCTTCTTCGCAGCGCAGCCGGCTTCGCCATGGTCGATCGTCCCGCCGGGCAGGGTTTTGGCTGTTTTGTGCGGGTTTGCTGGCGCCGGGCCTGGTGGCCGCCCAAGGCGGGCCGGGTGCAAATGGCGCGGACTACTCCGGCGCGGGCGGCGCGGGCGGGGCCACCAACCTGGTCACGCCGGGCGGGGCCGGTGCTGCGGGGCCGGGTGGTGGGCTGCAAGGCGGTGGTGGCGGCGGGGCCGGTGTCACCGGCGGGGCGGGCGGCGCGGGCTCGGCCCATGGCGGACCGGGCGCCGCCGGGGGCCTGGGTGGCGCCACGCCGGGCGCCGCGGGCCAGCCGGGGGCGGATGCGGCGAATAACTTTGCCGGCGGCGGCGGTGGCGGTGGCGGGGCACATGGCTGGGTCGCTCCCGGCCTGCCCAGCGCGGCGGTCACGGGCGGTGCGGGCGGCGCTGGTGGCTCGGTGCCCTTCCAGATCATCGGCGATCCGCAGGGGGGCGGCGGTGGCGGCGGGGCTGGGGGGATTGGCGCGGTCATCACCGGCACCGGCAATCTGGGCACGCTCACGGCGTCGGTCACGGGCGGCGCTGGCGGCGCTGGCGGGTCTGGGGCGCCCGGGGGCGCTGGCGGAGCGGACGGCGCGGGCCTTGTCTTCACCCAGCCCGGTGTGACGGCACGGCTGGATGGGAATGTCTCCGGGGGTGGTGGCGGCGGCGCCGCGATCATCGGCAGCGGGTTGACGCTCACCATCAATGGGCGTGTCTCCGGTGGGCTGACTGATTTCCAGCCCTTCGCGGCACCCTCCATCGTGCTCGGCGAGGGCACAAGCCGCCTGATCTTTGGACCGCAAGCGTCGGTGACCGGCGTCATCTCGAATAGCGGGGCACTTGAACTCAGCGTATCGGGAGGAATCCTGAGCCTGGGTGGCGCCGGCGATGGCGTGATTGCCGGCCCCGGTTCGGTCCGCATCCGGCAGGGCAGTGTCATGTACTCCGACAGCAGCAGCTACACGGGCGGCACCACGATCGACAGCGCGGGCACGCTCATCATCGGCGCCGGTCCATTTGCCGGCCGCCTCGCGATTCCCTTCGGCCGAAACAGCGCCAATCTGCCTGGCGATGTGGTGAATGACGGCACGCTGGTCTTCGCGGGCTACTTGCATGCCTATGCAGGCGTCATCTCTGGGACCGGCTCGGTAGAGGTCAATGCTGACGGGCTGATTCTGAGCAGCGCCAACACCTATTCCGGCAATACGACGATTCGGCGCGGCAACCTGTCCCTGCAAGGGGCGGGGACGATGGGCGACGGCACGGGCCGGGTGATCATCGGCTCCGCCGGGGTGCTCGACATCTCCGGGGCCACCAGCGAAGCGGGGCGCCGCATCAACAGCCTGGAGGGACAGGGCGTCGTGCGGCTGGGCTCGGCCTCCCTCACCCTCGGCGCGGCTGGCGGGAACAGCAACTTCGCCGGGCGGATCACGGATAGGCCCGATTCATCTCCCCAATTTTCGGGCGGGGGCCTGACGATCGCGGGCGGGCGCACGGTCCTGACCGGCGACAACACCTATTCGGGCGCCACGCGCATCCATGCCGGTGCCACGCTGCAAATCGGCGATGGCGGGACAACCGGCACCTTGGGGACCGGCATCATCCCTGGCGGGCCCATCCCTGGCTTGAGAACGCCAGGCCCCGGCCCCGTCATCAACGAGGGCACACTCATCTTCAACCGGGCCGGCAGCCTCACCGTCGGCCATGCGATCTCGGGCTCTGGCAGTCTGGTGCAGGATGGCCCCGGCACCCTGATCCTGACCGGCGACAACACCTATTCCGGCACCACCCGCATTGCCCCAGGTGCGACCTTGCAGGTCGGCAACGGAGGGACGGCCGGCAGCCTGGGAACCGCAACGCCGGGCCCCGTCATCAACAACGGGATGCTGGTCTTCAACCGCGCCGGCACGCTGACGGTCGCCAATGCGATCTCCGGCTCTGGTGGCCTGGTGCAGAATGGCCCTGGCAACCTGATCCTGACGGGCGACAATACCTATACCGGTGTCACGCAGATCAATGGCGGCACGCTGTCGGTGAACGGCTCCCTCGATGCGCGCTCGGTCGTGGTGATGGATGGCGGCACGCTGGGCGGGACCGGAACGCTTCCCAGCCTGGTCGTGCCAGGTGGAAGCACGCTGGCCCCGGGCAATTCCATCGGCACCATCCGCATCGGCGGCGACCTGACGCTCGCTGCCGGCTCCATCACCTCGATCGAGGTGCAGGGCGACACGGCCGATCGCATCCAGGTGAGCGGCTCCGCGCGGCTGGGGGGCGTGTTGCAGCTCGTCCCGCTCGGTGGCCGCTACAGCTTCGGCACGCCCTACATCATCATCCAGGCCGCCAGCGTCACGGGGCAATTCGCGGCCATCAGCACCGCCGGCAGCTTCGGCGTGGGCGTGGTGCCGCAAGTGAGCGCGACACCGACGGAGCTGCGCCTCACCTTGACCCCGAGCCTGTTGGCGCTCGCCGCCGCTGGCGGAGCGGCCAGCGGGGTTGCAAATGGGGCGGCCAGTGGGGCGGAAGGCGCCGTCCGGCTGTTCGGCCAGAACGTCGTCGCCACCGCTGCGGCCCTTGATTCCGCGGTCCGCGCGGGCGGCAACCTCGCGCCCTTTTTCGATGTCTACAACCAGCCGGCCGGCAGCATCGGCGCGGCGATCAACCAGCTCTCGGGCGAGGTGGCGACGGCCTCCATCGCCATGGGCCAGGCGGCCGGCGCGCAATTCCTCGCGACCGTGCTCGACCCGCTGGGCTGGGGGCGCGAGGCGATGCTGGGCGGGCGGCTTCGGCTGGAAGAGGATGCGCGGGCCGGCAAACGCCACGCCGTATGGGGCACCGCCACGGGGGTCTATAACCGCACCTCCGGCGATGCGGCCGATGGCACGGCGGCGCGGACGACGCGCAGTTCCGGCTTCGTGCTTGGGCTCGATCGGTTGCAGGGCGCGCAGAGCCTCGCGGGCATCGCCGTCGCGGTGGGTGAGAGCCATGCGAGCCTCAGCAACGGGCTGGGCCAGTCGCGCGGCAATTACGGCCAGATCGGCGCCTATGGCAGTACAAGATTGGGCAGCGTCACGCTGGCGGCGGCCGGGGCCTTCACCTTCCTCGATGTGGATACACGGCGGACGATCTACGCTCTCGGCAATGACCGCCAAAGCGGTGGCTCCGGCGTGCAGGTCTATTCGCTGCGGATGGAGGCCCGGCAGGATGGTATCGCGGCATTCGGGTTGCGTGCGCTGCCGGTCGCTGCCTTGCAGCTCCAGAGCGTCGCCAATCCGAGCTATACGGAGCAGAGCGCGACGACGGGCAACGCCTTTGGCCTGACCGTGGCCGCCGGGACGAACACCACGCTCAGGAGCGAGCTGGGCGGACAGGTCCAGGGCGAAACGCAATGGGCCGGCCGGCGCGTGCAGGGCTTCGCCCGCGCTTCCTGGGCGCATTACCTGCAACGCGACGCCACCATGACCATGGCCTTCACCTCGCTCCCGGCTGCGGGTTTCACGCTGCGGGGCGCGCGGCCGGACATCAACGCAGCGCTGGTCTCGCTGGGCCTGGAGACGGACATCATGGGCGGCGTCACGCTCGGCGCGCGGCTGGATGGGGAGTGGTCGGGCAATATGAAGCAGGTCGCGGGTACGGCGAGGCTGCGTTATCTGTTCTGAGGCGGAGCTCTCTCATCCGAGAGGCTCGGAATTACCCCCGGCCGCGATAGCCCGGCACGTCCTGCGCCGGGATCCACACGCCTTCCGGCGGCGTGCCGGTCTGGTGGAAGACGTCGATCGGGATGCCGCCGCGCGGATACCAATAGCCGCCGATGCGCAGCCACACCGGGTCGAGCAGCGTGATGATGCGGCGCGCGATGTCGAGCGTGCAGGCCTCGTGGAAGGCGCCATGGTTGCGGAAGCTGCCCAGGAAGAGCTTGAGCGACTTGCTCTCCACGATCCATTCGCGCGGCACGTAGTCCAGCACGAGATGCGCGAAATCCGGCTGGCCCGTCAGCGGGCAGAGCGAGGTGAATTCCGGCGCGGTGAAGCGGATGCAATAGGCCATGTCGCGGTGGGGGTTGGGCACGCGCTCCAGCACCGCCTCATCGGGGTTGGCGGGCATCGCCGTGTGGGCGCCGAGCATGGTGAGGCCGGCGGTCTCGGTCTTGGCGGTCATGCTTCGCCGTCCTTCGTCCAGTCTTGTTCGATGAGCGCCGCCTCCGCCTCGAAGCGGCCGGCCAGGATGGCGTCGCGCATGCGGGCCATCAGCGCCTGGTAGTAGTGGATGTTGTGCCAGCTCAGCAGCATGGGCCCCAGCATCTCGTCGCATTTCAGCAGGTGGTGGATGTAGGCGCGGCTATGGTTGCGGCAAGCGGGGCAGGTGCAGTCGGGGTCGAGCGGGCGGAGGTCTTCCGCGTATTTCGCGTTGCGGAGATTGAGCTGCCCGCGGGAGGTGTAGGCGCGGCCCATGCGGCCCGAGCGCGTGGGGATCACGCAATCGAACATGTCCACGCCGCGGCGCACGGCGCCCAGCAGGTCGGCCGGCTTGCCGACGCCCATCAGGTAGCGCGGATGCGTGGTCGGCAGCATGGGCGTGGTGAAGTCGAGGGTGGCGAACATCGCCTCCTGGCCCTCGCCCACCGCGAGGCCGCCGATGGCGTAGCCCTCGAAGCCGATGGCGGTGAGGGCGGCCACGCTCTCGGCGCGGAGATCCTCATAGGTGCTGCCCTGGACGATGCCGAAGAGGCCATGGCCTGGGCGTTCGACGAAGGCCGCGCGCCCGCGCGCCGCCCAGCGCATGGAAAGCCGCATGGATTTCGCGGCTTCGTCATGCGTGGCGGGGAAGGGCGTGCATTCGTCGAAGGACATGGTGACATCGGCGCCCAGCAGGCGCTGGATCTCGATGCTGCGTTCCGGCGTCAGGCGGTGCCTGGAGCCGTCCACATGGCTTTGGAAGGTGACGCCATCCTCATCCATCTTGCGCAGGCCCGCGAGGCTCATGACCTGGAAGCCGCCGGAATCCGTGAGGATCGGGCCGTGCCAATCCACGAAGCGATGCAGGCCGCCCAGGCGGTCCACGCGTTCGGCCGTCGGGCGCAGCATGAGGTGGTAGGTGTTGCCGAGCACCATGCGGGCGCCGGTGGAGCGGACGGCATCCGCCGTCATCGCCTTCACCGTGCCGGCGGTGCCGACGGGCATGAAGACCGGCGTCGGCACCTCGCCATGGGCGGTGTGCAGCATGCCCGCGCGGGCGCGGCCATCGGTCGCCGCATGCGTCCAGCGCAGCGTCATGGCGCGGCCTCCCGGAAGAGCAGCGAGGCGTCGCCATAGGAGAAGAAGCGGTAGCGCTCGCGCACCGCATGCTCATAGGCGGCCCGCATGCGCGCCTGGCCGGCGAAGGCCGAGACGAGCATGAGCAGGGTGGATTTCGGCAGATGGAAATTCGTCATGAGCATGTCCGCCGCGCGGAATTCGAAGCCGGGCAGGATGTAGAGGTCGGTGAGGCCGCGGAAGGGCGGAATGGGCGCGCGGCGATCGGTGATGCCGAGTGCGGCCGTCTCCAGCAGGCGCAGCGCGGTCGTGCCGCAGCAGAGGATGCGGCGGCCTTCGGCGCGGGCCGCGTTGATGGTGGCGGCGGCCTCGGGCGGGAGTTCGCACCATTCATGGTGCAGCTTGTGCGCGCGGGGGTCGCCGTCGCGCACCGGCAGGAAGGTGCCGGCGCCCACATGCAGCGTCACCGTCGCGCGCTGCACGCCGCGCGCATCGAGTGCGGCCAGGATTTCGGGCGTGAAGTGCAGGCTGGCGGTGGGGGCGGCGACGGCGCCGGGGCGGGCGGCGAAGATGGTCTGGTAGTCGGCGCGATCCTCGCCGCGGGGCGCCTCGCGGTGGATGTAGGGGGGCAGCGGCATCTCGCCCGCCTGGTCGAGCGCGGCGGCGAGCTTTTCGGGATCGCTGCCGAAATCGAGGCGCGCGCTGCCGCCCTCGAACTTCTCGACCACGCGTGCCGTGAGATCGCTGCCCTCGATCACCAGCGTGTCTCCGGGGCGGATGCGCCGCGCGTTGCGGATCAGCGCGTGCCAGCTGCCATCGCCCTCGGCGCGGTTCAGCATCACCTCGATGCGGGCCTCGCCGCGGCGGGCATGCAGGCGGGCGGGGATGACCTGGGTGTCGTTCACCACCATCACGTCGCCGGGCTGGAGCAGCTGCGGCAGGTCGCGCACGCCGCGATCCTCCAGCGCGTCCGGGCGCACGACGAGCAGCCGCGCCGCATCGCGCGGGCGGATAGGGGATTGCGCGATCAGCGCCTCGGGCAGGGCGTAGTCGAAATCGCCGATGGAAAGGGGGGCATTGGAGAGGGACATGCGGGGCGGCGGTAGCGCGGGTGCGGGGCCCACGCAACGCCGCCCGCGCGACAGACGCGACAATTTCGCCTTCTTCGCACGATCATCGTGACATGAAGCGGCCCTAGAGTGTTATCGTTCGGATAGGAGAACGAAAACCATGGACACGCACCGCATCGCCCTCCTGCGCGACAGCTTCGCCCGTGTGCTCCCCATCGCCGGTCCCGCCGCCGCCCTGTTCTACCAGCGCCTGATGGAGATCGATCCCAGCACGCGGCCGCTCTTCGCCCAGACCGACATGGCGGCGCAGGGGGCCAAGCTGATGCAGGCGCTGGCCATGGCCGTGGCCTCGCTCGAGCAGCCGGATGTCCTGGTGCCCAAGCTGCGCGACATGGCCCGCCGCCACGTGGCCTATGGGGTGGAGCGCCACCATTACGCGAGCGTGGGCGCCGCCCTGCTCTGGACGCTCGGGCAGGGTCTGGGCGAGGGCTTCACGCACGAGATCGAGGATGCCTGGGCGGAGGCCTTCGCGGTGCTCTCCGACGTCATGACGGATGCCGCCTATAGCCGCCGCGCGGCGTGATCTGCATGGCTGCGCGTCCGGCCATGCGCTGGACGCGTTTGCCCGGGCCGGTCGGGGCGTGAAACACTGACACTCTCTCCAGGAGGTCACGCCCATGCTCGCCAACCCGCGCGGCGCCGGACTGCTCATCGCGGGTGCCGTGCTTTGCGCCGCGCTCGCCACCGGCCTCCGGCAGAGCTTCGGCCTCTTCCTCGCGCCGATGACGACGGAGCTCGGCTGGTCCTCCTCGGGCTTCGCCTTCGCGATCGCGTTGCAGGTGCTGCTGAACGGCTTCGCGCAGCCGCTGGTGGGCCAGGTGGCGGACCGCATCGGCGGGCGCACCGTCATCATCGGGGGGGCCGCGCTCTACTGCATCGGCATCTTCGGCATGGCGCTGAGCCCGGGCCTGCCGATGTTCACCTTCTTCGCCGGCATCGTCATGGGCATCGCGGTCTCGGCGGCCGGCATGCCCGTCATCAACGCCAGCCTGACGCGCCTGCTGCCCGAGCATCTGCGCGGCCGCGCCGTCGGCATGGGCACGGCGGGGTCGAGCTTCGGGCAGTTCCTGGTCGTGCCGCTGGCGCAGCTCGGCATCAACTTGGCGGGGTGGGAGGGGGCGCTCTATCTGCTGGCGGGGGCCGCGCTGCTGATGATCCCGCTGGCCCTGCCGCTCGATGGCCGGCCGGCGCCGCCCAAGCCCGGGCAGGATGACCAGACGGCGATGCAGGCGCTGAAGCTCGGCCTCACCACGCCGACCTTCTGGTACATCTTCTTCGGCTTCTCGGTCTGCGGGCTGCATGTGAGCTTCCTCGCCGTCCATCTGCCGGGCTTCGTGGCCAGCTGCCATCTGCCGGCGAGCGTGGGGGCGGCGGCCATCGCGCTGATCGGCCTGTTCAACGTGGCGGGCTCGCTCATCTCGGGCGAATTGTCGCAGCGCTGGAAGCGGCGGGAATTGCTCATCATCATCTACGCCGGCCGCGGCGTGCTGATGACGCTCTTCCTCCTGGCCGACAAGACGACGACGAACGTGCTGATCTTCTCGGCGGTGATGGGCATCCTCTGGCTGTCCACCATTCCGCCCACGGTGGCCCTCATGGCGCGCAATTTCGGCACGCGCTGGCTCGCCACCATGTTCGGCCTGGTCTTCGTGGGCCACCAGCTCGGCGGCTTCGCGGGCGCCTTCCTCGGCGGCTACATCTTCGACCGCACCGGCAGCTACGACCTGATGTGGAGCATCTGCATCGCCGGCGCCGCCTTCGCGGCCCTCATGCATATCCCGGTGAAGGATGGGCCGAAGGCGGCCGCATCCGGCCCGGGAATGACGCCGCCGCCGCGAGCGGCTACAACCGCCTGAGGCCTTTTTCCGGGAGCCATCATGCTGCGCCGCCGTTCCTTCCTGCCGAGCCTGACCGGGCTTCTGGCCACGCCCGCCCTCGTGACCCCCGCTGTCGCCCAGCCGCGCCAGGGGCCGCCGCATGAATGGATGTTCGGCAGCTGGACCGGCGGCATCTTCCCCGCCGTGGACACGGAAGGCCCGGGCTGCTTCGGCAATGTCGCGCTGATCGTCATGCGGGACCTCATCATGCGCGTCTCCAGCCTCGACTACGCCTATCGGCAGCGCGCCATCGAATCGGTCGCGGTGACGCCGGACGGGCTGGAATTCCGCCTGATCCCGGTCGGTGGCCGGCCGATGCCCGAGATCGGCTTCGGCTGTGACGGCAACCCGAACCTGCTGCGCGTCTCCCGCCGCGGGCCGGACGAGGTGATGCTGCCCGGCTGCGTCGAATTCCCCGGCGAACTCCGCCGCTGCAAGACGGTCTGACCCGCATGGCCCGCATCACGCTGATCCATGCGCTGCGGCACTCGCCGCCGCCAATCGAGGCCGCCTTCGCGGCCCTCTGGCCCGGCCAGACGCTGATGAACCTGATGGATGACAGCCTTTCCGCTGATCTCGCGCGCGAGGGGAAGCTGACGCCCGCGATGACGGAGCGCTTCCGCACGCTGGGCCGCTACGCCACCGGCACGGGGTCGGACGCCATCCTCTTCACCTGCTCGGCCTTCGGCCCCTGCATCGAGGCGGTGGCGGCCGATCACGCCGCCATGCCCGTGCTGAAGCCCAATGAGGCGATGATCGAGGAGATCATCGCCTCCGGGGCGAAGCGCGTCGGCCTGCTGGCCACCTTCCCGGGCACGCTGACCTCCATGCCGCCGGAATTCCCGGATGGCATCGAGGTGGTGCCCTGCCTCGCCGAGGGCGCGCTGGCGGCACTCGATGCCGGCGATGTCGCGGGGCATGACCGCCTGGCCGTCGAGGCCGCGATGCGCCTCGGGGATTGCGACGCCATCGCGCTCGGCCAGTTCAGCCTCGCGCATGTGGCGCCGATGGTGGAGCGGGCGACGGGGAAGCCGGTGTTCTCGACGCCCGGCAGCGCGGTGCGCAAGCTGAAGCGCATGCTCGGCGCTTGAAGCCGGGCGCGGCGCACGCATCTTCCACCGCATCACCAGCAAGGGAATGATTGCATGAGCGAGCTCGCCGTGGGCGCCAAGGCACCCGATTTCTCCATGCCCGCCAGCGGCGGCCGCACGGTCAGCGCCAAGGCGCTGAAGGGCAAGCCCTACCTGCTCTACTTCTACCCGAAGGCGGATACGCCCGGCTGCACCAAGCAGGCCTGCGGCATCCAGGAGGCGCTGCCCCAGCTTGGCAAGATCGGGCTCGAGGTGATCGGCATCAGCCCCGACGCCATGCCGCCCATCGAGAAATTCGCGGCCAAGTACAACCTGACCTTCCCGCTGGCCAGCGACGCCGACCAGAAGGTGGCCACGGCCTATGGCACCTGGGTCGAGAAATCCATGTACGGCAAGAAGTACATGGGGATGGAGCGCACGAGCTTCCTGGTCGGCGCCGACGGCAAGATCAAGGCGATCTGGCGCAAGGTGAAGCCCGAGGCGCATGCGGCGCAGGTGATGGAAGCCGCCGCCGCGCTCTGACGCCTCAGGTGGCGTCGAGCAGCGGCCGCGCCACCTCCAG
>JAESGX010000548.1_pt1 | contig 12645 bp, 7 predicted proteins | sample 9269801 | NCBI WGS metagenome assembly JAESGX01 (sample SAMN16773122, study PRJNA677054) | algae metagenome | isolation source: Pleurocapsa minor GSE-CHR-MK-17-07R and co-occurring heterotrophs from wet... | place: USA: Lower Calf Creek Falls, Grand Staircase Escalante National Monument, UT ... | reverse complement strand
ACGGCGAACACCCCGCCGGCAGCGCCGAGCGAGATCACGAAGCCCGCGAACACCTTCAGCAGGATGTGGCCGGCCGTCATGTTGGCGAACAGACGGATCGCCAGCGTGAGCGGGCGCGACAGGAAGGAAATGAGCTCGATCGGCACGATGAGCAGCAGCAGCACGGCCGGCGTATTTGCCGGCACGAACAGCGAAAAGAAATGCAGGCCGTGCCGCGCGAGGCCGACGAACACGCAGATCAGAAAGATGAACGCCGCAAAGGCAAAGGTAACGGCGATGTGGCTGGTGACGGTGAAGCTGTAGGGGAACAGCCCCACCATGTTGGCGACCAGGATGAAGATGAAGAGCGAGAAGATGAAGGGCACGAATGCGCGACCCTTGGGACCGATATTCTCGTCCACCATGTCGGTGATGAAGCCGGACGCGCTTTCGAGCGCAGCCTGCCAGCGCCCCGGCACCAGTTGCGGGTTGCGGCTGCCGGCCCAGAAGAAGCCGAGAATGAGCCCAAGCACGATCAGCATGAACATCGACGCGTTGGTGAAGGCCGCATCCAGACCGCCGACCGAAAGCTCGGCCTTGCGCTCGATCTCAAACTGCTGAAGCGGATTGGCCACCGGTGTCTCGTCCCTAAACCTGGTCTTCGTCGTTTTCCGCCGCGGTCTTTCGAACCTCGGCCACTTCTGCGTTCACCGCCTTCACCAGGTTCCAGAAACCCGCGCCGATGCCAAGAAGCACGAAGACGAGGAACAACCAGGGCCCGGTGCCGAGCCAGCGATCGAGTGCCCACCCGATGCCAGCGCCGACGATGGTGGTCGCTGCGATCTCGAAGGCATGGCGGGTGCCCTTGGCCAGTGCCGAGACGACGACCTGCCGCGGTTCGGGGACATGCCTTGCCTTTGCTGCTTCCAGCCGGGCCTCGAACGGGTCGAGGTCGCGCTTGTCGGCAGGATCGGGCAAGGTGGGTGGCCCTTCGAAACTGGTCGGCCATCGGCGGCAATGCACCAAGGGCTCCGCCGACCCCAAGAGCCGCCGAAGCGCGGGTTCGTTAGAGTGGCGTCACGGATACGTCAAGGTTGGGCGGGCATGTTCCTGCTGCATTGCAACAGCTTTGCACAGAGTCTCGATGAGGAAGGCTCATCGAGTTCGGCCTATCGGCCGGCGCCCGGTCAGGGTTCAGCCATAGGCTGACCTTCGGTTCGCGGCGTTCCGCCAGGACTACATGTTATGCCGCGATCAGCTGCTCCGCTTCGCGCAGCTCCACCGACACCAGTTGGCTGACGCCGGGCTCGGCCATGGTGACGCCATAGAGCCGGTGCATGGCCGCCATGGTGACGGCATTGTGGGTGACGATGAGGAAGCGTGTGTCGGTCGCCTCCACCATATGCTTCAACAGTCGCGTGAAGCGCTCGACATTGGCGTCGTCGAGCGGCGCGTCGACTTCGTCCAGCACGCAGATGGGGGCGGGGTTGGTGCGGAACAGCGCGAAGATGAGCGCGATCGCGGTCAGCGCCTGCTCGCCGCCGGACAGCAGCGACAGCGATTGCAGCTTCTTCCCCGGCGGCTGGGCGCGGATCTCGAGGCCCGCTTCCAGCGGGTCGTCGCTCTCGATCATCATGAGCTCGGCCGAGCCGCCGCCGAACAGGGTCACGAAAAGTTCGCGAAAATGGCGGTCCACCTCGGCGAAGGCAGTCATCAGCCGCGCCCGGCCTTCGCGGTTGAGCGTGCCGATCGAGCCGCGCAGGCGATGGATCGCGGTTTCCAGCTCGTCGCGCTCGGCGGCCTGCTGCGCCAGCGTCGCCTCGATCTCGGCCAGCTCGATGTCGGCGCGTAGGTTCACGATGCCGATTCGCTCGCGCTCGGCGCGCATGGCGACGAGGCAGGTCTCGATCTGGTCGGGTGACGTGTCGTCCGGCGCCTCCAGCGTCGCCGGAGTTTCGCCGAAGCGCTCGGCTGCATCCGCCACCAGCGCGGCCACCTTTTCACGCAGCTGCTCGGCACGGGCGGCAAGCGTCGCGCGTGATTCGCGGCCATCGGCAACGCTGGCGTCAGCCGCGCGGGCGGCGCGGTCGAGCTCGGCCTGCGACAGCTCGGCCGCCATCACGGTTTCGGCGGCTGCGGTCCGGCTGGCCTCGGCGGTGGCGATCTCGCGGTCCAGCAGAAGCAGGCGCGCATCGAGCGCGGCGGGTTCGGCGACCAGCGCGGTGCGCTCGGCGTCAAGCTTCGCGATCCGCGATGCGAGCGCCTCGACGATCTCAGCGGCGTCACGGTCGCGCGCCTGCCAGTCGGCGATTTCGCGGTCGAGGCGGACGATCCGTGCGGCAGCTTCGGCAAGGCTGCGCTCCACCGCCGCGGCCTGGGCGCGGGCCTGTGCCAGCCTGGCGCGGGTGCGCTCCGCGCCCGATCGCGAATCGGCGACCGTTTGCGCGGCCGCGCTGGCGTCGGGCAGCGCGGCGATGGCTGCGGCCGCCTCCCCGGCCTCGGCGCGGGCGCTTGCACCTTCGGCGGCAAGGCGCTCGATCGAGGCCTGCATGGCGCCTGCGCGCGCGGCCGCCTGGGACTGCGCCGCGCGCAACCCCTGCAGGCGCCCCGACAGCTGGTCGCGCAGCCGTTCGGCCTCGCTGCGGCTGCCGCGTGCCTGCCGCTCGGCCTGCTGCGCGGCGGCGAGCGCCGCCTTCTGCTGCGCCAGTTCCGATTCGGCAGCGGCCAGACGCTGGCGCGGGGCTTCGAGGCTGCTTGCGATTTCGCGGCGGCGGTTGTCCTGCGCCAGCGTTTCGGCAACCGCCGTCGCCTGCCCGCCGGGGGGTGCCACGAAGCCGTCCCAGCGCCACAGCCAGCCATCGCGGCTGACCAGGCGCTGGCCGGGTCTGAGCGCGGCAATGGCGCCGGCGTCGGGCGGCGCGTCGACCACGCCGACCTGCGCCAGCCGCCGCGCCAGCTCCGGCGGGGCGGTCACATGGCTGGCAAGCGGTGCGCAGCCGGCCGGCAGGGCCGGGTCGGCATCGGAACGAGCGACCCGAAGCCAGTGCCGGGCCGGCCTGTCGGGCGCACCGAGGGCGGCATTCAGCTCGTCTCCGAGCGCGGCAGCCGCCGCGTTTTCGTATCCGGGCGCTGCCGACAGCGCCGCGCGGGCGGCCGCCTGAGCCGGGGCCTGCTTGGTGGTGCGCAGCCGCTCCAGCGCGACCGCCTCGGCCTCCAGGCTGGCGACTTCGTTTCGGGCTGTCGCCAGCACGCGCTCGACTGCATCCGCGGCCTGCCGGCTTGCCTGGGCGGCGCGCTCCGCCGTGGCGATGGCGCCGGCCGCGGCCTCCGCTTCGGTCGTGCAGGTGGCGAGCGCCGCTTCCGTTTCGGCAAGCTGGGTGTCGAGCGCGGCACCCGTTCCGCCCGCTTTCAGCCGTGTCAGCTCCGCCTCCAGCCGCTTGCGCTCGCCCTCCAGCCGGTCGGCCCGGCCACGCGCAGCTTCGGCCTGGGCGCGCACGCTGCGGGCTTCCGCAAGCAGCGCGGCATGGGCCTCGACAGCGGTTGCCAGCGCACGCTCCGCGTCGGTGGCGGCCGCTTCCGAGCTGCGCACCTCGTCCTCCTGCGGGCCGATCGCGGTCTCGGCGTCGGCATGGGCTGCGTGCTGGGCGGTGAGCTCGTCTGCAAGCCGGCCCTGCGTCGCTGTCGAATCCCGCGCGCGCGCCCGCTCGCGCTCGGCATCGGCCGCGGCATTGTCCAGCGCGGTCTGCAGGTCGGCCAGCCGCTGCACCAGCCCGGCGCGCTCGGCCACCAGCGTTGCGCGCTCGGTCGAGAGGCGCTGCAATGTGGCGGCCGCCTGCGCCTCGGCCTGGCGGCGGGCCGGGAGGCTGGAGGCAGCGTCGGCCTGCGCCATGGCAGCGCGTGCCGCCGCCTGCGTCGCTTCGGCAAGGGCTGCGTCGGCATCGCGCAGGTCGCGCTCCGCTGCCTGCAGGGCGGTGACGGCGGCGGCCCAGGTCAAGCGCAGCAGCGCCGCCTCGCGCGCCCGGATGCGCTCCGAAAGCTCGCGGTAGCGCGCGGCCGATTTCGCCTGCCGCCGCAGCCCCGAGGCGTTGGTTTCGGCGGCCTTCATCACATCGTCGAGCCGCACCAGATTGGCATCGGCACCCCGCAGGCGCAGCTCCGCCTCGCGGCGGCGGACATTGAGGCCGGAGATACCGGCGGCCTCCTCGAGCAGCTGGCGCCGCTCCTGCGGCTTGGCGTTGATGATGGCAGCAACGCGACCCTGGCTGACGAGCGCAGGGGAATGGGCGCCGGTGGCGGCGTCGGCGAACAGCAGCTGCACGTCCTTCAGGCGGACTTCGCGGCCGTTCAGCGAATAGGTCGAGCCGTCGCCGCGGGCGATGGCGCGGGAAACCTCCAGGCTCTCCTCGGCGTTGAATTCGGCCGGCGCGCGGCGGTCCCGGTTGTCGAGCGTCAGACGCACTTCGCACAGGTCACGGCTGGGGCGCTTGGCGGTGCCGGCGAAGATCACATCGTCCATGCCGGACCCGCCGGCCGCAACGCGCAGGCTCCGCGCGGAGCTTTCGCCCATCACCCAGCGCAACGCCTCCAGCAGGTTGGACTTGCCGCAGCCGTTGGGGCCGACAATGCCGGTGAGGCCATCGCGAATATGCAGCTCTGCCGGCTCGACGAAGGACTTGAAGCCGGCCAGGCGAAGGCGGTCAAACTTCATAGCGACGGAGCTTGTCGAACGTCATGCCGGCCGGCCGGACGGCGCCATCAGGCCGGGATTGCCATCAGAGCGCTTCGACGATCTTCGGCTGGAGAGTTGCCCAGTTGCCCACGCCGTCCAGCTTCTTGCCGTTCAGCAGGAAGGTGGGCGTGCCCTGGATCTGGTACGCATCCTGCGCCGCCTGCTGCTGCTTCGTCAGCCGCTCCAGCGCTTTCGCGTCGGACATGCAGGCGTCGAACCTGGCGCCCGGAAGCCCGCGCGTCTTGGCGAACTGGTTGAGTTGGCCGGCCTTGGCGAGGCCCGCGATCTGCTGGTCCGGCGGCAGATTCTTGAGCGGCCCGATGTCGGCCTCGCTCAGCTTGGTGAAGGGCGTGATCCAGGCGTCATGGTTGCCGTAAAGCTCATTGCTCCAGGTGAAGAAGCGCTCCGGCCCCTCGCACATGGCAAGCTTGGCGGCGGCAAAGTCGTAGATGTTGAGGATGAAGGGGCGATACTCGTAGGAAACCCTGCCGGTCTTGACATAGTCGGGCTTGAAGCTCTTCTCAGCCTCCAGGTGGAAATCCTTGCAGTGGCTGCAGGTGAAGCTGGCGAACTCGACGATCTTCACCTCGGCGTCGGGGTTGCCCATGCGGAAGCCGCCTTCGGGCGTCTGAACGACGGTCTGCGTCCAGTCCTGTTGTGCCGCGCCCGCTTTTGCACCGGACTTCGCAGGGGCAGCAGTCGAGGTGCCCGAGTCGCACGCGGCAATCGCCAGCGTGCCAGCGAAAAGAAGCGCGACTTTCAACATGTTGGTCATTGCTGATGAAACCTTACCATATGTTGTAGGTGAGACAAACTGGCTGCTGAAATGTGACGATCTGCTAGCGGATTTTCACGGGCGCGCGAAGCGGTCAGCGGAAGCGGGCCGGCAGATAGATGCCAGCTGCAATCCCGGAATAGGCAGCCAGCGGCGCCTCCCCCAGAATCAGCGCGGCCGAGATGGCGCTTGCCGCCGGCGCTGTCTGGATGCCCCAGCCGCCCTGCCCGGCGCACCAGTGAAAGCCGGCCTCGGCCGGGTCCGGGCCCAGCACGGGCAGGCGATCGGGCGCGAAGTTCCGCAACCCCGCCCATTTGGAGGCGAGCCGCCGGATCGGCCAGTCGCACATCTGCTCGAAACGATCGAGCGCGACTGCCATGTCCATTTCGTCGGGCTGGACATCGTGCGGAATGTCGGCGGTTTCATCGTGCGGGGAGATCCACAGCCGGCCGGCGTCGGGCTTGAAATAGAGCGAGCCGCCCGCGTCCATCACCACCGGCAGGTCGGCGGGGGCGTCGGGTCGCACGTCGGTGACGACAATGGTGCGGCGCAGCGGCTGGATGCCGATGGGCGCGATGCCGGCCAGTGCGGCGACTTCGTCTGCCCAGGCGCCGGCGGCGTTCACGAGGGTTGCCGCCTGGAACGTCCCGGCGGGCGTGGTGACGTGCCACACGCCATCGGCGCGGCGGATGGCTTCGGTGCGCGCGTCGGTGGCCAGTGTTGCACCGGCGCGTTTCGCCGCGCGCAGATAGCCCTGATGCAGACCGGCCACATCGATGTCTGCACAGCCCGGCTCCCAGATCGCAGTCTGGCTCCATTCCGGGCGCAGATAGGGAACAAGCTTCAGGACGCCCTCGGTGCCGAGCCGCTGGTGGGCGACGCCGCCGTTGCTGAACTCCGCCTCCAGCGCGGCGAGGCTGCCGGGGGCGTCCGCATGGCGGATATGGAGCGCGCCGCGCGGCGACACGATCGCCGTGTCGGAAAAGCCCTTGGGCGGACATTCGAAGAAGCGGCGCGAGGCAGTGGTGAGCGGCTGCACCGACGGCCCGCCATAGGTCTCGGCGTAGAAGGCAGCCGACCGCCCGGTGGTGTGATAGCCGGGCTGGGATTCGGCTTCCAGGATGCAGAGCTTCAGGGTGGGTGCGCGCTCCAGCAGGGCGTGCGCGAGCGAGGCGCCGCCGATGCCGGCGCCGATGATCAGGATGTCGAACTGGCTCATGCGCTGACTTCCAAGGCAAAACTGCGGATCTTTGCAAGGCTTGTCTGCCGCGCCGGCTCGGCCTCGCGCAGCAGTTCATGCGCTGCGCCATCCACCACATGGCGGCGGCAGGTGGGCAGGCGGGCGGCGATGCGCATTGCGGCCTTGTTGTCGACCAGCCGCTCGCGCGCGGCCAGCAGCATCATCAACGGCACATCGACCGCTTCCAGCGGCAGCGCCTCCAGGGCGCGCTCGCTCGCCGCAAAGGCGTTGATCCAGCCCCAGCTCACGCCGCCGGTGGCAAGCTCCGGCCGGGCGGCCACCCAGCGGCCCTCGTCTTCGAAATGGGCCCGGCTTCCGGTCAGCAGGAACTGGCGCTCGGGCCGCTGCTGGACCGCGCCATAGGGCACCTGCCCCCAGGCGAAGAGATCGGCCTTGCCGCGGGCGACCTGGAAGGGCGCCATGCGCAGCGCAGCCGCCCGCATCGCCACCGGGCCGCCAAGGCCATAGAAGGGCGCAGCGAGAATGGCGCCGCCCAGTTGCGCGCGCAGCGGCAGGTGCAGCCGCGCGGGGTCGGCAAGCCAGCGCGTGAGCAGATGCCCGCCCATCGAGTGCCCGAGCGCCAGCCAGCGACCCGGCGAAAGCGCCCCGCGCGCCCAGTCCGAGAGCTGGTCGAGGTCAGACAACCAGCTGTCGAAGCTGTCGATATGGCCGGCGCCGCTGTCGGTGAGGCGGGTGGAGCCGCCCTGCCCGCGCCAGTCGAAGCTTGCGATGGCAAAGCCCTCGGCGTGGAGGGCGCCGATGGCGTCGGCCCATTTCTCGTGGAAGTCGGCCCGGCCGGTCAACAGCAGCAGGTTGGCGATGGGGTTGTCGTGCGGCAGCACCAGCGTGCGGATGGAAGCGCCGTCAGCCATGGTCTCGCGGCCGATGATGGCAGCGTCGGGCAGGTGGAAATGGGGTGCGGGGCTCATGTGCCCGAAACGATGCCCGCTGCTTTCAGCGCGTCGATTTCGGCGTCGCCCAGACCGAGCGCCGCAAGAATTTCGCCACTATGTTCCCCCACCGATGGCGGCGGCCGGCGGTAGCTGGGCGGGGTGCGTTCAAGCGCCAGCGGCTGCGCGACGGTGCGCACACTGCTGTAGCGCGCGTCGGGCTGCTCCACCACCAGTCCCCGCGCATGCGCCTGCTGGCTGGCAAGCGCCTCGGGGATGCTGGCGATGGGGCCGGCCGGCACCTGCGCGTGCGACAACAGCGCCAGCCATTCGGCGGCGGCGCGGGTCTTCAGCACGGCTTCCACCATCGGCACCAGTTGGGCGCGGTTGGCCGAGCGCGCGGCGGACGTGGCGAACAGCGGGTCGGTCGCCCAGTCCGGCCTGCCCACGAGCCGCGCGAAGATGCCGAACTGGTGGTCGTTGCCGACGGCAAGCGCGATGGGCTGCGTCGCCGTGGCGAAATCCTGGTAGGGCACGATGGACGGGTGCTGGTTCCCCATCCGCTGCGGCGCCACGCCGCCCATCAGCCAGCCGGTCGCCTGGTTCGCCATCCAGCCCAATGTGGCGTCGAACAGCGCCATGTCGATGTGCTGGCCCTCCCCGGTGCGGTCCTTGTGGCGGAGCGCTGCAAGGATCGCAGTGACCGCCATCATGCCGGTAGTGAGGTCGGCGACGGCAACCCCTGCCCGCAAGGGCCGGCCGCCTGCTTCACCGGTAATGTCCATCAGCCCAGCTTCGGCCTGGATCATGAAATCATAGCCGGCGCGGTGCGCATCCGGGCTGTTGTGGCCGAAGCCGGTGATGGAGCACCAGACGAGGCCGGGGTGCACGGCGCGGACCTGCGCGAAATCCAACCCGAAGCGGGCGAGATCGCCGGTCTTGAAATTTTCCACCACCACATCGGCCCAGCCGATCAGCTGGCGGACGATGGCTGCGCCCTCGGGCTTCTGGAAATCGAGCGCGAGGCTGCGCTTGTTGCGGTTCGCCGCGAAATAGTAACTCGCGTCGCCGCGCGTTCCATCGGCGCGGGTGGCCCAGGGCGGGCCCCAGCTGCGGGTGTCGTCGCCACCGGAAAATCCAGGACGGCCGGGGCGCTCCACCTTGATCACGTCGGCGCCCAGGTCACCCAGCATCTGCGCGGCATAGGGGCCGGCCAGCACGCGGGAAAGGTCGAGGACACGCAGCCCCTCGAGGGCATCCGTCATTTTGCGCGCAACGCCGCCTGCGCGGCTGCCAGCCGGGCGATGGGGACGCGCCAGGGCGAGCAGCTGACATAGTCCAGCCCCTGTGCCTCACAGAAGCCGATGGTGGCCGGGTCGCCGCCATGCTCGCCGCAGATGCCCAGCTTCAGGTCGGCGCGCGTGCTGCGGCCGCGTTCGGCGGCGATCTGCACCAGCTCGCCCACGCCCTCGGTGTCCAGGCTGACGAAGGGGTCGCGGTGGTAGATGCCGGCCTCCACATAGTCGCCCAGGAAGCGCGCGGCGTCGTCGCGGCTGATGCCCAGCGTGGTTTGCGTCAGATCGTTGGTGCCGAAGCTGAAGAAATCGGCGTGGCCTGCGATTTCCGCGGCGCGAAGTGCGGCGCGCGGCAGCTCGATCATGGTGCCGACGCTGTACGGGATGCGCTTGCCGGACTCCACGAACACCTCTTCGGCGATGCGCTCGATCACGGACTTCACAAGTTCCAGTTCGCGGGAGGTGGCAACCAGCGGCACCATGATCTCCGGTTCGACACCGTCCGCGACCGAGATTGCCGCCTCGAAAATGGCGCGCGCCTGCATCTCGGTGATCTCGGGGTAGGAAATCAGCAGGCGGCAGCCGCGGTGGCCCAGCATCGGGTTGGATTCGTGCAGCTCCGCCACCCGGCGGCGAACGGCGCTGACCGACAGGCCAGTCGATTCGGCGACTTCGGCCATCTCCGCATCCCGCGTGGGCAGGAACTCGTGCAGCGGCGGGTCCAGCAGGCGGATGGTCACGGGCAGGCCCGCCATGATGCGGAAGATGGCCGCGAAATCGTCGCGCTGCGAGGGCAGCAGCTTGTCCAGCGCCTTGCGGCGGGATGTTGTATCGCTCCCCAGGATCATCGCGCGCACATGCACGATCCGATTCTCCCCGAAGAACATATGCTCGGTGCGGGCAAGGCCGATGCCCTCCGCGCCGAAGCGCCTTGCCGTGGTGCAGTCCTCGGGCGTTTCGGCGTTGGCGCGCACCTTCATGCGGCGGTGGGCGTCCGCCCACAGCATCAGCCGCGCGAAATCGCCGGAGAGTTCCGGTTCGATCGTTTGCACCCGGCCCTCCATCACTTCGCCGCTGGCGCCGTCCAGCGTGATGATGGTGCCCTCGGGGAAGTCGCGCCCGCCGACCTTCATGGTGCGCGCGCCCATGTCTATCGAGACCTGCCCCGCGCCCGAGACGCAGGGGCGGCCCATCCCGCGCGCGACGACGGCGGCATGGCTGGTCATGCCACCCCGCGCGGTCAGGATGCCGCGCGCCGCGTGCATGCCGGCGATGTCCTCGGGGCTGGTTTCCACCCGCACCAGGATCACGTCCTCGCCGTGGCTGGCGCGCTCGGCGGCCTTCTCGCTGTCGAGCACGATGGCGCCACAGGCCGCGCCCGGCGATGCGGGGAGGCCGATCGCGATCACCTTGCGGGGTGCGGCCGGGTCCAATGTGGGGTGCAGCAGCTGGTCCAGCACGGCCGGGTCGACGCGGAGCACGGCCTCGTCCGATTCGATCAGGCCTTCGTCCACCATGTCGCACGCCATTTTGAGCGCAGCTTTTGCGGTGCGCTTGCCGCTGCGCGTCTGCAGCAGCCAGAGCTTGCCCTCCTGCACGGTGAACTCGATGTCCTGACAGTCGCGATAATGGCGTTCCAGCCGCTCGAACATCTCCGCCAGCTCGGCAAACACGACCGGCATCGTCTCTTCCATGGCGCGGCCCTTGGCGCCGGCGGTTTCGCGCGCCGCGGTCGTCAGGTAATTGGGCGTGCGGATTCCGGCGACGACGTCCTCGCCCTGCGCATTGATCAGATACTCGCCATAGATCAGCCGGTCGCCATTGGCCGGATCGCGCGTGAACGCCACGCCCGTGGCCGAGGTGTCGCCCATGTTGCCGAACACCATGGCCTGCACGGTAACCGCCGTGCCCCAGCTTTCGGGGATGTCATTCAGGCGGCGATAAACGGCGGCGCGCTCAGACCGCCAGCTGCCGAACACGGCGGCGATGGCGCCTTCCAGCTGCTCCATCGGGTCTTGCGGGAAGTCGTCGCCGCGCGTTTTCAGCACGATCGCCAGATACTGCGCCACCAGCGTCTTCAGGTCGTCTGCGCTGAGATCGGTGTCGAGGCTGGCGCCCTTGTCGTCCTTCATCAGCTCCAGCGCGTCCTCGAACAGATAATGGTCGAGGCCCAGCACCACGTCGGCATACATCTGGATGAAGCGGCGATAGCTGTCCCACGCGAAACGCGCATTGCCGCTGCGGGCGGCAAGGCCCTGGACGGTGATATCGTTCAGCCCGAGGTTCAGCACTGTATCCATCATGCCCGGCATGGAAACGCGCGCGCCGGAGCGGACCGAGACGAGGAGCGGGTTGGTGGGCGAGCCGAACTGCATGCCGACCACCTGTTCGATATGGGCCAGGCCTTCGGGGAGCTTCGCCTTCAGCGCGGCCGGAAGCCGGCCGCCGGCGGTGTAATATTCAGCGCACAGCGCGGTGGGGATGGTGAAGCCGGGCGGCACGGGAAGGCCGATGCCGGCCATTTCAGCAAGGTTTGCGCCCTTGCCGCCCAGGTGCGCCTTGCCGAGGTGATGGGCCGAAGGGGCCGTCCCGCCAAAGGGGATGAGGAGGCGCTGGGGCATGGGCTAACCTTCGATCTTCGAGAAATCTGCGACCTTGTGCATGGCATCGCGGATGCCGGCGAGAAGGCCGAGCCGCCGCGCCCGGACTTCGGGGTCGGCGTCGTTGACAGTGACCTTCTCGAAGAAGGCATCGACGGGCCTCCGCAGCGTTGCGAGCAGCTTCATGGCGCCTTCGAAGTCCTCGCGACCGAACAAGGCATCGGCTTCATCGAACAACAGGGTCGCATCGGAGCCTTCGGCCGGCACGAACAGGCGGGCGAGGTTCTTCTCGGTCTCGTCGGTATACTTCGAGAGCGGCACGGACAGGTCTAGCGCGTAGGCCACGCCGTCCTTCTTCTCCTCGATGCGCAGGATGTTGGCCGCGCGCTTGTAGCCGGCGAGAAGGTTGGCGCCGTCGTCGGTTTCGACGAAAGCCTGCAACGCCTTCACCCGGGCGAGCAGGCGGACGAGATCATCTTCGCCACCGAGGGCGAAGACGGCGTCGATGAAGTCGTGGCGGACACCTGCTTCGCGCTGCTGGACTTTAAGGCGGTCGGCAATGAACGCAGGAATTGCATCCTCTACAACCTCGCCAACATCCATATGTTTCAGCCAAGCTTGCGCTTCTTCTTGGGCCGCGTCTGACATGCCAAAGATAAAATGCTCGTCGATAAGCTTCGAAAACACTTTCATGGAAGCCGTACGTACCGACAATCGAAAGTGGTTTCGAACAATCATCTCCACAATGGAAATGGCGGCTCTGCGAAGGGCAAAGGGATCACGTGAACCGGTAGGTCGCTCCTTGACGGCAAAAAACGAAACCAGTGTATCCAGCCGATCCGCCAGCGCCACGGCTACGGGAATGCACCCCTCAGGCACGGGGGCGTAGTGCTGTTTCAGTGCCGACACCACGCCCGGCTTTTCGCCCTGCGCTTCGGCGAGGTAGCCGCCGATGATGCCCTGCAATTCCGGGAACTCACCGACGGTGCCTGTGGTGAGGTCGGCCTTGGCGAGGCGGGCTGCGCGTTCGACGCGGTCGGCGAATTCGGCGTCGGTCATGCGCTCTTTTGCCGGCACCCCCTCCCCCGGGCAACCCCCGCAACCTGGGGGAAAACCCCCGGGCGCGGTTTGACACAG
>JAESGX010000546.1_pt1 | contig 12728 bp, 8 predicted proteins | sample 9269801 | NCBI WGS metagenome assembly JAESGX01 (sample SAMN16773122, study PRJNA677054) | algae metagenome | isolation source: Pleurocapsa minor GSE-CHR-MK-17-07R and co-occurring heterotrophs from wet... | place: USA: Lower Calf Creek Falls, Grand Staircase Escalante National Monument, UT ... | reverse complement strand
GCCTCATGATCCAGCACCATCCGCACCGCCCGCTCGCGAACCTCAGGCGAGAACTTGTTCGTCGTCTTGCTCGTCATCGCTCCAGCCTCTCAGGAGTTGGAGCCTCCGACAAACCCGGGGCGGTTCACCACTGCGACATCGTCGAGACCGGCAACGAGAGCTGGCGGTTCAAGAACCGCGCCTGATCCACAGCAGACCACGTCGCCGCGCCCGGGTTGCCCGCCGCTGCGCCTACGGCTCCGCGCCGGCCAACCCGGGCACGTCCATGCACACCAAAAGGGGGTCCCTTTTGCACGCCTATCCGGGGTCCCGTTTGCGTGCCGATTGACACTCGTCCGAGGTCAGATGCTCGTATTCCCGTTGGAGCTGGCGGTAGAGCCAGCCGGCCAGATCTCGGAGCGCTTCGGAGACGGTATTTTCCGCATCTGCGGTCATGTCCTGACCCGTGGGGCTGTCGCGATCGACCGTGATGGCCATGCAATGCTCGTGATAGTAGCGCCCCCGGTGGGTCACGGTGGCTCGGAGCTGGTAGAAGTTGCGCCGCTGAACAGACTGGAGGGTGTCGGCGATCCCGTGAAGCGCGGTATCCGTTGGTGCATAGGCCCGGATGCGGCGGGCGGCGGCTCTCGCATGTCTGTAGTCGCCCTCGAAGCAGGCCCCGTCCCCCTGGCTCCAGAAGCCCGAAAACCAGATGCAGGGTTTCGAGCGGGTGCCGCCGCCGAACAGTCGGACAGAGCGCGTCCTGAGGCTGATGCCCAGGATCGTGCAGATGCGTTCGAAGTCGTCATAGACGAACTCGAACCAGTCATGATCGAAGCCGCCTTCGCGATACCATCCGCGCGCGGCGTCCTTCGCCGCGTCGGAGAGTTCATCGAGCCGATAGACGATGGTTTCGATGATCTCAGGCATCGGGATCACCTCCGTCCAAAGCGGTGGCGAGCCAGCCATCGGTGTCGATCCATCCGACCGTATCGCCGGTGCCGAGGTCGAGGATGTGCGCGCCGCCGCCGAATGAATTGAGCCGCGGCCGCGAGCATGTGTTGGCGTACTGAAAGCCCCAACGGCCCTTGAGACCGAACTCCGCAGCGCAGAGCTTCACGAACTGGATCAGCCGTTCGGGATCGCCGGAGACGTCATCCCGCAGCCAGAGCTGCGAGCCGCCGTGCTCGGGCTGGATGGAGACGAGGAAGCCTTCGGACGGCGGTTCCTCCGCAGCGCCAGCCTCGGTCAGTGCGTTGTAGAGATCGAGCGCGCGTGCGGCATTCTGGGGCGTGCCGACGTCGAGCAGGCACGAGAAGTGCGTGAAATAGTCTGCCATGACAGTCTCCCGCGAACATGGAAAAGCCCGGCGCGGCGACCGGGCTGATGGAAAGGACGTGTGAGGAGAGATGCGGGACCGCCGGAGCGGCCCCGCCTGGATCGGCTACTCGGCCGCGATGGCCGGGAGTGGCTCGACATCTTCGTCCGAGGCTTCCTCGTCGCCGGACAGGAACGCCGGCAACTCCTCGGAGCCTGCCTCGGTTTCGGGTTCGCCGGGTTCGGACGACCTTTCCGTATGGGCAAGCCGCAACGGTTCGGGCAGCCACCCGGTGTCGGCGAGGAGGCGTTCGGCCTCCTTGGCCATGTCACCCTTCTTGAGATGCTCGATGAGCTGCGCGGCCCGGTCTCCGGCGCCCTCACGCACGGCCTCGACGATGCGGCGCTTCGGCACCCGGCCGAGATAGTTGTCGACGGACGGCCGCCATCCGGCCCCGACCATGTCGAGACCGGTAGCGCGCGCAAGCCGATCGGCCTGCGTGAGACGGCGTTCGAGACCGTGCTGGGACACGCCGTTCCCGCCATAGGGGTTCGGCTTTTCATAAAGCGCATTGACGCCGAAGCTTACGCAGTGGGCGAGCAGGGAGAGCCGGCTCGCATCGTCGAGTGCCGACAGCCAGTCCCAGAGCGCCTGATCGTCCTGCGGAAGATCGGCCTTCCAGGCGTCCTGACGCTCCGCGATCGCGCGTGCGGAGGGGCTGTCCTTGAGGTCGGCGGCCTGCGCGGGGAAGAAGACGTGTCGCACGGACGCTTCGAGGCATCCGCCGCCGGTGCTGGTGCGCTGGAATGTGTCGATGACGAGCTTGTGCAGAAGCGCCGTCAGCGCGATTTGCGGGTTGCTCGCCACGGCGTCGCGCAGTGCGAGCGTGCGATGGGCGGTCAATTCGACCACCAGACGCTCGGGCAACGGCCTGATCGTGTCGTCCTCGTCGTCCTCGCTTTCGATCGGCTGCCCGCTGACCGTGATGACGGTGCTGGACGTGCCGCTTTGGCGAGGTTCGCCTGCTTGAGCGCTGGTCGCCGCCGTAGCGCCATCGGTCTCGTCATCGGGAAGGACGACAGGCGCCTCGTCTTCCGGGCGAACATAGCCGCGCTCGACCACGAGCTTGCCGTCTGCGCCGATGCTCAGGAAAACGCCTGCACGGGTGATGTCGCTCGGGTCAAAGATCACCGGCCGGTTGTCGTGCTCGCCAAGCAGCGCTTCAATCTCGCCAAGCCGCGCATCGACCTCGTCGGGCAGTTCGTCAGCGTCTTCATACTCCGCTTCGAGACGCTGATACTCGGCGTTGAGCGCGTCGATCGTCGACTGCTCGTCTGCCGATCGTTCGGCGGCGACGCCGTCGATCTGTCTCAGGCCTTGCGTGTGACCGTAGGGGAAGTCTGCAGCGACCTCGATCCACTTCCAGCCTTCGGCCGCGATGGCCTCGGCCTCTGTCTTCAGCTTGGCGGCAACCAGGGTCTCGAGCAGGGCGACATCGGCGAGCCAGCCGCCATCGTCCTGTTGGAAGAGATCGCGCAGGACGGTGCCGCCGGCCGCTTCATAAGCATCGAGCCCCACGAACACGGCCCGGCGGTCCGACGCGCGCACCGTCTTCTCGGTCAGCATGCGGCGGATCTGATAGGGCTCCTTGGACCAGGAGCCTGCGATCGTCTCCCAGACCTGTTCCTGCCTCGGATGGTCGGCGCTGACCGTGAAGGCCATCAGCTGCTCCAGCGTCATGCCGTCCTCGGCGTAGATGTCGAGAAGCTTCGGCGAGACGCTCGCGAGGCGCAGACGCTGCTTCACGACATGGCCGGACGTGAAGAAGGCCGCAGCAATGTCCTCCTCGGACTTGCCCTTCTCGCGCAGCGCCTGGAACGCCCGGAACTGATCGAGCGGATGCAGCGGGGCACGCTGAAGGTTCTCCGCGAGGGAGTCGTCTTCGGCCAGGATCGGCGTCGCGGGATCGCGCACGACGCACGGCACGGGGGCTGTCTTGGCGAGGCGCTTCTGCTTCACCAGACGCTCGAGCGCCCGGTAGCGACGGCCGCCGGCCGGGATTTCGTAGAGGCCGGTCTCGGCGCCGTCGGCATCGAGGATGGGACGGACGTTGAGGCTCTGCAGGAGGCCGCGGCGGGCGATATCCTCGGCGAGTTCTTCGATCGACACGCCGGCTTTGACGCGCCGGACGTTCGATTGCGAGAGCGTGAGCTTGTTGAAGGGGATGTCGCGCGACGGCGACAGGGTGATCTTCTGAATGGCAGTGGCCATGACAGGTCTCCGCGACGGGCGGCCGGGAGCCTCTCTCCCGACCTCCAACCCGTCACGAAAATCGGCGCAGCCCTCTTCCTCTCATCGCTTCCGGAAAGCCGGAACGCCGTAGAGCCGGAAAGACGGGACTGCGCCGATGCTTGGAGCGGGCTCGAGTGCGTCAGGCCGCCTCGCGTGCCGCCTCGGAGGTTGTGGCAATCGCCTGACCAGCGTCGCCGGTGCTTGGTGCGAAGGCCAGCAGCCAGTCTGCCGCTTTGCTCGCCTGGCTGGCTGCACGGACGATGGCGCGATTGTCCTCGCGCAGGACTTCGGCCCAGGATCCGATGTAATCGGCGTGACGGACGGTCGGGGCGATGCCGAGGGCTGCGCAGCAGAAGGCCGAGGCGATCTCGGCGACCAGCTCCTCGAACGCGTATTTCTTGGAGCCGAACGAGCCGGTGAGATCACGTCCCAACCGATGGGCCGCGCCGCTGGCATGGGCGCATTCGTGGAGCGCCGTGCGATGCCAGTTGATGGGCTCGAAGAAGGCCTGGGGCGGCGGCACCATCACATAGTCGGGCGAAGGCGCGTAGTAGGCCCGGTCACCGCCGACACGAAAGTCGATTCCGCTTGCCCGGATCAGCGCATCGACCGTGGGCTCGATCAGCCCGGGCTCGGGAGGCGGCACGGCCGCCACGAGGTCCTCAGGCAGGCCGTCACACTGAGCGACATTGAAAACCGAGAAGCGCTTCAGGAACGGGATCGCCTGCGCTTCGTCGCCGGTCTCTCGGGCACGCCGGCGTTCATCGTCCGGCACGAATCGGTCGGCATAGACGACGGTGGTGCCACGCTCGCCCTTGCGGACATTGCCGCCAAGCGACAGGGCCTGGCGGAAGGTGAGCCAGCCCTGGCTCGGGAAGCCATGTGAGATCACCGCGCCCCAAAGGATCAGCACATTGACCCCGGAGTAGCCGCGCCCGGTTGCAGCGTTGGTCGGCATGGCGAGCGGCGCCTTGGCCGCTGTCGTCCCCCAGGGCTGGACCCAGGGCAGCCGCCCGGCTTCCAGTTCGGCCAGGATCTTGCCGGTGATTTCGTCATACAGGCTCGTCCGGTCGTCGCTCGGCCGGCCGCGTGGATCACGTTTCGACATCGCGGGTCTCCGCGACGGGCGCCGGAAGCCTCTCTCCCAGCCTTCAACCCGTCACGGCACACCCGGCCTGCACTCTCACTCTCGGGGGCGTTGCGGGGGCTCCCCGCAGAAGGGGTCGGCAGAGACAAGGCTCGGCCGTAGGGGAAGGCTTTCCCCTCAGATCCTGGTGTTGCTCACGATACCAATCAGCGGGCCATTGACTACAAATCTGCCGAGGCTGATAGTGCCAATCAGCCGGTAATCGGAGATGTCATGTTCCAGCGATTCGTTGAGCGGAGGGCGGAGGAGGCGCTTGCGGACACGCCGGTCGTCCTCATCGTCGGACCGCGCCGCGCCGGCAAGACGACGCTGGTGCGAAAGATGGGAGAAACCGGCTGGACCTACAGCACCCTCGACGACCAGACCGTCCTTGAGGCCGCCCAGTCCGATCCGGCCGGCTTCATCCGAGGTCTGGATCGCGCCATCATCGACGAGATCCAGCGCGCGCCCAATCTGTTGCTGGCAATCAAGAAGACGGTCGACGAAGACTATCGACCTGGCCGTTTCTTGCTCACCGGATCGGCCAATGTGCTGACCTTGCCGCGCGTCTCCGACAGCCTCGCTGGCCGGATGGAAACCATCCGGATGCTGCCTTTGGCTCGGGCGGAAATCGAGAACCGAGCGCCGACCTTTCTGGAACGTCTGTTCGAGGGGAGTTTGCGCAGCCAGAGCGACGCGATCGTCGGCGATGAGCTGGTGCAACTGGCACTGCGCGGCGGCTTTCCTGAAGCGATCAGCCGTGACAGCGAACGGCGGCGACAAGATTGGGCGCGGTCGTATCTCACCTCGATCCTGACCCGTGATCTTCGCGACATCGCCGAGGTGGAAAAGCTCACCGAACTCCCGAAATTCGTGCGACTTCTGGCTGAACATTCCGGACAGCTCGTCAACTATTCCCAGCTCGCGAGCGGCATCAATGTGAACCACAGAACCGGTCAGCGCTATGTCGGTCTGCTCGAACAGGTGTTCCTGATCGCGACCCTGCAGCCCTGGTTCACCAATGCGCTCAAGCGCATCGTCAAGACACCCAAACTGCATTTCCTTGATTCCGGCCTGCTGGCCGCCGCGCGCGGGCTGACTTTTGATCGGATCAAGGCGGATCGGGGGGCGTTTGGCGCGCTGCTCGAGAGCTTCGTATTCTCCGAAGTGCTGAAGCTGATGACGGCCTCAGACCTGCGTCTGACGCCACATCATTTCCGCGATCGGGACATGCGCGAGGTCGACATCGTGCTCGAGCGCGATGACGGCATGATTGCCGCCATCGAGGTGAAGGCGAGCGCAACGGTCAAGGCCAGCGACTTCTCGGGCTTGCGCGCACTGGCAGAGGCTTGTGGGGACCGCTTCGCGTTTGGCGTGGTCCTGTATGACAGCACGGACGTCGTGCCGTTTGGCGATCGGTTGGCAGCGGCGCCCCTGTCGTCTCTCTGGAGGTGACCCGGTGTCTCGACCTATGAGATCACCGCAGGTGCAGCGCGCGGCGCTCGTCGAGCCATCCTTGGGATGGACCTATCTGTCCCGCGAGTCGCTGGCCCGCGCCAAGGCGCAAATGGACGTAGAATCCATGGGCGTGCGCGACGAGATCGGCTTTCTGACTATCCATCAGCGATACGCGGATCACTTCTTCCCAGGCACGTCCGTTCTGCACACTCGGGCGCGCTACGCGATCTTCGTGCCTTGGTTATTCGAGGATCTCGCGGGTTTGACCGGACCGGCTGCTGAGCGTGCACTACGCGAACGCGAAAGGGTGCTTGCAGGGCGGCTTCGGGATGCCGGCGAATCCCAGGTGATTGGCAGTCGTGTTTTTCCCAAGCCTTCCAGTCAGCCGCCATCGACCGTTTATTGGAATGCTCTCGCGGTGTGGGGAATCCTGCGCCCGCGTCTTGACGGGCGGACGATTTCTCGGGCGCACGCGCATCGGCTGCTGAAGAGCGTGAGCGTGGCGAGTGACGATGACGGACAGCCCCTCCTCGGCTTCGATCTGCCGTTCGTTCCGCTACCCAAGCGCCCGGCTGGCTGGCGCGATGGATCGATCACTCTCCGGTTGGCAGCCGCGGAGGCCACATTTCTTCGCGAGCGCCTCGCGCAATTGCGCGGCAGCGGAGGGCATGAGCTTTCCTTGCTCGCGCGCCTTGTTCGGACAGATGCCGCATCACCGCCGGGAATGTGGGCCGATGAAACCCGTGCGATCGCTGGTCCCGACCGGGCGCCGTTGGCGCGTGCGCATCAGGCGGCCAATCTGGCTGGCGTGGGGCGCGCCATCTATGACGCTCTCCTCGAACATATTGTCGAGGCCTACGACAAACGGGAGACGTCAACCCGACATCGCGATCACCTCGCCTCGACCGTTGCCGAACACGGCGCCGTCGCGGCCAAACTCGATGTCGACGCGCTTGAGGCAGACATTGGCGTACTGCCGTTGAAGTTGCGCGCCGTCGTAGCGGCGACGAAGGATTGGATCGCTTCGAAGCTGACTGATCCCCGACCGCTTTTCGAGGTCTATGAGGCGGCCGAAGCCCGAAAGGGGCCCCGCGCGCGGCTCCCCCTGACGCCCAATGGTCGCGCGCGGCGGCTCGAATGGGCGAACGACGAGCATGGTCTAGCTGGACCTCTCCACTATAGATGGGAGCAGGTCAGCACGCTCCTTAATGATCTGGCGGACGCCGAATGAGCGGGACGGTCGACAGTTGGCCGGCGCTCTCGTTTCTCGAGGGCCTTCGTCCCGGCCCCGACGAGAACGTCGAACTGGCCTTGCTGGCGGCCTATTCGGCGGATCTGGGGACTATTGGCGCGACGCTGCTTGCCTTGGCTGGCAAGGACACAGATGCAGGCCGTGGAAGCCCCTCCGACTTCGCCGATGCGGTCGAACGCCTTCGTGGAAAGGTGCGCATCATCATTCAGCGAGGGCGGCTGGCGAAAATGCGTCGGACACCGCGTATCGCGGCCGTCCTCGACCAGTTCGTGCGCGAAGTCGATTTTGATGAAGCTATCCAAAGTTGGCATCCCAAAGCAGCCCTTGTTCGCACGCGCAATGCGGGCGGGAACGTCGGCTGGCGCCTTTGGATCGGGAGCCGCAATCTAACCGAAAATGTGAACCGGGACATCGGACTGCTGCTCCTGTCCGCGGAGAAAGGCGGCGCTTTTATCCCAGGCGCAGAGGACTTGGCGCGTGCGCTGGCCGAGAGAGCGGCGTTCAAAGGCGTACGGCCTGCTTCATTGGGCGCTGCCGTCGCAAAGGTAGCCTGGCGCGCTCCGACAGGCGTTCGCGTCGAGCGGCTTCGCTGGTCGGACGGGGGTGGAGATATGGCGGTCCCCATGCCCACGGCAGCAACGGATGAAGTCGTGGTGGTGAGTCCGTTCCTCGACAAAACGTTCATCGCTCGACAAGCGCCACAGGGTTCGAAACCGACGCGCCGCGTGCTGTTGACGACAATGCGCGAGATCGAGCGGATTGGTCCCTCGCTCGCAGCGTTCGATGATCTGCTCGTGCTGGACGCACCGGACTATCCAGTCGGCGACCCCGAGCCTGATGCAGACATCGCCGTGGCGGCTTCCGATCGAGATCCGGCTGATGACGAGGAAGAAGAACTTGGTCGCGGCCTTCACGCGAAGCTGCTGTTCATGCGATCGGGACAAAAGCGGCGGCTATGGCTCGGCAGCGCGAATGCGACCATGCGCGCTTGGACTGGCCGCAACGTCGAAGTGACCGCCGAGCTGGTCGTCACGGAGCCTGTCGAGAGAGGACTGAAAGCACTTATCGGATCAGCTCGGTTGGTAGAGGCGCCCCTCGTGGAACATGCGCCCGACGCCGTAGCCCTGGAGGAGGAGGCGCTTGAGCGCGCGCGCGCGCAGGTCGCGGCCCGATGGGCCGCTCAGCTCGGCTTTGACGACGAAGGCGCGCGCCTCGCGCATCGTTCCGATCTCCATCCAGGCGGTCCTCATCCGGACGAGCGGAACATCGCGCTCGACGTGAGCACGCTCCAGGGCGAATTGGTTGCGTGGCCCTGCGGGCAAACCATCGTGCCTCTGGGACCGATGCCTCCAGCGGAGCGGAGCGAGTTCGTGCGGCTGCGCGTGAGCCGTGGGGGAAAGGGGCTTTCTTGGCTGCAACGCGCGCCCGCGGATCCGCCATTTGGGGAGGATCGCGACCGCGCGGCGTTCGTTCGCTTTCTGGGCGCCAGAGGGTTCCTCTTGTGGCTGGCCGGATTGCTGGCGGACGACGGCCGCGAGGGGGAAGGAGACTGGACGCATGACGAACCACGGGATCGCGCCGATCCGGGGATAAATCCGGCGCTCGATTCCTCGCTGCCGACACTGGAGGAGATGTTGGCAGCATGGGCGCGTGATCCCGAGAAGTTTCGCCAGATCGAGCGGCGGGTATCCCAGTATCTGCCTACGGTGCTTGAGGAGGCCAGGCGGGAAGACCCTCAGACCGCGGATATGCTGCGCCGCTTCGATGATTTGTGGGGCAAGCTCTGCAGCGGGCTGGGGGTTGCCGAAATCAAGGGCAAACGCCCATGAGCGCCCCAAAGCCATTTCAGAAGGCGGCCGTGGATGCGGCGTTTGCGGCTTTTGCCGACCCTGACGGCCGACGGCGCTTTCTTGTCGCTGATGAAGTCGGCCTTGGAAAAACCGTCGTGGCGAAGGAGCTGGCTTGCCGCATGGCTGATGGCGGTCGCCGGCCTCTTACCATCTACTACATCGCCAACGGACACGCTGTGTCGCACCAGAACAAGAGCCGGGTTGTCGGCTTCCTGGGCGACTCGCAGCTACGGGATGCAATCAAGACGCCCGATCGGCTTTCGCTGATCGCCGTCGAGAAGCGGCCCGCCACACCGGTTTTGATCTATGCGCTCACCCCTGCGACCTCGTTTCCGGGCGCGAAGGCTCGCCTGACCGGCGGTCGCAAGGAAGAACGGGCGTTTCTGAAGGTGCTGCTCGAACAGAGCTACCCGGCTTTCGCTCGCGATCTCGATCCCGACCTCTTGCGTCTTAGTGCGCGCGGCTCTTGGGACTGGGCCGTTACAGAGGCCGAGAAGAAGTTTGCGGCGTCGCCACATGGCTTGCGGCAGAGGTTTCGTGAGGCGCTGGAGGTTGAGTTTGGCGAACCTGTGCGTGCGATGCTCGATCTGGCTCTGTACGGCGACACCGAGCGCAGGATCAAGCCGCTCAGGCCGACCACCTTCGTTGGCCGTCTCCGGCGAGCCTTGGCCTTGGCGACGTTGCGCCATCAACCCCCGGACCTTGTCATTCTCGACGAGTTCCAGCGCTACCGGCAGCTTCTGGACGAGAAGGACGCCGACCCGCTCCTGAAGGCGCTGCTGGAGCCTGAAGGCTCGGCCAGACGTCCGGCGATCCTGCTGCTGAGCGCCACGCCATATCCGTATCTGACCACGCGATGGGAGGAAGCGCGCGGCGCGCTCGCTCACGCGGAGCTTCTGAAATTGATCGAGTTTCTCGCCGGCTCGGACGCGCGTGATCGCGCAAAGGATCTCTTTGCGGATTTTGGGGACAAGTTGCGCGCCATCTCCGCCCATTCCGATGCAAACCGCCCGGAACTGATGGAAGAGGTGGCGGAGGCGCGTCGGCTCAGGGATGAGCTTCGGCGGCTGATGACGCCGGTGATGGCGCGCACGGAGCGGGACAGCGTCGCTTCATCCGATCCGCTCGCCGGCACCAAGTTTCTCCATGCGGACCCGCTGCCCGAGGATTTTCAGGTATATCGGCATTTGGCGGAGAGTTTCGCCGAGCAGGTGCGCTACGAAGCGTTGCCCTACTGGTCATCGGTTCCGTTGCCGGCCCAGTCCCTCGGGCCGCGCTATGCGGCCTGGAAGAAGGCCAAGATCAAGGCTGCGCCGAAGCTCACGCGGATGACTCGCGAGCGCCGCAACAAGCTCAACGCGCCGGCCGACTGGCCGGACGCCAAGCTTCGTGCGCTGAACGGTGTTGCTCCGCCCGCATTGTTGTCGTTGCCTTGGGTCGCCCCATCGCTTGCATGGTGGCCGCTTCGCGGGGGGTGGGCGGCGGCGACGGCCGATCAGAAAGGCGGGGCTGATCCCAAGCTCCTTATGTTCAGCCGGTTCCGCGCAACGCCCCCCAGTGTCGCCGCGCTTCTCAGCTTCGGGGTCGAGGCACGCTGCCTTCCCAAGAAACAAGGGGGATACGAAAAAGCCTATAGGCGGCGGCGCTTCAAGCTGGCGGCGGTCCCTGGCCCCGTCATGGCGGCGTTTCATCCTTCGCCATGGCTGATCCGTAACACCGACCCGCTCGCAAAAGCGGGGGCGCCGCTGGGTGCTGTCCGCAAGGAAGTTCGCCGACAGATTCTCGCTGCATTGCCGAGAGGCATCATCGAACGGGACACCGTCAAGGCCCGTCGACGCCACAGATCGATTGCCCGCGTCTTGGCGTCCATCGAACGCATGGCGGGTATTGCGGAGCAGTCGGCGGCGGGATGGAGCAGTGCGATCGGTGATGATCGCGCCGCGCAATCGGCGGTGCGAAAATGGCGCCAGACGCTGCCGATCGACAGGATTTCGCCGGCCGAGCTCTCCGACCTCGTTGACTACGCAATTGGCGCGCCGGGTGTCGTGCTTGGCCGGGCGCTGCAGCGCTATGACCCGACGATCCTGGATGGCCCGCGATACCCCGAATTGGTCCAGCTCAGTTGGCAGGGCCTGCGCGCCTATCTCGACAACCCGGTGATATTGTCATCGCTGCCAGGCAGGAACGCGGTCGAGCAGGTCATGGGAGCGGTGGTCGACGGCGGTTTCGAGAGCGTTCTCGACGAGCATTTCTGGCTCCGCGCCCAGAATCTCCATGAGGGCGCTGCGGGTCTTGCCAGGGATCTGAAGGCGTCGCTCGGGCTCCGTGCCGGCAGTTTCAGTTTTCATGGGATCGGCGGACAGCCGCACAAGATTCCTGTCCGTTGCCATGTCGCCGTCCCGTTTGGGGACGCGGAAGCCGAACCGGTGGTCAAGGTGGAGGGAGGCGTGGCGCAGGCCACCACGGCGCGTCCGGACGAAGTGCGCCGAAGCTTCAACACGCCTTTCTGGCCGCATGTCTTGGCGACGACATCCGTTGGGCAGGAGGGACTGGATTTTCATCCGTGGTGTTCGCATGTGGTTCATTGGGACCTTTCCTCCAACCCGCTCGACCTCGAGCAACGCGAAGGCCGCATCCAACGCTATGCGGGTCTGTCGGTCAGACGGAAGCTGGCGGAAGAGCTGCGCGATGAAGTGCTTGGCGATCCCGCCGTGGTTCAACACTCTCCCTGGCAATGCGTGGAGCGGCACGCGCAGCGCTTTGTTGATGAGAGCGGCCTTCGCCCGTGGTGGGTGCTCGATGGCGCTGAAATCCGGCGGCATGTTTTCGAGCGTCCATTTGGTCGGGACATTCTGCGGTTCGCGCAACTTCGGGAACAGCGCATGATCTATCGACTGGCCCTCGGCCAGCCCAACCAGGAAGACTTTATCGACGTGCTGTCGCGCGGCGGGGAAGTGACCCGCGCGCTGTTGCAACCGCTGGTCCTAGATTTTTCCGCCATGGGTCTTCGGCAACAACACATCACTGCGCCGGACACATTGGCCAACGGACATGGGCAGATGACGGAGACCGGCGTTCCGGCATTAAATCACGGCGACATGGTGGCGCCTGCTTCGGCAACTAGAGCACGTCCGCTTTATTCCGGTTCGTATCCTGCGACGGCGAAGTAGTTGGCGCATTCGGCTGGATTGAAGGCATCGATAATCTTGCCGGTCGTGGACCAGAGGCCGTCGATGGTTCGCTCGGCGGCTTTGCGAAGCATGGCCTTGAGCTTGGCGAAGGCGTTCTCGATGGGGTTGAAGTCAGGGCTGTAGGGCGGGAGGAACTGAGGTGGTCCCCAACCGTTGGACAGTTTGACGGCCTGGTTAAGCTCGGTCCTGGTTGTCGTCAGGCCGCCAATCTCATCATGTCGCCCACCCTATAGACCTCGTCGGGGGTCCGCCCGCTGAGCCC
>JAESGX010000545.1_pt1 | contig 12741 bp, 11 predicted proteins | sample 9269801 | NCBI WGS metagenome assembly JAESGX01 (sample SAMN16773122, study PRJNA677054) | algae metagenome | isolation source: Pleurocapsa minor GSE-CHR-MK-17-07R and co-occurring heterotrophs from wet... | place: USA: Lower Calf Creek Falls, Grand Staircase Escalante National Monument, UT ... | reverse complement strand
GGTCGATGGCCACGCCATCACGCTTGGCCTGTACGACTATGTGCTGACGCCCGGCGGCTGCTGGCATGATCATGGCGTGTCAGCTGAGGGCGCGCTGTCGATCTGGCAGGACGGGCTGGACATTCCGCTGATGAACAGCCTGGAGACCAATTTTTACGCCGTCCATGATGCACGGGCCCAGACCGCCGCCTACCCGGTCGACGACCTGCCGCTCAGCTATGGCAGCGGGCTCCGCCCCGAGGGCATCGGCAGCTGGGACAATCCCTGGTCGCCGGTGATGGTCTACCGCTGGGAGCAGGTGCTAGACGCGCTGCACAAGCTTGCCTCGGTATCGGAAGGATCGCCCTTCGATGGCCATATGCTGCGCTACAGCAACCCGCTGACCGGCGGCTGGGCGCTGCGCACGATGGGGGCCAACATGTAGATGCTGGCGCCCGGGCTGCACACCCGCGCCCACCGCCACACCGGCAATGTGATGTACAACGTCGCCGAGGGGCGCGGCCATTCCATCGTGGGTGGTACGCGGATCGACTGGGAGCAGCACGACATCTTCTGCGTTCCCGCCTGGACCTGGCACGAACATGTGAATGCAGATGGTAATGCGCCCGCGTTCCTGTTCTCGTTCAACGATTTCCCGGTGATGGAAGCGCTTGGCGTCCGGATCGAGGAGGCGCTGGACACGCCTGACGGCCGCCAGACTGCCGACACCACGCCATGAACGGGGGATTTGCATGCGGTTCGTGACCTACCGGCGGGGCGAGGATGCGGCGCGCCTGGGGGTGCTGCACGGCGACAATATCGTCGACATCGAACGGTTCGGCGGATCGCTGGGGCTGCCGTTGCCCGCGACCATGCTCGGCTTGATCGACCTGGGCCCGCTGGCGCTTGAGGTGGTGCAGCAGGCGCTCGCGGATGTGAAACCCGCCGCCCTTCTGGGCACGGCCTTTCCGGCCGGCAACGCAAAGCTGCTGGCGCCGATCCCGCGCCCCCGCAAGAATATCTTCGGCATCGGGCTGAACTACACCGAGCATGTGGCCGAATCCGCACGCGCACTCGACACGTCCGATGTGCTTCCCAGGGAGCCGGTGATCTTCTCGAAGCCGCCGACCGCGGTCGTTTCCTGGTGCGATCCGATCCGGCATGACACTGCCGTCACGCAGCAGCTGGACTGGGAGACCGAGCTCGCCGTGGTGATCGGCAGCACCGCGCGCCGCGTTTCCGAGGCCGATGCGCTGGATTTCGTGTTCGGCTACACCGTCATCAACGACATCAGCGCGCGCGACTGCCGCCGGGCCGGGCAGTGGATCGTCTCCAAGGGGCAGGACAGTTTCGCGCCCATGGGGCCGGCGATCGTCACCCGGGACGAGGTCCCGGACCCGCACACTCTGGCCATCGTCACCCGCGTCAACGGGGTCGAGAAGCAGAATGGCAACACCCGCTTCATGCTGTTCAACGTGAACCAGCTGATCGCCGACATCAGCCGCGTGATGACGCTGGAGCCGGGCGACATCATCGCGACCGGCACGCCGGCGGGCGTGGGGGCGGGGCGCGATCCGCCCGAGTTCCTGTGGCCGGGTGACGTGCTGGAATCGCACATCGAGGGCATCGGCATGATGCGCAACCCGATCGTGTCAGCCGGGGGAGGGCGCGCATGAGCCGCCCGATCCGCATCGGCCAGATCGTGCCCAGCTCGAACGTGACGATGGAGACCGAAATCCCGGCCATGCTGCGGGCGCGGGAAGCCATCCTGCCGGAGCGCTTCACCTTCCACTCCGCGCGGATGCGGATGAAGCGGGTGACCAGGGAAGAGCTGGCGGCGATGGACGCGGATTCCGATCGCTGCGCGCTGGAACTGTCGGACGCGGCCGTCGATGTGCTGGGCTATGCCTGCCTCGTTGCCATCATGAGCATGGGGCCGGGCTATCACCGGATATCCCAGGCCCGCCTGCACGCCCGCACGGTCGAGAACGGCCGGCCGGCCCCGGTCGTCAGCAGCGCAGGCGCGCTGGTGGACGGCCTCGGCGTGCTCGGTGCCCGCCGGGTCGGGCTGATCGCGCCCTATATGAAGCCGCTGACGCAGACGGTCGTCGATTATATCCAGGACGAGGGGATCGCCGTTCAGGACTGGCTGGCGCTCGAAATTCCCGACAATCTGGAAGTTGCAGCGCAGGACCCGGCGCGGCTTCTGGAGCATATGAAGCGGCTGGACCTGTCCGGTGTCGACGCGCTGGTGCTGTCGGCGTGCGTGCAGATGCCGTCGCTGCCGGCGATCCAGCGGGCGGAGGATGCGCTCGGGCTGCCGGTGGTGTCGGCTGCTGTCTGCACGACCTATGCGATGCTCCGCGCGCTGGGGCTGGAGCCGCGCCTTCCCGCGGCGGGCGCCCTGTTCTCGGGCCGCTACGACGCGGCCCCGCTTCAGTCGGCGGTCGAAAACAGGAAGTAGTCCCGCAGGCTTCGTGCCACATCGGCGATGGCGCGCTCGCGCACCGGATAGGGGTGGCGGCTCTTCTTCACGAACAGGGCGACGATCAGCTTTCGGCCATCGGGCAGGGTGATGATGCCGACGTCGTTGGCGCTGCCGCCGCCGGTGCCGGTCTTGTGCGCGACCGCCGTGCCCTTGGGCATCATGCCCTTGATGCGGGCGGCCCCGGTCCGGCAGCGGCCCATGATGTCTAGCAGAAGGGTCGTCGATTTCGGGCTCAGCGCCTTGCCCTCCGCAATTCGGACCATAAGGTCGGCCATCGCGTCGGGCGTCGACGTATCTTTGATGCCGTCGTCGTAGGGCGGGTGCGCGGCCCCCAGGCGCTCCAGCATCGCGGGGTCGCGCCGTTTGGCGTCGGCGACCAGTTCGACGATCGGGCCCGGCCCCAGATCGAAGAAGTCGCGCGTGAGATCGGCGGTGGCGCGGTCGATGCGCTGGCCCTTGATGCCCTGCACCGCGACCCAGGCGCTGACGGCCGCCGGGCCGCCTGCCGCCTGCATCATCACGTCGGTGGCCGTATTGTCGCTTTCGGTCAGCATGAGTTCCAAGAGATTGGCGACCGACAGGCGGACGCCCGGATGCTTCAGGCGGGTCGCGATGATGTCGCCGTCGAGCTTCATCGCGTCGGGCACGTCGAGCAGCGTGTCGAGCGCAAGTTTGCCGTCTTCGACCTTCTGCAGCACGGCGCCGGCGATCGCGATCTTGTAGGTGCTCGCCATCGGAAACGCCGTGTCGCCCCGGTGCGAAAACCTGCGGTTGCTTGCGGGATCGATGGCGGCGACACCGAGGACTCCGCCCGACTGTTCCTCGGCCACCGCGATATCGGCGCGAAGCGCCTCTGCCGGGCCGGCGTGGATGGGAGCGGCGGCCAGCGTTGCAGCAGCGAACAGGGCCAGAATGCGCATCGTCGTCTCCTCGATATCAGGTGTAGTTCCAGCCGATCAGGTTCCAGAAGCCGAGCACTGCGAGAAACAGCGCCGACGCCAGGATCGCAAAGCTGTAGTGCAGGCGCGCCCCGCGGGTGCCCAGGCCGCCGCGCCAGATGCGGATCGCGAGCAACAGGGCCGCGGTGGTGAGCAGGATCGACAGGATCGGCAGGGCCAGCGCCACACGGAAAAAGCCCGGCAGCCCGTTCACCAGCCGGTCGCCGAGCGACGCCGTTGCCGCGGCCGCGCCCAGGAAGGCCAGGTTGGCAATTGCGGCGCCGGCCATGATCGGTCGGGCATACCAGCGGAAGCCGTTGGGCGCCGGACCGGTGCGGTAGAAGAAGCCGAACAGGAAGCTGAGCAACACCAGCACCGACGCGCCGGCGGCCAGCGCATGAACGCGGGCGGCCTGCCACCAGGCGATGCGCTCGGACGGCATGAACACGAAGGGGCCGACCAGCGTGGTCGGCCGGCCCGGTTCCACGATGAAGGCGGCCGTGTCGGACCGGCCGAGGCGCTGCCAGGCGCCGTTGCCGATCGGGCGCCATTCGGCGGTATCGCCGAGCAGGCCGGCAATCAGCAGATTCCCGTTTTCCAGCGCGCGGACATCGATGTCGTTGCCGGCGCTCAGCGCCTTGTCGATGAGGGAATAGCTTCGGCGCAGCGTCCGGTAGGTGCCGACGGCCTCGGCCGGGTCGCTCGCAGCGCGGGGCAGGGGCGGGCCGGCGTGCGGGAAGTAGCGCTGCATGAAGGCGAGCTTCAGGTCGCGCGCGGCGCGGGTGCCGTCCGGCGAATTGAAGCTGACGTAAAGGCCGACACCTGCCTCCGGGATCAGCACCAGGTCGGACTTGAAGAAGGCCGTCGCGCCGCCGTGGCCGATGGTGCGGTGGCCGTTGATCCGCGTTTCGTAGAAGCCGAGCGCCGCCGCGCTCACCTCGGGGTGTGGCACGAGGCTGTTCGACTGCATCTTCCGCGCGGTCGCATCGGAGAGGATGCGGGCCTCGCCGAACCTGCCCAGCGCCAGATGAGCGATCATGAAGTTCGCCATGTCCGTGCCGCTCGCCGACAACGAACCAGCCGGCCCGAAGCTGTGGATATACTCGAAGTTGCCGGGCACGAAGCGGCCGTCGCGCACGGTGTAGCCGGTGGCCATGCGCGCCTTCAGTGGTGCGGGCAGCGGTTCGCGGAAGCTGCTGTGGCGCATGGCGAGCGGCGCCAGGATGTTGCGGTCGACATAGGTGTCGAAATCCAGCCCGGACACATCCGCGACGATCTGGCCGGCCAGCGCCGTGCCCCAGTTGGAATAGGCAACCCGCGTGCCATCGTCGAAGTCGGTGGTCGGTGGACGGACCCGGCGCGGCATATGCTCGATCAGCGCCTGCTCGAGCGGCTGCAGCTTTTCCGGCGCATCGCGGAACAGGAAGCCCAGGCCGCCGTCCTCGAACCCGCCGCTGTGGGTGAGGAGATTGCGGACGGTGACCGGCTTGCCGAATGCCTCGGGCACGCGGACGCGCTTCAAATAGCGGTTGACGTCGGTGTCGAGGTCGATGCGGCCGCGCTCGACGAGCTGCATGATCGCGGTCCAGGTGAACAGCTTGGAGACCGAACCGGGGCGGAACAGGGTGGTTGCCGGATCGACCGGCTTGCCGCTCGCGATATTGGCCTGCCCATAGCCTTTTGCCAGCACGATCTCGCCGTCTTCAACGATCGCGACCGTGGCGCCCACCAGCCGGTAGGCGCTGAACAGGCCAGCCATGGTGCCGTCGGTAAAGACCTCGAGCGCACGCGGATCGCCGAGCGACGAAGGAGGCTGGGCCTCCCGCTGCGGTTGCTGCTGGGCATCTGCCGGGAGCTGGGCGCCGGCCAGCAGCCCCAAGAGCAGCAGCAGCTTCGATATTCGCATCATCTCAACCTTCCAGAGAGTCTGTTTGCAGTGGTCGCGCCAGCGGCCGGACATCGTTGACGAGGTGCCAGAGCGCCTTTCCTGGCTGCTCCAGCGGCACGAAATGCGCGCTGTCGTCGAACCAGATCAGCTTCTTCGCGGGTGCGTTCTGGGTGGCGAGCCATGCCTCCGCCAGCGCCGGCGGCGTGGCCAGATCGAGGCGCCCCTCAAGCAACACGATCGGCACGTCGAGCCTCGTGCCCAAAGGCGCAAGCGACTGGCGCATCAGTTCGTTGTAGAGGGTGTCGACCGAAAAGGATTGGGCGGCGGGCGCGCGAATCAGGCTGGAAAGCGGCATGTCTGGCGACAGCAAGGTGAGCGCCAGCAGACCGGAACCGAAATCGTCCCGCCCGCCCCACATACGCCCCCAGCGCTGCGCCCAGACGCGGACTTTGGCCATTTCCTGTACGGTGGGCGCCACCTTGCCATACGCCGGCACCGACCGGAGCTGGGCGAGGGCAGTCTGATCGTTGCGGGCCCCGGCTTCCGCGACCAGCGCCCGATGGATTGCGCGTTCGTTGGCCAGCATGTCCACTGCCTGGCCGGTGGTGACGACGGCGTGCAGCCATTCCGGGCGGCGCTTCGCCAGGTGAACCGCCAGCAGCGAGCCCCAGCTGTGGCCCATCACGAAGATCCGATCCTGGCCCAGGCGCCGGCGCAGATGGGCCGTCATTTCCTCGCTGTCGGCAACCATGCGCGCCATGGTCATGGTCGGCCGGACGACATCGGGATCGGTCAGCGCATAGGTCCGGCCGGCGCCGCGCTGGTCCCACTGCACAACAGTGAAATGATCCTCCCACGGGCGCTGGAACGACCAGGCGAGCGGCGACATCGGCGCGCCGGGGCCGCCATGCAGGAACAGCAGCACCGGGTTGCGCCGGTCTGTGCCGCGGATGCGGATCCACTGGTCGATACCGCCGATGCGGACGACGGTCTCTTCGTCGATCGCGTTCGGGGCGGAGAGTGCTTGGCTGCCGGCGATGCCTGCGACCAGCAGTTGGCGCACCGCGATCGCAGTTCCCAGAACCACCGCGAGCAGCGCCAGAAGCCACAGCATCGTTCGCCCGGCGCGACCCAGCAGCCGGCGGGTCCGTGATGGCGCGGTCATGGCTGCAGCGCCTGTGGGCGCGGGGAGCGGAACAGCATCCACAAGCCCCTCGTCAGCAAGGGGACGATGAAGATCAGCAGGAGCAGAAGCGCGAGCCCACGATAGCCTGCCGCGATCAGCGCGACCAACCCGACCCGCTCGGCGACGATCACCGAGAAGAGCATCACGCCGACCGGCACGGTAATGCGCAGGATCGGGATGCGCAGGACTGTTGCACCACCGTCCGGCGTGATTTGCGCTGCGATCCGCTCGTTGAGCGAATGAAGCAGTGCCACGCCGGTCTCCAGCAACGCGATGAAAATCATTACCTGGAATGCGAGCCGGAACCAGGGCATTCCGAGCTTGGCGAGCAGCACGTCCGACGGCAGCGGCGCGGCGGCGACGTCGGCGGGCCAGGCAGTCATCGCGACAAAGAACAGCGCGCCGGGCAGCACCGCCATGGGCCCGCTCAGCAGGCCGGCGATGGCAGCCTCGCGCGGCGAGGCCAGACCCTGCAGCATCGGCAGGACGAGCACGGCTGCGATCAGATTGTAGCTGGCATAGGTGCTTCCGGCCAGCAGCCAGCCGGCAGGCCTTGTGCTGTGCGCAAAGGCGGTCATGATTCGGTCTCCGAACTGGAGCGCGCAGAACAGGAAGAAGAGGGCGAATATGGCATAGAGAAAGGGCGAGGCGTGGCGGAACAGCCAGGCGGCGCGGCTGTTGCCGCCGGCCAGGATCGCTGCCGTCGCGCCCATCCAGGCGACCGTCCCCGCCAGCAGCGGCGCGCCGAACATCGCCCCGCCGATCTCGCCTGCTGCTGCCGCTACGACTGAGACCACGAGGAGCGTCAAAGCCAGGAAAACGACGTCGAACAATGGCCAGAAGCGGCCGAGGATGACGGCGAAGAAGCGTCGATAGTCGTGCGCGCCGGCCCGGTGCGCCAGCGCGAAGGTCGCCGCGCACACGGTGCTCCAGATCAGCATCGTGGTTCCGAGGCCGAGAAGCCCGCCGACCGGGCCCGCCGGCAGGAAGAACTCGGCGAGCTCCCGACCGGTCGCGTAGCCGCAGCCGATCACCGCGCCCTTGAAGGCGAGCCCGGGCAGCAACAGGCGTGAGGGGCCGGATGCGCTCATGCGGCACCCGCCGGACTGGGGAGTCCGCGCCGGCCCAGCCCGAGCAGCATCAGCCCCGACACGGCTGCGATGGCGCCGGCGGCGAGGAAGAAGTGGGCAGGGGCAAGGCCGCCCCAGAGCGTGCCGAAGCTGCCGCCCAGAAGATTGCCGAAGAAGGAGCCCAGGAACCACAGCGCAATCATCGTGGCTCCGGCGCCCGCCGGCCCGATCCCCGCGAACAGGCCCAGCCCGACCGGCAGGATATGCAGTTCGCCCAACGTGAGGATCAGGAAGAACAAGAGGAGCGCAGCGCTCAGCATCGGCCCGCCAGCGCCGGCCGTCGGAGCGAGCGCTGCCAGCATCGTGTACGCCGTCGCCACGATCCCGGCGCCTGCAGCCATGCGCAGCAGAGGGTTGGCCGGGCCGTTCCGCTCGGCCAATGCGCGCCAGTGCCGGACGAGCGCCGGGGTCAGGAGGAAGATGAAGAACGGCCCGAGAGCCTGGAACCAGGTTGCGGGGATGGCGTGCGACGCGACGGTCGCCGGCCCTGCCTCGGAAATCCACACGGCAAGTGTATTGCCGGTCTGCTCATAGGCGGCGCGGAACAGGATGACCGCTGCCAGGGTCGCCGCAATCGGGCCCATTGGCAGCTCGCGGATGCCGGCCACGCCCATGGCCGTGCTTTGCGGCGGATCGGCAGGCAGCCAGCGCCGCCCGCCGATGTAGATCGACAGGCCCAATAGCATGCCGACTCCGGCGGCCCCGAAGCCCCAGTGCCAGCCATAGACTTCGCCCAATGTGCCGCAGATGAGTGGGGCGAGGAAGGCGCCGAGATTCACCCCGACATAATAGACATTGTAGGCGCCGCCCCGACGGGGGTCGGCCTGTTGGTACAGGCCACCGATCTGGCCCGGCAGGCTGGGCAGGAACAGGCCGTTGCCGATGGCGATGGCCGCCAGCGCCGGAAAGAACAGGGTTTCGGACGCCAGCAGGAAATGCCCGATGGCCATAATGCTGCCGCCGGCGATCACGGCGCGCCGCCGGCCGAGCCAGCGGTCGGAGACATATCCGCCGAAGATCGGGGTCAGATAGACGGCGGCCGCATAGCCGCCATAGATCAGCGATGCCTGGCCCTGCTCGAACAGCAGCTGGTCGATCATGTAGTAGATGAGCAGCGCCCGCATGCCGAAGAAGGAGAATTTCTCCCACATCTCGGTCAGGAACAGAACAGCGAGGCCACGCGGGTGGCCGAAGAGATCGGTTTCTTCGCCAGCTAGGCGAGACAAGACGATACCAGCCGGTCGAGGTCGGGGCCGCCGCGGATCGGGTCGGCGACAGGGAGCCCGATCTCCTGTTCGAGTCTTGCGATCGCATCGCCGGCGCGCGCAGGATCGAGGCGCGAGGTGTTGAGGCTGGCGCCGGCGCAGCGCACGTCCGGATTGGTTCGCCGGGCGAGACGCAGGGCAAGATCGATCGTCTCCCGCACGCAGGGGAGCGGAAGCTCGGCGCCGAGCCCCAGCATGTGGGTCCGGCCCACGTCGTGACAGACCACGATCACGTCGGGCTGGGTGCCGTGCAGCAGGCCGAGCGTGACTCCGGCAAATGCGGGATGAAACAGCGAGCCCTGGCCCTCCACGACGTCCCAATGTGTTTCCGCAGCATCCGGCGAGAGGGCCTCGGCGGCGCCGGCGATGAAATCCGCGACCACGGCGTCGATCGGGATTCCTCCGCCCGCGATCAGGATCCCGGTCTGGCCGGTCGCCCTAAAATCGGCCTCGATCCCACGGTCGGAGAACGCCCGGGCCAGCACCAGCGCCGTGTATTTCTTGCCGAGTGCGCAGTCGGTCCCGACGGTCAGCAGCCGCTTGCCTTGCCGCCGCCGCCCGGTTGCCACGGAGATGTCGCTGGGGGGAACCCTGACTTCGACAAGCTGTCGGCCGAGGCGCTGCGCAGCCGCCTGAAGCTCAGGCACGCTGGCGAGCGTCTGGTGCATCCCGCTGACAAGATCGAGCCCGGCTTCCATTGCCTGCACCAGCGGCGCGATCCACGATGGCGCGATGCAGCCGCCCGGTGGCGCGACGCCGATCACCAGCGACCGCGCGCCGAGCGCATGCGCTGCGGATGGGCTCAGATGCGCGAGCCCCAGCGAGATGCCGGCGCCCAAACGCCATTCGCCGACGCAGCGCTCAGGCGCCCAGTCCTTCAGGCCGGCTGCGGTCTTGGCGAAGCGCAGGTCGGTCAGGTCACCAAGGAACAGCAGATAAGGTCCCTCGATGCTCATTGCGTCGGCCTCGCACCGTTGGTGCCGCCGCGCGCCACGGGCCAGCCCCACAGCGCCTCGGGGCACCAGATTGTCCCGTCTCGGTACTGGGCGCCGGGCGTGCAGTCGGCCGCGAGGGCGAGTGGCCCGTCCAGGTCCACGAAGTCGCAATGCTGGGCGATGATCATGGCTGGCGCCATCGCGAGCGCGGTGCCGACCATATTGCCCACCATCAGGTCGAGGCCCCGGCGGGAGGCGTCCTCCACCATTGCAAGGGCTTCGGTCAGCCCGCCGCATTTGTCGAGCTTGATGTTGACGACATCGAAGCAATCGCCAAGGCGCTTCATGTCGGCGAGCGTCCGGATACTTTCGTCGGCCGCAATCGGGATCGGCGATGCCAACGCGCGAACGGCGCTTTCCATGCCAACGGGCAATGGCTGTTCGACCAGCGCAACGCCGGCTTCGACAAGGGCTGGCAGCAGCGCCCGAAAACTCTCCACCGTGAGGCCCTGGTTGGCATCCACACCGATCCAGACCTCGGGCCAGGCGGCACGGATTGCCCGGACGCGCCCGGCGTCGTCACTGTCGCCCGTCAGTTTCAGTTTCAGGGCGCGCGGTGTCGGAAGGGACCGGCTTCGCGCGACCATTGCGGCGGGCGTATCGGCGCCGAGCGAATAGGTCGTGACCACGGGGTGGAGCGCGCGCAGCCCTGCCATCGTCCAGGCGGCAACATCTTCCAGCTTCGCCTGCAGGTCCCAAAGGGCGCAGTCGATGGCGTTGCGAAGCCCGCCGGGCGGCAAGCGCTGCTGCACCTCGCCGCGGCCCAGGCCGGCTTCCAGGTCGGCCCGCAGTGCCTCGAACGGCTGGCGCATATCCGCTGGCCGATCTTGGCAGTAGTAAACGCCGGCCGCTTCGCCCCGGCCGACGAAGCCGTCCTGCGCAATTTCGACGATGGCCACCGGGACAGAGACGAACAGATGGCCGGTGATCCGGAATGGCACCGCCAGCGCCAACTCGCGAATCTCGATGGCCGCGCGACGCGCGTGGCGGGGGGACGACATGATGGCTCGCTGTGACACAATGGCCCTCATTCTCTATTTGAGACAATAATGTCCCAATAAGGCCGATCATGCAACCTGTTTTCCGTGAGGCGGCGGCCATGACTTGCATAGCAAGGCCGGATTGGAAATATGGGGCTAGCCGGAATTGAGCTCAGGCTTACGACACATCAGCGGGGACGAATGGAAAACGCAAACGCACGACAGAGCCTCGGCAGCGTCATCCGCGCCTTCAGGGCGCGCAACGGATGGACACTGAAGGAGATGAGCGAGCGCGTGGACATTCCCCTGTCCACGCTGTCGAAGGTCGAACATGACCGGCTCACGCTTAGCTACGACAAGCTGCAGCAGCTCAGCGAGCGCCTGGGCGTTCGCATGGCCGAGCTGTTTTCCGAGGTCTCCCCGAAGGGAGGCCCGGTCACGGCCCGACGCAGCGTGGGCACGATCGAGTCGGCGGTGCATGTGGCATCGCCCAACTATGATTATTTCTATCTTTGCACGGAGTTGCGACGAAAGCGCATGATTCCGGCAATCATCAAGGTGCGCGCGGCCAGCGGCCCCGCATCGGGCGAGCTGGTGCGCCACAGCGGCGAGGAGTTCATCTTCGTTGTCCAGGGCGCGGTCGACGTGCTGACGGAATATTATGATCCGGTGCGGCTGGAGGAAGGGCAGTGCATGTATCTCGACAGCAGCATGGGCCATGCCTATGTCGCCGCCGATGGCCATCCCGAGGCGGTGCTGCTGGGCATGGTTGCCAGCGATGACGAGGACATCATGGGCCTGTTGATGTCGGCTTCGCGGCAGTCGCCGTCACTGCCCGGCAGGGCGAGCGCCAGAAACCGCCGGAAAGGGACCGGCTGAAGCCGGCCGGCGGAGCGGCGTTCAGCCACAAGATGTCTGGGCTGGGGAAAAACGTCCTATTCAGAGAAAACAGGTTGACATTCATCCCAAATGGGATGCTTGATACCCTGACTGCGCCGTCGAATGCGGGCAAATGTGCCGCCGGCGCTTCAGGGAGAGGGTCTGATGGAGATGTCACGCGTTGCTTTGATGCGCAGGCCTGCGGCAAGGCTTCTGGGCGGTGCCGCAATGTCCATGGCCTGTGCCACCGCGCACGCGGCGGAGCCATCGGCCGCGGTCAGCGACGACATCATCGTGACAGCGCAGAAGCGCGCGGAGTCCATCCAGTCGGTTGCCGGGTCGGTCAGTGCGCTGTCCGGCGACAGGCTGGAGTTGTTGAGTTCCGGCAGTCTCGCCGACTTCGCCGCCTATCTGCCGGGATTCTCGGTCGACAGCGGCGGCTCGCCGGGGCAGGCGGCCCTCACGATCCGCGGGATCGCCCCGGTCGGACCCGGGGTGACGGTCGGCACCTACATCGACGATACCCCGCTCGGATCCAGCTCCAACTATGCGCGCGCCGGGATTTTCGCGCTCGACCTGTTCCCTTATGATCTCGAGCGCGTCGAAGTCCTGCGCGGGCCGCAAGGAACGCTCTATGGCGCCAGCACGATGGGCGGGCTTCTGAAGTACGTGACGCGGGACCCCGACCTCGACGAGGTTCGCGGCCGCGCAGGCGGGGAACTGTCCGGCACCAGCGACGCGGGTTCTGCCAACTGGGCAGTCCGGGGGCTGGCAAGTGTGCCGGTGGTGCAGGGCAAACTGGCCGTGCAGGCAAGTGGTTACTGGCAGGAGAATGCCGGCTTCGTGGACAATCTCTTCAACGGCGAACGCGACATCAACCCGGTGGTCCAGAAGGGGCTTCGCGTCGCGGCGCTGTGGAAGCCGGCCGAGACCGTGTCGATCAAGCTACAGGCAATTCTTCAGGACATTCAGTCTGACAACAATGCGACCGTCTCGCTCGCGCCCGACGGCAC
>JAESGX010000544.1_pt1 | contig 12761 bp, 13 predicted proteins | sample 9269801 | NCBI WGS metagenome assembly JAESGX01 (sample SAMN16773122, study PRJNA677054) | algae metagenome | isolation source: Pleurocapsa minor GSE-CHR-MK-17-07R and co-occurring heterotrophs from wet... | place: USA: Lower Calf Creek Falls, Grand Staircase Escalante National Monument, UT ... | reverse complement strand
CCACGGTGCCGGTATAGCGGGTCAGGAACTGCTCCAGCCATTCCACCGATTCGGCGTCCAGGTGGTTGGTGGGTTCGTCCAGCAGCAGCATGTCCGGCTTCTGCAGCAGCAGCTGGCACAGCGCCACGCGGCGCTTCTCGCCGCCGGACAGCTTGCCGATGACCGCGTCCCACGGCGGCAGGCGCAGCGCGTCGGCGGCCACGTCCAGCTGGTGCTCCAGCGTGTGCGCGTCGTTGTTGGCCAGGATCGCCTCCAGGCGCTGCTGTTCGGCGGCCAGCTTGTCGAAGTCCGCGCCTTCCTCGGCGTAGGCCTCATAGACCTTGTCCAGCGCGGCCTGGGCCTGCAGCACCTCGCCCACGCCTTCTTCCACGGCCTCGCGCACGGTGTGCTCGGGGTTGAGCTGCGGCTCCTGGGCCAGATAACCGACCTTGATGCCGGCCGCGGAACGCGCTTCGCCGCTGAAATCGGTGTCCACGCCGGCCATGATCTTCAGCACGGTCGACTTGCCCGCGCCGTTCAGGCCCAGCAGGCCGATCTTGGCGCCGGGGAAGAACGACAGCGAGATGTCCTTGATGATCTGGCGCTTCGGCGGCACGGTCTTGCTGACGCCGTTCATGGTGTAGATGTATTGCGACATGGGGTCTCCGGGAAGGGCGCGGCCGTGCTCGCGCAGTGGCTGCACGGCGGGGAAAGTCGGGAATGAACGAATTATAGCGGCTGGCGCCGGCTGGCTGGCGTCTTAACGATTTTGTACGGCGCGGGTTTTGGCGGGATTGCGTTCAGCGGCTTGGGCCGATAGTCGCGCCTGGGTCCACTAGCACGAGGTAAGCACAATGCGCCACCCCATCAAGACAGGAATGTCGCTTCTTTTGGTTATGGCGCTTGCCGTCGCGCCAGCCTTCGCTCGTGACCATGGCCGCGGCCACGACCGCGATCGTGATCGCGACCGTTATGGTTACGAGGATCGTCACGGTTACGAGGATCGCGGATATCGCGATCACGGCAAGCATCGCAAGTATCGCGGAGACAGCCACCATCGCCGTTACGACGACCGCTATTACTACGCACCGCCGCGCGTGGTCTATCGCCCGGTCTATCGCCCCGCCTACTATGGCCCCCCGCGCTGGGCGCGCGGCGTGCGCTATTACGACCATGGTTACAGGCCGACCTACATAGTCCGCGACTACCGCTACTACGGTCTGCGCGCGCCGCCACGCGGCCATTACTGGCGCCGCAGCGATGCGGGCGACTACCTGCTGGTCGCCGTGGCGACAGGCATCATCGCCGACCTGATCCTGCGCAACTGATCGCGCTGTCGGCGCGCGGTTCCGCCGCAGCGATTCGACCGAAGCGCGCCGTAAGGCGCGCTTTTTTGTGGGCGCGCAGGCGGGGGGGGGCTACAATCGGCGGCCCATACCGCCCCCGGAGCACCGATGTTCCCGCGCAACGCCCGCATCGAAGGTTATGACCCTGAACTGGCCGCGGCGATCGCGTCCGAAAACCGCCGCCAGGAAGACCACGTCGAGCTGATCGCGTCGGAAAACTACTGCAGTCCGCGGGTCATGGAAGCCCAGGGCAGCCAGCTGACCAACAAGTACGCAGAGGGCTATCCGGGCAAACGCTACTACGGCGGCTGCGAATACGTGGATATCGCCGAGAGACTCGCGATCGACCGGGTGAAACAGCTGTTCGGCGCGGACTACGCCAACGTGCAGCCGCATTCGGGTTCGCAGGCCAATCAGGCCGTGTTCCTGGCCTTGCTGCAGCCGGGCGACACCATTCTCGGCATGTCGCTGGCTCATGGCGGCCATTTGACCCACGGGGCCAAGGTCAATTTCTCCGGCAAGCTGTTCAACGCCGTGCAGTACGGCGTGGATGCCCAGGGTCTGATGGACTACGACGAGATCGAACGCTTGGCGCTGGAATACAAGCCCAAGATGCTGATCGGCGGCTTCAGCGCGTATTCGCAGGTCGTGGACTGGGCGCGCATGCGCGCCATCGCCGATAAGGTGGGCGCGATCTTCTTCGTTGACATGGCCCATGTTGCGGGCCTGGTGGCGGCGGGCGTGTACCCTAGCCCGCTCGAGCACGCGCATGTGTGCACTTCCACTACGCATAAGACCCTGCGCGGCCCGCGCGGCGGCATCATCGTGTCCAAGGGCGCGGGCGAAGACATCGAGAAGAAGCTGCAGAGCGTCGTCTTTCCCGGCATCCAGGGCGGCCCGCTGATGCACGTGATCGCGGCCAAGGCGGTGGCGTTCAAGGAAGCGCTGGAGCCGGAATTCAAGACCTATCAGGCGCAGGTGGTGAAGAACGCGCAGGCGATGGCCAGGACGATTATTTCACGCGGTTACAAGATCGTGTCCGGCGGCACCGAAAACCACCTGATGCTGGTCGACATGATCGGCAAGCCCATCACCGGCAAGGCCGCCGAGGAAGCGCTGGGCAAGGCCCACATCACCGTCAACAAGAACGCCGTACCCAACGATCCGCAGAAGCCGTTCGTCACTTCCGGCTTGCGCATCGGCACGCCGGCGGTGACCACGCGCGGTTATATGGAAGCGGATTGCGTTGCCCTGGCCAACTGGATTTGCGATGTGCTGGATGCGCCGGGCGATGAGAAGGTTATTGCCGGAGTGCGCGAGAATGTCACCAAGCAGTGCGCGAAGTTTCCGGTGTATGGATAGGCAGGTAGCCGGTAGCGGGAAGCCGGTAACCGGAGAGCATGGCTCTCCAGGACGCTTGGTCGCTGCGTCCCGGTTCCCGGCTACCGATTCCCGGCTACCGGTTGTCGCTTTTCCCTTCCCGCCTCCCGCCTCCCGCCTCCCGGCCCCCTGATGCACTGCCCCTTCTGCCAGCACACCGACACCCGCGTCATCGACTCGCGCGTTTCCGAGGACGGTGCGACCATTCGCCGTCGCCGCGAGTGCGAGGCCTGCGGTGAGCGCTTCAGCACGCTGGAGAACATCGAAATCAAGCTGCCGACCGTGATCAAGAGCGACGGCCGGCGCGACGGCTTCGATGCGCGCAAGCTGCGGCTCGGCTTCGACCGCGCGCTGCAGAAGCGCCCGGTATCTGAAGAGCAGATCGAATCGTCGGTGCGCGCGGTGGTGCACCAGATCCGCATGAGCGGAGAACGCGAGCTGCCGTCGCGCCGGATCGGCGAGTTCGTGATGAACGAACTGCGCAAGCTGGACCACGTGGGCTACGTGCGTTTCGCCTCGGTCTACCGCAGTTTCGAGGACGTGGCCGATTTCCGCGAAGAGATCGAAAAGCTGGAACGCGATCTGCCCACCGCCAGCGGCCAGCTGCCCCTGCTGGGCGCGGACGTGGTGCCGATCGACAAGAACAAGAAGCGTTGAGTCTTTCCTTCCCCCTCCGGGAGAAGGTGCCCGTACGGCGGATGAGGGAAGAGAGTGTCAAGCCGTGCTGAACATTTAGTAGGGTGTCATTTTTCTTCCCTCATACCCAGGGTTACTTACTGCGCAGCGTCCGGCGCTTCGCGCCACCTTCTTCCGAAGGGAGAAGGAATCAAAAGCTCACAGCGGAACCGCATGACTGAGTTCACCGCCACCGACCACCTGCTCATGGCCCGCGCCTTGCGTCTCGCCGAACGCGGCGCCTACACCACCAAGCCCAATCCGATGGTCGGCTGCGTGATCGCGCACGGCGATGAAATCGTCGGCGAAGGCTTCCACCAGCGCGCGGGCGAGCCGCATGCCGAAGTGCTGGCATTGCGGGCCGCCGGCGAACGCGCACAGGGTGCGACCGTGTACGTCACCCTGGAACCATGCGCGCATACCGGCCGTACCGGGCCGTGCGCGGACGCGCTGGTCGCGGCGCGGGTGGCGCGGGTAGTGGCGGCGATGCGCGACCCGTTTCCGCAGGTGGATGGGGCGGGTTTCGACAAACTGCGCGCGGCCGGCATCGCGGTGGAATCGGGACTGATGGAAGCGCCGGCGCGCCGGCTCAACCGCGGCTACCTGTCGCGCATCGAACGCGGCCGGCCCTGGGTGCGGGTCAAGCTGGCCACCAGCCTAGACGGCCGCACGGCGATGGCCAACGGCGATTCGAAATGGATCAGCGGCGAAGCCTCGCGCCTGGACGTGCAGCGCTGGCGCGCGCGCGCCGGGGCCATCCTGACCGGCTCGGGCACGGTGCTGGCGGACGATCCCGCGTTGACGGTACGCCTGGGCGACGACACGCCGTTCGCGCCGCCGCTGCGCGTGGTGCTGGACCCCGGGCTGGCCACCGTGTTGCGCGGCCGCGTGCGCGAAGGCGATGCGCCGACGCTCTATGTGCATACCGCCGACGCCAAACCGCCGCGCGGTCTCGACGTGCAGCGCATGGTCGCGCCCGCGAGCGGCGGCCGCTTCGATCTGCCGGCGGTGCTGGCGCTGTTGGCCGGGCGCGGCATCAGCGAAGTGCAGGTGGAAGCCGGTGCGACGCTGGCCGGCGCGTTCCTGGCGGCGGGGTTGGTCGACGAATTACTGCTGTATGTCGCGCCGGTGCTGCTGGGCGACAGCGCGCGACCGCTGTTCTCTGGTTTGGGTATCGAGGCGATGGCGCAGCGCGCGCATTTGAAGGTGGTGGATACGCGTGCGATCGGCGAGGATCAGCGCGTGTTGCTGCAGTTAATGAAAGCGTGAAGCGTCGCGGCTGGTTTTCGGGTACGCAGGGAAAAACCACCGTAATGGCCGCGAGTTTATTGGTCATCCCGGCGTTCGCTGGGATGACGTCGAGAAGCTTTCGCATGGCTGAGTGCCGGAGACGCGCATGACCACATTCAAGGATCACTTCTCCCAGGTCGCGGACGCCTACGCGCACTGCCGCCCCACTTATCCGGCCGCGCTGTTCGATGCCATAGACGTCGTGGTCGCGGCGAACGCATCGGTCTGGGAGCCCGGCTGCGGCAGCGGGCAGGCGACGCGCGATCTGAGCGCGCGCTGCGCGCAGGTGCGCGCGACCGATCCCAGCGCCGCGCAGATCGCGCAGCATTGGGCGAACGATCGAGCCGGGGGCAATGTCACGCTGGCGGTGGAGCCGGGCGAGGCCACTGTCCTGGCCGATGGCAGCGTGGATCTGATCGCCGTCGCCCAGGCTTTGCACTGGTTCGACCGCGCGCGTTTTTTCGCCGAGTGCGCGCGCGTGCTACGGCCGGGAGGCGTGCTGGCCGCGTGGACTTACCAGGACATGGTGTTTTCCGACGACATGGCCCAGGCCGCCGACTCTTTCCGCGCCGACATCGCCCCGTATTGGCCGGCGGAACGGGCCGAAGTGGACGCCGGTTACGCCGGCTACGACTGGCCGTTCGCGGCCTTGCCAGCGCCGGCGCTGTGGCTCAGCGCCGACTGGAATCTACCGCAGTTGCTCGGTTATCTGGGCAGCCTGTCGGCCACCGCGCGCTGCCGCAACGCCACCGGCCAGGATCCGGTCGCCGCGCATGCCGATGCGTTGGCGCGCGCCTGGGGCGAACCGGCGCAGCTGCGCACGATGCGCTGGCCGCTGATCCTGCATTTGCGGCGGAAAGACCTCTAAGCGGGCCACGCCCACGCCTGCGAGGTAAAAGGCGGCGGCGGCGCGAATGCTAGAATCGCGCGGCCGGTTCGCCGGCACCAACCAAGTAACGTCTTCAGGGCGGGGTGCGATTCCCCACCGGCGGTAGGCGCGGCGTTCCCAGGAACCAAGCGCGAGCCCGCGAGCGCCTGCGTGGCTTTCCAACGGAATGCCGCCGCCAGGGTCAGCAGATCCGGTCGGATGCCGGAGCCGACGGTTCAAGCCACAGCGGTTCGCCGCCGCGGCCCACAGTCCGGATGAAAGAAGACAGTCGCGCATCGCCTTGCGGCCGTGCGCCTGCCTCGTGCCTGGGGGCGTTTTTCGCATTCTTTTTCGCGGGAAACGTTCCATGCTCCATTCAGCCGCCATTGCGCGCCGCGCTCCGTTTTCACGGGAACTGCGCTGATGTTCACCGGCATCATCGAAGGCGTCGGCCGCCTGACGCGGCGCGACCTGATTGCAGGCGATGCGCGTCTGGTCATCGACGTGGGCACGCTGCCGTTCGGCCTGGTGCGCCTGGGCGAAAGCATCGCGGTCAACGGCGCGTGCCTGACCGTGGTGGCGTTCGATGCGTCCTCGTTCCAGGCCGATGCGTCCAACGAAACCTTGGCGTTGACCACGCTCGGCGCACTGCCGATCGATGCCGCGTTGAACCTCGAACGCGCCATGCGCCCCAGCGATCGTCTGGGCGGGCATCTGGTCAGCGGCCATGTCGACGGCATCGGCACGGTCGCCGGCATCCACGAAGACGCACGCGCGCAGCGCTGGCGCTTCGACGCGCCGCAGGCGCTGCTGCGCTATATCGCCAAGAAAGGCTCGGTCTGCGTGGACGGCGTCAGCCTGACCGTCAACGAAGCCGATGGCGCAGGCTTCGAAGTGGCGCTGATTCCGCACACCGTGGCGAATACGGCTTTCGCGCGGACCAAGGTGGGCGATGCGGTGAATCTCGAGATCGATTTGATCGCGCGCTATGTCGAGCGTTTGCTGCAGAAGCCCTAAACAATCGTCGTCCCGGCGAACGCTGGGATGACGGCAAAAAAGCATTCTCCATTTCCCAGTGCGGACTCCCATGCCTTTCTCACCCATCCCCGAACTGCTAGAACAAATCCGCAACGGCCGCATGGTCGTGATCGTCGACGACGAGGACCGCGAGAACGAAGGCGACCTGATCATGGCCGCCGAACTGGTCAAGCCTTCCGACATCAACTTCATGGTCACCCACGCGCGCGGCCTGGTGTGCCTGTCGCTGACCCGCGAGCGCTGCCGCCAGCTCGGCCTGCCGCCGATGGTCCAGGACAACACCTCGCAGCACCACACCAACTTCACCGTCAGCATCGAGGCGGCCGAAGGCGTCACCACCGGCATCTCCGCCTACGACCGCGCACACACCATCCGCACCGCGGTGCGCCCGGACGTGAAGCCTCGCGATCTGTCGCAGCCGGGCCACATCTTCCCGCTGATGGCGCAGCCCGGCGGCGTGCTCAATCGCGCCGGACACACCGAGGCGGCCAGCGATCTCGCCCTGATGGCCGGCCTGGAGCCGGCCGGGGTGCTGGTGGAAATCCTCAACGCCGACGGCAGCATGGCGCGGCGTCCGCAGCTGGAGGCGTTCGCGCGCGAACATGGGCTGAAGATCGGTTCCATCGAGGAGCTGATCCGCTATCGCCTCAGCACCGAACACACCGTCGAGCGCGTGGACGAGCGCGATATCGACACCGAACACGGTCCGTTCCGCCTTTACACCTACCGCGACCGGCTCAGCCACGGCCTGCATTTCGCGCTGCTGCGCGGCGCCGCCGAGGCCGCCGTGCCCACGCTGGTGCGCGTGCACATGCAAAACCCGCTGGCCGATGCGCTGCACTGGCGGCGCGCGGATTTCGGCCCGGCGGTAGGCGAGGTGCTGGCCGCCATCGCGCGCGAAAATCGCGGTGCGTTGGTGCTGCTGGGCGAACCGACTTCGCCCGAGCGCCTGCTGTCGCGGATCCGCGCCATGCCCGAACACGAGCCCGAAACCGCGCCCGGCGGCGCCTTGGCGGAGTGGCGGCGCAACGGCGCTGGCGGCCAGATCCTGGCCGACCTGGGCCTGGGCAAACTGCGCGTGCTGGGCACGCCGCGCCGGCAAGTCGGGTTGGCTGGGTTCGGGCTGGACGTGGTGGAGTATGTGCAGGCGGGAATGGGGAGCAGGGAATAGCGAGCCGGGCATGGGGAGCTTCCGGCCTCGCTTCCTTTCCAAGAAGCCAAAAAGCGCCGCCTTACACTGACTGCTAAACTGCACGGCCCTCGGCATTCACCCTTCCCATGCCCCACTACGAAGGCGGACTGCGCGCTCCCGAAGCCGCACGTTTCGCGATCATCGCCAGCCGCTGGAATCCGCGCATCACCGATGCGCTGGTCACTGGCGCGCGCCAGACGCTGGCCGGCAACGGTGTGGCCGACACCGCGATCGACGTGGTGCGCGTGCCCGGCGCCTGGGAAATTCCGGTCGCGGCCGCGCGCCTCGCCGGCGGCGGCATGCATGTGGCGATCATCGCTTTAGGCTGCGTGATCCGTGGCGATACTCGCCATTACGAACACGTCGCCGATGGCTGCGCGGATGGGCTGATGCGGGTCGCGCTGGATTCCGGCATTCCGGTCATCAACGGGGTGTTGGCGGTGGAGCGCATCGAGGATGCGGAAGTGCGCGCCGGCGGCAGCCACGGCAACAAAGGCGAGGAAGCCGCGCTGGCCGCCATCGAAATGTCGCAGCTGCTGGAGCAATTGCCGTGAACCGACCGCACCGCAGGGAAGGGCGTCGCGACGGCGTGGACCCTGTCACCCGCGCGCGCGCGCGCCGGCGCGCGCTGCAGGCGCTGTACGCATGGCAGATGTCCGGCGGCGAAGTGGGCCAGGTCATCGCCCAGTTCGCGCACGAGCAGGCGCACGAAATCGCAGACCTGGAGTATTTCGACGACCTGGTGCGCGGCGTGGTCAAGCATCGCGTCGCGCTGGACGAGGCGCTGGCTGGTTATCTGGACCGCACCGTCGAAGAGGTGGACCCGATCGAGCGCGCGGTGCTGCGCCTGTCCGCTTACGAGCTGATCCATCGCCCCGACGTGCCGTACCGCGTGGTGTTGAACGAAGCCATCGAAATCGCCAAGCGTTTCGGCTCCGAACACGGCCACACCTACGTCAACGGCGTGCTGGACAAGGCCGCGGCGGAATGGCGCCCGGTGGAAGCGCGGGCGCCGTCGGCGAAGTAGGAGCGTCGCGGGCACGGGAAACGCCATCCCGCACTGCATGCATCCCGAGCATCGCCAGGGATCCGTTTTTCAGGCCCGTGTTGGGAAATAGAACAAGCAGATCCCTGGCGATGCTCGGGATGACATGGGTGCGACGACAACAGGAAGGGCAATGGCCAACGCCGAATTCGACCTGATTTCCCGCATCCGCGCGCGCATCTCCGCGCGCAGCGACGTAGTGCTGGGCATCGGCGACGACGCGGCGCTGCTGCAGCCGCCGCCGGGCAAGCAGCTGGTGGTGACCACCGATACGCTCAACACTGGCGTGCATTTTCCCGAAGCCACTTCGCCCGCGGATCTCGGCTGGAAATCGCTGGCGGTGAATCTGTCCGACCTCGCCGCGATGGGCGCCACGCCCACCTGGTGCACGCTGTCGCTGTCCCTGCAACAGGCCGATAGCGCGTGGCTGGAGGCATTCCTCGATGGCTTCATGGCGCTGGCCGAGCGGCATGCGGTGAGCCTGGTCGGCGGCGACACCACGCGCGGGCCGCTGTCGGTCTCGGTCACCGCGATGGGATGGGTGGAAGCGGGCGGCGCCCTGCGTCGCGATGGCGCGCGCGCAGGCGACGACGTGTGGGTTACCGGCACGCTGGGCGATGCGGCGGCTGCGCTGCAGGCCGTGATCGAAGCGCGCGAAATCGCGCCTTTCCTGCGGCAAAGGCTGGAGCGCCCGACGCCGCGCATCGCGGCGGGCCAGCGCCTCGGGGGACTGGCGCACAGCTGCATCGATCTGTCCGACGGCTTGCTCGCCGACCTGGGCCATCTGTGCGAATGCAGCGGCGTGGGCGCTGAAATCGACTTGGCGAAGTTGCCGGTTTCGCCCGCGCTGGACTCGCTGGACGCCGCGCAGCGCGCGCACTGGCAGGCCTGCGGTGGCGACGATTATGAGCTGTGCTTCACCGCCGCACCGCGCGATTTCGAAGGGGTGATCCAAGCGCTGGATTTCGCCGAAGTCGCTGCGACGCGTGTCGGCCGCATCGTGGCTGGGCAGGGCGTGCTCGCGTTGGACGCAGAAGGCGAGCGATGGCAGCCGCTACGGCCGGGGTATGAGCATTTCGCCTGATTTTTTTAGCTCGTCATTCCCGCCTTAGCGGGAATGACCAGCCGTAAACAACCAACCATCAACTTCAAACGTCATCCGCTCGAAACGCATCCTTCAGCCAACTGATCCGCGGCGCCATCGGATCTCCATCGGCTTCCACCACGTCGAACCGGCAAGCGACCTGGGCATATTCGCGATGCTCGCCGAGAAAAAGCTGCGCGGCGTGGACCAGCTTGCGGCGCTTGTTGATATCCACCGAAGCCGCGCCGCCGCCGAAGGTCGCCGACTGCCGGTAGCGCACCTCGACGAACACCAGCGTGTCGCCGTCGCGCCCGCCGCGGTCCAGCATCACCAGGTCGAGTTCGCCGCCGCGGTAGTGGGCGTTGGCCGCGACTTCGCGCAGGCCGGCGCGGACCAGCGCCTGGCGTGCGGCGTCTTCGGCGACGCGGCCGCGGGTCTTGCGGTCTGCGCCTTGGTTTTCAGCCACCGTCGGCGATGGGCACGGCGCGTCCGCCGCTGAAGGTGGACCAGACCGGCGTGCGGATCACATTGCCGAAGCCGTCCAGCCTGAGCGCGCCGGTAGCGCCTTTCAGTTCGATGTTGCTGCCGGTCGCCAGTTTTTCCAGGTACGCGCTCAGCATCCACGCGTCGTAGCCGAACGCGAACAGGCGCGCGGCCGGCCCGCGCGCGGTCGGCAGGTTGGCGCCGGCGACGCTGGCGGCGGGCAGGCCGTTGACGCCGCGCGCGGTCCACACTTCGGTCGGGTAGACGATGCCGTCCAGCGCGTTGTCCTGTTCGGGCTTGCCGGTGCCGGAAATCAGCTGCGAAGTCGCTACGCGGCTCTTGCCGCCCAGGCCGGCCAGGGCCAGCTGCGGCGCGATGGCGCGAGCCACGCTGCCCTTGACCGCCAGGAACACCGCATCCACGCCGCGCTGCGCGGCCGAGGCCAAATTCGCCGAAAGATTGCCGGGCGCATCGGCCACGCTGATCGTGTCCAGCACCGTGCCGCCGCGCTCGGCGAAGCGTTCGCGGAAGGCGCTGACCGCACGCCGGCCGTTGTCGTCGTTGCCGCCGATCACCATCGCGGTGCGGCGCTCGCGGCTCAGCAGATATTCGGCGGCGATGATGCCGTCTTCCTCGGGCGCCAGCGAAAAACCGGCGTTGCCCGGCGGCGGCGATACCGCGCCGCGATTCAACGCCAGGGTCGGCACCGCCAGGTTGGAGTCGCGGAAGATCGCGCTCACTTCATCGCGGCCCAGCGGCCCGATGACGAAATCCGCGCCCGCTGCCGCGGCCCGACCGTAGGCATCGACCGCGCCGGCGGCGGTGCCTGCGGTGTCGTAGAAATTGATTTCGGGACGGCGCCTGCTTTCGCCGTAGTAGCCGGCCAGCAGGCCGTCGCGTACCGGCGCGGCGGCGGTGGCCAGCTGTCCGGACAGGGGCAGCAGCACCGCCAGCTTCACCGGCGGCCGGTAGCCGTCGCGTTCGGCAGCGGGCCGGTCGTTCAGGTCGAAGCGCCACTGCGCGCCGCGGTCGAACGGACGCGGCAGCGGCAAGCCGCGATTCAGCAGCGCGCGCCCGGCGAAGGCGTACAGCGGATCGCCCGGCGCAAGTTCGGCCGCCTCGCGCGCCAGCGTGGCGTTGTCGATGCCCGCCAGCAGGCGCTCGATCTGGCGCGCATTCTCGGCTTTGGCCGCGCCGGTCAGCGCGGCGTCGTTGCGCGCCAGCACGGCCGCGTCGGCCAGTACGCCGCTGACGGCCGCACTCGGCTTCGCCGCGCCGCTGACCTGGGTGGTGGCGCAACCGGCGGCCAGCGCCACCAGCAGCAACAGCGAGAAGATCCTTCCGAATCGGATATCCATGGGCGTACTCAGCGGCCGTGCGGGGGGAACCGGCTAGGATTGTACCTTCGGCGGCGCTGCACTGCGTTCGGCGCGCCCGCACAAGGATCGCAATGCCCAGCGGAACGTTGTTCATCGTCGCTACGCCCATCGGCAACCTGGCCGATCTCTCGCCGCGCGCGTTGGACACCCTGCGCAGCGTGGCCGCGATCTGCGCCGAGGACACCCGCCACACGCGCCAGATGCTGTCGCATTTCGGCATCGAGCGGCCGCTGCTGGCGCTGCACGAACACAACGAAGACGCCATCGCCCAGCGCATCGTCGAGCGCGTGTCCGCTGGCGAATCGCTGGCCCTGGTCAGCGACGCCGGCACGCCGCTGGTCAGCGATCCGGGCTATCGCGTGGTCCGCGCCGCGCGCGCCGCCGGGCTGCGGGTCAGCCCGATTCCCGGCGCCTGCGCCGCCATCGCCGCGCTCAGCGTCGCCGGGTTGCCCAGCGACCGTTTCTGTTTCGAAGGATTCCTGCCGGCCAAATCGTCCGCGCGCCGCGAGCGCCTGCAGCGCCTGGCCAGCGAAACCCGCAGCCTGGTGTTCTACGAATCCTCGCACCGCATCGCCGACTCGCTGGCCGACATGCGCTCGATCTTCGGCGACGAACGCGCCGCGGTGATCGCGCGCGAACTCACCAAACTGTTCGAGACGGTGCTCGACGGCACCCTGGCCGAACTGCACGCGCAGGTACAAGCCGACGACAACCAGCGCAAAGGCGAATTCGTGGTGATGGTGCATGGCGCCGCCGACGATGCGGATGCGCAGCTGATCGAAGGCCGCCGTCTATACGCAAAGCTTGGCGAGCACCTGCCGCCTTCGACCGCGGCCAAGCTGGCGGCCGAAATCAGCGGCGCGCCGCGCAAGGCGCTCTATGGCAGCGATTAGCGATTAGGGCCTGTTAACGCTATCGGGATAGGTCACGTTGCTCTGCCCAGGCCGTCAGGCGTTCGTGCGTGGCGCAGCGACAGGCTGGCCGCCTGTCCAAGCCGCGCGC
>JAESGX010000543.1_pt1 | contig 12764 bp, 12 predicted proteins | sample 9269801 | NCBI WGS metagenome assembly JAESGX01 (sample SAMN16773122, study PRJNA677054) | algae metagenome | isolation source: Pleurocapsa minor GSE-CHR-MK-17-07R and co-occurring heterotrophs from wet... | place: USA: Lower Calf Creek Falls, Grand Staircase Escalante National Monument, UT ... | reverse complement strand
GACGCGCATTTCAAATCGCCCGACGCCTTCGGTGGATGGGTGATGGTGAAGGCCGCGGCGAACGAGCCGGAGGCGTTGCTGGCGGCGCTCAAGGCCGGGCATTTCTACGCAAGCCAAGGACCGCAGATCCATGACATCCGCTGGGAGGCGGATGCGGTGGAGGTCACCTGCTCGGCCGCGGCCAGCATCATGGTGCTGGGCCGCGGCTCGCGCGCCGCCCAATCGGTGGGGCTGTGCCAGACCCGGGCCCGTCTGCCGCTGGCCGCCTTGAAGGGCGGCGGCTTCGCGCGTGTGGTGGTGGCGGATGCGGCAGGGCGCCGCGCCTGGGCGAACCCGGTGTCGCTGCGCGAATAAGGGCGACGCAAGCCCCGCTCTAACGGCCCGCGGCTTCCACGGCCTGCCGCAGCTGGTGGAAGGCAATGGGCTTGAACAAGATGGCGGAAGGGTGGTCCCGATGAATCCGCGCCACTGTTTCAGGCTCTCGTGAGCCCGTGATGAAGATGACGTGCGAGCCGACTTGCTCATGGATCAGGAGCGCCGCGTCAACACCATCGCCTTGGCCCTTGAGGCGGACATCCATGAAGACGATCCGCGGCGAATGCTCGCGTGCCAGGGCTACGGCATCGTCGGCATTGCTCGCGCAGCCGCACACACGGAGGCCCATATCCTCGACCATCGAGGAAAGCATTGCCGCGATGAGGAATTCGTCCTCGACGATGAGGATGCAATCGGTTTTCATGACATTGTAGCTTCTTTGGCTGGGACGACGATTTCAATGCGCGTGCCGGTCGCGTGCGAGACCTCCATGCGCCCTCCCAGCTGGCGGACGAGACCTTCCACGATGCGGGTCCCCGTTCCCTGCTTGGCGCCTCGGTGACGTTCAGCGGCCGCCGGATCATCGTCGGAGACGACGAGGCTCAACGCGTCGTCGCCACTGCGGCGGAACTCCACCGTGACCTGCTGCGCCCGGGCATGCTTCATGGCATTCGTGACCAGCTCGGTGGTGATCAACCCGACGGGGATCGCGAATTCCAGGTCCACCCAGACCGGCTCCGCCACGACGAGCACGGCGACGCCGTTTTCCGGCCCCCCGAAGGAGTCAGCCAGATTGTCCGACAACTCTTCCAGGAAGGGCGCGATGCTGAAGGTCTCGAAGTCGTCCGAAGTCATCAGCTGCTGGTGGACGAGGCCAAGCGAGTAGACGCGGTTGCGAAGCGCGGAGAGGGACTCCCGGGCGCGAGGATCCTCGATCCGCCGGGATTCCATGTCGATCAGCGAGTCCGTCATCTGAAGGTTGTTCTTCACGCGGTGATGCACTTCGCGCAGCAAGAGGTTTCGTTGCCGAACCGTGCGGCTGAGCTCCGCCGTTCGCTCCTGCACGCGCTGCTCCAGGATATCGCGCGCCCGGGACAGGGACCGCTGCTGGCGGGCGAACTCGCGCATGAAAAAGAGGAACAGCACGCTGGCGGAAACCATCCAGCTGAGCCGTCCGAGCGACCAGCCGATCGTGTAGCGGCCCCCACCGGCCAAGCTGAGGATGTTGGCGAAGAGCAGTGCCGTCAGAGCCAGACTGAGCCAGGCCAGGATCCGGCTGCGCCCCCCCGAGAAGATCAGGATGAGGGCGATGCTGGCGAGGATCAGCGCCATGGCCGCGCAGGTGATCCAGATATTCACTTCGGTCCAGGCTGTGCCCTGCATCAAGGATGGCAGCCGATCGACCCAAATGGTCACGGCAAGCACACAAGCGAGGGCCAACCCCAGCACCATCGCCACCGCGATCCCGCGGGTTCGTTCGATCTTCGCGGCCTCGATCCGGCGGTCCGCCGAGACGGCTTCCAGCACCACGGCGGCGAAGGTCAGGGCGGCATAGCCTGTCATCCAGAACAGGAAGGCCCAGGCGGCCGAGCCGGGGACGCCGAGGAGAACCCGGTCGCGGAACACCGCGCCGGGAAACGTCATGAGATGCACCGCCGCCATGAGCGCGGTGAAGAGGTAGGCGCTCGCGAGAGTGAGCAGAGACCAGGTCCGGCTCGCGGTGAACTGCACGAAGAGCAGGTAGCTGGTGGCCAGTTCCGTGATCAGCACCGTGGTGGCGAAGACCGGGGTCAGGCCGAACACCGCCGGTCCTTCAATCCGCACGAACGGCATCAGAAGCAGGGCCGATGCCACATACACGGCATGAGCCGCCAGCAGACGGCCCGGCGCGTGGGCTGCTGCCCCGGGCCGGTCGTCTTCCGGAGCGCCGCTGTGGTGGGGTTGGGAGGGCAACTTTTCGCTTGATGGCACGGCCGCTTCACTCCCCATCGGCCTGAGCCAGCATGGTGGTCGAACGAAGCAAGCGCGCCCAAGTTGCAGCCTTGCTGCGTCGTCCGTCTGCCGGGACGTTGCGCCGCTCTCGCGTTCCATCGGTGAGGCCTGCGGGGTGGCACTTCGCGCAGCGTCGCGCCAAGCCCGGCGAGTGGCGGCAGCATCAAGCTCGGGCTGATGCCGCGCCGCTCAGGCGGAGAGGAAGCCCTGCGAGGGACATGGCGGACAGGGTGGGATTCGAACCCACGGTGGGGTCACCCCCACGGCGGTTTTCAAGACCGCTGCCTTAAACCACTCGGCCACCTGTCCCCAAGGGAGGGAAACCATCGCTTCGTCGCCTGGATCGCCCTGCGGCGTCAATCACCGCGTGCTCAGGAACCCCTTGGCGCCCGCCCCCAGCACCCGGGGCAGGTGAGTGTAGATGTAGCGGCAACCGCTGGCGAGCACCTCTGGCAGGGTCTCGGTCGTGGCGGGCATGCCAGGCGTCATGCCGGCGGCGCGAATGCGGGCGAGGGTGGCTTCGATGGCAGCCGCGACCGGCGGCGCCTTCGGGTTGCCGGGGTGGCCCATGGATTGCGAGAGGTCGGAGGGGCCGATGAAGAAGACGTCAATGCCCGCAACCTTCAGGATCTCCTCAGCATTGGCGATGGCTTCCTCATGCTCCAGCTGCACGCAGACCAATGAATGCGCGTTCGCCTGGGCCGCGAAATCCGGCATCTTGGCGCCCATTCCCCAACGATCCGGCCGGGTGCCGGCCGCCAGGCCCCGTCCGGCGCCAGGGCCGAATTTCACGGCGGAAACGGCACGCCGCGCATCCTCGGCCGTGTTGATGTGCGGGATCTGCACGCCGGCCACGCCGCGGTGCAGGATCTGCTGGATATCCGCCGCCGCGTTGCTGCGGGGACGGCCGATGGCGGTGATGCCGACGGCATCGGCCGCCATGCACATCAGCTCGACATCAGCAAGCGAGAGCGAACCATGCTCGCAATCCAGCAGGACCCAGTCGAAGCCCGCATGGCCCAGCATCTCGACGATGGGGGCCGAGGGGAACATGAGCGAACAGCCCAGCGCCGGCTTCCCTGCCGCGAAAAGCGCCTTCATCCTGTTGGTCATTCCACGCTTCCCGTCGCCAGCGCGCGCGCCCAGCGCGGCCAGCCCAGTTCATTGGCGCGCCGCGCCGCGGCGTCCCAGTCATATTCGAGGGCCAGCAGCTCCGCCCCCCAGCGCCCGTGCCGCTGCGTGAGCACGGCATAGCGCGCATGGGGCGAGCGGGGCTCCAGCCCCCCCGCCGCGGGCGAATCCGCGAAGACGGGGCAACCCACACTGCCGGGATTCACGATCATCCCGCCGCCTGGCCCCATCACCACCGCCTGACGATGGGAATGGCCGCAGAGCAGCACCGGCACGGAAGCCACGCCGCCCAGCCGCTCGGCCAGCACGGAACGCCGCGCGGGGGCGAGGCGCCCGTCCTCCGTCACTTCCTCCAGCAGATAAGCGCTGTCATCGGCCGGCGTGCCGTGCACGGCCAGGATGTCGGGCGTGAATTGCAGCGTGCCGGGCAGGGCGTGCAGGGCCGCGCGCTGCGCCTCGCTCAGCGCCTCCCGCGCGAAGAGGCCGGCGGGCGGCATCTGCGCGGCGGGGCGGTCCACGATCCAGCGGTCGTGATTGCCGCGCACGGTCGGGATGCCGAGGTCGGCCAGCAGCTCGAAGGTCTCGCGCGGCCAGAGGGGGCCCGCCACGCAATCGCCGAGGTTGATGGTGGCATCCACGCCCCTGCTCGCGAGGTCGGACAGCACCGCCTCCAAGGCCATGAGGTTCCCGTGGATGTCTGAGATGACGGCGACGCGTTCCATCAGAGGTTCCGCCGTTCGGCGCGCAGCGTGGTGAGGCCGATGCCCGTCGCCTCGAAGCCGCCATCCACGGCGATGACCTGCCCCGTGATGTAGTGCGACTGGTCGCCGCAGAGGAAGAAGATCGCGGCCGCCAACTCGCTCTCCAGCCCATAGCGGTTGAGCGGCATGGCGGCGTGGTAGTCGGCGCGGATCTCGGGGGTATGCACCGCCTTGGCCATGGCGGTGTCCACCGGCCCGGGCGCCACCGCATTCACGCGGATGCCGAGCGAGGCGAGTTCGACCGCCTGCTGCTTCGTCAGGTGCATCAACGCCGCCTTGCTGGTCCCGTAGGCGACGCGCAGCGTGGACGCCCGCAGGCCGGAGATGGAGGCGATATTCACGATGGCGCCGCCGCCGCCCTCGGCCATCAGCGGGGCCGCCGCCTGGGTCATCAGGAAGGGGCCCGTGAGGTTGACGGCGAGGACGCGGCTCCAATCCTCCTCCGTCGTCTCCAGCAGCGGCTTGAAGACGGCGATGCCGGCATTGTTCACCAGCGCATCGAGCCGGCCGAAGCGCTCGCGCACGCGGCGCATGGCCTCGGCCACGGCCGCGGAGTCCGAGACGTCGCAAAGCAGTTCGAGCACGGGGGAGGGGAGGCTGGCGACGCCGCTCGCCAGCACATCCGGGTCCACATCGAGGAGGGCGACCTGCCAGCCCTCCTCCAGGAAGCGCCGCGCGGTGGCGAGGCCGATGCCCCGCCCGCCCCCGGTGACGAGGGCGACGCGCGCGCTCATTCGCCGGCGAGGCGGAGCGCAGCCTGCGGCGTGCCGAGCCGCATGAGCGTGGTCACGTCGGGCGCGGCAGCCAGATGCACCACCGCATCGGCGAGCGCCTTCGCACCCTCGGCGCCGAGCACCGCATCAGCCAGGCCATGGAACTTGGCGCGCAGTTCGGCCTCGGTCAGGAAGTTGGCGGGCTCGCCCTTGGGCACGACGACCTTCTTCACGAAGACCTGGCCGCGGGCGCGGATGGTGAGCTTGCCGGACATGTTGGCCGGGAACTCCGCCTGGATCTCGGGGTCTTCCTCGCAGGTGATCTTGGGCATGAGGGCGCGCAGCTCGGGCGCGTCCATCTTCGGGTAGCTGTCCCAGCCGAAATGGCCGTGGGCCAGGGCGCAGGCGACGACGAAGGGGCCGCTGAACTGGCCATCCACCACATTCTTCGGGTGCTGCTTGTAGGCGAGCGGCGCGCCCACCAGCAGCATCCCCTTGTTGGGCAGGCCCATGGTGACGCTTTCGATCTCCTCGGCCTTCAGCCCGTGTTCGGCGCGCAGCGCCAGGGCCGCATCCACATTGGCATGGCCATAGCGGCAGGAGGGATAGGGCTTCACCGCCGTCTCCATCAACTCGAACTCCTGGCCGAGATTGCGGATGGCGCGCTCGGGGTTCGGGTTCGGCGCATAGGCGCGCAGGAAGCCCGCCTTGCCCTCCAGCGCCTCGGCGGCACCGCGGAAGCCCTCGCGCGCCAGGAGTGCTGCGGAGAGGCCTGCCATGGCGGCCCAGCCCACCTGGAAGCGCTTGGTCCAGGCGCCATTGGCGAGGAATTGGAGGCTGCCGGCGGATTGGCTGAGCGCGATGCCCAGAGCGTCGGCGATCTGCGCTTCGGAGAAGCCGAAGACGCGGCCGGCGGCGGCGGCACCGCCGAAGACGCCACAGGTGGCGGTCGGGTGGTAGCCGCGGTCGTAATGGTCGCCGCCGGGGAGCGCCACCGCCAGGCGGTTGGTCACCTCATAGCCGGCGACGATGGCGGCGATGACGTCCTTGCCGGAGGCGCCGCAGATCTCGGCGGCGGCCAGGGCCGCGGGAATGACGGGCGCGCCCGGGTGCAGCGTGCCGGCGGCGTGGGTGTCGTCGAAATCGAGGCTGTGGGCGAAGGCCCCGTTCAGCAGCGCGGCCCCGGCGGGCGACCAGCGGCTGGTCTCGCCGAAGACGGCGTGGTTGCCATGCGCCAGGCCCATCGCGCGGGCGGCGGACATCAGCGGCAGGCTGCTCTCGGCGTCATGCCGGCCGCGGACGATGTTGCCGAGCAGGTCCAGGATGAGGAAGCGCGTGCGCGTCTCGACCTCGGCCGGCAGGTCCTCGTGGCGGATGGTCGCGGCATAGCGGGCGAAGGCGGCGGTCACGGCGGTCATGGCGTCATCCTCAAGGCTGTTTTGCGGATCAAACCATAGCCGTTCCGAACCGACCAGACGCCATCCTCCCCGGCGATCCAGTCGCCATGCGCCCCCGCCATGGCCGACCGACGCGCTTCCGCGTTGCGGCGGGGGGCCGGAAATGGCACGAAGCCCGCATGTTCAAGCGCCGTTTCCTGCCGGTTGGATTCGCGGCCCTGCTGGGTTCCCCGGCGCTGGCCCGCAACGCGCGGGGGCAGGGCAGCTTCGAGGCCTTCCTGGACGGCGTCCGCACCGAGGCGCGCCGCGCCGGGGTGAAGCCCGCGACGCTAAACCGGGCGCTCAACGGCCTGCGCCCCAATGAACGCGTGCTGGAGCTGGACCGCCGCCAGGCCGAATTCACCCAGACTTGGCCGCAATACCGCGATGCCCGCCTCTCGCCCGCGCGGATCGAGGCCGGCCGCCGGGCCTATGCCGACAACCGCACCCTGCTGGAGGGCATCCAGTCCCGCTACCGGGTGAGCGCGCGCGTCGTCGTCGCCATCTGGGGGCTGGAGACGAATTACGGCGGTTTCACCGGCAATTTCAACGTGATCGAGGCGCTGGCCACGCTCGCCTGGGAGGGCCGCCGCGCTGCCTTCTTCCGGGGTGAACTGATGGCGGCCCTGCGCATCCTCGATGCCGGCAATGTCAGCTTCGAGCGGATGCGCGGCAGCCATGCCGGCGCCATGGGCCACCCGCAATTCATGCCGACCAGCTTCGAGCGCCTCGCGGTGGATTTCGACGGCGACGGGCGGCGCGACATCTGGGACAGCCGGGCCGACGCCCTGGGTTCAATCGCCAACTACCTGGCCCGCAGCGGCTGGCGGGAAGGGGAGGTGTGGGGCTTTGAGGTGCTGCTGCCGTCCGGGTTCGACACCGGCATCGCCGACCATCGGCAGATGCGGGCGATGGCGGAATGGAGCCGCATGGGCGTCACCCGCGCCAGCGGTGGTGGCCTGCCGGGCAGCCCGGGCGAATGGGCCATCGTGATCCCCGGCCTGTCGCGCGGCGATGACCAGGCTTTCATGGTCGGCGTCAACTTCATGGCGATCCGCCGCTACAACCCGTCCAACTTCTACGCGACGGCAGTAGGACTTCTATCGGATCGGGTCGCGTGAGGCTTTTTGTCCTTGGGTTTTTCATCCTGGCCGGCTGCACGGCGGCACCGCAGCCGCAGCCGAGATATTTCCTTGGCGAGCCCTACCGCGCCGGCGGCCTCTGGTCCTACCCCAAGGAGGAATTCGCGCTGGACGAGACCGGCATCGCGGCGATCATGCCGCGCGCCGAGGGGCTGACCGCCAATGGCGAGCTGCGCGACGCGGATGGCATGGTCGCCGCCCACCGCACCCTGCAACTGCCCGCCATCGTCACCGTCACCAATCTCGACAATGGCCGCTCGCTGCGGCTGCGCATCCATGACCGTGGCCCGACCCAGGCCGGGAGGCTGATCGCCGTTTCGCCCCGCGCGGCCCAGCTGCTCGGCGCGGCCGGGCCGTTCCGGGCGCGCGTGGTGCTGGACGGCAACGCCTCGCGCGCCTCGATCGAAGGTCTTGCGGGGCAGGCCGCGCCCCTGCCCATCGCCACCGCGCCGGTCGGCCGGGTGGAGCGGGAAGCGCTGGCCCCGCCCGAGGGCGCCCGCGGCACCACCCAGGTGGTGCAGGCCGCCGCGCGTGCCCCCACCGAAGCCACCGCCACGGCCCGCGAGCCGGAGCGCCTGCCGGAGCAGGTGATCCAGGGCGCGCCGAGCCCCAGCCGCATCTGGCTCGAGGCCGGGCGATTCTTCCGGCGGGACCTGGCCCAGGCGCAGGCTGCGCGCATCGGCGGCCGTGCCGAGCCCTTCGGCCCGCCCGGGCGCCAGCAGCAATGGCGGGTCCGTTCCGGGCCCTTTTCCAGCATCGCCGAGGCGGATGCGGCGCTGGCGCGTGCCATCGCGATGGGCCAGCCCGACCTGCGGCTTGCGGTGGAATAGAGCCGCGGCGTATTGGCTGGACTCGTCGCCGAGGGGATTTCGATGTTTCGCCGTGCCATGATCGGGGCCTCTGCCGGGCTCGGGCTTGCCGCCCCGGCTTTGGCGCAGAACCGCCCCGCCGCCCAACCGCAACGCCCGCAGCCGGCCCGCCCGGCCGCGCCGACCGGAACGCCCGCCCAATCGCCCATCGGGCCAGTGGATACCATCGCCCGTTCCGTCGTGCTGGTGGATTTCGAGACGGGCGCCACGCTCCTGAACAAGCAGGCCGATGAGCGCCTGCCACCCGCCTCCATGTCCAAGCTCATGACCATGTATGCGGTGTTCGAGCAGGTGAAGGCCGGCCGGCTGCGCATGGACCAGCAGCTCACGGTGAGCGAAGCCGCCTGGCGCATGGGCGGCTCCAAGATGTTCCTGGAGCGCGGCAGCACCGCCTCGGTCGAGGATCTCTCGCGCGGCGTCATCATTCAATCGGGCAATGACGCCTGCGTCGTCCTGGCCGAGCACATCTCGGGCTCCGAGCGCGCCTTCGCGGAGATGATCACGGGCCTCGGTCGGCAGATCGGCCTCACCTCCAGCACCTTCCGCAACGCGACCGGCTGGCCGGACCCCGAGCACCGGATGACGGCGCGGGACCTGGCCACGCTGGCGCGGCGGATCATCGTGGATCATGCCGAGCACTATCGCTTCTACAGCGAGCGCAGCTTCCGCTGGAACAACATCACACAGGAAAACCGCAACCCGCTGCTGGGCCGGGTCGCCGGCGCCGATGGGCTGAAGACCGGCCACACCGAGGAGGCGGGCTATGGCCTGACCGCCAGCGTGAAGCGGGGCGAGCGGCGGCTGATCCTGGTCGTGGGCGGCCTGCCCACCATGCGCGCGCGGGGTGAGGAAGCAGAGCGCCTGCTGGAATGGGGCTTCCGGGAATTCGACAACGTGGTCCTCTTCCGCGCCGCCGACACGATCGAGGAGGTGCCGGTCCATCTGGGTGAGCGCCGGACCGTGCCCCTGATCGGTGGGCGGGAAGTCGTGGCGACCGTGCCGCGCGGTTGGCGGGAGAGCCTGCAGGCGCGCATCCGCTACGAGGCGCCGGTGCCCGCCCCGGTGGTGAAGGGGCAGGAGCTGGGCCGCCTTGAGATCTCCGGCCGGGGCGTGCCGCCGATGACGCTGCCGCTTTACGCCGGGGCGGATGTCGAGCGGCTGGGGCTGATCGCGCGGATTCCCGCGGTGGTGGGCCGGATGATCGGTGGCGGGACTTGATTCCCAAATTCATCACGCTTGAGGGCGGCGAAGGTTCAGGAAAAACAACCCAGGCAAAAATTCTTGCAAGTTGGTTGGCTGCGTCTGGGTATTCGGTGCTGAAAACCCGCGAACCCGGTGGATCGGCCGGCGCCGAGGCGGTCCGTGCCCTTCTGCTGGGGCGGTCCGGCTGGGATCCGGTGGCGGAGATGGCGTTGCACTTCGCCGCCCGCCGGGAACACTGGGCGAGGAGCATCGCGCCCAGCCTGGCCGCGGGCAGCTTCGTGGTTTGCGATCGCTTTTTCGACAGCACGCTGGCCTATCAGGTCGCGGGACAGGGGGCGCCCCGCGCCGCGTGGGAGGGGCTGCGCGCGGTCACGCTCGGCAACGTGACGCCTGACCTCACGCTCTACCTGGATGTTCCCGTGGAGCTCGGGCTGGCACGCGCGATGGGGCGCGGGGATGCCAACCGTTACGACCAGCTCGGGCTCGCCTTCCATGGCCGGATCAGGGAATCATTCCTGGCCCAAGCCGCGGCCGAGCCGGGGCGCTTCGCAGTGCTGGATGCCTCCGCCCCGGTTGCGGCCGTGACGGCCGCGGTGATCGCCACCTGCCGCGCGAGGCTTGGCCTACCGTGATCGCGCCGCGTGGGAATCCGATCCTTGTTGGCCATGAGCAGGCGGCGGCGAGCCTCGCCGCCGCCGCCCGCTCCGGCCGCCTTCATCACGCCTGGCTGTTTTGCGGGCCGCCGGGGATCGGCAAGGCGACGCTCGCTTATCGCTTCGCCCGCTGGCTGCTCGCCGGCCAGCCCCCCGGCGCGGAACCTCTCCATCTGCCGGAGGCCGACCCCGTCTTCCGCCGGGTTGCGGCCGGAAGCCATCCGGACCTCATGGTGCTGGAACCCCAGGCCGAGCCGGGCAAGCGGCGCATCATCAAGGTCGATGAGGCGCGCGAGGCACGTGCCTTCCTCAACTTCACCGCGGCCGAGGGCGGCTGGCGCGTGGTCGTGATGGATGAGGTGGAGGCGATGGAGGCGGCGTCGGCCAACACCATCCTGAAGACGCTGGAGGAGCCGCCACCGCGCACCGTCCTCCTGCTCATCAGCGCTTCGCCGGGGCGGCTCCTGCCCACGATCCGCAGCCGCTGCCGCCGGCTGGACCTTTTTGGCCTCGATGACGGCGCGATGGAACGGCTGCTCGGGCCTTGGCTGCCGGACATGCCGCGGCTGGACCGGATGGAGTTGATCCGTTTGGCCGAAGGCTCGCCAGGCCGCGCGCTCGAGTTGGCGCAAGGGGAGGGGGTGGAACTCGCCCGCCTCGCGGACGCGACCCTGCGGGACCTCCCGCGCGGCCTCGCCGCGCATGCCCTGGCCGACCGGATCGCCGGGCGCGAGGCAGCGCTGGCCTTCCCGGCCTTTTTCACACTGCTGCTGCGCGGGCTCTCCCAGGCGGTGCGGGCCGCTGCGCGGGGCGAGGCGCCGGCACCCTGGCTGGGCGACCGCCCGCTGGCCGGCTGGGTGGAGGCCGCCGAGGCCGTCTCGAAGCTGGTCCAGGAGACGGAGCGCCTCTCGCTCGATCGCCGCCAGGCGGTGCTGGTGGCGATGGACACCTTGCGGGGGCGCTAGAGGCGCTTCATAGGTCAGGCATGAGCCCGATCTACCTCACCACCCCGATCTATTACGTCAACGACAAGCCGCATATCGGCCACGCCTATACGAGCCTGGCGACCGATGTGCTGGCCCGCTGGCATAGGCTCGCGGGACGGGAGGTGTATTTCCTGACCGGTACGGATGAGCACGGCCAGAAGGTGGAAAAGGCCGCCCAGGATGCGGGCGAGGACCCCCAGGCCTTCACAGACCGCGTGAGCCAGGCCTTCCGGGACCTGACGGTCACCATGGGCTTCTCCAATGACGGTTTCATCCGCACCACCGAGAAGCGCCATTACGATGCCTGCCAGGCGCTGTGGCAGCGCCTCGCGGAGCGTGGCCAGATCTATCTCGGCGCCTATGAGGGCTGGTACGCAGTGCGCGACGAGGCCTTCTATGGCCCGGATGAGCTGACCGAGCGCGACGGCGTGAAATACGCCCCCTCCGGTGCGCCGGTGGAATGGGTGCGGGAGCCTTCCTATTTCTTCAAGCTCTCAGCCTGGGCCGACAAGCTCCTGGAATACTACGAAACCAATCCGGATTTCATCGCGCCCGCCAGCCGGCGGAATGAGGTGATCAGCTTCATCAAATCCGGCCTGTCGGATCTCTCCATCTCCCGCACCTCCTTCCGCTGGGGCGTGCCGGTGCCGGGCGATGACGCGCATGTGATGTATGTCTGGCTGGACGCGCTCACAAACTACATCACGGCCCTGGGCTATCCCAATGAAAAGGCTGACCTCTGGCGGTTCTGGCCGGCCGATGTGCATTTCGTCGGCAAGGACATCCTGCGCTTCCACGCGATCTATTGGCCGGCCTTCCTCATGGCGGCCGACCTGCCGCCGCCGCGGCGCGTCTTTGCCCATGGCTGGTGGACCAATGAGGGCCAGAAGATCAGCAAATCCCTGGGGAATGTGATCGACCCACTGGCACTGGTGGAGGAGTTCGGCCTCGACCCCGTGCGCTACTTCCTGCTGCGCGAGGTGCCCTTCGGCCAGGATGGCGATTTCGCCCGTGGCGCCTTGGTGAACCGGCTGAATGGCGAATTGGCGGATGTGCTGGGCAACCTGGCCAATCGCACGCTTTCGCTCATCCAACGTAACTGCGAGGGCAAGCTGCCAGCCGTGGCGGCGGCCGCGGAGGCCGACGGCGCCTTGCTCACGCCGCTTGCCACCCTCAGCGAGACGGTGGGCAAGCTGCTGGGGGCGCAGCAATACCATCTGGCGCTGGAGGAGATCTTCGCCCAGGTGCGCGGCGCCAATGGCTACATCACGGTGCAGGCGCCCTGGGCGCTGAAGAAGACGGATCCGCTGCGCATGGCCGAAGTGTTGCGCCACCTGCACACAGCGCTGCGCGCCTATGCCACTGTGCTGCAGCCCTTCATGCCCGGCAGCATGGCCGCGCTGCTGGACCAGCTTGGCGTGCCGCCCGACGCCCGCAGCCTGGAGGCACTGGCCTCGCCCTTGCCAGGGGGCCATGCGCTGCCGCTGCCTTCACCCTTGTTTCGCAAGGTTGAGAGCGCCGGATAAACATCTGATGATCATAGATTCTCATTGCCACCTGGAC
>JAESGX010000542.1_pt1 | contig 12787 bp, 13 predicted proteins | sample 9269801 | NCBI WGS metagenome assembly JAESGX01 (sample SAMN16773122, study PRJNA677054) | algae metagenome | isolation source: Pleurocapsa minor GSE-CHR-MK-17-07R and co-occurring heterotrophs from wet... | place: USA: Lower Calf Creek Falls, Grand Staircase Escalante National Monument, UT ... | reverse complement strand
CTCCCCCCTCGCGGGGGAGAGCCTGCCCCGGACTTGATCCGGGGTGGCCGGCGAAGCCGGTCGGAGGGGGGGCCGCGCGGGAGCGCGGCGGTCGACCTGAATGCTCCCGGACGGGCTTCGACTCGTGGCGCCCCCCCTCCCTGCCCTCCCCCGCGAGGGGGGAGGGTTCGCCTCGGTAACCTCTCCAACCGGAAGCCGACGTCGAAGCCGTTGCGGGCTCCTTCTGAGGCCGTGCCGCCCTGGGGCGTGATCCCCTGGGATGCGGTGATGGCGTTCGGGATCGGGCGGCTCGGGCTGTCGCCGGCGGCGTTCTGGCAGGCGACGCCGCGGGAGCTTTCGGCGGCGGCGCGGGGGATGAACGGCGAGGGCGTCGGGCCGGCGATGGGGCGGGCGACGCTCGCGGCGCTGGCGGCGCGGTTTCCGGACGGGGGGTAGAGGCGGCGGCACGTCCGGCAGGATGGCGAGGCCGTTCTCGGGAGGATCAGCATGGCGGACGACGACATGTCCGGGCTCGCCGACGGCGAGGCGGTGGTGGTGGCGGCGGAGCTGGCGCGCACCCTCGACGGGGTGCGGCGGACCGCGCGCGGCATCGCCGGCGACCTCGGCACGGGCCTCGCGAGCGCCGTCGTCTACGGCGAGCGGCTCGACCAGGTGCTGGCGCGGGCGGCCGAGCGGCTGACAGCGCGGCTGCTCGACCGGGCGCTCACGCCGCTCGAGGGGATCGTCGCGGGCGGGCTGTCCGGCCTTGCCGGGGCTGCGGCGGCGACGGTGGCGCCGATCGCGGTGGCGGGTGGGGCGGCTGGGTTCGGCGGCGGGAGTGGTGGCGGTGGTGGCGGGAGCGGCGGCCGCGGCAGCGCCGGTGTCGCCGGCTTCGGCCGAGGCGCTGGCGGCGCCGGGGCCGGCGAGCGGCCGGTGCAGGTGACGCTCAACGTCACGACGCCGGACGTCGACGGCTTTCGCCGGTCGGAGGCGCAGGTGTCGGCGATGCTCGCCCGGGCGGTCGGTCGCGGGCGGCGGGGGATGTGAAGGGGAAGATCGGCAGTCGGCAGTCGGCAGTCGGCAGTGGGAAGGCAGGGGGCAGTGGGCAGTGGGCAGTGGGCCGTGGATGCAGAGGGTCGCTGCCCTCGTCCTTCTCCCGCTCGCGGGAGAAGGTGCCCGAAGGGCGGATGAGGGCGCGCTGCGGAGCGGCGCGGAGAGGTCGACGGGAGCCGCTTCGGCGCGCTGCGCGCGCCGCCCTCATCCCCCTGCCGGGACCTTCTCCCGGCCCGCTGGGAGAAGGGGTTCGCGGCCACGCCGCGCCGGCAGTCGGCGGAATCGAGAGGGGAAAGGGACCATCATGCCGACGGCGTTTCATGAGGTGCGGTTTCCGATCGGGGTGGCGTTCGGGGCGGTCGGGGGGCCGGAGCGGCGGACGGAGATCGTCGTGCTCGGCTCGGGCCGCGAGGAGCGCAACAGCCGCTGGGCCCATGCGCGGCGGCGCTTCAATGCCGGCACCGGCATCCGCAGCCTCGACGACCTCGCGACCGTCATCGACTTCTTCGAGGAGCGGCGCGGCCGGCTCACCGGGTTCCGCTTTCGCGACCCGACCGACTTCAAGTCGTGTTTGCCGAGCGGCGAGCCGGGGCCGGAGGACCAGAATATCGGCACCGGCGACGGCGAGCGGCGGGCGTTCGCACTGCGCAAGCGCTATGGCGGGTCGCACGCCCCCTACTGGCGGCCGATCGAGAAGCCGCTCGAGGACTCGGTGCGGGTGTCGGTGGACGGCGAGGAGATCGGCGCCGGCCACCTCGCTATCGACGCGACCACCGGGATCGTGACGCTGTCGGTGGCGAAGACGCCGGCGGAGGGGGCGACGGTGACGGCGGGCTTCCGCTTCGACTGCCCGGTGCGCTTCGACACCGACCGGCTGGAGATCGACCTCGCCGCCTTCGAGGCCGGCGCGGTGCCGGTGGTGCCGATCGTCGAGATCCGCCCGTGAGGACGCTGCCGGCGGGGCTCGCCGCACGGCTCGCGGAGGGCGCGACGACGCTCTGCCGCTGCTGGAAGATCACGCCGCGGTCGGGCGGCGGACGCGCCTTCACCGACCACGACCGGACGGTGAGCTTCGGCGGCGACGACTATCTGCCGGCCGGCGGCTTCGAGACCAGCGCCGACACGGCGAACGCGACGCTGGCGGCGGGTGGGGCGGAGGTGGAGGGGGCGCTGTCGACGGAGGGCATCGACGCCGCCGACCTCGCCGCCGGGCGGTGGGATGGGGCGAGCGTCGAGGTGTGGCTGGTCGACTGGAGCGAGCCGGACCTGCGCGTGCGGCTGCGCACCGGCACCGTGGGCGAGGTGACGCGCGCCGACGGGGCGTTCCGCGCGGAGCTGCGCGGGCCGGCCCAGACGCTCGAGGAGGAGCGCGGCCGGCGCTTCGCCCGCGACTGTGACGCCGACCTCGGCGACCAGCGCTGCGGCATCGACCTCGACGACGGCGACTACCGGGGCGTCGCCACGGTGGCGGCGGCGGACGGGCGGACGCTGGTCGTCAGCGGGCTCGGTGACTTCGACGACGGCTGGTTCGCCGGCGGGCGGGCGCGCCTGACGAGCGGGGCAGCCGACGGGTTTGCGAGCGAGATCCGCCGGCACGCGGTCGACGGGCCGGGGGTGACGATCGAGCTGTGGCGGCCGCCGCCGGCGGCGATCGGGGCGGGCGACACGGTGGTGGTGACGGCCGGCTGCGATAAGCGCTTCGCCACCTGCGTCGCGAAGTTCGACAACGCGGCCAACTTCCGCGGCTTCCCGCACATGCCCGGCGACGGCTTCGCCCTCGCCAACCTGCCCGACGGCAGTGGCGCGAACGACGGGGGGACGATCGTGTGAGCGGGGGTGGGGGTGGTGCCTCCACCGCTCCGCGCCGGGTCCGCCCCCTCCTGACCCTCGCTCGCACCTGACCACCGCCCAACGTCCGACCCCCTCTCTCGAGGTCCTTCCCGGCCTTCTGCCGGGAACCCATGCGGCGGCGCCGCGGGGGCGATGGCCGGGGATGGCGCTCGGGGTGAGGGATGGGGTCCCGGCACAAGGCCGGGAATGACTCCCGTGGGGGGAACGGGTCCGGGGCTGGTTGACGGCGCGGCAGAGGTGACGGGTTGGGTGGTGCTCGGGGAGGGCGATGGGTTCCCGGCCGAGGCCGGGAATGACTCCCGCTAAGGGAGTGCGCAGGAGAGCCTGCGGAAGATCATGGTTAATCAGTGGTTTATTCGGAACCGTTGAAAGGCTGTGTTGGGTGCGGCTCGACGGTTGCGGGCGCTGTCGCGAGCTCTGCCTAAACCATTGGGTAAAATGAACTTTTCCATACGAGCAAATGCGCAGGAAAAGGCCGCTCGGGTGGCCGGAACCGGTCGCCGGGCCTTGGCGCCGCCGGAGTGGCAAAATCGCCGTGATTTCCGTGGGATGGATGCCCCGGTCGAGCCGGGGCATGACGGATGGGGGTGGCGGCGGCGGGTCGCACCTCACGTGAGGTGTGGTGCTTTTAGTGCCGTAATTTCAATTAATTAGAAAGATATTCTCGCAATTCACGCGATCCTGTTCATCCTTCTTAAACCATGTTCGGAGGTGGTCATGGCGGGGCGGGGGGCGATCGTCGCCGAGGCGCGGGCGTGGATGGGGACGCCGTACCGGCACCAGGCGTCGCGGAAGGGGGTCGGCTGCGACTGCCTCGGGCTGGTGCGCGGGGTGTGGCGCGGGCTCCTCGGCGAGGAGCCGGAGCGGGTGCCGGGCTACACGCGCGACTGGGCCGAGGCCGGCGGCGTCGAGGCGCTGGCGGAGGCGGGGCGGCGGCATCTCGTCGAGATCGCGCCGGCGCGGGCGCGGCCGGGCGACGTGCTCGTCTTCCGCATGGCGACGGGCGGACCGGCCAAGCACGCCGGCATCCTGGTCAGCGGGGATCTCTCGGGCGGCGTCCCGTCCGGCGGCGATGGTCGGCGGCGGGGGGCGTCGGGGTGTGGACGCTTCGTGCACGCCTATGAGGGGGCGGGGGTGGTGACGACGCGGCTGACGCGGTGGTGGGCCGGGCGGCTCGCCTACGCGTTCGCCTTTCCGGGGGTGGACGACTGATGGCGACCTTGGTGCTGCAGACGGCGGGCGCGGCGGCGGGGGCGCTGTTCGGGCCGGTGGGGGCGGCGGTCGGCCGCGCCGTCGGCGGGCTCGCCGGCGCGGTGATCGACCGGGCGCTGATCCCCGGGGAGCGGTCGCAGGGGCCGCGGCTCGAAAGCCTCGACGTGCAGACCTCGACCGAGGGGGCGCCGGTACCGCGCGTCTACGGGCGGGTGCGCATCGCCGGCCAGGTGATCTGGGCGACGCGGCTCGAGGAGGAGACGCGCGAGGAGGGCGGCGGCGGCAAAGGGCGCGGCGGCGCGGAGCGCAGCTACCGCTACTTCGCCAACTTCGCGGTGGGGCTCTGCGCCGGCAAGGTCGACCGCATCGGCCGGGTGTGGGCGGACGGCAAGCCGCTCGACCTCGCCGGGGTGACGATGCGCCGGCACCACGGCGGCGAGTTCCAGGAGCCGGACCCGCTGATCGAGGCGAAGCAGGGCGACGCGCCGGCCTATCGCGGCCTCGCCTATGTGGTGTTCGAGCGGCTGCCGCTCGACCCCTACGGCAACCGCCTGCCGCAGCTGACCTTCGAGGTGATCCGCGCCGTCGATGCGCTGGAGGGGATGGTGAAGGCGGTGACGCTGATTCCCGGCGCGACGGAGTTCGGCTATGCCACCGAGGCGGTGACGCGCGACGGGGCGCCGGGGGTGACGATCGCCGACAACCGCCACGTCGGCACGGCGGCGAGCGATTTCGAGGCGGCGATCGACGAACTCGTCGATCTCTGCCCGGCGCTCGAACGGGTGGCGCTGGTGGTCGCCTGGTTCGCCGACGACCTCCGGGCGAGCCACTGCCGGCCGCGGCCGAAGATCGAGGACGCCGATCGCCGGACGCGCGGCGCGACCTGGGAGGTCGACGGCGTGACGCGGAACGAGGCCGAGGAGACGAGCCGGGTGGAGGGCCGGCCGGCCTATGGCGGCACGCCATCCGACGACAGCGTGGTGGCGGCGATCCGCTCGCTCAACGCGCGCGGGCTGAAGGTGACCTTCTATCCGTTCCTGCTGCTGGACGTGCCCCCGGACAACGGCCTGCCGGACCCGTGGGGCGGCGGCGAGCAGGCGGCGTTTCCGTGGCGGGGACGCATCACCGTGCACCCGGCGCCGGGGCGGTCGGGCTCGCCGGACGGCAGCGGCGACGCCGCGGACGAGATCGCCGGCTTCGTCGGTTCGGCGGTGGCGGCGGACTTCGACGTCAGCGGCCACCGCGTCCGCTACAGCGGGGCGGCGGAGTGGTCGCTCCGACGGATGATCCTGCACTACGCGCACCTGTGCACGGTGGCGGGCGGGGTCGACGCCTTCCTGATCGGCTCGGAACTGATCGGGCTCACCACGGTGCGCTCGGCGCGGCGGGATTTTCCGTTCGTGCAGGCGCTGCGGGAGCTCGCCGCCGACGTCTCGGACGTGCTGCCGGGCTCGACGCTGGTCTCCTATGCGGCCGACTGGTCGGAGTCCTTCGGATACCGCCCCGACGACGGCAGCAGCGACCACCTGTTCCACCTCGACCGGCTGTGGACGAGCCCGCACGTCGATTTCGTCGGCATCGACGTCTACTGGCCGCTCGCCGACTGGCGCGACGGCGACCACCTCGATGCGGCAGCGGCGCGCTCGATCTACGACCCGGCCTATCTCGGCGGCAACGTCGCCGGCGGCGAGGGCTACGACTGGTACTACCCGACCGCCGAGGCGCGGCGGGACCAGGACCGGGAGCCGATCACCGACGGCATGCACGGCAAGCCGTGGGTGTTCCGCTACAAGGACCTCCACGGCTGGTGGTCGCACCGCCACTATGACCGGCTCGACGGCGTCGAGGTGGAGGATGCGACCGCCTGGGAGCCGGAGGGCAAGCCGTTCTGGTTCACCGAGGTGGGCTGTCCGGCGGTCGATCGCGGCGCCAACCAGCCGAACGTCTTCGTCGATCCGAAGTCGTCGGAATCGAACCTGCCGCGCTTCTCCGACGGCGGGCGCGACGACGCCATGCAGCGGCGCTATCTCGAGGCGGTGTTGCGCCACTTCGACCCCGGCGCGCCCGGCTTCGTCGCCGGCGACAACCCGGCGTCCGAGGTCGACGGGGTGCGGATGGTGCGGCCCGACGGCATCCACCTGTGGACCTGGGACGCGCGGCCGTGGCCGGCCTTCCCGGCGCTGGCGGACGTGTGGGCGGACGGGCTCAACTGGACCCTCGGCCACTGGCTGAACGGGCAGCTCGGCGCCACGACGGTGGGTGCGCTGATCGGCGCCATCCTGCGCGATCACGACTTCACCGCCTTCGACGTCGAGGGGCTCGACCGCGTCGTCGCCGGGGCGGTGATCGACCGGCCGATGGCGGCGCGGGCGGCGCTGGCGCCGCTGGTGGAGGCCTTCGACGTCATCGTTTCCGACCGCGGCAGCCGGCTCGTCTTCACCGATGCCGACACGCCGCCGGTGGCGACGATCACGCCGGACGGGTGTGTCGATGTCGATGAAGGCCGCGGCGCGCTCGTCCGCTGGACACGGACACAGGACAGCGAGCTGCCGATCGAGGTGCGCCTCGGCTACCGCGATGTCGAGCGCGACTTCTCGTCGGCGGTGGCGGCCTCGCGGCGGCTCGAGGGGGCGACGCGCCACGTGGTCGAGCTCGACGTCGCGGTGCTCGCCGATGCCGAGACGATGAGCCGGGCGGCGGACGCGGCGCTGTTTGCGCGCTGGGCGGGGCGCGAGCGGGTGGCCTTCGCGCTGCCGCCCTCGCAGCTGGCGTTGCAGCCGGGCGACGTCGTGACGGTCGTCGAGGGGACGGCCGCAACCGAGGTGGTGATCGAGGAGATCGAGGACGCCGGCACGCGGCTGGTGGCCGCGCGGGCCTTGGACCGCGAGATCGCCCGCCGGCGCGGGCGGCGGCGCACCCGTGCGGACGCGTCGCGGCGGAGCGGCGGACGCACGGTGGCGCTGGCGCAGTATGGGGCGCCGGTGGCCGTCATCCTCGACCTGCCGGCGATCGACGCCGACGTGCCGGCGGAACGGCCGTTCGCCGCCGCCTTCGCGCGGCCGTGGTCAGGGGGCGTCGTCGTCGAGCGCAGCCGCGACGGCGACGGCTTTGCGGCGATGGCGACGCTGACACGGCCGGCGCGCATCGGCACGCTGGTCGAGCCGCTCGGCCCGGGGCCGGAGGGGGCCTGGGACCGCGGCGGGCGGATCGTCGTGCGCATCGCCACCGGGCTCGAGGCGCGCACGGACGACACTGTGTTGGCAGGGGCGAACCTTGCGGCGGTGAAGGCGGAAAACGGGGCGTGGGAGCTCTTGCAGTTCACGGATGCCGAGCTCGTCGCCGCCGACACCTACGCGCTATCGATGCTGCTGCGGGCACAATACGGCACCGAGGACGCGATGGCGGCCGGGCACGCGGCGGGGGCGCCGGTGGTGGTGATCGACCGGGCACTCGCAGCGCTTCCGGTGGCGCGCGACGAGCTCGGCACGCCCTTCGTCTGGCGCTCGACGCCGGCCGGCGGCGACCCGAACGGCGCGGCGGCGGTGGTGGAGACGCTGGCGCCCGGCGGGCGGGGGCTGCGGCCGCTGAGCCCCGTCCACCTGAAGGCGGTGCGCGACGCCGGCAGCGGCGACGTCACCGTGTCGTGGATCCGCCGGACGCGGATCGGCGGTGACGGCTGGGGCGAGGAGGAGGTGCCGCTCGGCGAGGAGCGCGAGCGCTACCGCCTCGAAATCCTCGACGGCTCCGCCCTGAAGCGCCGCATCGTCACCGGCGAGCCGTCGGCGGTCTATGCGGCGGCCGACCAGATCGCCGACTTCGGCGCCCCGCCGGCGAGCCTCGCCGTGCGGGTGGCGCAGATTGCCGCCGGCTTCGGTGCCGGCACGCCCAGGGAGGCGCTCCTTCATGTCTGAGACCCCGAACCTGGCGCTGCCGCTGCTGGCGGCGGCGCAGGCGCAGAAGCACGTCACCGTCAACGAGGCGCTGCTGATCCTCGACGCGCTTGCGTCGCTGCGGCTCGAGAGCGTGGGCGAGACGGCGCCGCCGGGCGCGCCGGCCGAGGGCGATCGCTACGGCGTGCCGGCGGGGGCGACGGGCGCGTGGAGCGGCCACGCCGGCGAGGTGGCGATACGGATCGGCGGCGGCTGGGTGTTCCGGCCGCCCGGCCTCGGCCAGGTCGGCTATGTCGCCGACGAGGCGCGGCTCGCGGTGTTCCGCCCCGGCCTCGGCTGGGCGAGCGCGCTGGCGGCGAGCCCGAACGGGGCGAGCCTCGCGCCGGCGGTGATCGAGGAGGACGTGGCACTCGCCGGCCCCTTCGTCGACACCGTGGCAATGATCCCGGCGCGGGCGCTGGTGCTGGCGGTGAGCGTGCGGACTCTGACGGCCATGACGGGGGCGGCCTCCTACGACTGCGGCCTCGCCGGCGAGCCGTCGAAGTTCGGCGGGTCGCTCGGGGCGGCGGCGGGTGCGACCAACATCGGCGTCGTCGGGCCGTTCGCCGTCTATGCCGGCACGCCGGTCCGCCTCACCGCCAACGGCGGCGACTTCGCCGGTGGCACGGTGCGCGTGGCGATGCAGGTCGTTCGCTTCACTGCGCCGGCCGCCTGAGCGCGCCCGCGCGCCGGTCCCCATCGGACCCGACTTTCGACTGCGGCCTTCGGACCGAGGAGCTCTGCCTCCGGGCGTCCGCCTGCGAACCTCTGAAAGGACACTGCCATGCCGATCCTCGATCGCTTCGCCCACCAGGGACCCGGGCCGGACGGTCCGGCGGTGCGCTGCTTCGCCGTCACGCCGGACGACGAGGACGATCTCGCCGAGTTGCTGCGCGGCCTCTATGTCGGCGGTGGTGGCGCCGTGTCGATCGTCGATGCGGAGGGCGGCACGACGGTGTTTACCGGCGTGCCCTCCGGCACGGTGCTGCCGGTGCGGGTGCGGCGGGTGCGCGCCACCGACACCACCGCCACTGCGCTCGTCGGGCTCGTCTGATGCTCGGCATCGGACTGCCGGTCGGGGCGGCGGGGCCCTACCGGGCGATCGACCCGGACGCCGCCGCCTATGCCTCGGCGATGACGGTGGTGCCGTCGGCGGCGCGGGTGGCGCTCATCGACGTTTTCGTGCGGGCGATCAAGGCGGGCGGGCTGTGGACGCGGCTCGACGTGCTCTACCTGCTCGCCGCCCACGACGCCCAGGCCGGGCGCGTCAATCTCATCGCACCGGCACTGCACACCTGCACGGCGGTGAACTCGCCGTCGTTCGTGACGGACCGCGGCTATGCCGGCGACGGCAGCACCTCGTACCTGTCGACCGGGCTCAACCCGAGCCTCGGCGGCACGCGGTTCTCGCTGAATGACGCGACGCTGTTCGTCTGGTCGCTGACCGACCTCAACGCCAGCGCCGCCGAGATCGGCACCGGCACCGCGACGCGGCTTTTGGCGCGGTCTTCCGGGTCGTTGGCGGCGCGCGCCAACGCGGCCACCACGACGACGGTGGCGGTAGCGGACTCGCTCGGTCTCGTCGGCTGGTCGCGCACGAGCGCGGCCGGCCACGACTTCTTCCGCGGCGGCACGGTGGTGGCGAGCCCGACGCAGGCGAGTGGATCGATCAGCAACGACGCCATCCGCATCGGTGCGGCGGGCTCGACCTATTCGGCGCGGCGGCTCGCGGTGGCCGGGGCGGGGGCGGGGCTCGACGGCGGCCAGATCGCGGCGCTGGCGGCGGCCTGCGAGGCCTATCTCGACGCGCTGGGAGCGCTGCCATGAGCGAGGCGCGCTACGTCGAACTGACCGCGACCGAGGCAGAGGCGGTGCGCGGGGAGACCAGCATCGGCCACCGGCTCGATCCGGTCGGCCTGGCGGGCGGGACGTTCGTGCTGCCGATGGCGGTGCTGGCCGACCCGGCGCATGTGCTGCGGCACGGCGTTCTGGCCGCGCTGCCGACGCGGGCCGTGGCGGCGCAGGAGTGGGTGGGGGAGTAGGCTTCTTTCCTTCTCCCGGCTGCGCCGGGAGAAGGGGAAGACGGCGACCGTCTACTTCTTCTTCAGCAGCGCTTCGGCCTGGCGGAGGTAGTCGAGGCAGCCTTCCTCGTCGCCGGCTTTCTGGAGGGCGTTCGCCTCCGAGAGCTTGTTCATCGCGGCGACGGGGCCGGCGAGCGGCGGGTTGGCGATGGCGGCGTCGGCGCCGGAGGCGTCGGCGGCGGCGAGCGGGTCGGGGCCGCCGGTGGGCGCGGGGGCGGTGCCGGCCGGCGCCGTCACCGCCGAGGCGGCCGCCGGATCGCCGGGCATGCCGCCGAGGCCGGGATTCTCGGCCTGGATCTTCTTTTCGAGTGCGATGATCTGGCCGGCACAGTCCGCCGAGGCGGAACCGGCCGTGGCCATCACCAGGGCTGCGGCGAGCGCCGCCGCGAACACCGACGCCGCGCCTTTGGCGCGCTGCGAACCGACACCCATGACCGAACCTCCGCTGCCGCTCTGCGAGATGGGTAGAGCCTCGCGCGCGCCGCGGCAAGACGGGCTTCGACTACCGGGCTTCGACTGCCGGGCTTCGCGACCGGGCTTCGACTGACGGGCTTCGGCGAGACCGGCTTCGACATCACCGCCCAACACCGCAATCGACATCGGGAGACGACGAGATGCGAACGAGCCCCGCCGGGCGCGCCTTCATCGGCCGCCACGAAGGACTGCGGCTTTCCGCCTACCGCGACGCCGCCGGCGTCTGGACGATCGGCTACGGCCATACGGCGGCGGCCGGTCCGCCCGCGCCGGTGGCGGGCCTGACGATCACCGCAGCGGAGGCGGACGCCATCCTCGGCCGCGACCTCGCCCGCTTCGAGGCGGCGGTGGCGCGGCTCGTGACGGTGGCGCTGTCGCAGGGCGAGTTCGATGCGCTCGTCTCCTTCGCCTTCAATGTCGGCGAGGGGGCGCTGGCGCGCTCGACGATCCTGAAGACGCTGAACGCCGGCGACCGCGCCAAGGCGGCGGCCGAATTCGGGCGCTGGAACAAGGCGGGCGGGCGGGTGCTCGCCGGGCTGACGCGCCGGCGGGCGGAGGAGCGGGCGATGTTTGCGGGGGGTGCGCTGCCGGCGGCGGCGATGTCCTGGCCGACGGTCCTGCCGCCGTCGGTGCCCTCGGTGCCGCAGCCGGCGGCCTCGCCGCCCTCGGTGCCGCGCCCTGCCGAACCGGTAGCGGCGGTGGCCGCGGCGGGGCCGGCGGAAGGGGCGATGAAGGAGGCGATGACGGCGGAGAGGGCGACGGGGGAGGGGGCGACGACGACCGACGACCTGCCGGTTGCGGGCAAGCCGGCGCTCGCCTCGAAGGCGGTGTGGGGCGGCCTGATCGCGGTGGCGGCAGCGCTTTTGCCGGTGCTCGGCCCGGCGGCGGGGCTCGATGCGGCCGGCCAGGGGCACGTTCTGGAGACGCTCGCCGCCCTGGGCGGGGTGATCGGCGGCCTCGTCGCGATCTGGGGACGCCTGACGGCGCGGGTGCCGATCCGGTGAGACCTCGGCGTGGCGCTGTTCCGCTGACGGTTGGGCGCCGGCGCCGATCGGCGGTGGCTCGACGGCGGCCGGCGTTCATGGAAGGTTCAGCGCCGTGCCACTATCGAGGGCCGATGCGCCTGGGAACCGCCCTTCTCGCGATGCTGCTCGTCCTGACGACCCTCGGCGGCCACCTGGCCGTCGTCGGGCCGGCGGCCGCAGCCGAGTGCCTGAGCGGGGCGGAGCGGCGCCAGGCGGTTCAGACCGGGCAGGCGATGCGGCCGGGGCAGCTTCGCCGGGCGGTGCAGGGGGAGATGATCGACCTCAAGCTCTGCTGGCGCGGCGGGCGGCTCGTCTATGTGGCGACGGTGCTCGGCGCCGGCGGCGCGGTGCGACGGCTGACGGTCGACGCCTTCAGCGGCGCCCTGGTGGGGCGCTAGAGTCAGAGGCTCGAGCCTAACCCTCGTCGCCCGGATCGGTCCGATCCGAGCGGGATAGGCCAAGGGGATCGGGACGGGAGGGGTAGGCGTTGCGGGTACTCGTCGTCGAGGACGATCATGATCTGAGCCGCCAGCTCGGCACGGCGCTGCGCGAGGCGGGCTATGCCGTCGACACCGCCTTCGACGGCGAGGAGGGCCATTTCCTCGGCGACACCGAGCCCTATGACGCGGTGGTGCTCGATATCGGCCTGCCGCGGCTCGATGGCATCACCGTGCTGGAGCGCTGGCGGCGCGGCGGGCGGACGATGCCGGTGCTGCTTTTGACGGCGCGCGACCGCTGGAGCGACAAGGTGGCCGGCATCGACGCCGGCGCCGACGATTATGTCGCCAAGCCCTTCCACATGGAGGAGGTGCTGGCGCGGCTCAGGGCGCTGGTGCGCCGTGCCGCCGGCCACGCCTCGAATGACATCACCTGCGGGCCCGTGCGGGTCGACACGCGCGCGTCGCGCGTCACCGTCGACGGCACGCCGGTGAAGCTGACCTCGCACGAGTATCGGCTCCTGGTCTATCTCCTGATGCACCAGGGGCGGGTGGTATCGCGCAGCGAGCTCACCGAGCACCTCTACGACCAGGATTTCGATAGGGATTCCAATACGATCGAGGTGTTCGTCGGACGTCTGCGGAAGAAGCTCGCCGCCGACGTGATCGAGACGGTGCGCGGGCTCGGCTACCGGCTGGCGGCGCCGCCGGAGGGCGGATGATCCGCGGCCTGAGGGCGCCGGGAG